>Ga0326597_10012715_pt1 | contig 11089 bp, 9 predicted proteins | sample RVTome_12_FD_203789 | JGI IMG/M metagenome (GOLD analysis project Ga0326597, IMG submission 203789) | Soil microbial communities from uranium-contaminated site in the Upper Colorado River Basin, Wyoming, United States - RVT100D185 | ecosystem: Environmental > Terrestrial > Soil > Contaminated >... | reverse complement strand
AGGATCGACTCCAGCCGGCGCGCGACGTCGCGCCGCGCGCGCCCCATCAGGACGCCGTTCATCAGCACGTTCTCGCGCCCGCTGAAGTCGGGGTGGAAGCCGGTGCCGAGCTCGAGCAGGCTGGCCGCGCGCCCCCGCACGCGGTAACGCCCGGCGCTCGGAGCGGTCGTGCCCGCCAGCACCTTCAGGAGCGTGCTCTTGCCGGCGCCGTTCGCGCCGCACAGCCCCAGCGCCGCCCCGCGCGGCACGCGGAAGGAGACGTCGCGCAGGGCCCAGTGGGCGGCGTGACGGCGCCAGCGCCCGAAGCTGGCGGCCTCGAGCGCGCGCTGCAGCGGCCCGCGGTACAGCCGGTAGGCCTTGCCCAGCCCCTCGGCCTCGATCGTGTGCGCGCGCGCCATCGGACCCCGCGGACCTCGTCAGACCTCGTCCGCCAGGTCGCGCTGCACGCGCCGGAAGACGGCGCAGCCCAGGGCCAGGGAGGCGAGCGCCCAGGCGCCGAAGATCGCCACCGAGCCGGCCACCGGGCGCGCGAAGACGGACGCCGGCTCGCCCGACATGAGCACCGCGCGCCAGGCGTAGAGCAGGTGGTAGAGCGGGTTGGCCTCGATCAGCGGGAGCCAGCGCTCGACTCCGGGCAGCGCCTCGGGCGAGGGCACCCAGAAGATCGGCGTGGCGAACATCCCGGCCGTCAGGGCGGCCGTGACGAAGGGCAGGGTGTCACGCACGAACACGTGCGCGGCGGCCAAGAAGAGCCCCAGGCCCCAGCCCATCGCCACCTGCAGCAGGCACAGGAGCGGCACCCACGCCAATGCCGCGCCGGGCGCGCGCCAGACCGGCGTCACCAGCGTCGCCGCGACGAAGGCCGCCAGCGAGAGGAGCAGCGTGACCTGGGCCGAGAGCGTGGGGAAGAGCGGCAGCAGCTCGGACGGGAAGCGCACCTTCGCCACCAGGTGGCGGTGGTCGAGCACGCTGCTCGTCGCGCGCGTCACGCCCTCCGCGAACGAGGCCCACACGACGGTCCCCGTGAACATGTAGACGCCCATGGCCGCCGCCGGCGAGGCGCCCGCAGGCACCATGCGCAGGCCGAGCACCTGCGTGAACAGGAAGGCGTAGACCGCGAACAGGAGCAGCGGCTGCACCAGCGCCCACAGCATCCCCAGGAGCGAGCCGCGCCAGCGCGCGCGCAGGTCGCGCGCGACCGAAAGGAGCACGAGGTCGAGCCGCGCCAGGGCCAGTGCCGGAAGGGCCAGGGGCGCGGCGGCGAGCGCGCGCGGGCCCGGACGGCCGGGCCCCACCCAGCCGCTCTGACGGTCGGGGGGGGGACAGGCCTCGCTCACGGGGGGCGCGGTCCGGGCTCGCAGCACGGGCATGGGGTCGTCGCGACCGGCGGTGGGGCGCGGGCGCGACGGTCGATCTTCGACCCCCGGAGGGCCCGCAATTGAGCCCCCGCGCCGCTTCCCTGCCCCTCCCCCCGCCCCGCAGCCGCACGGCGCGGACCCCGCCCGCCGCCAGGGCCGCAAGCGAGGTCGATCCTCCGCGGGGGGGAGAGAGGACCGGCGCCACGAGCGGGCACTCGACGCTGGGGCGGGCACGGCGCATTGAACGGCTACAAGGGAACCACGAAGGACACGAAGGAACACGAAGAGCACGAAGACCAGAAAGAGCATCAGAAAGAGGCAGGCGCGGCCGGAGGCCGCGCCTGCCTCTTTCTGATGCTCTTTCTGATGCTCTTCTGGTCTTCCTTCTGGTCTTCGTGTCCTTCGTGTCCTTCGTGGTTTCCTTGCAGCCGTTCCTAGCGCCGGGGCGTTGCACCGTCACGGGAACTCCGGGGGAGGGGTGGATCAGTCCCCCGCCGGCGGCGTGCTCCCGAGCGTCGAGCGGATGGTCTGCAGGACGGCGCGCGCGCGCGCCGGGTCGTCCGTGCTCGGCTTCCAGTCGGCGTACTCGGGGTCGAGCGGACGGGCGATGTTCTTGTTCACCTGGCGCTCGACGCGCACGCGCACGCGCACCCTTGAGCTGCCCGGCTGGCCGGGGGCGTAGGAGACCTCGACCCGCTCGCGGAAGCCCTCGCCCGAGAACGGGTGCATGTCCAGCCGCCAGCCCGAGCGCGCCGTGCGCGTGACGGGATCGAACTCGTTCACGAGCACCACGTAGTCGTGCTGGCGCATCGCCAGGCGCGCGACCTCGAACAGGACGTGCTGGCTGGGGCCGGGGAGCTCGGCCTCGACCCACTGGGCGTCGGGCTTCGCGCTGCAGGCCGGGAGCAGGGCCAGGACGAACGAGAGCAGCGGGCTCGGACGCTTCATCCGCTTCATCTTCATGGGCTCATGGGCTCGGGCGAGGCTCACGGGGAGGAGGAGTCGGAAGGCGCGTCGTGCGCGCCGCGCAGCACCAGGCGCACGGGGATCTCGGACAGGTCGAGCTCCTCGCGCAGGCGATTCGTCAGGTAGCGCAGGACGTCCTTGCCGAAGTGCTTGCGGTCGTTCACGAACAGCACGAAGGTCGGCGGCGCGACGTCGGCCTGGGTGGCGTAGCGCACGCGCGCGCGGTAGCCGCGGGTGCTCGGGGCGCGCGCCTTCAGGGCGCGCTCGAGCACGCGGTTCAGCTCGCCCGTGCCGACGCGCCGGCGGGCCTGCTCGAACAGCTCCTCGGCCAGGCCGAGCATCTGGTCGACGCCGGCGCCCGTCTTCGCGGACAGGAAGCTGATCGGCGCGTAGGCCAGCCCCGGGAGCTGCGCGTCGATGTACTGGCGGAAGTCCGCGGGCGTGTAGCCCGCGGCCAGGTCCCACTTGTTGGCGCCCAGCACGACCGGCTTGTAGTGATCGACGACGTAGCGCGCCAGACGCTTCTCGATGGAGGAGATGGGCTGCGTCACGTCGAACAGGAGCAGCACGACGTCGGCGCGCCGGCCGCCCTTGTGGCTGCGCGCGTCGCTGTACAGCTCGACCGCGTCCTCCATCCTGCTCTTCTTGCGCACGCCGGCCGTGTCGATCGCCACGAAGCGCCGCCCGTCGCGCTCGAAGATCACGTCGACGGCGTCGCGCGTCGTGCCCGGGATCTCGGACACGATCATGCGCTCCTCGCGCGCGAGCTGGTTGATCAGCGTCGACTTGCCGGCGTTGCGCCGGCCGAGCACGGCCAGCTTCATCACCGGCGCCGGGACGGGGCTGTGGTCGAAGGCCGAGCCGGGCAAGAGCTCGGCGATGCGCTCGTACAGGGGCTCGAGGCCCTCGCCGTTCTGGGCGCTGATCGCGAAGGGGCCCTCGCCGGCACCCAGGACCAGGAACTCGGCCGCCCCGAGCTTCAGCGCCTGTCCCTCGGCCTTGTTCACGACCAGCAGCAGCGGGTGTCCGGCGACCCGCAGGCGCGCGGCCACCTCGCGGTCGAGCGGCGTCGGGCCGTCGCGCGCGTCGACCACGAACAGCACCAGCTCGGCCGTCGCCAGCGCGTGCTCGATCTGCTCGGCGACGCGCGGCCCCAGGTCGTCGCGGTCGACGATGCCGACCCCGCCGGTGTCGATCACCTCGACCCAGCACTGCGGCGGCCCGTGCAGCAGGCGCGCGGGCACGGCGATGCGGTCGCGGGTCACGCCGGCTGTCGGCTCGACGATCGCGACGCGGCTGCCGCACATGCGGTTGAAGAGCGTCGACTTGCCGACGTTGGGCCGCCCGACGATGGCGACGCGCGGCAGGGCGCGCTCCGGTCCCGGGCCGACCATGGTCACTCGACCCCCAGCGCGCGGTGGACCTGCGGCAGCACGCGCGGGCGCAGGCCGCGGGCCAGCGCGGCCTCGGCCAGGCGCTCGAGCACGGCGACGGCGGGAGCGGCGACGGCGCGCGTCGGGGTCGCCGGCTGGAGCACCAGCGGCAGGTCGGGCGCGAGCTCGGCCGCGTCGTCGAGCAGCTCCAGGAAGACGTCCGGCGCGCGGCCGCCGGCGACGACGATCTTGGCGCAGGCGTCGCGCCCGGCGACGAGCTCCAGGCACGCGCGCCGCGCGCGGCGCCACTCGCGCGCGTCGCGCGGCGCGGCCTCGCTCTCCTCTTCCCGCGCGACCGGCCCGCCGGGCCGGAGGGCGAGCTCGACCGGCGGCGCGAGGTCGGCCGGGAGCTTCAGGTCGAGGCTGACGTGGTCGCAGCGCCCGACCACGCGCGCCAGGGCGCGCGGGTGCGCGCCGGCGGTCTCCAGGTGCAGCGCGCGCGCGCCGATCTCGGCGCGCAGCTCGAGCAGGAAGGCCGGCCACAGGAGCGGCTCGCCGCCGGTCGCGCTCAGCGGCCGCGCGCCGAGGGGGTCGAGCTCTGCGACGCGCCGCGCCGCCGCGCACGCGTCGGTCCAGGTCGCGCCCGCGCCCAGGGTCCAGGAGCGCGGCGTGTCGCACCAGGCGCAGCGCAGCGGGCAGCCCGCCAGGCGCAGGAAGACCTGCGGTTGGCCGACGTACAGGCCCTCGCCCTGGATCGAGGCGTAGAGCTCCAGCACCGGCGCCGCGCACTGCGTGCCCGGCGGGGCGATCGGTTCGGCTGGCCTCATCTCGGCCTCATCGCGGCTGCTCACCGTCTCGCCGCGGCCCCGGGGCCGGGCCGCAGCGCGGTCCGCGGCGCGGACCGCCGCGCCGCGCGCGGGCGCGACCGGGCGGCGCGCCCTACTCCGGCGGCGCTTCGCCCTCCGGGGCCTCTCCCGCTGCCGCGGCCGCGGCAGCGGCAGCGGCCGCTGCGTCTTCCTTCTTCTTGTGGCTGACGACCTTGAACTTGGTGCGCACCTTCGGCAGCCCGTAGACCGAGTCCTGCTCGGGGTCGAACTTGCCGTCGTGCTCGAGCTTCTTCAGGCGCTCCGTGCGGGTGAGGACGCTGCGCTCGCCGACCAGGGAGTCGGCCCCGCGCAGGCTGGAATGGATGGACATGGCTCGCTGTGGTTCAAGGGTTCTCGGCGACCCGATCGGTCGCGTCGCTCGTGCCGGTCGTGCCGGTCGGGTACGCCCTGGTCTCACTCGCGCTCGACCAGGTCGTCGATGTTCTGGAAGAAGGCCCCGGAGAAGGCGCCGGGCTCGCTCTGGGGCGGCGGTCCGGGCAGGGCCTTGAGGGTCTGGCGGATCTTCGCCAGGCGGTCGTCCTTCGAGGGGTCGAGGGTGGGGCCCGCGCCGACGCACAGGTACAGCTCGGTGCCGACCGCGATCGGCGCGACCGCGGGCAGACCGCACTCGCGCAGGTAGCGGTAGGTGGAAAGCGCGCGCTTCCAGCCCTCGGGCGTGTCGGCGTAGTAGATGGCGCGCACCGTGAAGCGGTTCTGCCTGTCCTTGAAGGCCAGGTCGTCGGCGGTGTAGCTCTCGGCCGGCGGCTCCTGGGCGGGCTCCGCGGGCTGGCCCGGAGCGCCCTCGGGCGCGCGCGCCCCGCCCGGCGCGGCCGGGGGCGTGGACTCGCCGGCGGCGGCGGGGTCGCCGGCCTCTGGGGAGGGAGCGCGCCCCGCGCCCATCGCGGCGACCTCGTTGCGCACGGACCAGCGACCGAGCCAGAAGGCGCCCGCGAGGAGCGCCAGCGCGATCAGCGCCGCGAGGGGCGGAAGGGGTGCGCGCGCGCCGCGGTCAGCGAACAGCGGGTGCTCGGCGGACCTGCCGGAGGAGCCGGAGGAGGTGGACGCGGACGGAGCCGCGGCGCGCTCATCCGGTGCCGGCCCCTTCGCCGAGGGCACGGCCGGGTCGGCGGGCCGGTCGCGCGCCGTTCGCGAGCGCTCGGAGACCTGGAAGGCCTCCAGCATGTTCCACTTGCGCGGGCTCATCGTTCAGGCGGCCGCCCCGGTGGCCCGAACAGGCGCAGCGGTGGACGGGTTGTCGACCTCGGTCGCGGCGCGCGCCAGGAGTAGGAGACCCGGAAGCGACGCGAGAGCATAGGTAGCGCCGAGGCGGGGGTCAACGGCCGACGGCCCGCAAACGGGCCGGGGGGCGCCGGGGATCGCACGGGCGGTCCTTGGGACCCTCACTCGTCCCCGTCGTCCAGGCCGTCCCCTTCGTCCTCGTCCTCCCGGTCGAGCGCCTCGAGGTAGCGCCGGGTGTCGGCGGCCCAGCAGCCGTCGGGCGCTCGCTCGAGGTGCTGGGAGAGCAGCGCGCGGGCGGCCTCGCGCTCGCCCTGGCGCACCAGGGCCGTGGCCAGGTTGAGGTGCACCGGGTCGGGCAGGTCGAGGCCCTCGGCCGCGGCCACGTCGAGCACGTGGCGCCAGTGCTCCGCCGCCGGGGCCGGCTCCTCCAGGCCCAGCAGCACCACCGCCAGGTGGTTGTGGGCCGAGAGGTGGTCCGGGTCGAGCTCGAGCGCGCGCTCGAAGTGCGCGCGGGCCGCCGCGAGGTCGCGGTCCCGGTAGGCCGCGCTGCCCTGGCGCACCTCCTCGTCGGCGGCCACGAGAAGCATGTCCGCGCCGCTGCCGAGCTCCTCCGGCGTCAGGCCCAGGTCGCGCGCGCGCCGCAGGTGCTCCAATGCCTCCGGCCGGCGCTGCGCCAGGATGGCGGCCATGGCCGCCTTCTTGTGCGACAGGGCCAGCTCGACCGCGAGCGGCTCGCCGGCCTCGGCGAGCCGCTCGAGCACCGCCAGCGCGCCCTCGAAGTCGCCCGCCGCCGACAGAGCGTCGGCCAGGAAGCGCTGGGCGTCGGCCTCGCCGGGGTCGTGCTGGAGCGAGCGGCGCACGAGCGCGAGCGCCTCGCGCGGGCGCCGCTCGGCCATGGCCCTCTTGGCCAGGAGCAGGTTGGCCTGTCCCTGGGCGCGGGCGACGAAGGGCAGCCAGGGGTCGCGCGCGAGCGCGCGCTCGATGAGCGCCAGGCCGCGCCCGGCGCCGCCCTCTCGAGAGAGCTCAAGGACGCCCTGGGCGCGCTCGATCTCGGGCGTGATGCCGCAGGCCGCGGCGCCGCGGGCCAGCTCGCCGCCGGCTGTCTCCAGGCGCCCGGCGGCGGCGTGCAGCTCGGCCGCCGTGGCGTAGACCCGCACGTCGGTCGGGTCCTGGGCGCGCGCGCGCTCGATGCAGCGCGTGGCCTCGGTCCAGTCTCCCCCCAGGGCGGCGGCGCGCGCGGAGAGCAGCTCGGCCTCGGGCCCGAGGGTGGAGGCGAGCTGGTCGAGGAGCGGGCGGGCCTGGTCGAGGAGGCCGAGGTCGAGCAGCTCGCGCAGGCGCACGGCGCGCGCGTCGAGCCGCCGTTCAGCGGCGGGGGATGAGCCGCCGCGGCGGCTCATCGACTGTTCGACCGCCGGCGCGGCGGTCCGCGCGGCGCTCACGGGCCCGCCCTCGGAGCAGCCGGGGGCGAGCGCGAGGATCAGCGCGAGCATCGGGACGGAGATCGTGCCGCGGCGCATGGGGGCGGCATTCTACACGCCTTCCCGCTCGCGGTTTCGGATAGGCCCGCTCGCGGTTTCGGATAGGATCGCGCCCGTGGGGGTGGTGCGCTTCGTCACGTTCGGCTGCAAGGCCAACCAGTACGACACCCAGCTCCTGCGCGAGGCGCTCGCGCGCGCGGGCTGGCGCGAGGGGCCGGAAGGGCAGGGCGAAGCGGAGCTGGTGGTCGTCAACACCTGCACCGTCACGGCCGAGGCCGGGCGCAAGGCGCGCCAGCTCGTGCGGCGCGTGGCGCGCGAGCGGCCCGGGGCCCGCATCTGCGTCACCGGCTGCCTGGCGCAGGGCGAGCCCGATGGGCTGCGCTCGCTGGCCGGCGTCGAGTGGGTGCTCGGCGGAGAGCCGGCGCGGCGGCCGGACCGGCTCCTGCGCGAGCTCGGCTGCGACGTCGAGCCCGGCGGACCCGGGCGGCGCGCGGGCATCGAGGGTTTCGCCGGCCACGCGCGCGCCTTCCTGAAGATCCAGGACGGCTGCGACATGGCCTGCGCCTTCTGCGTCATCCCGAGCGTGCGCGGGCGCAGCCGCTCGCGCCCGGCGGGCGAGGTGGCGGCCGAGCTGCGGCGGCTGGTGCAGGCCGGCCACGCCGAGGTCGTGCTGTGCGGCATCCACATCGGCCACTGGGGGCGCGAGCTGGCACTCGGGCTCCACGACCTCGTGCGCGAGCTGGTCGCGCTCGAGCCGCGCGGGCCGGACGGCGCGCCGCTGGCGTGGCGCCTGCGGCTGTCCTCGATCGAGGCCACCGAGGTGTCGCACGAGCTGCTGGAGCTGATGGCCGCCTGGCCGCGGCGCATCGCGCCGCACCTGCACCTGCCGTTGCAGTCGGGCGACGACGAGGTCCTCCGGCGCATGAACCGCTGGTACGGGGTCGCGCAGTACCTGGCCGCCTGCGAGCGCATCCGCGCCGCCCTCGACCGCCCCTGCTTCAGCGCCGACGTGCTGGTCGGCTTCCCGGGCGAGGGGCCGCGCCACTTCGAGCGCACGATCGAGACGGCGCGCGCCGCGGGGCTGGCGCGCGTGCACGCCTTCCCCTTCTCGGCCCGGCCCGGCACCGCCGCGGCCGGGATGGGTCCCCCGCCGCCGCCGGAGGTCGTGCGCGAGCGGCGCGCGCGCCTCTCCGCGCTGGCGCGCGAGCTGGGCGCGGCCTTCCGCCGCGGCCTCGACGGGGCGGACGACGCGCTCGTGGCCGAGGGCGCCACCGCCCCGGAACGCGCCGGCGCCCGCTCCGGCCTGTCCGGCCTGTCCGGCCTCTCCGGCCGCTACCAGCGGGTCCTCCTGCCGCCCCCCGCCTCGCCTTCTTCCGCCCCCGCATCGCTCCCCGCCCGCGTTCCCGCTCCCGGGCTGATCCACGTCCGCCTGGAGGCGCGCGAGCGGCCCGACGGCGATTTCGACCTGATCGGCCACCCCTCGCCCCCCGCCCCGCGCGCCACCCCGTGAGCGAATCCTCCGAGGTCCTCCCGCTGGCCCGCGCCCTCTCGGCCCACGTCCGCCGTGCCCGCCGGCGGGCACTCCGCCGCGCGCCCGCGCCCGCACCCGATCCGGGGCCCGATCCCGCGCCCCAGCCCGATCGGGCGCCCTCACCCGTGCCCGGGCCCGACTCCTCCCCCGCTTCCCGATCCTCGTCTCCCCTGCGCGAGCTCGCCGCCGCCTGCACCGACCTCGCCTCCTTGCGCTCCGCCGTCGCCGCCTGCCGCGCCTGCGCCCTGTGCGCCACGCGCACGCAGACCGTCTTCGCCGACGGCAGCGAGCGCCCGCGCGTGCTGTTCGTCGGCGAGGCCCCCGGGGCCGACGAGGACGCGCAGGGCGTTCCTTTCGTCGGTCGGGCCGGCCGGCTCCTGACCGACATCATCACCAAGGGCATGGGCATGGCGCGGGAGGACGTCGCCATCGCCAACGTCCTCAAGTGCCGCCCGCCGGAGAACCGCGACCCTTCTTTGGAGGAGAAGCGTCTGTGCGGCGGTTGGCTCGAGCGCCAGATCGAGCTCCTGGACCCCGAGGTGATCGTGCCCCTGGGACGCCACGCCGCCGGGTACGTGCTGCAGAGCGATGCACCGATGGGGCGCATGCGCGGGCGGGTGCACCGCGCGGGCGGGCGCAAGGTCGTGCCGACGTACCACCCGGCCTACCTCCTGCGCAGCCCGCACATGAAGAAAGCCTGTTGGGAGGACATCCAGCTCGCCCTGGCCGAGCTCGGGCTGAAGCCCCCCGGCCGCGTCTGAGCGGTGCGCGCCCGGGGGCGGATTCCTGCCGGGCTCTCCCGAGCCGGAAGAGCGCCTCCACACCGGGCGGTTACTCCGGGGCCGCGTCCAGGTAGGCCGCGCTCGGACCCGTCGTCCCGTTCCATTCCGCCTGCGCTGCCGCAGGCGGCGACCGCGAGGCCGGCCGGGGACCGCGCGCGGGCTCGACCGACCGCCGCATCCGGCTCGGTTGACCCCCCGCGCTGCTCCCGCTATCCTCCCGGGCTCTTTGACCGGGCACCCCGCCCCGGAGGAGACCGTCCTCGGCCCCGCGCGGGCGCGAGGCCCGCGCGCGTCGCGGGCAAGAGCGGACCCGTCCGAGGACCTCGGGGCGATCCCGCCCGCGACCCGCACCCTCCACCTCAGCATCGGTGATCCCCTCCACCGTGACCCCTCGCGGAGGATCGACTCGATGACCGGGAGCCCGCTCCCGGTGCATCGCGTTCGTGCCCTCGTCGAGACGTCACGGATCCGCGCCGATTCCCCCCAGCGCTGCTCCGCAAGCACAAGCACACGGAAGGCTCGAGTACCCATGCGCCCGCGCTCCTTGCTCCTCCCGCTCGTCGCGCCGTTCGTCGTGACGCTCCCTGTCGCCTGCCACTCCGCCGCCCCGCAGGACGACGGCCCCACTGCGCTCTCCGCGACGACGGCGCCGGCCGAAGAGCCCACAGCGGGGCTCGGCGCCCCGCTGGAGGCCTCGGCTCCGGCGCGCGCGCAGGACAGCGAGCTGCGGCAGGACGCCGCGACGCTCTCGGTCAAGCGCCAGCAGCAGGCCTTCCTGTCCGGCAAGTCGATCGAGCAGGGGGACGCCCTGCTCGATCGCGCCGACCTCGAGGGCGCCCTGCGCGAGTACTCGTACGCCATCTCGGTCGACCCGACCAACCAGGAGGCGCGCGAGAAGTTCCAGAAGGTCGAGGCCATGCTGGGCGACCGCCTGGCCCAGGCCTCCGACGTGATGGTGGACGAGGTCGAGCGCGAGGTCGTGCGCCGCGCCCAGGCCCGCATCGCCGCCGAGCGCGCCGAGAAGCTGGGCGACGCGGCCCTGGCCGCCGGGGAGCACGACCGGGCCATCGAGAGCTACCGCGAGGCGCAGTTGATCCTGCGCTACCACCCGCTCGTGGCGAGCGAGTCCCTCGACGAGCAGACCGTCACCGGCAAGCTCGAGCGCGCCGTCGAGCTCTCGGAGGAGGCGCGGCTCGCGGCCGAGCGGCGGACCGATGAGCGCGCCCGCGTCGCGCGCGAGACGGCCGAGCGGCGCGAGCGTGAGTACCGCGAGAACATGCTCATCACGCTCTACACCGAGGCCAATGCCGCCTACCTGGCGGCCAACTACAAGAAGGCCCAGGGGCTCTGCGACCAGATCCTGCAGCACGACCAGGACAACCAGGCCGCCCAGGCCCTGCGCGAGATCGCGCGCGAGTCGCGCCACCTGGCGGCGAACGACCGCAACCGGCGCGACTACCGCGAGCAGTGGCTGCGGACCTTCGAGGACCTCGACA
>Ga0326597_10012714_pt1 | contig 11091 bp, 9 predicted proteins | sample RVTome_12_FD_203789 | JGI IMG/M metagenome (GOLD analysis project Ga0326597, IMG submission 203789) | Soil microbial communities from uranium-contaminated site in the Upper Colorado River Basin, Wyoming, United States - RVT100D185 | ecosystem: Environmental > Terrestrial > Soil > Contaminated >... | reverse complement strand
GCGCATCGCGGACGGGTACACGCTGCGGCGGTTCACGACCTTCGACAGCCACCCCGTCCCCCAGCACGACGCCTTCCACCGGGCCTTCACCACCCTCACGCCCACCACCGTCCGCGCCCTCAACGACGCCGTCGTGCAGGCCGCCCTCGCGGACGGGCTCGCGGACGGCGCGAAGCTCCGCGTCGACACCACCGTCGTGGCCACCGACATCCACTTCCCCACCGAGAGCCCCCTCCTGTGGGACGCCGTGCGCGTCCTGACGCGCCTGGTGGGGCGCGTCGGGGAGCTTCGGCCCGATGCGCCGGCGGGGTTCCCGGACCGGACGCGACGCGCCCGGCGCCGCAGGCAGGAGATCAGTCGGCTCACGCCCCGGCAGCGCGCGCGCCAGCAACGGCGCAAGTACCAGGACCTCCTCGCGGTCACCAGCGAGGTCGTGGCAGGCGCGCGCGGCGTGGTCGCCACGGCCCAGGCGGGCAGCGCCGGCGATCCCCTCGCGGCGGCCCTCGTCGCAGGGCTGTGCGCGGAGATCGACTCGGTGTGTGCCCTGACGGACCGCGTCCTCGACCAGACGCGCCGCCGGGTCCTGCAGGGGGAAGAGGTCCCCGTTGCCGACAAGCGCTTCTCCCTCTTCGAGCCCCCCACGGACCTCATCGTCCGGGGCAAGGCGCGCACGCCGGTGGAGTTCGGCCACAAGGTCTTCCTCGCGGAGAGCGGCCGCGGCCTGATCACGGAGTACCGGATCCTCGCCGGCAACCCCGCCGACGAGCAGCACGTGCCGCCCTCCCTGGCGCACCACGTGCGGACGTTCGGCCGGCCCCCGGCCCTCTACGCGGGCGACCGCGGGTTCGCCCGTCCGCCCAACGAGCAAGCGCTGACCGCGGCCGGCGTCGCGCTGGTCTGCCTGCCCCAGCGGGGCGGGGCCCAGACGCCGGCGCGCGCAGCCCACGAGCAGAGCCGGGCCTTCAAGCGCGGGCAGCGCTTCCGCGCGGGCATCGAAGGGCGCATCTCCGTCCTCTTCCGCGGGCGCGGCATGAAACGCTGCCGGCTCGAGGGGCGCGACCGGTTCGAAGTGTTCGTCGGCCTGGCGGTGCTGGCCAACAATCTCCTCCGCATCGCCGAGCTGCGCAAGCAGCCGCGGATCCGGCGGCAGCGCGTGGCGTAGGCGCCGCCTTCACCACCCACCCGCCAGGGGCGGTGCCCCGGTGAGGTGTCGGTAGACACGACAGATGCCGCGGTTCCCGCCCATTCATGCAGGCGTCTGACACCCGCGGAGCGGCGGCCAAGGGCTTTATCCCTTCGGAAGGGGCGACCAAGCCACCATGCGCCAAGGGCTTCACCAGTTTCGCGACAGAAACTAGCTAGACATAACACATTCTTCGAGCACGCGCCGTGCCGGATCCATACTGTTATATAACCCGTTGGAATATTGGGAGAAACCGTTCCAACCGGCCGGTCGGGATATCAAGGGATCCGGGATTAGATACAAAGCCGTATCCAGGTGGCGTCTGATGGAACCGGCGGCAGGCGGCAGATGGCCTGAAGGAGCCGCAGGGCGCGGCCGAGGCGAGTGCGGCGCCGGAAGGTCCTATCGCGCCTCGGCCGAGCAGGCGGAGAGTTGGGCGGCGCCGCCGAATTCGGCGAGTAGCAGGGCGCCTCCCTTCGAGATGTCTTCGACGGGACGTGGTTTACGGTCGCCCGACCGGGGGAAGACACCATAGGCCACATGCGACTTCACGCCGCCGGTCCTGGGGCTCGAGGGGATACCCAGGGCCTCCGCCAGCGCGATGGAGCCCTCGCCCAACTTGTCCTTGGGCCCGATGTCCGCCACGATCGCGGAGGCCACCTTGTCGTTGGTCAAGTTCATCACCGCGACGAAATCGCCAAGCCTGGCACCGCCCTCCCGCCGGGGTGCCAACACCGCAGGGGGGAGCGCCACGTACGGCACCGTGCGCGAGTCCACGTACCGGCCGGGATCCGTGCGCTGCTTCGAGGCGTCCTGGAGTGCGGTCGTCGAGATGTAGAAGCCCGGGAAGGGATCGTTCGGGCCCTGCCGAACAGGAGTCCCGCTCGGCTTCCCGTTGTCGGTACCAGCGCCCACCAGTTCCCCGGCCGTCCCGCGTTCCCAAGGTGGTCGATCCCCTTTTTCTCGGGATGATACGCGTTCGGCGCCCCGTCAGCGTCGATCGCCATCCCCGCGCGAAAGAAGAGCGCGCTCTTCCCGGGCATCCGCCACACCGTCCGCCCCCCCACGTCCACGAAGGTCTCCCGGGCGCAGCCAGCCGCCGGGTCTTCTGCCCCGACCGCGACGCCCACCCAGACCATCGCCGCCACCAGAATGCACCCGCGCAACCATCGCCCCGATGTCGCCATGCCCGTTCATCCTCCACGGATCATCCGATCACACGCCGGGCAACGGCCCGCGGCGGTCTCCCGGCCGGGTTCCCTGTCCAGGGATGCCGGGCAAGACACTCCCGGGATCTCCCTGAGGCGATCGGCTATGCTCCACGCCCAAGGAGTCGTTGTGTGAGCTCGCACGTAAACTTCCCGTCGGGGTCATGAGCCTCCACGAGGCGCAGGAACGTCGCAAAATACTCACGGTGCAGCTTCGCCATATCATCCTTGCCCAGGCTCCTGCAATACTTTCCCAGGTGGGGACGCGCCCCCATCTCCTTGATGAGTCCCTCGGCGGCTGTGTAGTACTTCTCAAAGCCATGCGAATCGTTACAGACGAGATCGATCCATGTGGAGCGACGCTCTCGCCCGGCACCGATCAGGGTGCGGTCGTGGTGGGCCGGCGTGAACCGGACCTCGAAGAGGGTATAGGGCAAACCTGAGGGATAGAGCTCTTCGTAGAGCGAGAGAAAGCGTCGACACGCCTTGAAGGTGTCCGCGAACGGAATTGTGAATTCCAGCTCTTGATGCAAGTGGTAAATCGTCCGATTGAATGCCTTGTTGCTTTCCAGCACGAGATCCGTGCCCCGCTTGACGCCGTGCGCAAGGGAGGACAGGGAGGGGAGTCGTCCTGCGTAGGCAATGAGATTCCCAACCCACACCGCCAGCAGAGCATCCATGGAGATGCTCACGAACTCCCGAACGTCTCCGAGGAACGAGCGTTTCGTATCCGTGCGGTTCCATGTATTGATCTGGCACTTGTTCGTGAAGGGAAAGAGATAGAGGCTGAAGTGCTCGTTTTCCTCCAAGAGGCGGTCAAGGTGTTTCTCGACGAAGGAGAGATCCGACACGTGAACCTTCTGCTCGACGTTGAAGCGGTCAACGCCCTGGATCACCACCTCTGTGATGATTCCTACCGCACCAATTCCCCCGATGGCCGCCCTGAAGAGATCATCCCCGGGCTGGCATTCGTGGATATTTCCCCTGCCGTCTATCAGCTTGAGACGGATGACCGACTCACTGACGAAGCCCCAGTGTCTTCCCGTCCCGTGCACGTCGGTGGACAGGATGCCCGCAATGCTCTGGGCGTCGTGGGAGGGCAAGGCGCTGAAGGCGAGGCCCTCGTCCAGCAGCAACGCCACAACATCCCGTACACGCGTACCACCCCGTACAGCCATCTGTTTCTTCTCTCGGTCCTTCCAGACCACACCACTGTAACGATCCAAGGATACCAAGGTGTCGCCCGACACCACCCCGTCATTGAAAGAGTGGCCCGAGCCGAAGACCCTCAGGCGCCTTGAGTTCCGTACGAGCTCGACGATCTCCTGCTCAGTGGTTGGCTGCACGAACTGGCGGGGCGTGTAGCGAAAACGCCTCGCCCAATTCATGAAGACGCCCCGACAGACTCTCCCCTCGAGCCAGACGTAGCGTCCGAATGTCGCTGCGTTCAGAATGATGTTCAGGGTGGTGATCACCGCCACCCGGAAGTAGGTGTGGAATTTCATTGCTCCGCCCTCACCGTCCGCGTTCGGCTTCCGCCATCGCCGAAGAGGTCGGTATGGAGATGGGTGAGCGCCTTCCCAGGCAGGAGCCGGAGTGTGATCGGACCAGGTTCCACCTCGAAGGGGTCGTCACCATGACGCGCAGACGCCGCCCACTGAGAGTCGAAGACACGCCGCACATCATGGACGAGGGGCAGCACCCGGATGCGCAGCGAGCCGACCTGGGTCGGCACCGCGGCATGGCCACGAACTCGGTGAGCAAACAGTGCCGGGACGTAGGCTGCACCGGCCTCGTCCGGTGTCCTTCATGACCCCCTTCGCTGAAGAAGGGGGCGCGGGTTACGGGCCGCGGCCCGCTGGGGGCAGGGCGCCATTACAGGCCGAGGCGGTTCCAATCGAAGGCGGGGCCGATGTCCCACTTATCTTGGCGGAAGTTCTGATGGGTCGCGACTCCCTGGTATGACCCGAAGAACGACAGGTCACACTCCTCCCTGCGGGAGGTGGAGGGGACGGTTTTGGGGATATGGAAACGCTCGCAGAGATGGTGCACGAGGCGCGCGACGGACTCGACCTGTGGCTCCGGAAAGGGGGCGAAGAAATCGATTCGCCTGTAGGTCGCCCGCAGGTATCGATCCTGTTCGTCCATCCGGCACCAGCGGGTGCCCCAGTCATTCGGCCACCAATTGAGCTGGCTCGGATCGCCGGGCGATGGCTTGAGGGGTCCCACGTTGGCGATCTCGATGCCGACCGATCGCCTGTCGTGTGCGCCGCCGCTGCCTTTCACTCCCAGGTGGAACGCCCAGAAGGTGGGGTCGAACAACTCGTAGATCGTGCCGTCCGTATCCACGATATACGCCGTCGCCACATGGTCGGGGTTATTCATCCACGTGTCGAAGGCGCCGCGGGCGTTCCTCCCGGCGGTGAAATGCAGGATGATCAGATCCTTCGCGACGGGTTCAGGGAAATATTCTTTGCTGGGGAGCACCAGGGTGGTGCGATTGATTGGGATGTCGGTCGTGACGGGCGGAGAAGCCGGCGCGGTCGGAACGGGGAGGGGGACCGCGTCCATCGCGTCCGTGGTCAGGTCCGGGATGGCCAACGCCATCCCGAGGCGGATCCGGTCCGGATTCTTGATGTTGTTCAGGCGCACGATGGTGTCCATGGAGACGGAGAATCTCCTGGCGATCTTGGCGAGCGTGTCGCCCGCGCGCACGGTGTAGTGCGGCACGTCAGCCCCTTATCACCTGGTAGTCACACCAGGAACTTCCCGTCTTTCACGACGAGCCTCGCCAGGGTCGAGACGCCGACCTGCGCCTGGAGGTAGTTGGCGATCGTCTGCTGGTGGGCGACCAGCGTGGAGAGCGCGCCGCTCGTGCAGCCTCGGCCAACGCCAGATGGTCTCGATGGTGCTTCATGAGGCGCTCCAGCGCCTCGTGGACGGCGTCCCGCGACGGCGCCTGGTCCTCCGACTCCTGGGCCCTCGCGATGACACCTTGGAGGGCGATGTCATGGGCATCCACCACGGCCGGCATCGCGCGCTGCACTCCGACGAGATACTGCGCCTCGGTCGTGGGCAGCGTCCTCAGCCCAGAGGCTCCGCACCCGCCGGCCAAGAGAAGGCAGGCCAACCAGCCACCCATGCGCCTCAGCGTGGAACCTCCCTCTCAATGGCGACCTGGGCGGTCTTGACTTCGTGGAAAGCGACCGTGACCTTCGCGATCGTTTTCTGGGCGGCGTCCACGTCCTCGCTCCGGATCTCGATCCGGATCTGGAGGCTGGGGGATGGAGGAGAGACCATCAATGGTTGGGGGCCCTCCTCGGACCTAGGTCCTTACAACGGATGGAGCGATCGCGTCAAGCCACATCGGTGATCTTGCCCCCCGTGTTTGGTTGTACACGCATGGAGAGGGCAGGGGGCATGCCATTGAGAGGGTTCGAGTCAAGTTCAGCAAGGAAAGCACGGAAGAGGATTCGCGAGACGGGACGCGACTCCCCAGGGAGAGGAACCGTCTTCGAACGGATACGGTTCTGGACCCGGTGTGTTTTCCGGAGAGTGTGGCCAGGCTCCCCCTCAGCTCGTTCTATTCCCCTCGATCAGTCGCTTCAGCGCGGAGGCCTTGGGGGGGAGGCAATTCGGTGAACTGAACCCCGTGCTGGTAGGCCCCGCCTCCCGGCCTGGCATCCCCTTCGAACCGCGAATAGATCACCTTCCCGAAGGCCGTGATCTCCCCCTCGGGCGTTCCAAGGCGCAGCTCCAGGGGGCTCGCGACCGGTATCGGATTCCGGACGTCCATCCGCACGCCGCCTTCGCTGACCGTCCGTATGGCCGCCGGCACGAACGGCCCCTCCGGCCCCCCGGGCGCGCCCCGCACCCGAAACCAGCCCGTCGCCTCCACGGCATGCCGAGGGAACCGCCGAGGAATGCTGCGCCGGCCCACCTTGAGCAACAGGTCGATGTCCCGGCGGAGCCGTTCGGGCGTGACGGGCGTGGGGATCGTCCCCGTGCAGACCCGTGCGAGCGTTTCTGCCCGGCGCCCCAGAACAACCTCATCCGTCAGGACCACGAGGGGGATCCGGGACGTCGGGGCGTTCGCGCGCAGCCTCTCCGCCACCTCGAGCCCATCCCCATCCGGCAGCCGGAGATTCAGAAGGATCAGGCTCGGCCGCTCGGTCTCGGCCAGCCGCAGGGCCGTCGCCCCCGTCTCAGCCACGGCGACCGCAAACCCCTGGCGCTCCAGCACCGGCCGCGCCGTCGCGCGCAGCGAAGCGTCACCTCCCACGATGAGCACCTTGAGGACCGCCATCAGTCGTTGCCTCGTCTGCACCGTAGTTTGCGTCTCTGCCGCGCTCAGTCGTCCCATCGCCTCGCGCAGCATTTCTGCCGTCGCCTCCCCCCTGCGCACTCCGCCCCGCATTCCATTCCATATCGACCCGCCCGGTCGGCCATTGACGGGATGCGGCGACCCCGCTGACACCGCCCTGGGTGAGAGCGGCTCGGGAACGTCGTGAAGGCGATGGGGCCAGCGAGCGGCTATGGGAGGAGAGGAACCCGAATGGGGCCGCGTAAGAAGACTCCCCGACCGGGCAGAGAGAAGGGTGGGCAGGACGAATCCTAGGCGCCTTGGCCGCCGGCACGTGGCGGCCCCCTTCTCGGACGGCCGGAGCGTTGACATGAACATCAAGGCGTCCCTCGAGGCTTGAGGGTGTTCGACATGCCGTGTCGTACTGTACGGTCATCGCGACCGGCGGTCAAGTGCCGGAGCGGGAGCCGGTGCTGATCGAGACCTCGGACTTCCCTGTCCCCTCCTCGCGAAATCCTCTGCGGTCACCATGGCTTCGGTCCTCAATGGCCTTGCCATCGCCGGGCACTCCGATTTGCAACACCCCTGGGCCCGCGGGGCACGCCACGTCATCTCAGGACGGGGGCCGTCCAGCCGATGACCGGATCCGGACTCACCGGGGTCGGTGGCGAACAACTCTTGCCGCGTTCAGCCGTACTCTGAGTTCCGGCGCGCACGGGGCAGCTCCCGAAGGCGGTGCCGAAGTCCACCAAGCCCTCCATCACGGTCAGTATGCTCCGGCCGTCGGCCAGGACCTTCATGTTCAGTTGCGTCCCGCGGGTGGCGGCGCTCCCAACGGGCGTCTCGATTTCGAGGGGTCGCGGCCTGGCGGCGGAGCATGATGCGGTGAACGGTGGCCGCCGGTCGGGTGGGCTTCAGCCGCGGCTCAGGGCGCGGTAACGGATGCGGTGGGGGCGGGCCGCGTCCTTGCCGAGGCGCTTGCGGCGGTCGGCCTCGTACTCGCTGTAGTTGCCCTCGAACCACACGACCTTGCTGTCGCCCTCGAACGCCAGGATGTGGGTGGCGATGCGGTCCAGGAACCACCGATCGTGGCTGATGACGACGCAGCAGCCGCCGAAGGCCTGCAATCCATCCTCCAGCGCGCGCAGGGTGTTCACGTCCAGGTCGTTGGTCGGCTCATCCAGCAACAACAGGTTGGCCCCCTCCTTGAGCATTCGCGCCAGGTGCACGCGGTTCCGCTCGCCGCCCGAGAGATCCGCGACCTTCTTCTGCTGGTCCGAGCCGCTGAAGTTGAAGCGCCCGCAGTAGGCCCGGGAATTCACCTCGACCTTGCCCAGGGTCACCGTATCGCGGCCGTCCGAGATGACCTCCCAGACCGTCCGGGCGCCGTCCAGGGTTCGATCCTGATCCACGTAGGCGATCTTCACCGTCTCGCCCACCTTGAAGGACCCGGCGTCCGGGGCCACCTGCCCCGTGATCATGCGGAAGAGGGTGGTCTTGCCGGCGCCGTTGGGCCCGATCACTCCCACGATCCCGCCCCGGGGCAAGTTGAAGCCCAACTTCTCGAACAGCAGGGTGTCGCCGAAGGTCTTGGCCACGTCGCGGGCTTCCAGGACCACGTCGCCGAGGCGCGGCCCCGGGGGGATGTAGATGTCCAGGTCCTCCGCCTGCTCCTCCTGCCGGGCGCCGAGCAGCTCCTCGTAGCGCGCCACGCGGGCCTTGCCCTTGGCATGGCGCCCCTTCGGGGACATGCGCACCCACTCCAGCTCCCGTTCCAGGGTCTTGCGGCGCCGGGATTCGGCCTTTTCCTCCCGTTCCAGGCGGGCCTGCTTCTGTTCCAGCCACGAGGAGTAGTTGCCCTCGAAGGGGATGCCCTGCCCGCGGTCCAGCTCCAGGATCCAGCCGGCCACCTTGTCCAGGAAGTACCGGTCGTGGGTCACGGCGATGACGGTCCCCTGGTACCGCCGGAGGTGCTCCTCGAGCCACTGGACCGATTCGGCATCGAGGTGGTTCGTCGGCTCGTCCAGGAGGAGGATATCCGGTTCCTGGATCAGCAGGCGGCAGAGGGCGACGCGGCGGCGCTCCCCGCCCGAGAGGACCTCGATCCGGGTGTCGGGGAGCGGGCACCGGAGGGCGTCCATGGCCACCTCGAGCTGGTGCTCCAGCTCCCAGCCGTTCACCGTCTCGATCCGCTCCTGCAGCCGCCCCTGCGTCTCCAGCAGGCGCTCCATATCCTCCGCCGAGAGGTCCTCACCGAGACGGTTGCTCACCGCCTCGTACTCGCGCAGGACGGCGATCACGTCGCCGCGGCCCTCCTCCACGACCTCGCGGACCGTCTTGCCGGCATCGAGCTGCGGCTCCTGCTCCAGCAGCCCGACTGTATAGCCCTTCGCCATGGTGACGTCGCCCAGATAGTCCTTGTCCATCCCAGCGATGATCCGCAGCAGCGTGCTTTTCCCGGACCCGTTGAGCCCGAGCACCCCGATCTTGGCCCCGTAATAGAAGGACAGATAGATGTCCTTCAACACGTGCCGCTTGGGCGGGACGACGCGCCCCACACCGATCAGCGAGAAGATGATTTGCTTGTCGTTCGTGCTCATGGACGATCACGCTCCTTCAGGACGGCCGATGGGACGGTTGGGCGATTGGGTTTCACAGGATACTGTGTGCCCCGAGACCCCGCAAGTGGCACGAGATGGCCCATGAGCCGACATAGCAGTTACAACTTCGCAAGGCCAAGACTCGCCACCAAGGCGTGGTCACTTCTCCATGGTGGGTGGGGCGACCTTTCCGAGACGCCGCGCGAGCCGATGCTTGTCCATGGATCGGATCTGGTTGAGGAGAACGACCGAATCGGTCTGCAGCCCGCCCTCGCGGGCGGGGATGAGGACCTCGGTGGGATACAGAGGCTCTTCAAACTGCGAGGTGATGGCCGCGACGATTGTGATGGGGTTGTGGCGGTTGGTGATGCCGTTCTGCACAATCAAAGCCGGGCGCTCCGGGCATTGGTATCGGCTCCCGCTCGAAGGCACGCTAGGAGACGCAGCCGACCCTGTGATGCATCCACCTCGTGGACATACCGCACGAGGCCGCATACAGGGATCCTCTTCCATGAGAATAGACCTGGACGAGATGACCGACCCCGCCAATACTGCCGGTTGAACGCTCCGGCATCGTCTGTGACCGGCGAACGCATCGCTATCACGAGCCTCTCGGTGACGTTGGGCTCACTCGCAATCCCTTCTGCCTTTGCGGCTGCACGCGGTTGCTTGTCCGAACAGACAAGAGTCGGGGGAAGCCCCTTGGCCAGCGCAGGATGGCCAGTTGAAGGAAATCCAGAGTCGGAGTCTTTAGCGGAGTAGGGCTATGCACTTGACTCCAGTCTCCCCAACCCCTTGGGCTTGCGGGAGCGCCGACGCGGGACATGCTTGACGAGGCGGGCATAGGGCACAGGGGCCACGGCCACCGCCTGCTGGACCAAGCGGTAGAAGAGCTTCCCGCGCGAGCGGGAGGTCCGCCGGTTGAAGCGAAAGGTATACTCATCCAGGTAGTAGTCGAGGTGCGCATGACGCACCGCCCCCTGATGGGTCCCCAAGAGCCACCGCTGGACGAGGGCCGCCACCCGGTGCACCCGGGGCAGCAGCTTCGTGGCGGCCCCGGGCCGCCCTCGGAGGGGGAGGCCCTTGTGCCGGTACCCCTGGGCCCCCAGCCCCGTGTATCCCTCCCACCCATCGGTGCGGACCATACTGCCCGGGGCCACGGCGTCACGGACGAAAGCTTGCCGGTGCTCGCCCGAGGCGTCCGGCACCCGGCGGAGCCGGATCCGGCCGATCCCGGCGCCGTCCACTTGGGCGGCCACCACCACGAGGGGTTTCCGCTGGGTCTGCCGCCCGCGGACCCCGGCCTCCCCCCCGCCTACGTAGGTCTCGTCCACCTCGACCTGCCCGCTCAGCCGGTCGCGGCCGGGCCGGACCATGGCCCGGCGGAGCTTGTGCAACCAGGTCCAGGCCGTCCGGTAGCTCCCCAAGCCCAGGAGGCGCTGCACCCCCAGGGCGCTGGCCCCGGTCTTCTGGTTCGTGACGGACCAGAGGGCCCGGAACCAGAGCGTGAGGGGCAGGCGGGTGTCCTGAAAGATCGTCCCGGCCGTCACCGAGACCTGGTGCCCGCAGGCGGCACACATCCAGAGGGCCCGCCGGGTCTCCCACCCCCGCTTCCCCTGGCAGCGCGGACAGGTGATCCCCTCGGGCCAACGGAGGGCCGCCAGGTACGCTCGGCAGGCCGCCTCCGTGGCGAAGCGCCGCTCGAACTCCAGGAGGGTCCGCGGAGAATCTTCCACGCCTCGGAACCCTATATCTAGGGGAGACTGGAGTCAAGTGCATAGCCCTATTTCACGAATA
>Ga0326597_10012710_pt1 | contig 11093 bp, 10 predicted proteins | sample RVTome_12_FD_203789 | JGI IMG/M metagenome (GOLD analysis project Ga0326597, IMG submission 203789) | Soil microbial communities from uranium-contaminated site in the Upper Colorado River Basin, Wyoming, United States - RVT100D185 | ecosystem: Environmental > Terrestrial > Soil > Contaminated >... | reverse complement strand
TTGGTTGTCGCAGTACTCGCCTGATTCGACTCGATCGGCGTGATCCGTGTCCACCGGCAGGGCCGAGTGGCCGGCGGCCCACACGCTGAGACGCCTGTCGCCGCGGGATGACGCCCGCGCAACGCTGGCGCAAGGCGCTTTCCTGTCAGCGTGACTGCACGCGGTCAAAGCCCTGGTCGGGCAGGCTGCGCTCAGTCGTCGAGTTCGAACAGGTAGTCGAGCTTGGTCAGCATCAACATCTGGCGTACCGATGGCCCGGCGTTGAGCAGTCGCGTGGCGATCATCCGTTCGCGCGCCCGCTTCTGCAGGAGTACCAGCACGCCAAGCCCGCTGGCGTCGATTTCCTTCGTCGCGCCGAGGTCGACGAAGATCCGCACGGCCGACTCCTCGACGGCGCGTTCGATGTGTTCCAGTGCCGCACGGCGAAACGCCAACCGAGTATCGGTGACGAGCCGTTCGGGCGCTTCCAGAACTTCGGCGTGCTCGTTTGCAATGACCACTTCGCTCTCTCAGGACTGAAGTGAACCCGCCATCCGTTGTGAGCACACCAAGTGGCCAAATTCGTGCCACTGCGCACTGCGCCATAACTGCATGCTATCAATCGACTTAGCGGATTGTCACACAGTGATGTCACGAAAACTGACGGCACAATGCCACGTCCCGCGACGTGCGCCGGATTGACCTTCACTTTGTGTCGTTACGCGCGGTGCACGAATCGTCACATCTCGTGCGCTTACCGTCACGTTTCCATGCGCCTGCGGTGGACACGCCTCGCGTCAGCGCAATAACGTTGGAAGTCGTCCGGCGTCGCGACGCCGCGCATTGATTCCCCGACCGACCACGGAGCCATGACTGACATTGACGTTCTCCTGACCGAAACGCGGTCGTTCCCGCCGCCGGAAGCGTTTGCACGCGCCGCGCAGGTGAGCACCGATGCCATCTATAGGATGGCCGACCAGGATTACGAGGCATACTGGGCGAGCGCCGCGCGCACGCTCGAGTGGATCACACCCTGGAAGACGGTGCTCGACTGGAAGCCGCCCTACGCCACCTGGTTCGCCGGTGGCCAGCTCAATGTTTCGGCCAACTGCCTCGACCGCCATGTGCGTGGCCCGAATCGGAACAAGGCGGCGATCATCTGGGAGGGCGAGCCCGGTGACAGGCGGACGCTGACGTACTGGGACCTGTACCGCGAGGTGCAGCAGTTCGCGAACGTTCTCCGCTCACTCGGCGTGCAGAAGGGCGACCGGGTGGGAATCTACCTGCCGATGATCCCCGAAGCCGTCATCGCCATGCTGGCCTGCGCGCGCATCGGCGCCGTGCACAGCGTGGTGTTCGGCGGATTCAGCCCGGAATCGCTGCGCGACCGCATGAACGACGCGGAGGCGAAGGTGCTTGTGACTGCCGACGGTGGGTTTCGCCGCGGACAGGTTGTGCCGCTCAAGCGAAACGTCGACAAGGCCCTGGAAGGCGCACCGACCGTGCAGCACGTCGTGGTCGTCCGTCGGCGCACGGGCGGCGCCGGCGACGAGTCGTTTGCCGAGATGACCGAGGGTCGCGATCACTGGTACCACCGGCTTATGCAAAAAGCCGACGCCACCTGCGAGCCGGAGCCGATGGACGCTGAAGACGTGCTCTTCATCCTGTACACATCGGGCACGACCGGCAAACCGAAGGGCATCGTGCACACGACGGGCGGGTACCTGACGGGCGCAGCCACCACCATGCGTCTCGTGTTCGACCTGAAGGATGAAGACGTGTTCTGGTGCACGGCCGACGTCGGCTGGGTGACGGGCCACACGTATCTCGTGTACGGACCGCTCGCCAACGGCGCCACGTGCGTGATGTTCGAGGGCGCTCCCGACTGGCCGGAGCGCGACCGATTCTGGGATATCTGCGAGCGCCACGGCGTGACCACCCTCTACACCGCGCCGACGGCCATCCGCGCCTTCATGAAGTGGGGTGACGCGCACCCGGCCGCGCACGACTTGTCGCGCCTCCGGTTGATCGGCACGGTGGGGGAACCGATCAATCCCGAAGCGTGGATGTGGTACCACAAGCACATCGGCGGCGAGCGCTGTCCCATCGTGGACACGTGGTGGCAGACCGAGACCGGCGCGATCGTGATTTCGCCGCTTCCCGGCGTCACCGCGACGAAGCCCGGAAGCGCCACCAAGCCGCTGCCGGGGTACGCGGCCGACCTCCTCGACTCCTCGACCGGCCAGCGCATTGACGTGGGCGGCGGGTTGCTGGCGCTCACCAAACCGTGGCCATCGATGCTGCGAACCATTTGGGGCGACGACGCGAGGTACGTGGAGACTTACTTCTCCAAGTGGGAGAACCGGCCGGATCTCTACTTTCCCGGCGACGGCGCGAAACGCGACGACGACGGGTTTCTCTGGATCCTCGGGCGCGTCGACGACGTGCTTAACGTCGCCGGCCACCGGATCGGCACGATGGAGGTGGAGAGCGCGCTCGTCGGGCATCCGGCCGTCGCAGAAGCCGCCGTCGTTGGCAAGGCTCACGACCTGAAAGGCCAGGCGATTGCGGCGTTCGTCACGCTCCGCGACGGACACATCGGGTCGCTCGAGCTTCGTGAAGAACTCCGCGCGTTCGTCGCCGACAAGATCGGGGCGCTGGCGCGTCCGGACGACATCCTGTTTAGCGCGGACCTGCCGAAAACGCGATCCGGAAAGATCATGCGCCGCCTGCTTCGCGACATCGCCGACGGTCGTGCGCTCGGAGACACGACGACGCTCGCAGACCCCGGTGTGGTGGCTGCGCTGAAGGACCAATACGAGGAGAACGAACCGTAAATGGTTGACAATGCGCCGGGGAATCGGCATCCTCGTCCCGTCCGCAGTACCCGCGCGCCGAGGCGCGCCCTATGAGAGACATCCGTGAAGCGCTGCAGCAATCGCTCGGCGACGCTTACCAGATTGAGCGCGAACTGCCGCGCGGCGGGATGTCGCGCGTCTTTGCGGCGCGCGAGACCGCCCTCGGTCGCATCGTCGTCCTGAAGGTGCTCGCGCCGGAGCTGGCTGCATCGCTCTCGGCCGAACGATTCAAGCGCGAGATCACGCTCGCTGCGCGGCTGCAGCATCCGCACATCGTGCCGCTGCTTAGCACCGGCCAGGCCACCGACTCGTTGTTCTACACGATGCCCCTCGTGGACGGGGAATCGCTGCGCGAACGGATGGCGCGTGAACGGCCGATGACGATCGAATCGGTGAGCCGGATCCTCACCGAGGTCGCGAGCGCGCTCGCATACGCCCACAACGAGGGGGTCGTGCATCGCGACATCAAGCCGGAAAACGTGATGTTCTTTCACGGCAGCGCCGTCGTCCTTGATTTCGGCATCGGCAAGGCCGTGTCGGCCGCCACACACGCCGCCGAGGAAACCACGGGCCGCATCACGCAGCGCGGCATGAGCCTCGGCACGCCGACATACATCTCTCCCGAGCAGGCGGTCGGCGACCCCGATCTCGACCACCGTGCCGACATCTACTCGTTCGGCGTGATGGCGTATGAGATGCTGACGGGGCACCCGCCATTCTCCGGCAAGAGCGCGCAGATGGTCATGGCCGCGCACGCGCAGCAGCAGCCGGAGCCGGTCAACAAGCGGCGCCCGGACACGCCGGTGGCACTGGCCCGGATCGTCATGCAATGCCTCGAAAAGACGCCGTCCCGCCGACCGCAGAACGCCGCGGAAATCGTCGCAGCACTGAAGGATCCGCGCAACTCCGGGCCACTGACGGCACAGTCGTTCTTCGAGCGGCTCCCTGCGTGGCTCCCGTGGATGATCGCCGGGGCTGCAACGACGGCGGCGGTGTACTTCGCATGGCGGCGCTGATGCGCGCCGCCGCAGCTCTCTAGGCCGATCCGCCGCCACGCGGCGTACGCCGTCGCGAGCGCCAATCGAGCACGCTGAGCACGAAGAGCACGCCGACGAGAACCGCGCTCACCACGCAGTATCGGCAGATGGCGTGAATGCGGGCGACCTCCAGCCAGGTCAGCCAACTCGAGAAGATCAGCCCCCACCCATTCAGCGCGAGCAGCAGGGTCGTTGGCCAGGCGCGCTCCGCCGACGCGCCCATCGACCCGACCGTCGCGACCCCAAATACCGACGCGTAGTACCCTGCGCCCCACAGCGCGACGGGCAGGCCGACGAACCTGGACCACTTGCTCGCCTGAACGGTCTCGCACCCACCAGTGCCGCAGGCAATCTGCCCGACGTACCCGTAGTGATAGAGCGTCAGGTACGCCGCGAGGAACAGTCCGCACAACGCCAACACGGCGATTGCGCGACGAAGCCCGGCATGCGGCGAAGCGTCACCCGTTTCGTCGTACGCCCGTGCCGCCTCGCCAGCCACGGATGCTACGAACCAGACTTGGCCGGCGCCTTCGTCGATGCGGCAGCCGCCGCGGCGGCTTGCTCGACATACCGCTTGAACTCGTCGAACGGAATGTTTCCCGGGTACATCGTCGAGCCGATGATGAAGGTCGGCGTCTGCCCAACGCCACGCCGAATCCCCTCTTCGAGGTTCGCCTTGATGCGCGGGTAGTGCTTCTGCGAATCGAAGCAGCTCTCCCACTCATTCATGTCGAGGCCGAGCCCGGACGCCACCCGCTCAAGCACCTTCTTCGGGTTCGACGTGGCGATCCCGTCCCACTGGTCCTGCGTGGCAAAGACGCCGTCGTGCATCTCGATGAACTTGCCCTGATCGGCAGCACACGCCACGGCGTTCGACGCCGGCCATGTATTGGGGTGGATGTCGAGCGGAAAGTCGAAGAAGCGGAACGAAATCTGCCCGGTCTCGACGAGTCGCGCCCGCACGTCGGGTTCGGTCAGGTTGGCCCACTGGGCGCAGGCGGGGCACTCGAAATCGCCAAACTCGACCACTTGGACCGGCGCGTCGGGGTTGCCAATCAGGTAGCCTTCTGCCGTTCCGGCGGGAAGATTGGGGTCCACCGGGGTGATCCCGGCGCGCGGGCGCGACACCGAGTATCCCAGGATCGCCACGCCGGCGATGGCGACCATCACCAACATTCCGACGAAGCGTGATCCGGACTGCTTCCGAACGGTCTTGGACACGGCAACTCTCCTCTGCTGTTCGTGATCGGCCAGGCGCGCCGTGTGGTCCCGAGGGGCGCCATACGGCACATGTCGCTTCGCAAGATAAACCGGGGATCGCCGACGCGTTCCCACGCCGCTCAACAGTCGGGACCGGGTGGCCGTAATGACGGATGAAACAGCATTCCCGGTGCCGTCAGGGATAGGAACCGCCTCGCCGACCGACTAACTTTGGAATGCACGCAATTTCATACCCTAACACGAGCGAGATGAGTACAAAGAAGTCCCGTCCGCCGCGGTCCACGAATTCGGGTCCATCCCCATTTGCTCAGGCCCGCGACGAGCTGTTCCAGCACATCATCGGTTGCGAGGTGGTCGGAGCCGACCCCGCACACCAGAAGGAATGGTTCGACGAAACAATGGCGTACATGACCGAGCGTTTTCACGAGCTCGACCCGACCGAGCTGTCGGAACTCCGCACCTTGGGTGAGCGATTCGCCCAGCCGGTTCAGCGCAGCGAGGCAGTCAGCGCCTGACTGATGAGAGGGCACCGAAGTTCGGTGCCCTCGATGCGTTTCCGGAGCCACGCGGGCCTGGAGTCCATGCGGGCCCGGAGCCATGCGGGCCCGGAGCCATGCGGGCCCGGAGCCATGCGGGCCCGGAGCCATGCGGGCCCGGCCGTCAGCGCCCGCCGATTCGGGTACGGCGCAGGACGACCGACATTCGCAGGCCGCCGCCAACGCCAAGTTCGAGCGCCGGCCGCCACCCGGGGCCGTCAGACAGATCGAGACCGGCCACGAGCACGACCGCCGACCGTCCCCGGTCGCGGCCGCGCCATTGCGAGGCCAGGCCGGCGCCGAAGTACGCACCCCGGCGCCGCTGCCGGAACGGATCGGTGAGGAACCGGCCAACCACCTCGGCGCGCACCACAGTTCCGTCTCCGGCTGACGCGCCCCGCCCAGCGCTCACGGTCGACGCAACTCGCACGTAGTAGCCCGCTGGCACGTTGAGGCCGACGCCTGCCAGCACCGCCGGCTCCCCGGTCGCGACCGCGCCGGCGATCACTTCCGGCTGTACGCTCGGCGTGATACGAAACGCCTGCGCGGCGCAGGGAACGCCGGCCAGGCCTGACGCCAACAGCGCCACTCCGAGCCGCCGCGCAGCTGCGGCCCGCATCAGCACGATGGTGTAGTCGACAACCGCAACGACTGTGGCGATCGCCACCACGATCACGCCGGTGGTCAGCCAATCCGGCGCGACGAGCGCGCTGGCAATCGTCCCGAGCTGCGCGACGGTGACCACCTTGCCGGCGACACGCGCGGCGAAGCCGAATGAGCGGAGCGCGGTCGACCGCCGCGTGAGCGCCCAGGCGGCAAGCACGATGACGTCCCGCGACACGAGCACCAGCGCAGCCACCGAGGTCAGCGCGCCGTCGTACCAGAGCACGGCCACCGCTACGAGCATGAATCCACGGTCTGACGCGGGGTCGAGCTTCGCGCCGAGGGGCGACACGGATCCGCGACGGCGGGCGAGGTAGCCGTCGAAAAAATCGGTGATCGCGGCGGCCATCACGAGCGAAAGGCGCAGCGTGCTTCCGACGAACGGGAACGCCACTGCCATCGCGAGCCGGGAGAGCGAGATGATATTGGGTAAGGTCGCGATCGGGTCGCGCGCCATCACGGAAAGCTAGGATCGGTCCCGAGTGCTTGCCAGCGCGGAGCCTGCGCCCTAGCTTCGCGGAAGTGGCACGTTCTCCCCATTGCAGGGGTCGTATCGCATGGCCGACGTGACTGAACTGCTCCGGCAGGTGGCAATTTTCAAGGATCTCGACGACGGCGAGCTGGCTCGTGTCGCCGAGGTGTGCCGTACGCAGGAGTTCGTGTCGGGCGAGTACGTCTTCAAGGAAGGCGAGAGCGGCAACCGACTCTACCTGATCGTCGAAGGGGACGTGCGCATCAGTCGCACGATTCCGGGCAGCGGTGAGGAAGCGCTCGCGATCCTCAAGCCGGGCGCGCTTTTTGGTGAAATGGCGGTGTTCGACCGCAGCGAGCGCTCCACCGACGCCATCTCGAACGGGGGCACCAAGTGCCTCACGATCGCGCGATCCGATTTCGAGCTGCTGCTCGATTTCAACCGCGATATCGCGTACAAGGTGCTCTGGTCGTGTGTGCGGCTGCTCTCGGGACGCCTGCGGAACACGAACGACTCGCTGCGCTCGTTCCTCGCCATGAGCATGTTCTGACCGGAGCGGCACCACTGCTCCACCGCGTCGCTGACTTTCGCGGCGTGACGTCCCCGGCGCTGCGCGACGGCGCCGCGCTGGCCGGACTCCTGCTCTCGGCCGCCGGGGCGGCCGGTTTGAGCACGATGGAGGCGCCGATCGTGCGGTCACTTCCCCGTGATGGCCTGGCCGTCGTGCTCTTCCTCGACCTGGGCCACGTCGTGGTGCACACCATGCCGGACCGTGAACTCGTCGTGCTCGACCTGCTCGTCGCCGCTGGCCGCGACCCGCAGAAGGCCGTGGACGTGTTTGCGCGGAAATTCGGCGTGCCCGAGGCGCGGGCGGGACGCGCCTTCGACCGGGGCTGATTGATGGGAATGGCAAGCAAGGCGAGAGGCATTCGGGGATCGGCCTGGTTCGCGCCGGAGACGTTCACCTTCCTGCGCGGACTGAGGCGGAACAACAAACGCGAGTGGTTTGAGGCGCACCGTGCCGCCTACACACGCGACCTGCTCGAGCCGCTGCGCGCGGTCGCCGATGAACTCGACGTGCGCTTCGCGAAACTGGCCCCGGAATTCGAGGCGAACCGCAAGCGATCGCTGTTTCGGATTCACCGCGATGTCCGTTTTTCGGCCGATAAGTCGCCGTACAAGACCCATGGCGCGCTCTGGGCCTACCATCGCGCGCCCGGTCGCGGCGTCGGCAAGGAGATCGACGGCGGCGCCGGTTTCTACCTGCACATCGAGCCCGGCGCGTCAATGATCGCCGGCGGCATCTGGATGCCGCCCCGGCACTCGCTCACCAAGATCCGCGACGGGCTGGTGGATGATCATCGTGCCTTTCGGCGCATCGTCGGCGCCGCGGCCTTCACGAACCGCTTCGGCGCACTGAACGCCGATGAGCCGGGCGTCCGGCTCAAGCGGATGCCGCGCGGCTACGCGGAAGACCACCCCGCTGCCGACCTGCTCCGGTTCAATTCCTTCACGGTGAGCGCCGCCTATTCCGACCGCGAGATGCTCGCGCCGGCATTGCTCGACCGGACGATGCGGGACTTCGCGCTGATCCTGCCGCTCGCACGCTGGCTCAATGAGGCCCTCGGCCACAAGCGGGCCACGCGCCGGTAATCGCGCGGTCGTGGCGATCCGACCGCGCGTCCCGTCTGGTCAGACGGCGCGCCCGGCTCCGCGGACGAGTCCCACCACGCGGCGCTCCGGATCGAAGCAGGCACGGGCCAGCGCCTGAATGTCGGCCGCGGTGACAGCGCGGATCTGCTCCTCGTACATGGCTATCTCGTCGAGCGATGTTCCGAACAGCCAGGCGTCGGCCAGATCGGCCAGGACGCTTGCCACGGCTTCGCGACGAATGGCATGCGAGCCAAGCGCGAATGTGTGCGCTTGTGACAGCTCGCGGGCGGTGACCGGCTCGTCACCGAGCCGGGCGAACTGCGCGAGGAGCCCCGCACGTGCCGCCTCCTCCTTCTCGGGGGACATCGCGATGTATGCCACGAACGCGCCGGCGTACTGGCGGACGAGCGGCGCGACCATGACGGTGTAAGCAAGCGACTGGCGGTCGCGCAGTTCCTCGAAAAAGCGCCCGCCGAGGCCGCTGGCCACGCCCGAGAGGATTCGCGCGGTGAAGCGGGCGTTGTCGCTGCGCGCCGGACCGGGAAAGAACATTGCCAGCGCCGACTGGGCCTTGTCGCGCTGGTCCGCCCGCTCGAGGGCGACAACCGGCCATTCTGGCGTCGCGATCGTCGGCCCTTCGCCTGCGGCGACCACCGTGAAGCGGCGGGCGAGCGCGGCCACGGCGTCGTCGGGATTGGTGTCCGCGACACAGACGAGCACGCCGCGCGCGCTCAGCGCCACCGCATCGTGCCACGCCGTGAGCTCGGTAGTCCCGAGGCGACCGACCGACGCCTCATGCCCGAGCAGATGACGGCCGTAGGGATGACCGCGCCACGCGGCCTCGGTTGCCAGCCGGAGCGGCCAGCGATACATGTCGTCGCGGATCGCCGCAATCTCGGCAAGCGCGACGGCACGCTCGGATTCGACGGCATCGGCGCGAAACGCCGGCCGCTGCACCACGTCGGCGAGCAACTCCGCCGCATCGGCCAGGTGGCGCACCGGAACGGAGATCGTCCACTGGAACGAATCGTGACCCGTCGCCGACGACAATACGCCGCCGGCGAACTCGACGTCTTCGGCGACCTGCTTTGCGGTCCGGCGTTCGGTGCCCCGCAGTGCGGTGCGCGCCATCAGCGTCGTGATTCCCGCCGTGTCGTCGGATTCGGTGAGGGCACCGCCATTCACGAACCAGCCGATGTGCGCCACCGGCCCGTCAACGCGCTGGAAGACGATCGGAACGCCGGCCGCCGTCCGGTAGACTGAGATTTCCCCCTCGCGTCGTTCCAGCCGCCATGCGCTCGATCCGTCATGCACGGTCGCCCCGGGCACCGACATCACGACCGGCTCGACCGGGTCGGGACGATCGCCATCAAGGCTCGCGCTCGCCGCGGCGCCATCGTCCGCGAAGGGCCGAACGTTCGCGGGCCGGTACACGAGCAGCGCTGCGCGCGACGCGCCGAGCCACCGGGCGGCAACCGTCCGTACCGCATCGCGGTCGGCCGCCAGCAGCGTGTCGAGATACTCGTTGCCCTTTGACCATCCCCCGGCGAGCTCCCATGCCGCGAGATGATTGGCCTGGCCCTCGGCAGTTTCGAGACCACGAATCCACTGCGCCGTCACGTGACGGCGCGCGCGTTCCACCTCGTCGGCGGTGACCTCGCCGTCGCGCACGCGCCGCACCTGATCCCATGCCGACCGAACCGCGCTGGTGGCCCGCTCGGGCCGGGCCGTGGCGTGAACGATGAATACCCCAAGTTCGCCCGGTGTGAAATTCCCAGCGTGAATTGATGACGCCAGGCGCCGGTCGCGCACTGCTCGATACAGGCGCGACGCCCGTCCACCGGAGAGAATGGCCGTTATGAGATCCATCACCGGCGTATCAGGATGCGTGAGCCCTGGCGTGCGCCATCCGAGCAGGAGTTCGGACTGCTGCACGTCACCGCTCAGCTCGCGATACCGGAGCGGACCGTCGACCGGACTCGGTTCCACGGGTCCGGGTGTGCGCACAACGGGTTCGTCGGGAATCGACCCGTAACGTGAGGCAACTGCGGCGATGGCGTCGCCGGGGTCCACGTCGCCGACCACGGCGAGCACGGTGTTGCGCGGCCGGTAGAAGTTCCGATAGAACGCCATCACGTTGTCGCGGGTCAGCGCGCGCAGGCCCGCCTCGCGTCCAATCCGCCAGCGCCGAATACGATGATGGTCGTGCAGGAGCGCAAACAGCGTTTCGTTGGCCACGGCCACCGGTGTGTCCGCCTTGCGCTTGGCTTCCTCGACGATGACCTCGAGTTCGCGGGCCAGTTCGCCGGCGTCGACGAGTGAGTTGGCGTACGCATCGACCTGGATATCGAGGCCCGCCTCGAACCCGGCGGCAGGCAGCACGGTGTAGTAGTGCGTGTGGTCGTAGATCGTGGCGGCATTCAGGATGCCGCCGTTCGCCTTGGTGGCGCGTGCGATCTCGCCGACACCCCGCGTCGGTGTGCCCTTGAAGTACATGTGCTCGAGCACGTGGGCAACGCCGGCAACGTCGTCGGTCTCGTCGAAATAGCCGGCGCCGACATACGTGACGATCGCCACCACGCCGGCGCCGCGCTTGCGTCGTGCCACCACCCGCAGCCCGTTCGGCAGCGTGACCGCCTGGACGCTGTCCTGCGGGAAGACCCCGCGCAACGGC
>Ga0326597_10012709_pt1 | contig 11094 bp, 8 predicted proteins | sample RVTome_12_FD_203789 | JGI IMG/M metagenome (GOLD analysis project Ga0326597, IMG submission 203789) | Soil microbial communities from uranium-contaminated site in the Upper Colorado River Basin, Wyoming, United States - RVT100D185 | ecosystem: Environmental > Terrestrial > Soil > Contaminated >... | reverse complement strand
GCCGCGGTGGGCATCGGGCTGTTCCTGCCGCCAATCGGCGTCGGGCTCCTCATGGCGCTGCGCTTTGCCAACATCTCCGTCGGGCAGCACTTCCGGGCATACTGGCCCTACTTGACTGCGCTGATCGTGGGCCTGTTGCTCCTCATCCTGTTCCCCGAGATCACCCTCTTCCTGCCCCGCCAGGCCGGCGCCGTCCGCTGAGCCGGCCGGTGCCCCCGCTAGTCTCGCTATTCACGAACGGGTGTTCCACGTCCTACGCTCCCCCTCACCCTGTCCCTCTCCCCCCCGGGGGGCGAGGGGACCGAGCCGACTCCCTCTCCCTCTCCAAGGGAGAGGGTCGGGGTGAGGGTGGCGGCCTGTTCGCGCATAGTCCGGCCTAGGGGCTGCTCTTCCGGTGCTCGGCCGGCCCCGTCCCTTGCGAGAGATTGCACGCCGTGTTGATGAGCGAGACGTGCGAGAAGGCCTGAGGAAAGTTGCCGAGCAGGCGGCGCGTGCTGGGGTCGTACTGCTCGGACAGCAGGCCGACGTCGTTGGCCACGGTCAAGAGCCGCTCGAACAATCGACGCGCCTCGTCCTGACGGCCGAGGAGCCAGTAGTTGTCGGCGAGCCAGAAGGTGCAGGCGAGAAACACGCCCTCCCCGGGGGGCAGACCATCGACGTGACGAGACTGGCTCGTCCGGTACCGCATTACGAACCCGTCAACGCAGAGCTCACGCTCGATCGCGTCGACCGTCGCCCGCACGCGCTCGTCGTCGGCCGGGAGAAACCCGACGAGCGGAATCATGAGCAGGCTCGCATCGAGCTCCTGTCCCCCGTAGTACTGGACGAAACTCCGGCGGGCCGGATCGTATCCCCTCGCGCAGACCTCCGCATGGATCGTCTCCCGAAGCCGCTTCCAGCGCTCCACGTCTCCCGGGAGGCCGTACGTCTCGATGTCCTTCACGGCGCGGTTCACCGCGACCCACGCCATGACCTTGGAGTGCGTGAAATGCCGCCGTGGCCCTCTGACTTCCCAGATACCTTCGTCGGGCTGGCTCCAGCACGTCTCGAGGTACTCGAGCAGATGCCTCTGCAGGGCCCAGGAGAACTCGTCGCTGTCAATGCCGATGCGCCGAGCCTGGTGCAACGTGTCCATCACCTCGCCATACACATCGAGCTGGAGCTGGCGGACCGCCGCGTTGCCGATGCGGACAGGGGCTGATCCCTCGTAGCCGGGAAGCCATTCGAGCTCCAGCTCGGTCAAGCGCCGCTCTCCGGCGGGGCCATACATGATCTGCAGCCGCGCGGGGTCTCCCGCGACGGCTCGCAGCAGCCAGTCCCGCCAGGCGCACGCCTCTTCCCGGTAGCCCGCCATCATGAGCGAGTAGAGCGTGAAGGTCGCGTCCCGAAGCCAGCAGTGGCGATAGTCCCAGTTCCGCACACCCCCGAGCGCCTCCGGCAGCGAGGTGGTGGGCGCTGCCACGATGCCTCCAGTCGGACCGTACGTGAGGGCCTTCAGCGTGATGAGCGAGCGAAGCACCTGCTCGCGATAGGGGCCCTTGTAGGTGCAGCGGCCGGACCAGTCTCTCCACCACGCCTCGGTCTCTGCGAGCGCGCGCTCCGCGTCCGTCGGTTCGATGGACGGCAGGTGGGAGGGATTCCAGGTCAACACGAAGGGAACGCGATCGCCCTGCGAGACGATGAAGTCGGCCACCGTCGTGAGCTGTTCGCCGCGCGTCTCGACAGGCGTATGCAGGTAGAGCGAGTCAGGACCGCCGATCGCGCGGAGCGCGCCGTCGGTCCGACGCACCCAGGGCACGATGGAGCCGTAGTCGAACCGGATCACCAGCTCCATCCGAACGCGCACCTGTCCCCGGAGTCCCTCGACGATCCGCACCACGTCGGGATTCTTGTCCCGGGGAGGCATGAAATCGATCAGCCGCACCGTCCCGCCGTCGGTCTCGAAATCGGTCTCCAGGATCAGCGTGCCCGGGCGGTAGCGGCGACGCGCCCGCGCCACCTGCCCGGCGGGACTCAGCAGCCAGCGGCCGTGCCGTGGCTCGCCGAGGAGCGAGGCAAAGCACGCGCCGGAGTCGAAGCGCGGCAGGCAGAGCCAGTCGATCGAGCCGTCCAGTCCGACCAGGGCCGCGGTTTGCGTGTCTCCAAGCACGGCGTAGTCCTCGATCCGCATGCCGCCATTCTAGTCCGAGCGCCTCCGACGCGGGAGCCTCCCGCGAAAGCCCGCTGACCCGCTCCCGTCGGTGAGCGTATAGGAACGATGAGTGCGTCTTCCGAGGGGCGGCGGCGTCGGGCCAGATCTGGCGGCCCCTGCGAACCCCGGCATCGGGCGCCGGGGGGCCGTTGGAGGTGGGGGAAAGGGGAGCGTGGGCAGCGTGATCGCGGGGGGGCCGGAGCCAGACTGCCATGGGCGCGGGCTGACGGGTCGAAGGGGCACGAAGCGGGCAGGGGGGTGCGGCGGTGGGGCCTGTGGGCGCCGACGGGGTGCGGGGGCAGGGGCGCGAGCGGCAGGCGGGTTCGGGTTACGTGATGGCAGTGGGCGCGGGTGGGACGGTGACGGTCCGCCGGCTCGAGGAGGACTGGGAGCGACTGGTGACCGTCTACGCCTTCGCCGAGCAGCGGTTCCGGCGACTCGACAGCCCCGAGCTGCTGCCTGAGGTCGCCGAGGGGGTCGTGTACATCGACCGAGTGCGGGAGCAGCGGGGCAACGAGGAGGCCGCTGCCTGAGCTCGTCTACACACCTCTTGACAAGACCTCGCAGCATATGCCACCACGTCAAGCGAGAGGCCAGCCGCTCCATCCTATCTACGCTCCCGGCGTCTCGAGCCTGGCTTCGTGTCAGGGAGGAATATATGGGTGTGCCTTCCATCCTTTGTTTCACTTCTGTCATCGCCTTCTGTGGATTCTTGGTCGTCGTTCTCCCAGGCTCCGTCGCGGCAACCGAGCCGCTCCGGATCGCCATTACGCCAGTCCTGGTCGAGCACTACCTGGATGTCAACCGTCAGTGGGTCGCGTATGTGGGGGAGAAGCTCGGGCGGCCCACCGAGCTGGTGCAGCGCCGTTCATACAAGGAGATCAGTGACCTCCTCCAGCAGGGACAGGTCGAGGTGGCCTTTGTCTGTGGGCTGCCCTACGTCATTGATCACGCCAAGTTCGGGGAGGAGCTTCTCGTTGCTCCCCAAGTCTATGAGGAAGGCCCCGTCTATTACTCCTACGTGATCGTCCCGAGCGACAGCCGCGTCGAGCGCTTCGAGCAGCTCAGGGGGAAGCGGTATGCCTTCTCCGATCCCCTGTCTAACTCCGGATACCTCGTCCCGACGTACATGCTGGCGAGGATGGGGGAGACCCCAAGTGGCTTCTTCAAGCGCTACATCTTCACCTATAGCCACAGCGCGAATGTGGAAGCCGTGGCTGTGAAGCTTGTGGACGGGGCCAGCGTCGACAGCTACGTTTACGATTACCTGGCGGCGACGAACCCGGCGCTGACGTCGCGCACGAAAATCATCCACCGCTCGCCCCCCCACGGGATCACCCCGGTGGTCATCCGCAAAGAGACGGGCCGCCGCCTCAAGGAGCAGATCCGAAAGGTCTTTCTTGGGATGCACGAGGATCCCAAGGGGAGGGAGATCTTGAAGAACATGATGATCCGGAGGTTCGTGGTCGTTCCCGACAGCCTCTTCAACAGCATCCGCGAGATGAGGCGCGTCGTGGAGCGCCAACCGGTCCCCCTCACCCTTCAGCCGGCGGCCACGCGGAAATGACAGGGTTCATCAAGCCGCTCCGAAGATGGGGCCTCGGGCAGAAGCTCTCGGCCACCCTCTGCATCCTCGTGTTCGGGGTGGCGTTGCTGATCAGCTTCTTCGTTATGGGCCATGAGGAGCAGGCCCTGGACGCGGAGCTCCGGCATAGAGGAAGCAATATCGTGCGGACCCTCGCCCGCCTGAGCGTGGAGCCAGTCCTCCAGTACGACTCCTGGGGGCTCTACAAGGTGGCTCGGGACATCGTCCGGTCTGAAAACGTGATGGTGTACGCCATGGTCCTGGACCCTCGCGGAGACGTGTTCTCTCACTCCGATCCGGCTCGTTTCCCCATTGGCGAGCCCCTGCCCCCCGACCCGCTCACGAGCGCCGCGCTCACCGCGGAGGGCCTTCTGATCCAGGTTGGCCGGGACCCTGACGGCGAAACTCTCTACCACGTGACTCTCCCCATCGTCCTGGACAGGCAGAGACTTGGGGTGGCCAGGATCGGCGTGACGCGGCGCCACCTGGAGGGGAGTCTGGCCAGGCTCAAGCGGGACGTCTTCGTCATCTCCGCCCTCCTGGCCGCCCTCGGCATGGCCCTGGGCCTGGTCATCTCCAGGCGGATGACTCGGTCTCTGGAGCGCCTCAGCGCGAGTGTTCGGGCTCTGAGCCAGGGCCGGCTGGACGAGTGGATCCTTGTCGAGACGAAGGAGAAGGACGAGATCGGCCTCCTGGCTGATTCCTTCAACCAGATGGCGGAAAGCCTTCGGGAGCGGATCCGGGAGATCCAGGCCACCAAGCGATATCTGGAGAACCTGCTTGAGAACGCCAACGATTTCATCTATACCCTGGCTCTCGACGGGACCTTTACTTACGTGAACCGGAAGTTCGTGGAGCTGGGGTACGAGAAGGGCGAGTTCATCGGCCGCCCCGCCTCGGCGTTCCTCTTCACCTCCGGCGACGGCCGGGCGGAGGGCAGCGGCCGGGGGGCGTTCGAGGCGAGGCTCCACGCGAAAGAGGGTGCCGAGCGGGTCGTGGTTGTGACCACTTCTCCCCTCAGGGACAACGAGGGGGCGGTCGTCGGCACCTTGGGCTTGGCGAAGGACATCACGGAACGGAAGGAGCTGGAGCGACGCCTTCTCCGGAGCGAGAAGCTGGCCACGATCGGAGAGATGGCCGGGGCGATGGCCCATGAGATCAGGAACCCCCTTGGCTCCATCTACACCGCGGTCAACCTCCTCTCGGAGGCTCCGGAGCGTCCTATCCGAGAGGAGCAGCTGGTGCTTCTCAAGACGATGCGGGACGAGACCAGGCGGCTTAACCGGATCCTCACCGACTTCCTCCGGCTCGCCCGGCCGCGTTCGCCGCTCTTTCAGTCTCACGACGTCAACGGGTTGGTGGAAGAGGTCCTAGAGGCCCTGAGGCACGATGAGGCGGCCCGAGGGAACGCCGTTTACAAGGAGCTCGACCCCCGCTTGGGCCTCATCGAGGTGGATGCCGACCAGGTGAAGCAAGTCCTTTGGAACGTCGTCCTCAACAGCCTCCAGGCCGTGGGGAAGGATGGCAACGTCGTGGTTGGGACAGCCCGTGAAGATGGGACAGCGAAGATCCGCGTCCGCGACAATGGCCGGGGAATTCCCGGGGAGGAGCTTTCACGGATTTTCGAGCCCTTCCAAACCACAAAGCGAGGCGGGATGGGGCTGGGCCTGGCTATTGTCCACCGGATCGTTGAGGCCCACGGGGGCCGGGTCGCAATTGAGTCCGAGGAGGGGAAGGGAACCTTGGTGGAAATCCACCTCCCCATCCGCCGATCATGATCCAGCAAGACCCTACAAGTGGCCGGGCAGGCGCGGATTGGCGTTTGCACGATGGAGAAGACAGGTCCGTCCTGATCGTGGACGACGAGGCCTCCATGAGGTTGACCCTTTCCATGCTCCTGCGCGGGGAGGGGTATCGAGTGGCCGAAGCCGAGGGGGCCGCGGTGGCCCTCGGGAAGATAGAGCGGGAAGTATTCGATGTGGTCATCACCGACCTTCGAATGGAAGGAGAGGGAGGAGTCGATCTTCTCAGGGCCGTCAAGCAGGTCAGCCCGGGCACGGAGGTGATCATCCTCACCGCCTACGGCAGCATCCACTCCGCGGTGGAAGCGGTCAAACTGGGGGCCTTCCACTATCTCACCAAGCCTTTTGAGCCGGAGGAACTCCTTCTCATCGTCCGCAAGGCCGAGGAACGGCGGTCCCTCATGCGCGAAGTCGAATCTCTGCGTGCTCAGGTTCGGGACCGGGGGGGTCTCGAACGCATCGTCGCCAAGGGCCAAAAGATGCAGAGAGTGCTTGAGCTGGTCTGCCGGGTCGCCGTGACCGATGCCACCATCGTGATCCAGGGAGAGAGCGGAACAGGGAAAGAGCTTATCGCCTTGGCCATCCATGCCCGGAGTCGGCGGGCCTCCCATCCCTTCGTTCCGATCGACTGCGGCGCGCTCCCGGAGGCCTTGCTGGAGTCCGAGCTGTTCGGCCACGTCCGAGGCGCCTTCACGGGGGCGGTGGAGAACAAGAAGGGCCTCTTCAAGGAAGCCGACGGCGGCACCGTGTTTCTCGACGAGATCGGCGTCATCCCTCTCTCCACCCAGGTGAAGCTTCTTCGTGTCCTTCAGGAGCAGACCATCCGGCAAGTGGGAGCCAACACGCCCACCAAGATCGACGTTCGAATCGTGGCCGCCACCAACCAGCGCCTCAAGCACCTGGTGGAGAAAGGGGCTTTTCGCGAAGACCTCTACTACCGCCTGAACGGGATCATCCTCGACGTCCCGCCCCTCCGGGACCGGAGGGAAGATATCATCCCGCTGGCCGGCCACTTCCTGAAGCTCTACGGCGAAAAACTGAGGATACCTCTGGTTCGGATTGCCCCGGAGGCGATGGATCTTCTCCTCAGGTATGCCTGGCCGGGAAACGTCAGGGAGCTGGAAAGGACCATCGAGCGCGCCGTGGTTCTCACCCACGGGGAAACGATAACCGTCCAGGACCTTCCTCCAACCCTAACCGGCAGCCCTGAAGGAGAAACCGTCCCAACGCGAAAGGGCCTGAGCCTCGCAGAGGTGGAGAAGGCCCATATCCTCTCCGTCCTCTACGAACACGGCTGGAATCAGGCGCGTGCCGCTGAAGAACTCGGGGTCAGCCGGACGACCCTCTGGCGTAAGCTGAAAGAATACGGCATCGTGGGGCCTCTGACTTCGCTTTGAGAGAATCGCCGCCCGACCACCCGGCGGAGGTTTCAGAATTGAACAACCGCGGGATCTCATTCTGGTTTCAGAGTGTAACCTCGTCAATTCCACGATGGCGGTAGCCCTCCACACCTCTTCGTAATCCCTGACGGATACAGGGATTACCCGATCACCTCCAACCGAGCCTCGACTCTCCGACTGGCATTCCCCTTGCTCTTTACACAAGCGGTCAATTCTTGCGCTGGAGGAGGGGGTGCGTGATGGAAGAGCAAGGGGAGATTTCCCGGCGGCGAATTTTCGCTCTGGGGGGCGCGATGGCCTTCGGGACCGCCGTAGCAGGAGTTTCCGTCCGAGACGCGGCGGCAAAGGCCATGGCGCCTCAGCGTGAAGGAATGGATCTGCGCGACGCTTCCGCTTCGTGGAGTCGGTGTGTTGGAGAGCCTGGATACGACAAGCGGGTCGCCAGACTCTTTGAAGGCTCCGGCTCCTAGACCGCGGCTTACCAGGAGGAGACCATGGGGACAGTTGGAGCGGCTTTGAGCCGTCGGACGTTCCTGAAATACGCGACGGCGGGCGGGGCGATTGCAGTCGGTGGCGGACCCGGCCCGGCAGTGGCCCAGGCCATCAAGCCAAAAAAGCCGCCAACCGATTTTGAACAGTACCCGTTCACGGAGCCGCTGATCTGGCGTCCTGAAGACGCCTCATTGCCCGACCGGGTGGTGCGGAACGGCTGCTCGTTCTGCCCCTCGGCGTGCTGGCATCTGGTCCACGTCAAGGATGGCAGGGTGGTCAACGTGTACGGGGAACCGAACAATCCGGCCCAGGCCGACGAGTTGAATCCCCAGGACGGGGGGCTGTGCGCCAAGGGCCGTATCGGGATCGTCCAGCTCCTCTACAACAAGTATCGGATCACCAGGCCCCTCAAGCGCGTGGGGCCGAAACCGGGCATGAAGTTTCAGCCCGTCTCCTGGGACGAGGCGTACCGGGATATCGCGAGGAAGCTCCTGGAGATCCGCGACACCGACGGCCCACAGGCCATCGGCGGAAAAACCACCGACCGCGTCTCGCGCGACGGGGGGCCGCCGCTCTTCCGCTTCTTCCACATGCTCGGAAGCTCAAACCCCACCCACGAAGGCTACATCTGTAACGACGGCCTTGGCATCGCCCTGGACTGGGTGTACGGGCAGTTCGGGATGACCAACTCCTACGGGTGGGACGCCATCACCAAGAGCTACGACCTCGGTGATTCCAAGTTCATCCTCTGGTTCGGCTCCAATGACGCCGAGATGCACCCCATCACCCACGCCTGGATGCGGAAGCGCAAGGAGGTGGTCAAGAGCACGTGGGTGGTGATCGATCCTCGGATGACTCCCACGGCCTTCGCCGCTGATCTCTGGGTCCCCGTCAAGCCCGGGACGGACATGGCCCTGGCCTACGGTATGATCCACCACATCATCGCCCAGAACCTCTACGACAGAGAGTTCGTGGCCAAGTGGGTCGAGGGGTTCGACGATCTGAGGAAGTTCGTCAACGACAAGGGCTACACCCCGGAGTGGGCTGAAAAGATCACAGGGATCTCTGCCGCCACCATCAAGAAGATGGCGGTGAAGTACGCCACGAGCAAGCCGGCGGCCATTTTCGTCAACGCCGGCGTCGCCCACCACGTCAACTGCGTGGACACCACCAGGGTGCTCGCGTACCTTGTGGCGATCACCGGCAACCTCGGGGTTCCGGGAGGCGGCTGTAACGTCCTCCACAACGCTCCGGTCGGGCTCTCCCTGCCGGGTCTCCAGTTCCCTGAGCCGGCCGACAAGGCGTGGCACGACAAGCACGCCTTCAAGCAGCCTGGGCTGCCTCCGCAGCCGGACTACTTCCGGGACGCGATCCTCAAGGGCAAGCCCTACAAGATCAAGGCCATGGTCTACCACGGCAACCCCCTGACCCAGAACTCCAACGCCGAGCAGTTGAGGCAGGCGCTCAAGGAGGTCTTCTATGTGAAGATCGCCATGTTCCCCGAGGAGGATGCCGAGTATGCCGACTACATCCTCCCCAACACCACTTTCTACGAGATGGACCACGTCCACCGCCGGGTCGACCGGGGGCTCGTCTGGCGGGACAAGGTGATCGATCCGATCGGCGACTCCAAGCAGGATATGCTCATCTACGCTGAGCTCTGCGAGTACATGGCCCGGTTTGACACCCACCTCTCCCCGCGCTTCTGGAGGGAGAACTTCCCGACCCGCTGGCCCCGGGACAAACGATACCTCTGGAACGAGGTCGCCCCGAAGAACGCTGGGGGGTGGTCCGGAGGGATGTCGGCCGACCGGATGCAGAAGATGCTGGCGGGCGCAAAGGCCGGGGACCCGCACCAGCAGTACCAGCCGATCCTCAAGGCGCCGTGCCCGCCGGCCGACCATCCGTCCACCCAGGCTCTGGCCCCGGATCAGCGGGCCCCCGACGGCGGCCATCCGGGATTCAGCGTCTGGTTCCTCGATCATCCCGCGTGGCGCGTGCTCTACGACGGCAACCGCTTCGGGGCGAACAAGAAGCGCTGGGGCGTGGACAAGGTGATGATCTCTCACCCCAAGTACGACGCCGAGCTCAGGAAGTTCGGCCACACCGCCATTCCTGAATTCTACAGTTCGCCGGAGACGATGGACGGACTTCCGACGATCGAGTACTCGAACGAGTTCGTCAAGATGTTCAACGTCGGGAACTCGCCCGCCGGCAACGTGGTCCAGAAAGTGAAGATCGGCGTCAAGCCGGACCCCGCGCTGAGGAAGAAGTACCCCATCCAGCTCACCACCGGCAGGCCCGGCGCGGCCCACTTCCACACCGTCACCCACTGGGCGTGGAGCCTGGTCCAGATCTCGGGAGACCGTGTCGTCCAGATGCACCCGAAGCTCGCCGCCCAGCTCAAGGTCAAGACAGGGGACACGGTCAAGGTGGAGACGCCCCGGGCCTCCCTGGTCGGCCCGGCCCTGGTGTGGGACGGCATCCAGGAAAACACGGTCTTCATCCCCCACACCTTCGGTCCCGGGCAGAAGGTCCACGAGGACGTGGGGCGGAAGGCGTGGGAGACGGTGAACAAGCTCACCGCTCATTACTACGACAACCTCTCCGGGCAGAACGAGTACAAGTGTCAGCTCTGCCAGGTCACGAAGGTCTAGGAGGAACCGCATGGCGCAGAAATATGCGTTTCTCGTCGACCCGAGCAAATGCACGTTCTGCCGGGCTTGCGTGACCGCGTGCAAGCTGGAGAACCACGTGCGCTCCCAGTGGACCCGCAACGACGTGGTTCTCATCGGGCCTGACCAGCGGAAAGACCCGGCGATGTACGCGGTGTTCATGAACTGCCAACAGTGCGAGAACCCGCCGTGCGTAGCGGCCTGCCCGGTCGAAGGCAAAGGGCTCGAGAAACGGGCCGACGGGATCGTGCTGGTCAAGGTCAGCAAGTGCGTCTCGAACCAGTTCTGCGTCCGCGCCTGCCCCTACGGGGCGCTCAGGCTCACGTCGGTCAGGAACGCCCACGGCTACGAGGTGGTGGACAAGTGCACCTACTGCGCCCACAAGCTGGACCGGCCGGCCGACGCACCGGGAGGGAACCGGCCCGCCTGCGTTATGGCTTGCCCCACCAACGCCATCGAGTTCGGGCTCCGCGACGAACTTCTGGCAAGAGTGAAACAGGAGGGCCGGGAGACCTTCGACGTTGACCCCGTGGGCGTGGGGCCGAGCAATATCTTCGTGAAACCGTCGCCAAGGAGGCAGGCATGGGAAAAAGTCTGAGTGTCCTTCTGGCGCCCGCCTTGATTCTCGGCATCCTGGCCTCGGCGCTGCCTGCCGTCGCCCAGGAAGTTCCCATCGGGAAGCCCAGGACCGATAGGCAGTGGGCTGCCGATGTCGAGCAGTTTCTCTATGACCGGCGGATTTCCCACTCCGATCTCCTGCCGGGCGGGTTGAAGGCTGCGTTCAAGGTCAAGGGCTGCACGAAGTGCCACGAGAGCGCTCCCGGCGTCGAGGGGCAGATCTTCTACGGCCCGAACTTCAAGGACTTCGCGAAGGACCAGAAGACCAAGAACCGCGCCATTCCCGAGAAGCGGATCGCTCCAGGACGGGACTACGATTTCGTCAAGCCCC
>Ga0326597_10012708_pt1 | contig 11094 bp, 14 predicted proteins | sample RVTome_12_FD_203789 | JGI IMG/M metagenome (GOLD analysis project Ga0326597, IMG submission 203789) | Soil microbial communities from uranium-contaminated site in the Upper Colorado River Basin, Wyoming, United States - RVT100D185 | ecosystem: Environmental > Terrestrial > Soil > Contaminated >... | reverse complement strand
CAAGCAGCGTGCCGATGATTCCGCTCGCGGACTTGGTGGCCTTGAGCGCCTCGGTCTCGAACCACTCGTCGAGGTAATCGGCCGCGCTCATCGTCAACAGCTTCCACAACGCGTGGAATTTCCCGGCACCGAGGCTGCGAAAATGCCGCACGAGCCGCGCGAGACCGGCGAGGTCGCGGGGCGCGAGCGAGGCCGGGTCGGGCGGCACCATGCCGAGGAGCGGCTTGACGGCACGCGCCATCTCGTGCATGAGACGGCCGAACTCCTCAACGGCCTCCGCGTCGCGCGACGAGTGGCGGGCGAGTTCACGGCGGTTCTGGTCCTGGTCGTTCCACTGCGCAAGGTAGTCGCCGTTTGGCAGCGGCGTGAGTGTGCTCTCGAGCGGCAGGATGTGCAGGCCGTGGCGCGGCAGCTCAAGCTCGCGAATGATCTCGGGCCGCAACAGGCTCACCACGTACGAAAATACCGAGAACGTGAAGCCGGGAAAGATTTCCTCGCTCACCGCCGCGCCGCCGATCACCTCGCGCCGCTCGAGCACGAGCACCCGCCTGCCGGCGCGGGCGAGATACGCAGCGCACACCAGCCCATTGTGGCCGCCGCCGATCACGATTGCGTCGTAGGAAGTGGCCACTACGCCCGCTTGCGTTCGGGGTTGAAGAACGGCTTCTTTACGATGCGCGCCGCGGCGCGCCGGCGCCGGTGCTCCACGGTGATCTCCATTTCCACTCGCGTGCCCGGCGCGGCCCAGCGGGAGCGCACGTGCCCGAGCGCGATGTACTGCTTGAGGAGCGGCGACCAGCCGCCGCTGGTCGCATACCCAACCTGCTCGCGGCCAGCATACACCGGCACGCTCGCGCGCCAGGCGGCGGCCGGAAGCCGCGGCGCAAGCCCGACCTCGGCGTAGAGCCGTTCCAGCGCATCCCACTCCAGATCGAGTCCCACGAACTGCCACTGCGGCCCGCGCCGCGCCTCTTGGGCGAGCGAGTTCTTCCCGACAAAGTGCTCCTTCTCCAGGTTCACAGTCCATCCGAGGTCGAGCTCGAACGGAGACGACTTCTGGCTCTCGATCAACGCCTTGCGTGCCGGAATGTAGTCCACGTCGCCGAGCATCAGTCCCGCTTCAATCCGCGCCACGTCGAGCGCGAGCATCCCCGCGGGCGTGATCCCGTACGGCGTGCCGGCCTCAATAAGCGCGTCCCACAGGACCAGCGCGTGCTCCACATCGATCCAGATCTCGTAGCCCAGGTCGCCGGTGTAGCCGGTGCGGGAGATCGTGACCGAGGATCCCCGCAGCTTCGCCGCGGTGATCCTAAAATATTTTAGATCGGACAGATCCGTGTCAGTCAGCGTCTGGAGAATTTCGCGCGAGGCCGGTCCCTGGAGTGCAAGGGCGGCGATGGATTCGGACACGTCGTCGATCGCGACTTCATGGCCCACGGCGTTATCCTCCAGCCAGCGCAGGTTGGCATCGGCCGAGGTCACGCGGAACGTTTCCTCGTTCAGCCGGGCGATTGTGCCGTCATCGAGCACTTTCCCGGCGGCGTCGCACCAAGTCGTATAGAGCACCTGCCCCACCACCGAGCGCGCGATATGGCGCGTCATCACGTGATCGAGGAGGCGCGCCGCGTCCTTTCCAGACACCAGATATTTGTACAGCGGCGAGACGTCGAACAGCGCGGCCGAGCTCCTGATCGCGTGGTACTCCCGCTCGTGCGAGAGGTCGTACGAGCTGGCGACGATGTAACCGGCCCAGCGCCGCCACGCGTGGCTCAGGCAGAGGGGAGCGGTGCGCGCGTGGAACGGCGTGGTCTTCAGCATGGCGCGCCATCAACGGATGGGAAGATTGTTGCGCCTTCCCGCGTCAGCTCGTGCGCTTCAGGCCTGGCGGCAGCGAGATAATACACGCAGACCAGGCCGTTGTGGCCACTGCCAATGAAAACAGCGTCGCAGCGCAAGGCCTGGGTCATGGTCGATGTGGGCTTTGTCAGTTCCCGTCGGCACGTATTGCGCCAACGCCCTTATATTATAGGACGCAGCCGTGGTGTCGAACGATTAGCCGCGGTTCACGGTCTTAACGACATGCGCCGGAAAAGTGGATTCGGATTGGCGTGCACGCTGCTCGCCGCGGCGCTGGGCGGTTGCGCATCGGTTGCAACGCGCGTCACATTGCTCGAGCCGGCGCAGAAGTACGCACCGACGCAGCACGTCGCGGTTCTGCTGGAATTACCATCCCGCCCGCATGTCAAACTTGCACTGATCGAGGCGCAAGGCATGATCGGCGGCGGCGAAGCCGAACTGTTCGAGGAGGCGCGCAAGAAAGCGCAAGCGCTCGGCGCCGACGCGATCGTGCACGTGGAAGTGATTTCGGTCTACCAGTCGCCGGTGCGCGTCTACGACCCGTGGTACGGAAACCCGTTCTATTCGCGCTACCGCTATCCGTACCGGCCGTTCGGCTACTACCCTTTCGCCTACGGTCCGTTTCCCTACAGCGAATATCGCTGGGTGGCAGGCGGCGATGTGAAGACGCTGAAAGCAGTCGCGATCAAATACGCGCCGGATGATGCCGCAACCCTGCCGGCGCCCTGAGGAAGCTGGAAGCGCGCTCAGCCGCGCCGCCGTGCCGCCTCGTAAAGCGGCATTACGGCCGGCAGCAGCGATTCGATCTGCTGGATGCGGTTGGTTTCCGCCGGGTGCGTGCTGAGGAACTCTGGCGGGCTGCCTCTGCTGCTGCTCGCTTTCATCATTTTCTGCCACAGCGTTATTCCGGCGCGCGGATCGTAGCCCGCGCGTGCCGTCAATTCGAGGCCGAGACGATCGGCTTCGCTTTCATCGACACGGCTGAACTTGGTTGCGACCAAAGCCTCATAAGCGGTGTTGGCGAGATCGGCCGCGCCCCCGCCCAAGCCCAGTAACGCAGCGCCGACGTCGATCGTCGTTTGTGCGGCGATCGCCCGCGAAACCTGTTCGCGCGAATGTTCGCGCAGCGCATGCGAGATTTCGTGCCCCATCACAACCGCAATCTCGTTGTCGCTCAGATTGAGCTGCCTGATCAGTCCCGCGTAAAACACGATCTTGCCGCCAGGCATGCAGAATGCGTTGAGTTCATTGCTGTTGATGACATTCACTTCCCACTTCCAGCCCGGCGCATCGCGACGGAACACCGCGGTGTGCGGCTCGATGCGCGCGGCGATCGCGCGCACGCGCTGGGTGAGAACGGGATCGGTATTAAGTTTGCCTTGTCGAAAAGCGTCGGCCCGCAGCTTGGCGTAGCTCTTCGCCGCCATTTGTTCCAGTTGCTCCGAGGAGATGAGCAGCAATTGCTTGCGGTCGGCGCCAACCGTACCGCGTTCCGTAGTACTGGCGCAGCCGGTCAGCCCAAGACCGGCAGAAACCAGCAGTGCCGTCGCGAGCAGGCGGAGGGTCGAAAAAAATTGCCGTTCTTCGCCGGTGGCCGAGAAATTGGGTAAGCACGATTCAGTCATATGCAGTATGTCTCAATGGCCTGAGCTGAAACATTATTCCGCCCTTCGCACGGGCGCCTGACATGGCGATGATGCAAAATTCGCTAACCTGGCCGGTTGTAACTTTCTGAATCTTGGCGCGCCCGGCGGGATTCGAACCCACGACCTTCGGCTTCGGAGACCGACACTCTATCCATCTGAGCTACAGGCGCGCAGCGAGGCGCTAGGATAGCGGTTTTGCCTGCAAGCGTCCATTGTGACGGCCCGCGCGTTTTTACGGTGTATGGTAATTGCCCCTATAATAAGCGCCTTTTCAGACCCGCCGCGCAGGGATTTTCATGAGCGAAGCAGGAATCAAAGAACATTCGTCGCCGATCAAGAAACCGAAGCGGTTGATCAACGTCGTCCAGTTCGCGTTGCTGGTGGCTATCATGCTGATTGCGATGCTGTCGCAACTGGTGACGACCGGGTTCGACGCCAGCAAAAACGATCCCGCGCTGTCCGACAAAGCCGCGTGGGCGCCGCGCCTGAAGGGTGGCAACCGGTCGCTCGCGGATACCGACGTCAAGGCCGCGGTCGACTATTTCGCTGGAATGGCGAAGTGACTGGTGATTGGTGATCACCGCCTCTCGTGGCTACTTACGCAATCGGTGACGTCCAGGGCTGTTACTCGGCGTTGCGCCGGCTGCTCGACCAATGCCGGTTCGATCCGGCTCGCGACCGCTTGTGGCTGGTCGGCGATCTCGTCAACCGCGGCCCACAATCGCTGGCGGTGCTGCGCTTCGTGAAAAGCCTCGGCGCGCGCGCGATCACCATCCTCGGCAATCACGATCTGCACCTGCTGGTGGTCGCCGCCGGGCACGTCAAGCCGCACCGCGGAGACACGCTGGCTGCGATCCTGCGCGCGCCCGACCGCGACGAGCTGCTCGACTGGCTGCGCCACCGCAAAATGATGCATGCCGGCGCCGGCTACGCGATGGTGCACGCGGGGCTGCTGCCACAGTGGTCGATCCCGAAGGCGCTCAAGCTCGCGCGCGAAGTCGAGGCCGCGCTGCAAAGCGATGGCTACGATGAGTTTCTGCGCCAACTGTACGGCAACCAGCCCGATCGCTGGCGCGACGAGCTGACCGGCATCGCACGGCTGCGCGTAATCACCAATGTGATGACGCGCCTGCGCATCTGCACCGTCGCTGGCAGGATGGAATTCGCGCACAAGGGCAAGCCGGTCAACCTGCCGCGCGGTTTTGTGCCGTGGTACTGCGTGCCGCGCCGGCGCAATTGCGGCACGCCCGTCATTTTCGGCCACTGGGCCGCGTTGGGTCTCTACACCGAATCCAATGTGTTTGCGCTCGATACCGGCTGCGTGTGGGGCCGCGCCTTGAGCGCGCTCAGGCTTTCGGACCGGCGGCTGTACCAGCACGCCTGCGCGGCGCGGGCACACCCAGCGCACCGGCAATAAGCCGCGACGCCTCGTGCGCGGTCTCGCGCCGGTGCCTGCCGGCGGATTTGAGCGCCGGCAGGAACTGCAGCCGCACGAAAATCACCCGCTGCGTCAGCATCAGCAACAACGATCCGAACATCGACTTGTCACCCTCGTAATCCGCTTCGCTGCACAAGCTGCCGTCAGCGCGCACGTAACGGATCGCGACCGGATACAGCATCGCATCGCAGGCAAGCGCCGGCTGCAGCAGCGAGGCGTGAAACGGCAGCAATACGTTGCCGGCACTGATCATGCCTTCGGGAAACACCGCGAACACATCTCCCTGCGTCAGCGCAGCCACGACTTGCTCGTTGATTTGCGCGATGTGGTGCCGGCGCGTGCGCTCGATGAAGATCGTTCCGACTTGCGCGCACAGCCAGCCGAACACCGGCCAGCGCCGGATCTCCGATTTGGCAACAAAGCGCACCGTGCGCACCGTGTTGATTGCGAAGATGTCCAGCCACGACACGTGGTTGGCAACGATCATCGCCGGTGCAACGCCGGCGAGTGGGGGCGTGCCGCTCACTTCCACGCGTACTGCGAGGATCGCAAGCAGACGCGCCGACCAGCGCTGTATATAGTTGACCCGCCCCGCCGCGTCGAGAAAATGAAAAACCAGACCCGTCGTCGCGACCGCGCGCGCGAGATGCAGCACGAGCCGGGTGAGCCGGAACAACCGGGTGATGAATTTTGTGGGGCTGGCGCTCAAGCTCAAGCTAAGCGACCACGGTTATTACAGGCTGCGGCGCCCCGGGCCTCAGCGCGTTACGCGCGCGACGCCGCCGCCGGAAAGTATGCGCACGCGGTCGCCGGGGGCGAATGTCGTGCCATCGGCTTCCTGGGTGATCGCCACCAGGCCGCCGTGATCGAGCCTGACGGTGATCTCGACACCGTTTTTTTGCGTGCCGGCCTGTTCCGCCGCCTGCCCGGCGACGCCGCCGGCCACCGACCCCAATACCGCGCCCACTGCAGCGCCCCTGCCCCGGCCAACCGTGCTGCCGGCGATGCCGCCAACCACGGCGCCGGCTGCGGGCCCGACGCCGCTGCGCGTGCCCTCGATCTGCACCTGCCGCACACTATCGACAACGCCCATGCGCACGGTCTGCTCCTGCCGCGCCTGATCGCGCGAATAGACGCTGCCCGACAAACTGGGCGCACAACCCGCGAGCATTGCAGCGATGAGTGCCGCCACGGCTGCCGATAATCGTCTCATATCCTCCCCCGTTACCAAACCGTCGCACCGAAGTTCTGCTCGAAGCGGATCGCGACCTCGTCGCGCGTGAAATGATGGTTCTGACCGCCCCGGTGCGCGATTTTCAACGCGCCGAGCAGCGAGGCAAGCCGGCCGGTGCGCTGCCAGTCCATGCCGTTGGCGATTCCGTACAGCAGCCCCGCCCGGTAAGCGTCGCCGCAGCCGGTCGGATCGACGATGCTGTCCGCCTTGACGCACGGAATCTCGATCTGCTCACCGCCGGTGAAGATCAACGATCCCTTCGCTCCGAGCGTCACCACCAGCGCCTTGACCTGCTGCGCGATCTGGTCGAGCCGCAGCTGCGTTTTCTCCTGCAGCATCCGGCCTTCGTAGTCGTTGACTGCGACGAAATCCGCAAGCCGCACGAATTCGAGCAGCTCAGTGCCATCGAACATCGGCAGCCCCTGGCCGGGATCGAACAGAAACGGGAGGCCGGCCGCGTGAAATTCGCGCGCGTGCTGCAGCATGCCTTCGCGGCCGTCCGGCGCAACGATGCCGAGCTTGACCTCGCGCACGTCGTGGACGTGATTCAGCTGCGAATGATTCATCGCGCCCGGGTGAAACGCGGTGATCTGGTTGTCGTCGAGATCGGTGGTGATGAATGCCTGCGCGGTGAAGGTCTGCGGCACGTGCCGCACATGCTGCTGTGCCAGGCCGAGCCGGTCGAGGCGGTAGGCGTAAGGCTGATGATCGTCGCCGACGGTCGCCATGATCAGCGGCCGGCCGCCGAGCAGTTGCAGGTTATAGGCGATGTTGCCGGCGCAGCCGCCGAATTCGCGCCGCAGATCTGGCACCAGGAATGCGACGTTGAGGATGTGCAGCTGCTCGGGCAGGATGTGGTCCTTGAAGCGTCCGTTGAACACCATGATGTTGTCGTAGGCGATCGAGCCGCAAATTAGCGTGTGCATGCACGAAGTCCCTGGATAAGGCGCAAATTATATCACCCACGCCGGATTGCACGCCGCGCTCGGGCGGTGTCAAACGGGAAACTCGTCCTGCTCACCCGACGATTACCAGCAGCCACACCACCAGCACATTGATCACGCTCAGCATCACTGCCGCGCTGCCGAAATCCTTGGCGCGCTTGGCGAGCACGTGGTCCTCGAGCGAGATGCGATCGGTAACCGCCTCGACGGCGGAATTGAGCAGCTCAGCAACCAGCACCAGCAGCACGCTGCCCACCAGCAGCGCTTTGCCGACGCCGCTCACAGGCATGTGCAACGCGATCGGCACCAGCACCAGCGCGAGCAGGACTTCGAGGCGGAATGCTTCCTCGTGCTTGAACGCGGCAGCCAGTCCGTCGAGCGAATAGAAGAGCGCTTTCCAGATGCGCTTCAGCGCGGGGCTCCCTCGTCAGGATTTTTCATGTCGGTTTCCGGCCGAGGTCGAGCTCGCGCGCGGCCTCGGCACATGCTATTTCAATGCCGCGAGCGCCGCATCGTAGTCCGGCTCGTTCTTGATTTCCGGCACGAGCTGCGAGTAAGCGACCTTGTCGTTCGCGTCGAGCACGACCACCGCGCGCGCGGTCAGCCCTTTGAGAGGCCCGTCGGTGATGTCGACGCCATACTTCGTGTGGAAATCGCGGCCGCGCATGGTCGACAGCGTGACTACGTGGTCGAGCCCTTCGGTTTCGCAGAACCGCTTCATCGCGAACGGCAGATCAGCCGCGATGACCAGCACCACGGTATTCTGCATTGCGCCGGCTTTTTCGTTGAATACGCGCGTCGATTTCGCGCACGTCGGCGTATCGAGACTCGGCACGATGTTGAGCACCTTGCGCTTGCCGGCAAAATCCTTGAGCGACACGTCCTTGAGATCCTTGCCGGTCAGACTGAAATCCGGCGCGCCGGCACCGAGCGTGGGGAAACTGCCGGCTACGTTGACCGGGTTGCCGCCGAGAGTAACGGTTGACATCGATGTTCTCCTAGAGTTGGTTCAGGGTTGCAACCCGCAGGGCGCAGGACGAAAGCGGCGGCCGAGGATGCGCCGCAGGTTTCCGGTGTAGCGCTCGAGATTCTCGTCGTGCTTGGTTTCGGTCGCGCACACCAGCCGCGCGTCGCCGAGTTCGGGATAGTCCTGTGTCAGCGCGAGGCCGCCCAGTATGCCTTGCGCCTTGAGCGCGTGCAAATCGCCCATGGTCCTCACGCCGGACGCGGCGAGCATCGCGCGAATGTCGTCTTCGATGTGCGGGATAAAAGGCATTAATTTTTTTCCGCCTCGGCGATCGCTTGGTACGCAGCCGCGCCGAGCAGTCCTGCCAGGTCGCCCGGGCGGTCGGGTTTCAACCGGTACATCCACGCTGCATAGGCGTCGCTGTTGATTTTCTCCGGCGCGTCGGCAAGCTCGGCATTGACGGCGATCACCTCGCCGGACAACGGTGCATAAACGTCAGCGGCAGCCTTTACCGATTCCGCCACTGCGCACTGCTCGCCTTGCTTGAGCCTGCGTCCGACCGCGGGGGTCTCGATGAACACCAGGTCACCGAGCATTTCCTGCGCGTGGTGCGTAATGCCGATGGTCACAGTGCCGTCGGCCTCCTGCTTTACCCATTCGTGCGATTTGGTGTATTTGAGATTCGCCGGCGTCGTCATGAATTCACTCCATCCAAAATAGTCACCGCTCCCTCATGCCACGATCGCTGCCGGCCCGGGTCAGCGCATTGGCGCCGGCAGCAAATAGAGGCGAAAGCCCGCCGCGTCAAGATCGCCGCTGTCGATGTCGAGCCTGACGGTCACTTCGGCGTTGGGCGGTATCCCCGCGCGCGCGTCCTTGCCGGCGTCGCGATACTCGGCAGGCAGGAACACGCGGCGCGCGATGGTATGGTCCTTGGTGCCGGTAAACACCACGTCGAGCGCGGGATAACCCAGCGCGGTCGAGGCGTTATTGCGTAACGTCGCAGTCAGCGCGATCAGCCCGCGATTGGCGGGGTCGGTCGCCTGCATGTCGGAGGCTTCGATACTGATCAGCCGCGGCCGCTGCGGCAGCGCCGCCGTGCAGCTCAGCAGTTCGCACATCCTGTCGAGGTACGGGCGCGTCTCGGGCACGCTGGCGGCGATGTCACTGCGATAAAAGTACGCAGCCTGTGCGGCCAGCGCAAGCGACAACAACAATATGCCCAGCGCCCAGCCTCCGCCGCGCCGCCGCGGCGAGGGCTTGTAATCGAACGCCGCGGCAACCGGTACCGGCTGCGGCGCGGGAACAGCCGTTTGCGCTGACCGCTCGGGCGTTGGGAATTCAGGTTGCGGTGCCGCGGGCGGTGTCACGAACTTTGGTTCCTGCGCCGATTCGGCCCGCGCGGGCGGTACGGGTGCGTTGTTCATTGCCTCACCCCGCTCAACAGCACCCAGCCTTCGTCGTGCTGCGTCGTGTCCATGCCGAACCACTCTTGATACGCATTTCTTACGGCTGCGGCCTGATGCTCGAGTATGCCCGCCAGCACGATCCGCCCTCCGCCGCGCGTGGCGCGCGCGAGCAACGGCGCAAGCAGCTCCAGTGGATTGGCAAGAATATTGGCAAGCACGATGTCATGAACCGTAGAGGCGGCCTGATCCGCGTTTTCGAATTGCACTTCAACCCGATTTTGCATCGCATTGTGGCGTGCCGCAAGCAGCGCCGTCGCGTCGACGTCGACACCTGCCGCGCGCGCAGCCCCGAGCTTGACGGCTGCAATTGCGAGTATGCCGGAGCCGCAGCCGTAATCCAGCACGGACTCGCCGCCGCGCAGATTGGCGTCGAGCCAGGCGAGGCACAGCCGCGTCGTCGGATGCGTGCCGGTGCCGAACGCGAGCCCCGGATCGATGATCAGACTGATCGCCGTGGGGTCGGGCGGCGTGTGCCAGGTCGGCACCACCCACAGGCGCGGCGACACGTGCACCGGCTGAAACTGACTTTGCGTCGTGCGCACCCAGTCCTGGTCGGCGACCCGCTCGATGTCAAAGCCGCACGCCGGATCGAGTCCGGCTGCGCGCAGCGCAACGGCTACGCTTGCCGCAACATCGTCGTGTGCGTCAAACAGCGCGCTGACTCTTGAGAGTTCCCACGGCACCGGACCCGGCGTCCCGGGCTCGGCAAACAACGCACGCTCTTGCTCGGTTCCGGCGCGGGCGTCGATCACCTCGACCGACGCTGCGCCCGCGTCGAGCAGGGCGCCGGACAAGGCTTCAACGCCGCGAGCTTCCACTGTCAGCGCGACCGAAAACCAAGCCATCTTCACTCGACCCTGGTAAATTTCGCGAGTTTCTGTTCCAGGTAATGGATGCTGGTGCCCCCGCGCAAAAACGCCGCATCCTGCATGAGATCGACATGCAGCGGCAGGTTGGTCCGGATGCCCTCGACCGCGGCCTCGGACAACGCGATGCCCATACGCGCAATCGCCTGATCGCGCGTGTCGCCGTAGGCGATCAGCTTGCCGATCAGCGAATCGTAGTGGGGCGGCACAAAATAGCTGTTGTAGACGTGTGAATCGACACGAATGCCGGGGCCGCCGGGCATGTGCCAGGACGTGATGCGCCCGGGCGACGGCGTGAACTTGTACGGGTCTTCGGCGTTGATGCGGCATTCGATCGCATGGCCCTTGAACGCAATATCACGCTGCTTGACCCAGAGCCGCTCGCCGGCGGCGATGCGGATCTGGGCCTGCACGATGTCGATGCCGGTGATCAATTCGGTCACCGGGTGCTCGACCTGCAGCCGCGTATTCATCTCGATGAAATAAAACTCGCCTCCCTCGTAGAGAAATTCGAACGTACCGGCGCATTCATAGCCGATCTTGCGGCAGGCCTCGGTGCAGCGCTCGCCGAGACGGATGCGCCCGCGCATCGGCAGGTGCGGCGCCGGGGCCTCCTCGATGAGCTTCTGGTGACGCCGCTGCATCGAGCAATCGCGGTCACCAAGGTAAACCG
>Ga0326597_10012707_pt1 | contig 11094 bp, 10 predicted proteins | sample RVTome_12_FD_203789 | JGI IMG/M metagenome (GOLD analysis project Ga0326597, IMG submission 203789) | Soil microbial communities from uranium-contaminated site in the Upper Colorado River Basin, Wyoming, United States - RVT100D185 | ecosystem: Environmental > Terrestrial > Soil > Contaminated >... | reverse complement strand
AAACGTGCGCACCTCGCGGAACAGCCGGATCTGCCGGTCGTTGAGCGGGTGCTCGGGGACATCGGCGCAGGCGAGGTGGCTCATCAGCAGCGTGATGCCGTGCCGTTCGTTTTGTGCCACCCGGGCGCCGAGCGCGGCGGCTTCCTGCGGGTTGATGCCGAGCCGGTTCATGCCGGTGTCCACATGCAGCGCCGCACCGCCGGTCCAGTCGCGGGCATTGCAAAAGGTATCCCACTCCGCCAGTTCGACCAGGCTGCCGATCACCGGCCGCGCGTAGATCTCCGCATAAGTGCTCGGCGTTCCGGGCAAAAGCCCGTTGAGCACATAAACCACGGCTTCCGGCGCGAGGATTCGGACCTGCCGCGCCTCGGCGAGATCGGCGACGAAGAAGGTGCGGCAGCCGGCCGCCGCCAGCAGCGTCGTCACCGGTTCCAGCCCGCAGCCGTAGGCGTCGGCCTTGACCACGGCGGCGCATTCGATCGGCGTCGCCCGGGCATCGAGAATGCGCCAATTGGCGGCAATCGCACCGAGGTCGATGCGCAGGCAACTGCCCATCTCGGGGGTGCAGGCAGGCTCGTCCGGTGACAAAGCGACCGGCGCGGCGGGCGTGTCGTTGTCGCTGGCGGATAAGCTCGCGGCCAGGATTGGGGTGTGGCGTGCGGCGCGAGGCCGGTCAAGCGGTTGTGTCGGGGCAAGAAGGGGTGTGCCATGCTCCCGACCTTCCATCGCGGTTCCCTCGCGCCGTTCCGATGGTAGTCAAGGACAGCGCATCGAGCGAGAGGAACGACGGCGCGACACCGCTGAATTGAGGAAATTTAGGCAGTTTATATATTTCTTGTAAAATGCCAAAACTCACTCTAAATGAGCCCCTATGGACCCTGTCAGGAATCCCTACGCACCTGGAGCAGGCACGCCTCCGCCCGAGTTGGCGGGACGCGATGAATTGCGGGAGGTTATCAGGATTGCGCTGGAAAGGGTGCGAGCGGGCCGCCCTGCCAAGAGCATTCTCATGGTCGGCCTGCGTGGCGTAGGTAAGACCGTCCTGCTCGACCGAATGCGTGACGATGCCGAAGCCGCCGGCATTCACACCATTAGGGTTGAGGCTCCCGAGAGCCGCTCTCTTCCCGCCATTCTGGCCCCTCAGTTGCGGCAGGCCCTTCTTCGACTATCGCGGATCGCCAAGGCAAAGGAGTTTGCTCAACGCGCCCTGCGCGGGCTGGCCGGGTTCGCGAAGGCGCTCAAGGTGAAATATCAGGACATTGAGGTGGGACTTGATTTTGAGCCCGAGCCTGGGCTAGCGGACAACGGTGATCTCGAACACGACCTGCAAGCGTTGCTCGAGGTGACGGGTGCGGCAGCGAAGGCAGCGGGCACGGCGCTGGCCATATTTGTCGACGAACTTCAATACGTCGAGGAGGACGAGCTCGCCGCGCTGATTGTCGCTCTGCATCGGACCGCGCAACGTAGTCTGCCTGTCGTGCTGGTCGGCGCCGGCCTCCCCCAATTGCCGGGACGAATGGGACGAGCCAAGTCATACGCCGAACGGCTGTTCGACTTTCCCCACATTGGCGCGCTTACACGGGAGTCGGCGTGCATCGCCATTGCCAAGCCCGCAAGCGATCAGGGCGTGGACGTGAAAGAAGAGGCACTGCAGCGCATTTTCCAGGAGACGCATGGCTACCCATACTTCCTGCAGGAATGGGGCAAGCACGCATGGGATGCCGCTGAAGCGCCTCCGATCACGTTGCACGATGTCGAACTTGCCTCGAAGACCGCCGTTGCGGCACTGGATGAAAGCTTCTTCCGTGTTCGTTTCGACCGCTTGACGCCGCTGGAGAAGAAGTATCTCCGCGCCATGGCGGAACTTGGACCAGGTCCGCATCGCTCGGGTGACATTTCGGTTCAACTGAACAGGGGCGTCACGTCGCTCGGCCCGACGCGGAGTCAATTGATCGCAAAGGGCATGATCTGGAGTCCGAGTCACGGCGATACGGCATTCACGGTGCCGTTGTTCGATGAGTTCATGCGAAGGATCATGCCGGGTAAGGATTGGAAGCAGTAAGCGGGCAACGGGCTATAGGGCTGACGTGCTCCGGCCCGCGCTAATCCATCCGCTCCGGCGCGGCCTCGTCGCGCGCGAGGTTGCCGAAGCGGGTCACCTGCGCCTCGAATTGTAATTCCACCGTGCCGGTCGGGCCGTGCCGCTGCTTGCCGATGATGAGTTCGGCCTTGCCGTGATGCTTGTCCGCCTCGGCGAGCCACTCGGCAAACTTCTCGCGATTCGCCTCCGAGGGCTTGCGCATCTGGTGATAATACTCCTCCCGGAACACGAACATCACCACGTCGGCGTCCTGCTCGATCGAGCCGGATTCGCGCAGGTCGGACAATTGCGGGCGCTTGTCCTCGCGGCTCTCGACCTGCCGGGAGAGCTGCGACAGCGCCAGGATCGGAACATTAAGTTCCTTCGATAATGCCTTGAGATTCGTGGTTATTTCCGTGATTTCCTGAACCCGCCCTTCGCTCGCGCGCCGGCTCGTGCCCTGCAGCAATTGCAGGTAATCGACGATCAGCAGGTCGAGGCCGCGCTGGCGCTTGAGCCGGCGCGCCCGCGCCGCCAGTTGCGCCACCGCCAGGCCGCCGGTCTCGTCGACATAGAACGGCAGGCTCTGGAGCTCGATCGAAATGTCCTTGATGCGCTCGAAATCGGCTTCCGTGATGCCGCCGCGGCGGATGCGGCTGGAGGGGATTTCGGTCTGCTCGGCGATGATGCGGGTCGCCAGCTGCTCCGCCGACATTTCCAGCGAGAAGAAGCCGACGATGCCGCCGTTGACGGTCTTCATGTGGCCGTCGGCACCGATCTGCCCTTGCCATGCCCTGGCGACGTTGTAGCCGATATTGGTGGCGAGCGCGGTCTTGCCCATGCCGGGGCGGCCGGCGAGGATGACCAGATCGGACGGCTGCAAGCCGCCCATCATCCGGTCGAGATCGTCGAGCCCGGTGGCGAGCCCCGACAGCTTGCCGTCGCGCTGATAGGCGTGCGCGGCCATGTCGACGGCTCTGGTCAGCGCCTGGGCAAAGCGCTGGAAGCCCCCGTCATAGCGCCCGGTCTCGGCCAGCTCGTAGAGGCGCTTTTCGGTCTCCTCGATCTGGTCGCGCGGCGAGGAATCGACCGCCGCGTCGAATGCCTCGTTGACCATCTCCTCGCCGATCACGATCAGGGCGCGGCGCACGGCGAGGTCGTAGACGGTGCGGCCGTACTCGGCGGCGTTGATGATGGTGGTGGCCTCGGCGGCGAGGCGGGCGAGATACTGGCTGGCGTTGAGCCCGGCGATATCGATGTCCGCCGGCAGGAAGGTTTTCAGCGTGATCGGCGTGGCCAGCTTGCCGGCGCGAATGAGGCTGGCCGCCACCTCGTAGATCTTCTGGTGGATCGGCTCGAGGAAATGCCGCGGTTCGAGAAAGTCGGAAACCCGGTAATAGGCCTCGTTATTGACCAGGATGGCGCCCAGCAGCGCCTGCTCCGCCTCGATATTGTGCGGGGCGGACCGGTAGAGCGGAGTCATTTCGGGGACCGGCTTGCGCGCGGCCGAATCAAGCAGTGCCATCGGACTTGGGTGCTGGGGTACGAATATGGCGCCGGTGTAGCACGGCCCGCCCGGCCGCAGCGGCGTGACGTGACGCCGCCGCCCGCTATTCACAACGTCGTTGTGCGCGGGCCGGGACAGTCGGAATTCGCTTGACGGTCCGGGATCGGCGCCCTCGGCGGCGGGTTTGCGGCTGGTCGTCGTGCCGGGATAGGATTTTGATCAAGGTATCGCGACGATATTCCTAGATATGCTATATTTGGCACATCCCGCCCCACCCGAGGGGTGTCTCATGAGCGTGCGTCGTAAGACGTGGGGCGGGATGCGGTGGCCGGTTGGGGCGCAGGACGTGGCGCCCGGGGCTGAGATGCCTCGCGGGAATGCGAACGGCTGTTTTGAATCCCACACCCAATCCACTTGCGCGGACACCTCTCCCCGCTTGCGGGGAGAGGTCGGACCGCGAAGCGGTCCGGGTGAGGGGGATCATCAGCGAGTCCGGGCGCATGGAGAGTCCCCCTCACCCGGCGCAATCTCGCTGCGCTCGATTTCGCCGACCTCTCCCCGCAGGCGGGGAGAGGTGAAACACGCAGAGGCAAACGGGAGCAGGGCGGCGCCGCTACTCCCCCGCCAGCCGCAGCGGCGGGCGCTGGCCGCCCTCGACTGCGCGCAGCCGCGCCTCTTCCCGGGCGAGGTAATCGCGGGTGATCGGCACGATCCCCTGGCGCTTGGTGAGCTGAATCTGGAACACCAGCATGTTCTGTTCGCGGAACGCCATCTCCGAGGAAGCGAGATAGAATTCCCACATGCGCACGAAGCGCGGGTCGTAGATGCGCTCCGCCTCCTCGCGGTGCGCCAGGAAGCGGTCGCGCCAGGCCTTGAGCGTGTCGGCATAGTGCAGCCGCAGGATTTCGATGTCGTCGACCAGCAGGCCGGCCCGCTCGATCGCCGGCAGCACTTCCGACAGGGCTGGAATATAGCCGCCGGGGAAGATGTATTTGGCGATCCACGGATTGGTCGTCCCCGGTCCTTCCGAGCGGCCGATCGAGTGCAGCAGCATCACGCCGCCGTCGTCGAGGGCGTTCGCGCATTTGCGGAAAAACGTGTCGTAGTGGACCACGCCGACGTGCTCGAACATGCCGACCGAGACGATGCGGTCAAATCCGCGCTCGACGTCGCGATAATCCTGCAGCCGAAACTCGACGCGGTCGGCCAGGTTCTTCTCGCCTGCGCGCGAGCGGGCGATGCCGAGCTGCTCCTGCGACAGCGTCACGCCGACGACGCGCGCGCCGGCGATTTCCGCGAGGTAGAGCGCAAGACCGCCCCAGCCGCAGCCGATGTCGAGCACGCGCTGGTCCGGCTTGAGCAGCAGCTTGGCCGCGAGATGCCGCTTCTTGGCGAGTTGCGCATCGTCGAGCGACTGGTCGCGGACCTCGAAATAGCCGCAGCTGTATTGCCGGTCGGCGTCAAGGAACAGGGAATAGAGCCGGCCGTCCAGGTCGTAGTGGTGGGCGACATTGCGGCGCGCGCGGCGTCGCGGATTGAACTGCGCGATCCGGCGCTTAAGGTAGCGCGCCGCGTGCAGCGGCCACCCCCAGTTGGGAGCCTCGTCCGGCTGGCCCATGGCCAGCGCCAGGAAGTCGGCAATGGTGCCGTCTTCCACGACGAAGGTTCCGTCCATGTAGCATTCCCCGAGCTTCAACTCGGGATTCATCAACACCTGCCGCTGCGCCGCCGGGGTGACAAAACGCACCGAGAGCGGTTTTCCGGTTCCGTCGCCGAAACGGAACGTCCGGCCGCGTGCGGAAGTGATCCGCAAATTTCCGCGCCGGATGAAGTGGCTCATGACAAACCGAAGCAACCGGTCCATCGCACGCCCCTACGCAAAAACGCGCCGTCCTGGGCCGACCATTCCACAGGCCGCCGCCGGCAAATCGTCCCCCGAGTTGCCGGTGCCGTGACCGCGCAGCCAACCAAACAGCCTCAATTAAAACAAAGTCTTGCAGGGCAAGCAATGCTTTGGATCGACTGTTCCCATGCATTCGGCGCGCGGCAGGCCGCGCAAGGGGCTCGCCTTTGCCGCCGATTTCGCTATTGCTTCGCCACGCAAACAGTGAGGAGAGGCGAGAGTGGCGATGGTGCGACGCACAAGTCTGCGCTGGGTGCTGATCGGACTGCTGGCAGCGGCGGGCGCGGCGCCGGGGCTTGCCTTCGACAATCTCAGCAAGGGCAAGAGCGTGCAGCAGCGGTTCAACAGCGGCTGCGCCATCTGCCACCGCAGCACGCGCGGGCTCGGCGCGTCGATGGGGGCCCGGACTCTCGCGGGGTTCCTGGCCGAACACTATACGACCAGCAAGGCGGAGGCCGCCGCGCTCGCCGGCTATCTGGCCGCCGCCGGCAAGGGCAGCCGCGAGCCGCGGCCGCGGCCGCGCCGCGCGAAAAGCCCGGCCAAATCGAAGTCGAATTGATCGCCGCGCGGGCGCGCGCTGTTCGCTCCGCCCGGCGGGCTCAGCTGTCCGCGGGTCCTGCTTCCGCCGTGGTGTCGCCGTCGCGGCCGCGCCGGGCAGCTTCCGCCCCCGGCTCGAAGAACTCCGCGGCCGCCGCAGCCTCGGCGTCCTCGGCGGCCGGGATCGCGTCTTCATCGCCCGCGCGCCGCGCCAGCACGTCCTCGCCGCGCGCCAGCCGTTCCGCCTCGTCGGCGCTGCGCGCGACGGTGATGGTGATCGCGGATTCGACGTCGGGATGCAGCGCCACCGGCACGGGATGAATGCCGATGATCTTGATCGGCGCATTCAGCAGGATTTGCGCGCGATCGACCTTGAAGCCGTTTTCGTCCAGCAGGGCGACGATGTCACGGCTCGACACCGAGCCGTAGAGCTGCCCGGTTTCCGCCGCCTGGCGCACCACCGTGAAGCCCTTGCCGTTGAGCTTGACCGCGACCTGCTCGGCCTCGCCGCGGCGCTCGAGATTGCGGACTTCCAGCTCGGTCTTCATCGACTCGAAGCGGGCGCGATTTTCATCGGTGGCGCGCAGCGCCTTGCCGCGCGGCAGCAGGAAATTGCGGCCGTAGCCGTCCCTGACGCGGACCACGTCGCCCATCTGGCCAAGCTTGGCGATGCGTTCGAGGAGGATCACTTGCATGTCTCAGTCTCCATTGTCGGACAACGTTGTGAAAAGGATCGGCTCATGTGCCGGGCCGGCTCGGCGGGCCGCCTTTGCGGGCGAACCTCGCGCGCAGATCGATGGCGGCATCGAGCAAGCCGAACAGCGCCATCAGCAGCACCGGCCAGCCGAAGATGACGAGCGCGGTATAGGTTCCGCCCAGCAGCAGGCCGCGGCTGGTCATTCCGCGCGTGAGGAAATGCAGCACCGCCAGTCCGACCATCGCGTAGACGACCATGAAGGTCGCGACAAACACGCCGGCGACGATGCCGACCAGGCCGGGGAGGAAGCAGGCGGCGACGCCGGCGGCGAGCAGCAGCGAGGTCGTCGGCGGCAGCCGTGTGTCGGCGAGCTCGGGCCACGGGCGCGTCAGCCGGCCGGAGAGCTTGACGATCTTACCGGCCAGCCACAGGTCGATGAGGTTGATCACGGTGGAGAGAACGGCGGCCGCCGGCGGAATCACGCCGACCAGGAAATCAATCAGCCGGCCGGTGGTGGCCGGATCGCCACGCGGCGTCGAGGCGGAGCGCTGGCTGATGATGGTCTCGAAGCCCTTGCGCAGCGTTGCCCGGAACGTGTCCTCGTCGAGCCCGAGCGTCGGGACTGCGGCGATGACGACCAGCGTTCCGAGCATGGCGGCCCACAGCACGATGCGGCCGATCGGGTACCAGTCGAGCGCGCCGGCCGGTCCGGATCGCGCCAGCAGGGCGAGATAGCCGAGCCACCAGGCAGGCAGTCCGACCCCGACCAGAAAGGCGAAAAAGAAGTAACCGCCCAAGGCAACGGTCAGGCCGGCGGCGGCGGCAAGCGAGGCAACCAGCGCCGCCCAATGACTCCAGCCGAGCGCCGCAATCATGATCGGGAGGGGAGCGAGATAGAACAGCAGGATCGCGATCGGCGAACCCGAGGCGACCGACGCGAACAGCAGCGCCGACGCCGCGCCGGCCCCAATTCCAATGAACGCGATCTGCACCATGCAGCAGCTGTCCCGCTTCGATCCGCGACGGTCCGGCGGGCCGTCTGCGGGTAGCGGTTAGAGGTGGATCGAGGTCCGCCCCAACCAGAAATCAGATATCAGGCATCAGATGTCAGCACTTCTGTCATCTGATGATATACGGCAGCAATCCCAGGAAGCGCGCGCGCTTGATTGCCTGCGCCAACTCGCGCTGCTTCTTGGCCGAGACCGCGGTGATGCGGCTTGGCACGATCTTGCCGCGCTCGGAGACGTAGCGTTGCAACAGGCGCACGTCCTTGTAGTCGATCTTGGGCGCGTTGGCGCCGGTGAACGGGCAGCTCTTGCGGCGGCGGAAGAACGGCCGGCGTGCGGCCATGGGTGAAAAGGCCATTGGCTCAGTCCTCCGTCTTGGCCGCTTCGGCCGTGACGTCGGGCGCCGGCCGGTCGTCGCGGTCACGCCGCTCGCGGCGCTCGCCGCGGTCGCGGTCTCCCCGGTCGCGGTCGCCGCGGTCGCGATCCCCGCCGAAACGATCGCCGCGGTCGAAACGGTCGCCGCGCCGATCGTCGCGGTCGGATTTGCGCATCATCGCCGAGGGCCCGTCCTCGTGCGCCTCGACGCGTATCGTGAGATAGCGCAGAACGTCCTCACTGAGCCGTTGCTGACGCTCGACCTCCGTCAGCGCCGCCGCCGGCGCCTCGACGTTGAGCAGGGTGAAATGCGCCTTGCGGTTCTTGCGCATCCGGTAACTGAGCGACTTGACCCCCCAATATTCCGACTTGGAGACCGTCCCGCCCATCTGCTCGATGACGGCCTTGTACTGCGCGGTCAATTCCTCGACCTGCGGCGCGCCAAGATCCTGGCGCGCAAGAAAAACGTGCTCGTAGAGCGACATGGGTATCCTTTCCTAGCTCGGTCGGCCGTCCCCGGCGCAAAGCCCCTCGAACCCTTCGGGAAAGGCTCGAATGCCTGAAGGCGGGAACACCGGACGCCGGACCATGCGGTCCTGCCGCTGCCATGCAGGCATGGCAGTAGCCGTCCGTTCAGCTCCCGGCCGGGATCGGCAGAGGCGGGCGTTATAAGGGGTTTTGGCGGAAAAACAAGCGGCGGAGTGCAATTCGGCCAGTTGGATCAAGGTAACGCCAGCTTGGCCCAGCGTTCGGACACCCATCGTCGGATGTTGCGAGCATGGCGGAGAAGCATTCGAAGCGACCGCGCGATCTGCACCAGTGGGCCAAGGGCATGGTCGACATTCTGATCAATCGGAGCCGTCAGATGCAGGCGGAGTGACTACTTCGAAAGGTCTCGCTGACTGTCCCCATTTTTCGCACTCAAAGCGCGATCAATCATTCCCCGGACCTGTTGGTTGGCATCGATAGGTATCAATTTGATCTCTGGATGGGCTCTCCTAAATACGCGGAAAATCTCGTCCGCGAAAGCTTGTCCAATTGTCGGGACGTCTGTGAAATCGAGTATTGCTTCCGAAAACTTATTGAACCGGTCCAGCACTCTTCGCGCCTGCGAACGGGAAACCAGCTGTTCGTTTGGATATCGTGCCAGCGCAATTGGTACGTGGGTACGCGAAAAAATTCCAACACCGCCTTCATCGTCTGATGTGTACTTTGCAAATACATCTTCAAGCTTTTGCTTATCGCCCGAATACATCGTAAGTACGACAGCTGTACCCTTTATTCCTCTGTCCGGCTGGGCATCTTCGATGAGCCAATCATCGTCGCCCCTCTCTTTGTTATGCATGTAAGTCAAATCATCCGACACGATTGCGAATCTGCTCACCGCACGGGAGGTGAAGAAAATGCCTTCGCCGGTATGCTGCTCGGGCGCGGTCGTAAACTTGCCCTTTGCGAGCTCAAGTATTGCCTCACGCTTATCAGCCAACCCGGCCGCCTTGGCGATTTTGTCAAAGATTCCGACCCCAAAGTCGCGAACCAAAATGGTTGTCACGTTCGCATTTTGAGTGACGGTCACTGCGCAGTTAGGACTCTCCGAATGATCAATAACGTTATTCAGCATTTCGCTAACACCGTACTCAAAGATTGACAGAACATTCTCTTGCAGGTCTCGCAGCAACGGTTTTATCTTCTCCCGCCAGATGACGTGTTCCTCTGTATCTGGTGTAATCTTTAAGTCAATCGTTTCATTTACGAAGTTTATAAGCCTGTAGACTCTTGCCTTTGTTTCTCCCTCTTGTTCGAGGATCTTGTCTTCTACAAGTTTATCTAAATAACGATTGGCGGTCATTCGAGATATATTGAAACGACGAGCAGTATAGGACGCGATATCGTTTGGGTGACCGCCGACATGCCGGATTATGAACGCCCGAATGCTCGGGTTGTCTCTCGGCCTTCGGTCCATCGCGCCGCCTATTTTTGTAACTTTTAGCTCGATTTTTTGTAACAGATAGGATCGCGGTTTGTCAACCGTAACTTTTTTATTGTAACACATAAATCGGCCCGACCACCTGGGAAGGCAGCCCGGCGAAGTGGAAACCGGTTCTGCGGCAAGATTGCTCGGCAAGTCCGGGCTATTTGCCGCGCACCACCGTCTCGAACGCCGGCGCACGCTCCAGGAAGCCGCGCTCCAGCATCCAGTCGACCTTTTCCTGGAACTCGACCGGCCGGTAGGCCTGAACCCCGGTCAATTCCGGCAGCATCCCAGTTGCCCGGCTCTCCGGCTTGACGTCGCGGAGCAATTCCGCGCGCGAGCGCTCCTCGTTCTCGGCGAGCCAGGCGACGGCGCGGTTGAGCGCGCGCATGATCTTGCCGGCGGTCTCGTCGTCGACCGACTCGCCGGCGACGATGCCGCCGCGCCAGCGCAGGTCGGCGATCTGCCGGGCGCCGGCTTCGCGGGCGCGGCTGACCAGCGGTTCCATCAGCGCCGCGGCCTGCGTCTTGCCGCCGATCAGCGCATCGAGCCGGTCGTTGGCGTGCACCAGCTTGATCTCGTCGAACGGTACGCCGGCGGCTTCCAGCACCTCGATCGCGGCATAGAATGTGCCGGCGTGCCAGGTCACCGCGATCGGCACGTTGCGCAAGTCGCTCACGCTCTGGATCGGCGAATCCGCCCGCACCATGATGGCGCCGGTGCGCACCGTGGTATCGAGGCCGATGATCTTGGCGTTGCCGAGCGACTGCACGCGCTCGATCGCGCCCCATTCGCACACCGGATAGACCTCAAGCGCGCCCTGCTGCAACTGCGACTCTTTCCAGCGCTCGGAGAAATTCTCGACACGCCCGGCGAGGCCCTTGGGATTGTCCTCGTGGTACTCGACGGTGAGCCCTTCGTCGGCGAAGAATCCCTGCTCGACCGCGACCCGCCACGGCCGGTCGTGGGCGTTGCTGTCGCTTTGCAGACGGATCACGCGGGTCATGGGAACCTCC
>Ga0326597_10012706_pt1 | contig 11094 bp, 7 predicted proteins | sample RVTome_12_FD_203789 | JGI IMG/M metagenome (GOLD analysis project Ga0326597, IMG submission 203789) | Soil microbial communities from uranium-contaminated site in the Upper Colorado River Basin, Wyoming, United States - RVT100D185 | ecosystem: Environmental > Terrestrial > Soil > Contaminated >... | reverse complement strand
TCCGCCTTCGGTGTCGAAGCCCACCTGCAGGTTGTCGATTTCGAGGAGCGCCACCCTGGTCCTTTGTTCGACGCGCTACTCGAACCGCTTGCGGACGCCGTAGAAGTCCTTGTCGATCTGATCGTCGACCGGATAGGTCCGACCTTCACGCATCGCCTGCTCGAGAGCGGCCTTCCTCGCCGAATCGATCCAGTAGACCGGGAACTCCTCAAGACCCCGCAGGATCTGCTTCGGGAGGTAGAACTCCGGGAACTGCAGGTAGTCCCAGTGTGCGAGTCGGGCATACGGGGCTGCCCAGAACGGAATATAGAATGCCTCGTCGTGCACGATGGCGTCGATGCGATGCATGGCCTTCACCCGATCATCGAAGTCCAAGTCTTCCTCGTACACGCGGATCAGCGCGTCCACCTCTTCGGTGCCGAAGCCCCAGATATTGTTATTGTTCGTTGTCTTCTTGAACTCGGTGTGCAGGTACTGCCGAGGATCGGGGTACACCTCAGTCGTACGGGAAGTGACCGTCATCTCATACTTGCGTTCCAAGCCACGCTCAAAGGCCGTGCCGGGCTCGAGCAACTGGAGGCGCATGTCGACACCGGCGCGACGGTACTCCTGCTGCATCACTGTAAGGTGGCGTTCGAGGCCGCGACTGCCGTACGTGACCGTGAAGCTCGCCTTCTGACCTCGATCATTTACCAGGATGTCATCCGTATCGGAACGCGTGAATATCAGTCCCCTGGCGATGTTTCGAATGTTGCCGAACAACGTCTGGCTACGAATACCTTGCGGGCGCCTATAGCCCGCCCGCTCGAGGTAGCTTCTTGCCGCTACAGGATCAAACGGGTAGGGCTTCAGGGCGGGATTCGCGTACTCGCTGCCCTCGAAGAACGACACCTGCCTGACGTACTCGTTGAACATCAGGTTCCGGTTCAGGCGTTCGAAGTTGAACAGGTGCTGCATCGCCTTCCGGAAGTCCTTATTCCGGAAGATCGGCGCCTCGAGATTCATGTGGAGGCCGGAAATGCCGGACGGCTCGTCGAGAAACACACGAGCCCTGCGCACCCATCCGTTTCGGACTGCGTCGAACCCGTACTCCTCGTTCCACGTCCTCGCTGTGGGCTCGCCGATCATGTCGGTCTCGCCACGCCGGAAGTAGTCAAGCGCCCGCTCCGGAGGAATGAGCCGGAGGTGAATGCGGTCGGGGTTGTACAGGCCCTGGAAATAGTGCTTGCCGTCTCCCCACCACTTGTCCAACCGTTCAAAGGTCACGGATTCTCCGCGAGAGACCGCGGAGACGACGTACGGGCCGACGGCGATCTGAGGTTCGTTGTTCGTTCGACTGACCCAGGTGTCGTCAAGGATGACGGCGTGTGATGGGGTGGGCCAGAGGTCGCGGGCATAGTCCCACAGGGGACGCCAACTGGGCCGGGCGCCGACGATCCTCAGCGTGTAGTCATCGATCCTGTCCACAGACTCGTAGTACACCTTCGCGAAGTCGTTATAGAAGGGATCGACGATGTGTTCCGACTTCATCATTTCCCAGGTGAACACGTAGTCATCCGCGGTGACCGGCGACCCGTCACTGAATCTCGCATCAGGATCGAGCTTCAGGTAGATCGTGCGCTGGTCCTCCTGGATCGACCAGTGCGTCGCCATCCAGGGGATGAAGTTGCCTGTGACCGGGTGCCGGCGCACCAGGCCGAAGTACATCGTGAAGGCCCGATTCCATCCGGCGAAGGCGTCGTTCGAATTGGGGCCCACGAGTCGGAACGTCAGCGGATACGAGCCGAGATACGAGTTGAACGTACCGCCGCGAAGAGCGTTTGGCGAGCCAATCGGGGGATCATCGTTGTTCGTCTCCCAGACGATGCCGGGAGGAAGCGTCACCGGCCCTGGCGAGCGAACCGGCGCCGGGGCCGTCTGTGCTCGGGTCAGCACGGGTACGAGCGCAGCCGCCGCGACAAGCACGGCAACCGCCAGGCTCACGACGACTGTCTGCCTCCCCGCGTCCCTCATTCCTTCCCCTCCTGCCCCTCCCGCCCGTCTTTCCTCCACCGGCGCCGGGGCCCCACCCCCGGCGCGAACTCACGCCGATGCTCGCCCTCGGATCTCCCTGTCCTCGGGCTCGCATGGCCGCAGGCGCTCCCGTCCCGCCCTGCCTGCCCCCATGTCGCGCCCCCTTACTCGTACCGCGCGTACTGTTTCGGGTCGAACGCCTCACGCACCGACTCGCCGATGAACACCACGAGGACGAGCGTCACCGTCAGCGCGCCAAACGGCGCCAACGTCAGCCAGAGCCGGCTGCGGTTCTCGAGCTGGAGCGCCTGGTCGATGAGCTCGCCCCAGCTTGGCGTCGGCGCAGGCAGGCCGTAGCCCAGGTAGTCGAGGCCGGTCAGCGCGAAAATCGCCCCGACCACTGCAAACGGCGTGAACGTGACGAGCGGCGTCAGGCAATTGGGCAGCAGGTGCCGGAAGACGATGCGCAGGTGTGATGCGCCGTACGACTTCGCCGCCAGACAGTACTCGCGCGTCTTCTCGCGATACATCTCCGTGCGCATGTAGAAGGTGATGCCGATCCACTGGAAGACCGCCATGATCGCGACCAGCATCCAGAACGTCGGCGAGAACAGGGCCGCGATGATGATCACCACGTAGAGGAACGGAATCGCGATGAGCACCTCGATGACGCGCTGGCTGACGATGTCGAACCGGCCGCCGAGGTACCCCTGCAGGCTCCCGATGATCGTCCCAATCACCTGTCCAAAGAGAACGAGGAACAGCGCGAAGAAAATCGAGATGCGGAACCCGTAGAGGAGCCGAGCAGCGACGTCCCGTCCCTGCGAATCCGTGCCGAAGTAGTGCCGCCGCCGCGCGTCCGGAGGTGTCGGTGGCACGGCGCCGAGCCCGGCGAGCGAGGGCATGGCGCCGGTCCTCGCGAGCCCAATCAGGTCACCCGTGGCCGACCGCTCCGGATCCGCCAGCACCTCCCGGATCCGGCCTGACCGAATGGCCTCAGCCAGCTCGTCCAGGCGGTCTCGCCGCGCCAGGCGTTCGGCCGCCTCGGCGTCGCCCGCGTCGAGGGCATCCTGGATCTCGTGCAGGATCTCGTTGTACCAGAAGTCGTTCTGGTACGGGTTCCAGGGGATCGGCGGCATGACGACGTAGTTCCGACGGTTCGGGAACCGCGCCTCCAGACCGGCAAGCGCTGCCGGATCGTCGCCCGCGCCTTCACGCTCGCGCTCGTAGAGGTACCGCTCGACCTGCCACTCGCGCTGCAGCCTGAGGTACTCGGTCTCCAGTTCGCCGGTCGCCCAGGCCGGCGGGGGCGTCTGGCCGAAGATCTCCATCGGGAGGTATTCGAAGGTCGGCAGAAACAGCCGGCCGTTGTACCAGACGAGGAGCGCCCGGCTCTCGGCGAGATACGGCGCAAAGACCGACAGCACGATCGCGGCCGTGAGGATGACGAGCGAGTAGTACCCGCGCTTGATGCGGCGGAAGCGCTGGAGGCGGCGCCGCGTGATGGGATCGAGCCGGATCCAGGCCATCGCGCGCTACTCGAACCTCACCCGCGGGTCGACGAGCGCGACCGCGAGATCGGAAACGAGATTCCCCACCATCAGGAGGACGCTCGAGATCACGAGGAAGCCCATCACGACGGGGAAATCGCGCGCCTGGATGGCCTCGAAGGACAACAGACCGACACCCTGGATGCTGAACACGCGCTCGATGAGGAAGCTGCCCGTCATGAAGATGCCGAGGAGGCTCCCGACGCTCGTCGCCATCGGAATGAGCGAGTTCCGCAGCGCGTGCACGAACACCGTGCGACGCCAGTTGAGTCCCTTGGCGAGCGCGGTCCGTACGTAATCCGCGCTCATGTTCTCGATCAAACTGTTCTTCATCAGCATGGTCACGACAGCGAACGATCCGGCGAGGTACGCGACGAGCGGCAGGACCGAGTGCCAGATGATGTCGAGGACCCTCGCGCCGGCCGACAGGGCCTCGGCATCGGGCGAGGCGAAACCGCCGAGCGGGAAGACGTTCCATTGGACCGCCAGGAGGTTGCTCAGCACAGCACCCAGGGCGAAGCCCGGGATGGCGTACCCGACGAAGATCAGCACCGAGGTGATGTTGTCGACCCGAGTGCGATGCCGGATGGCCTTGAGGATCCCGAGCGGGATGCAGATGCCGTACGTGAAGAGCGCGGTGACCACCCCGTAGTAGATGGAGACGGGCAGCCGATCGGCGATGACGCGAAGGACCGGTTCGTTGTAACGGAACGAGTCCCCGAGATCCAGCCGCACCGTGTCCCAGAGCCAGGCGCCGTACGCCACGAGAAATGGGCGATCGAAACCATAGTACTCGTTCAGCCGGGCGAGCTGTTCTTCAGGAATGTCGAGCTGGACGCGCGCGTCGCCGCTGAAGCCGGCCACCTCCCCGCCACCCCCGGCCCCGGCCAGCGCCATGCGGAGCTGGTCGATCTGCCCTCCGGGCACGAACTGACACAGGAGGAAGGTGACGAACGTAATCCCGAGGAAGGTGGGGATCATCAGGAGCAGACGCCGGATGACATAGTCCCGCAACGCCTCGCCGCGCGTCTTCACCTCTTCCACCTCCCCGAGCCGAGTGCCCGCGGACAATTATATGAGCGAGTCGCGGCTGGCGGCACGGCCGGACGATCACGCTACACTGACGAAGGACAATACCCGCATGAGCGCCGCCCTTCTGCACCGCGGCCAGCCGGTCCTCAGCGCCGGCCAGGCCGTCGACCGGAGCCAGGGGGTGACGATCATGGTCCACGGCCGTGGCGCCACGCCCGGGGACATCCTCGATCTCGCCCGTACGCTGGACCGCCCCGGCTTCGCCTATCTCGCGCCGACCGCCGCCAACAACACGTGGTACCCATACAGCTTCCTGACCGAGACGGTGAAGAACGAACCGTGGCTGTCGTCGGCGCTCGAGGTGCTCGGGGGCCTCGTCGACGGTCTGGTCGCACGCGGCGTCGGTCAGGATCGGATCGTGCTGCTCGGGTTCTCCCAGGGCGCGTGCCTCTCGGGCGAACTGGCCGTCCGGCGCCCCGGCCGCTACGGCGGCGTCGTGATGCTCAGCGGCGGCCTCATCGGCCCGCCCGGGACGACCTGGAATCACGAGGGATCGTTCGAGGGCACCCCGGTCTTCCTCGGGTGCAGTGACGTCGACCCGCACATCCCCGCCGGGCGCGTCGAGGAGAGCGCCGCCGTGTTCGAGCGCATGGGCGCGCTCGTCACGAAGCGCCTGTATCCGGGGATGGGCCATCGCGTGAACGACGATGAGATCGCGTGCATCCGCTCCCTGATGGATCGGGTCGAGGCAGCATCGCCAGACACACGCTGACCGCGCACGCCCGCCGTCCACGCGCAGACCGTCGCTCGCGCTGCTGTCACGCGCCCAAAGCTTACCGCACAGGCAGCCGGGCCACCTGGCGCCGCCCGGGCGTATATTGGGGCCTGCCGCTTCCGGCCTTACACAGCGGGGTCGCACATGCTCAGAGAATTCAAGGAGTTCGCGCTCAGAGGCAACGTCGTGGACATGGCCGTCGGCATTGTCATCGGCGGGGCCTTCGGCACGATCGTGTCGTCGCTCGTCAACGACATCCTCATGCCGCCGATTGGCCTCGCGCTCGGCGGCGTGGACTTCTCGTCGGTGCTCCTCGTGCTGAGGGAGGGTGCGACGCCGGGTCCCTATGCCACGCCCGCCGCGGCGCACGAGGCCGGGGCCGTGACGCTCAATCTCGGTCTGTTCCTGAACGCCGTGATCAGCTTCCTGATCCTCGCGTTCGCCCTGTTCATGGTCGTGAGAGCCATGAACGCGGCGCGCCGGCAGCAGGCCGCGGGACCGCCGCCGCCGCCGCCGCCGACCCCGGATCAACGGCTGTTGACCGAGATTCGCGACATCCTCGCGGCGAGGCGCTGACTCAAGGGCAGGACGGGCAGGACGGGCGGGATGGGCGGGATGGGAGCGCCCGCGGCCATGCGAGCCTGAGGACAGGAGATCCGAAGGCGAGCATCGGCGTGAGTTCGCGCCGGGGGTGGGGCCCCGGCGCCAGTGAGAGAAAAAGGCGTTGACCCCGCCTCAGCGTGGGAAGCGGCCGATCGCGACGAGCAGATCCAGGCGGGCGCGCTGCACGGCGTCCTGGGCGACGGTCACGGTCGTCCCGGCGTCCCTGGCCGACCGCTGCGCATCGATGACTTCGAGGTTCGTCGTCGCCCCGACCTCGAACGCCGTCGTGGTGATGCGCAGGACCTCGTCGGCCTGTTCGGCGGCGCGGCGGGCGCTGCCAAGGCTCCGCTCGAGACTGGCGAGCGAGGCCTGTGCCAGGCGCACCTCGGACCGCGCCCGGATCTCGAGCTCCGTCAGGACGATCTTCGACTGATCGAAGAGGATCTCGCGCTCGCGCTTCACGGCCCGCTGCAGGCCGCCCTGGAACACCGGCTGGCTGACGGAAATGGTGAGGCGCCAGGTGCGCGACGGCTGGAACAGGCCGGCGGGTGTGACGTATTGCGGATCGAACGACGCCTCCGCAAACGGCGAGACGTCCTTCCAGCTGTCCCGCACGATCCGCTCCGCGGCGCGGATCCGCGCCGCCTGCACGACGAGATCGGGCCGCGCGGTCATCCACGCCGACTCGTCGATCGCCGCCGGCGTGTCGAGGGCCGGCTCATCGGCCGCGTCGATCGGGCCGTCCTCGGCCAGCAGCACGCCGAGCGCCTCCTGCGACTGCCGGAGCGCCAGTCGCACGTTCTCCAGGCGCGCCTCCTCCCCCGCCGCGGCCTGTGCCGCCCGGACCATGTTGAGCCGGCTGCCGACGCCGCCCTCGAACCGCCGCTGCGCGTAGTCAAGATGGGCCTGGGCGTTCTCGAGCGCGCGCGCTTCGACCTCCACCTGCCGCCGCGCGCTGATGATCGCGAGGTAGGCCTGCGCGGCCGCCACGGCAATCTGACGACGGACTTCGTCGCCCGACAGCGTCGCGACCTCGACCTGGTCACGGGCCTGTTCGGTCGTGGACCGCCGGGCCAGTGCGAGCAGCGGCACCGTCAACGTCCCGCCGAAGGTCATCTGGTGGCGCGGCTGAATCACCCCCGCATCGAACGCGGTCTCGGTGTCGAGCGTGACGCTCTCGACCCGGGCGCTCACCTGCGGCCGCAGGAGCGAGCGCGCCTGGGACAGAATGGCCTCCGCCCGCGCCACCGAGGTGGCCGCCTGCGCCACCGTGGGGTTGCGCGCTACGGCCTGCTCGACGGCCTCGTCGAACGTCACGGCCTTCCCCGCAGGCGCCTGTGCGGCGGCTTGCGACGCGGCGGTCAGTACGACGAGCAGCGACCCGATCACCCTACGCATGTGCTCCTCCGCTCTCCTCTGCCCCGATCGCCTCCGCCCGGACGCGCCCCGGCGCCACCGATCGAATCGCCACGTACAGGACCGGGATGAACACGACCGACAGGAAGGTCGACGTGATCATCCCGCCGACCACCGTCGTCCCGACCGAGTTGCGCGCGCCGGCGCCGGCCCCGGTCGCGAGCGCCAGCGGCAGCACCCCGAGGATGAACGTCAGCGAGGTCATCAGGATGGGACGCAGCCGGATGCGCGCCGACTCGACAGCCGCGTCGACGAGCGATCGCCCGTCGCGTCGCAGCTGCTCGGCGAACTCGACGATGAGGATCGAATTCTTTGCGGCGAGCCCGATCAGCATCACGAGCCCGACCTGGCAGAACACGTCGTTGGCGAAGCCCCGCAGCAGTTGCCCGCCGAGGGCGCCGAACACCGCGATCGGCACGCCAAGCAGGATGATGAACGGCAGCACCCAGCTTTCGTACTGCGCCGCGAGCACGAGGTACACGAGCAGGATGCTCAGGGCGAAGATGTAGGCCGCCGTCGATCCCGCCTTGATCTCCTCGAGCGACTGCCCGGCCCAGGCGAAGCTGAACCCGGGCGGCAGCGTCTCGGCGGCCACCTGTTCCATCACCTGCAGGGCCTGACCCGAGCTCACGCCGGGAACGGCCGAGCCCGTGATTTCCGCCGACCGGAACAGGTTGAAATGACTGATGACGGCCGGCGCGGTCCGCTCGCTCAGCCGGACGACGGTATCGAGCGGCACCATCTCGCCGGTCTCTGAGCGGGCGTAATACCGCCGCAGGTTCGAGGGCTCGGCCCGGAACCGCTGGTCCGCCTGCACGTAGACGCGGTAGGCGCGGTTGTTGAAGTCGAAGTCGTTCACGTACTGCGAGCCGAGAAACACCTGCAGGGCGTTTGTGACCTCGCTGATCGGCAGGCCCAGGCTCCGCGCGCGGTCCCGATCGATGTCGACGACCAGCTGCGGGTCGTTGGCGGTGAAGCTCGTGTAGAGGCCCGTCACCTGTCCGGACTGCATCGCCCGCCCGATGATCCCGTAGGCTGTGCCCGCGAGGTTCCCGATGTCGCCGCCAGATCCGTCAAGCACCTCGAACTGGAACCCGCCGAACGCCGACAGTCCCTGGATGGCGGGCGGCGCGACGGGAATGACGAGCGCGCCGGGAATCCCGCCGAGCAGGTACGGCCGGACGCGGTTCAGCACCGACGTCAGGGACTGCTCCGGCGTGGTGCGCTCGGCATACGGCGTGAGGGGCGCGAACATCAGGCCCTGGTTCGGCGCCGCCCCTGTGAAGCTGAACCCGGCCACCGAGAACACGGCCTGCACCTCGGGCTGCGCCGAGATGACCGCCGCCGCCTGGTTCATGATGCCCACCGTGTACTCGAGCGAGGCCCCGGCCGGCGCCTGGACGATCGTGATGAAGTACCCCTCGTCCTCCTCCGGGACGAAGGCCGACGGCACCGTCCGGTAGATCCCCCACGTCGCGCCGAGGCTCAGCGCGAACAGCAGCAGCGTCACGGCCTGCCACCGGAGCGCCACGCGGAGGAACCGCACGTAGAACGCCGTGCCGCCGTCGATGACGCGGTTGACGAACGTGAAGAATCGACCGTGGCCGTGGCTCTCCCGGTCGAGCAGCAGGGCCGAGAGCGCCGGCGTGAGGGTGACGGCATTGAAGACCGACAGCACCACGGCGCAGGCGATGGTCACCGCGAACTGCTGGTACATCTGGCCGGTCGTGCCCGGGAAGAAGGCGACGGGCACGAACACGGCCACGAGCACGATCCCGATGACGATGACCGCGCCGAACACCTCGCGCATCGCATCCACCGAGGCCCGGTATGCGCTCTTCCCGTACTCCCGCATGTGCCGCTCGATGTTCTCGATGACGACGATCGCATCGTCCACGACCGTGCCGGTGGCCAGTACGATGCCGAAGAGCGTCAGCGTGTTGATCGAGAAACCGAACAGCCGCATGAAGGCGAACGTCCCGACGAGCGACACGGGGATCGTCAGGGCCGGGATGAGTGTGCTGCGCCAGTTCTGCAGGAACAGGAACAGGACGAGCACCACGAGCACGATGGCCTCGCCGAGCGTCTTCAGCACCTCGATGATCGACTCGCGGACGACGCTCACCTGCTCGAAGGCGAGCTGCCAGCGGAGGCCTGGCGGGAAATTCTGTTCGAGCCGTTCCATCTCGGCCATCACGGCCTCGAAGACGTCGATGGCGTTGGCCGACGGCAGGAGCTGGATGCCGATCCCCGACGCCTCGAGCCCGCGGAAACGCAAGTCCGACGAGTAGCTTTCCGCGCCGATCTCCACCCGTCCGACGTCCCGGACGCGGACGAGCGCCCCGTCGCTGCCTGCCTTGACCACCACCCGCTCGAACTGGTCCACCTCGCTCAGGCGGCCCTCCGCCCGCACGCTCATCTGATAGGTCTGGTCGGCGGTCGCCGGCGGCTCACCCACACTGCCGGCGGCCACCTGGACGTTCTGTTCCCGCAGGGCGTTCACCACGTCCCCGGCCGTCAGGCCACGCCCGGCCAGCCGGTCCGGGTCGAGCCACAGCCGCATGGCGTACTTCCGCTCGCCGAAGATGAGGACGTTCCCGACGCCCGGGATGCGCTTGATCGCGTCGCGGACGTACAGGTCGATGTAGTTGCTCATGTAGAGCGAGTCGTACGTCCCGTCGTCGGAGAAGAATCCGATCCCGCCGAGGAAGCCCGTCGTGTTCTTGGTGACCGAGATGCCGTTGTTGCGGACCTCGACGGGCATCCGCCCCTGGGCCTGGTTCACGCGGTTCTGGACGTCCACGGCCGCCAGGTCGGGATCCCGGCCGATGTCGAAGACGACCGTGATCGTGGCGAACCCGGTGTTGGTGCTCGAGGAGGTCATGTACATCATGCCCTCCACGCCGTTGATGGACTGCTCGAGGGGCGTCGTCACGGCGCTTTCGACGGCCTGCGCGTTGGCGCCCGTGTAGAACGCGGAGACGGTGACCGAGGGCGGCGTCAGCTCCGGGTATCGCGCGATCGGCAGGGTCGGCACGGCCACCGCGCCGGCCAGCATGATGATGAGCGAGCAGACCGTGGCGAGGACGGGCCGCCGGATGAAAATCTGGCTGAACACGTCAGGCGCCTCCGGTCCCTGCACCAGCCGGCGCCCCGCCGCCCGGCGGCGGCCCCTTGGGCAGGACCTGCACGGGCGCGCCGTCACCGATCTTCTGGGTGCCGGCGAGGATCAGCCGGTCGCCGACGTTCAGCCCGCCGAGCAGGACGTACGCCTGGCCGACAATGGGCCCGAGCGTGACGGGCCGCTGCCGCGCCACGAGCGCCCCCTCGTCGCCCTCAGCGACGAAGGCGAAGTACTGGCCGTTGATGCGCTGCGTCGCGATGACCGGCAGGGTCAGGCCGGGCTCGGCGCTCCAGACAATCTGCGCGCGGACGAACTGATCGGCCCGGAGCGACGCGTTCGCCTCGATCGGCGCTTTCACGAGCACGGTCTGTGTCGCTTCGTCAACAGTCGCGGCGACGAAGGACGTCCGGCTCGACGCCACCACCTCGCCGGCGTCGTTCACGAGACGCATCGGCAGGCCCACCGTCAGGCGACCGGCCTCCTGGACGGGCACGTTGATATAGGCCTCGAGCCCGGCGTTGTCGTCAATCGTGGTGAGGACCGTCGCACGTGTCACCCGGTCGCCGACGCGGACCGGGATA
>Ga0326597_10012705_pt1 | contig 11094 bp, 10 predicted proteins | sample RVTome_12_FD_203789 | JGI IMG/M metagenome (GOLD analysis project Ga0326597, IMG submission 203789) | Soil microbial communities from uranium-contaminated site in the Upper Colorado River Basin, Wyoming, United States - RVT100D185 | ecosystem: Environmental > Terrestrial > Soil > Contaminated >... | reverse complement strand
AGGCGGCCTACGGGGAGGTGAAGTACAACCTGGGACTCGCCGACGGCGTCTTCTCCGAGCGGTCCCTGAGGAACCCCCCGAAAGAGCTGGCCAGATGAAATGTTTTGCGGCGGTCGCCCTTCTGGGGGGATTGTCCCTGTGCACCTGTCCCCAGGCCCTTGCTCTTTCCGTGCATGGATTCCTTGAAGGAGCTGCGGGGGTAAGGCTGACGGACAGCCCCACCCAGCCCAAGGATGCTACTTTGGGGGAAGGGCGGCTCCAGGTCGAACTTTCCCAAGAGGGTCCGGCCGACAGCCGGCTATTCTTCAAGGCCGACCTGGTCGGGGACGGCGTGGAGGAACGGGGGGATGCGGACCTCCGGGAGTTCTACCTGGACGTTTCTCCCGCGCAGGTTCTCGACATCCGCGCCGGGCGGCAGATCCTCACCTGGGGGACGGGCGACCTGGTCTTCATCAACGACCTGTTCCCCAAGGACTTCGTTTCGTTTTTCATCGGGAGGAGCCTGGAATACCTGAAGGTTGGTAGCGACGCGGTGAAGTTCAGCCTGTATCCCGGCCCCTTCTCCCTGGATCTCGTCGCCGTTCCTCATTTCACACCGAGCGAGATTCCGAAAGGGGAGCGGTTATCCTTCTTCAACCCGTTCACTAACCGGATTGCGGTTCCCGGCGAGAGTCTATCCATGAGGAAGCCCGCCGCAACCCCGGAGAATACCGAACTCGCCTTAAGGCTTTATCGGACCTTCGGGAGTTACGAGGGCGCCCTCTACGGATTTCGAGGTTTTTTCAAGGAGCCCGTCGGCATGGACCCGGCGGGAGGGACGCTTTTCTATCCGGGACTCTCCGTTTACGGCACGAGCGTCCAGGGCCCCCTTCTTGGGGGTGTAGCGGGTTTTGAATTCGGATACTACGATTCCCGGGAGGACAGGCCGGGGAGGAACCCTCTGATCGAAAATCCCTCCCTCCGGTACCTCGTGGGTTACGAACGCGAGTTGCGGACCGATTTTACCGTCCGCGCACAATATTATCTGGAGCAGATGCTGGAGTACGGGGCCTACAAGGCTTCCCTCCCCCCGGGGGCCCCGGAGAAGAAAGAGGTTCGACACCTCCTCTTCCTGCGCTTGACCCGGTTGCTCCGCTACCAGACGGTGGAGCTTTCCTTCATCGGTTTCTACGGTCCTTCGGACGAGGACGGCATGGTCAATCCCCAGGCCTCCTGCAAGATCACCGACCGGATGTCCGTCGCCCTGGGGGCCAACGTGTTCTTCGGGAATGAAGAGTCCACCCAGTTCGGCCAGCTCGAAAAGGACGACAATCTGTACCTTCGATTGCGGGCAAACTATTAAGGAGGACCAATGAAGAAGAACCACGATCTTTCCACACGGTGTGTTCATGCGGGGGAGGCGGGAGACGCCGAGGGATCGCCGCACACTCCAATCTACAACACTACAACGTTCGGATTCCGATCCACTGTCGAACTCCTCGACGTGGTGGAAGGGAGACGCCCGGGGAACCTCTACACCCGGTACGGACTGAACCCGACGATCCGGAGCGTGGAGGTCAAGCTCGCGAGCCTGGAAAACGCGGAGTCGGCGCTCGTGTTCTCCTCGGGCATGGCGGCGGAAGCGGCGCTCTTTTTCACTCATGGCCGGAAGGGCATCGTCTGCCTGGGGAACGCCTACGGCGGCACGCTGGCGTTGCTCACCGACCATCTGCCCCTCGTGGGGATACCGACGACCCTGCTCCTGGGAGACGATGCCGGGAAGTTGGAGGAAGTCCTGAAAGAGGGGCCCGGCCTTGTGTTTTTCGAAACCCCGACGAACCCGACGATGGAAATATTCGACATCCGGGAGATCTGCCGGCTTTCCCACTCGTACGGCGCCCTCGTGGCCGTCGATAACACCTTCGCCTCACCCATCAACCAGCAGGTGCTGGCCCTCGGTGTTGATGTTGCCGTTCACAGCGCCACCAAGTACCTGGGAGGCCACAGCGACCTGACGGGCGGGGCGCTCATGGGGTCGAAAGAGCACATCGAACCGGTTGCACCCTGGCGGAAGAACCTGGGACAGATGATGGCACCGGAAGTCGCCGGGCTTCTGTCGAGGAGCCTGCGGACGCTCCCCATTCGCGTGGAGCGGCAGAATAAGACCGCACAAGCCGTTGCGGAAGCGATGAGAAACCATCCGAAGGTCGCCAGGGTCCTTTATCCGGGGTTGCCGGATTTCCCGCAGCACGCTCTGGCGGGATCCCAGATGTCCGGGTTCGGGGGGATGCTGACCCTGGAGATCAAAGGGTCGGGCGAAGACGCAACGAAGGCCATCGACCGCCTTGAGTTGATCATCATCGCACCGAGCCTCGGCGGTCCGGAAAGCCTTGCGACTCAACCGATGACGACCACTCACCACGGGCTGACCCCGGAAGAACGGCTGAAGAGAGGGATCACCGATTCCATGATCCGCTTCTCCATCGGAATGGAGGCGGCGGAGGATCTGATCGACGATCTGAACAATGCCCTGGAGAACGTTTAACGGTATTTTCGAAGAAGGGGGTGAACCAGTGAGCCGTCGGATCTACCTCGATTTCAACGCCAGCACGCCGATCTGTCCGGAAGCCGTCGAGGCGATGCGGCCGTTCCTGACCGACCACTACGGCAATCCGTCCTCCCTTCATTGGGCCGGGATGCCCGCGAAGGACGCGGTGGAGAAAGCCCGGGGCCAGGTTGCGGGACTCCTTGGCTGCGATCCGACCGAGGTGGTTTTCACCAGCGGCGGGAGCGAATCGAACAACCATTCCATCAAGGGGATCTACTTCGCCAACCGGGACCGGGGGGACCACATCATCACGACGGCGGTGGAGCATCCGGCAACGATCAACCCGTGCCGGTTCCTGGAAACGCTCGGGGCCAAAGTCACCGTCCTGCCGGTCGACCGGTTTGGGATGGTAGACCCGGCGGATGTCCGGGAAGCGATCACCCCGAGGACAATCCTGATCACCGTCATGCACGCGAACAACGAGGTGGGAACGATCGAGCCGATCTCCGGGATCGCGGCCATCGCCCGAGAGGCCGGTGTTTCATTCCACACGGACGCGGCGCAGACCGTGGGGAAGATCCCGATCGATGTCGAGGAACTGGGTGTGGATCTCCTTTCGGTGGCCGGGCACAAGGTGTACGCTCCGAAGGGAATCGGTGCGCTCTACATACGGGAAGGGACGAAGATCGAGCCGTTCGTCCACGGGGCGGGGCACGAGGCGGGACGGCGGGCGGGAACGGAGAATGTCCTCCTTGCCGTGTCGCTGGGCGCTGCATGCGATGTCGCCCGGAAATGGGTCGGGATGCCGCAGATCGAGGTCCTGCGTGACCGGTTCTGGGATCGGCTCAGAGGAATTTTCGGAGATAAAATGACGCTCAACGGCCACCCGACGGAACGGCTTCCCAACACCCTCAACGTCAACTTCGTGGGCCGGGTCGGCGCGGAGGTCCTCGCGACGCTCCCCGGGGTTGCCGCCTCTACGGGATCGGCTTGCCACGCCGGTTCGGTTACCCTTTCACCCGTCCTGGCCGCCATGGGAGTGCCGCCGGGAGAAGGGATGGGCGCGGTCCGGTTCAGCCTGGGGCGGGCGACGACATGGGAGGAGTTGGAGGAAGTTCTGGCGAAGCTGGGATCCACTTTTTAAACTCTCGAAGACGATGAAGCGGGAAACCGGATTGCCCGCTCGATAAGATTTGTCCGTACGGATCATCTATGGTAAAAAACAAAAGAGATCTCTCGCGAGGGATGCAACTTGATGCGATCCATTGGGCGCCCCTTCCTTTCTATCGTCGCCGCCCTGCTGGGGCTGGCGGCGACGTCGCCGGCTGCGGCCGCCGCGGATCGCTACGACGTTTCCTATCTCTGGTCGCAGAGTCTCGCCGGGGTCCAGGACTACCGCGACCGGGTAGCCGAAGTGCTGGGGCCGGGAGTGACCATCGGTCTCAAGGTGGTTGGCAAGGGCGACCTGTTCGGCCTGGTCTACGCGCGCCATGGCGACCGCGCCGGGGCGACGCGGGTCGCGAGCGTCCATACCCGCCTGTTGCAATCCCGGGGACTGGAGGCCGCCATGCCGGTGCGCTCGCGGGATTGGGCGGTGCTCGACAACGGTGACGCCCGGCAAGTGTCTTTCGCCTCGGTCAACGTTCCGCGTGCTTCCCGAAACGGGATGACGGAAGCCGAACGCCGTCGCGAGTTCCGCGACCTCGAAGCAGCCGTCGAAGACTACATCAGCCGCATGCGCCGGGAAGGCAAGATCAAGGACGACGAGCGTACCGCCTGGTCGGTGTATGATTTCACCGACGGCGAAAAGCTGGTCAGCATAAACGAGGACGAGAGGTTCGAAGCGGCCAGCATGGTGAAGCTCTTCATTGCCGCGGCTTTCTTTTGCCAGGTCGAGAGGGGGAAGCTGATTTACGGCGATAAAAGCCGCCGACACATGGAGCTGGCGATCCAGCATTCGAACAATGCCGCCACCAATTGGATGCTACGGAAAATAGGCGGGCCGAAGGCGACGGAACGCATCCTGAAACGGAAATACCCCGGTATCTTCCAGGAGACGCGGATCGTCGAATATATACCGCGCGGTGGGCGAACGTACGGCAACAATGCATCCCCCCACGACTACAGCCGCTTCCTGTATGCGGTCTGGAAGGAGGACATCTTCGGCGCCCGGGAAATCAAACGCCTGATGGCACTGCCGGGACCCGACAGGATCCTCACGGGGGTGGCGAGTATCCCGGTAAGCACCCGGGTCTACAACAAGACCGGCAGCACCGCGCGCGTCTGCGGCGATGTGGGAATCCTCACCGTCAAGGGTCCGGACGGCAAGCGTTACCCATACACCATGATCGGCATCATCGAGAAAGAGCGGCGCGCCCGCGACTACACGACCTGGATCCGCTCACGCGGCGCGGTGATCCGGAACGTGTCCGGGATCATTTACAATGGCATTGTGAAGCGCCATGACTTTTACTGACCCGGGGTGAACGATCGGGCTCACCCCGGTATCCGCTTCGAACAGAATGCAAACTGCCGCCTAGTATACGGGAACCAGCGAATACCCCTGGGCCTGATACACGGTCGTGGATATCCACCCATTTCCCACTCTCTTGATTTCCGGCAAAACCGATGCGGGGTCTACGTTAAAGTACTTTACGGCAGCGAGGCAGATTTCTGATTTCACCCCATCCTTTGACATTGCGGAAACCGTATTGGCTATCTCATCCAGGGATTTATGATCTTCTGGGGAGAAACCTTCCCTGTTCTTCGAGACCAACTTCACTGACGGGCCCATAAACACGATCACAATGGCCGGCTCCTTTTTCATCGCTGCCAGATCTTTATATGTCTGGTGTACAAGTTTCAGATGCAATGCGGTGGCTTTCGGATTGCTTTCTCTTTCGTCGAACACGATCTTTGCTGATTTAACGCCCTTAATGCCTTCGTATTCTTCGCCGTAAACAGTCGATACTGAACAGAGCAACATGATTGCCACGAACAGATTCAGCAGCGCCATTCCATTCCTTTTCATTTTCAAATCCTCCCGGTTCTTCTTTCTTTAAGAAATCCACGCAAAAAATTACCGTTGGTTGTGCTTTCGCCATGATGACCAGCATCGTCTCGATTGCCGACATTGTTCGGCAAGCAAATTACCGTCCCCGATATCATTTCCTTTGAATTGTCGCGCAGGGCGGCGAACTCATCACCTCCTTTGCCGCAATCCGGGAATGGACGACCAATCACCCGACGAGCATCCACACCCTTGCTTACAGATCGTTGCCGCAGGTCGAATTTTCCCTTAGATGCGCTTTTGGTATCGCTGATTTCGTTTCCGACAAGAATGCGATGACATCGCCGGGATGGTCAGACGACTGAATCTCGCTTTCTTCCCCTGTCCCCGAAGGGGTGTCCCCGAAGGGGTTGACGGACACGGACGGGCCAAGTAGTATTTAAACACCAGCCGGGGTGCTCGTCCCGAACGGGGCGGGCTGAGATCATACCCGTTGAACCTGATCCGGATAATGCCGGCGCAGGGAAGCCAACGAGATGCGCGCCTGGCGATTGCCTTGGCGCGTTTTTTTTCATTCGGAGGAGATCGGCGTGAAACTGACAGTCAACGGGGAGGCGTACGAGGCGAACGAGCCCGGATCCGTGACCGCGCTGCTGGAGGAGATGGGCATTGGCGGGCGCGCAGTGGTCGTCGTTCTGAACGATGAGGTGATCCCCGCTTCCTCCCGGAGCACATGTGGACTGCGGGAGGGCGATTGCGTGGACCTGTTCCGGCTCGTCGGTGGCGGGTGATCGTCGGGATGGGAGAAGTATGAAGCGGGTATCCGGAGGGGGGGGGCATGGAGCGGCAAGGCAAGGACCGGGATGAGTGGATCGTCGGGGGGCACCGGTTTTCCTCGCGGCTCCTGATGGGGACCGGCAAGTTCCAGGATGCGGAAACCATGGTGGGCGCCGTCCTGGCCTCGGGTGCGCAGATCGTTACGGTGGCGCTCCGCCGCGTCGGTCGCAATCCCCGGGAAGATGACATGCTCGGTCCGTTTCAGCGACTGGGGGGGATCACCCTGATGCCGAACACCTCCGGAGCGCGGAACGCGTCGGAGGCGGTCCGCGCGGCGCGCCTGGGGCGGGAACTCAGCGGGAGTCCCTTCGTGAAGGTCGAGATCCACCCCAACCCGCACCATCTCATGCCCGACCCGATCGAGACGTTCGAGGCCGCGAGGACCCTCGCCGCGGAAGGGTTCGTGGTGATGCCGTACATGCCGGCCGACCCGGTCCTCGCCAAGCGGCTGGAGGACGTCGGTTGCGCCTCGCTGATGCCGCTGGGTTCCGCGATCGGAAGCGGGCGCGGGCTGGCAACGGCCGAGATGCTGCGCCTCATCCTCCGTGACGCCCGGATCCCCGTGATCGTCGACGCGGGTCTTCGTTCCCCTTCGGAGGCCGCCGCCGCCCTTGAGATGGGGTGCGACGCCGTCCTCGTGAACAGCGCCGTGGCGGCGTCCGGCGACCCGCTCGCCATGGCCGCGGCGTTCGCGCAGGCCGTGGAGGCTGGCCGAAGCGCGCACCGGGCCGGCCTCATGCCGCAAGGCGGCGGCACCGCTCTGGCGACAAGCCCCCTGACGGCGTTCCTTTCCGTGGAGGGTTCGTGACGCCGCGATTGCCCGCGTGGCTGGATCCTTCGCCGTGGCTCGATGGATGCGAACCGACGTCCACGGACGTCGAACGGGCGCTCGGGTGCGATGAGCCCGGCCCGCGGGAGCTTGCCGCGCTGCTTTCCCCGGCCGCGCACCCCTTCATGGAGGCGATGGCGCAGCGCGCCCGCGCCCTGACGCGACGCCACTTCGGCCGCACCATCTCCATGTACGCACCGCTCTATTTGGCCAACTACTGCACGAACGGATGTGCGTACTGCGGGTTTGCCTCCGACCGGGCCCAGCCCCGGCGTCGTCTCGAACCTCCGGAGGTGGAGAAGGAACTGGCGATGCTGAAGGAGATGGGGTTCGAGGAGGTTCTCCTGCTCACCGGGGAGCGCACCTCCCATGCCGGCTTCGACTACCTTCTGGAATGCGTGTCGCTGGCGGCCCGGCGGTTCCACGCCGTCGGGGTCGAGAGTTTTCCCATGACCATCCGCGAGTATGCCCTCCTGGCCGAAGCCGGCTGCTCCGGGGTGACGCTATACCAGGAGACGTACGATCCGCGCCAGTACGACCGGCTCCACCGGTGGGGCCCGAAGAAAGACTATATGGATCGCCTGGAGGCGCCGGCCCGCGCCATGAATGCCGGGATGAGAGCCGTCGGCCTGGGAGTTCTCCTCGGACTGTCGGATCCGGCGTTCGACGCCGTCTGCCTCCTGCGCCACGCCGGCTACCTTCGGCGGAATCACTGGAAGTCGGGGATCACGCTTTCGTTTCCTCGCCTGCGGCCCCAGGCGGGGAAATTCGCGGCGCCGTTCCCCGTCGACGAGGCGTGGCTGGCGCGGATGGTATTCGCGGTCCGGATCGTTCTCCCGGATGTCCCGCTCCTGCTCTCGACGCGGGAACGCCCGGAATTCCGGGACGGCATGGCGGGACTCGGCATCTCGAAGATGAGCGCCGGGAGCCGCACGACCGTCGGCGGCTACGGCGGGGCGGACCCGTTGACCGACGGCCAGTTCCAGGTCAGCGACCGGCGCAGCGTGCCGGAAATTCGCGCGATGCTGCGGAGCCGGGGGCTGGACCCGGTCTTCAAGAACTGGGACAGCGTGTTCCGGGACGGGGAGGCGGGCGGGGATGGGTGATGTGTTCGGCCTTTATCTCGTCTTGACCGCGCCGGTCGCCGGCTTCGAGGCGTGCGCGGCGGCGGCGGTCCGATGCGGCGTGCGCTATCTCCAGCTACGGATGAAGGGGGCGCCCCGGGATGCCGTTCTCGAAACCGCCCTGCGCGTACGCGAGATCACGCTCGGAAGCGATACCCTGTTCATCGTCAACGACGACGTGACGATCGCACGGGATGTGGACGCCGATGGAGTCCACCTCGGGCAGCGCGACCTTCCCATCGACGAGGCGAGGCGCCTGTGGGCCGCGCCGGGCAAGCGTTTCGGTCTTTCGACCCACGACGAGCAGCAGGCACTGCTTGCCGCGCGCATGTCACCCGACTACATCGGGGTCGGTCCGGTGTTCGCCACTCCGACCAAGGCGGTCCCCGACCCGGTCCTCGGCATCGAACGGATGGCGGCGATCGTCCGATCGTCCCCTGTAGCGACAGTAGCCATTGGCGGGATCGACCGGGGAAACCTCGCGAAGGTGCTCCGCCGCGGCGCCCGGAACTTCTGCGTCGTCAGGGCGGTCAACGGACGACCGGATCCGGAGACCGCGATCCGGGAGCTTCAGCGCATCTGGCGACGGGAAAGCGGGAGCGCAGAGGAATGACGGATCCGATGCCCGCCGTCTTCTTCGGCCACGGCAACCCGATGAACGCATTGCTGGAAAACGTCTATCCGCGTGGATGGGCCGCGATCCGTTTTCCGGTCGAGGGAGTCGTCGGCGGTTCGGTGTCCGTGCTCGCGGTCCGGATCGGGTGAGAACGGAACGAATTCCTTTACCATCCCGGCAATCGCTGCTGGTAATATATTAGAACCGCGTTATAGATGGAGGCTCTTGTCCCGCCCGCGCAACACACCCGCGGCAGAGCCACGGAGGCTCATGCGTGCGCAGTGAAAACCTGACGGTCGAGGAGAAGGTAGACCGGCTGAACGAGCAGATCGAAGGCCTGCACCGACGGGTTGCCGATCTCGAGGGACGCCTGGCGACGGCCACCCCGGGGCGATCGGGGGCGGCCTCCGCTGCCCGCCCGGGGACGATCCTCCCGCCGGCGGTTTCCGGGCGCCCCGGGAAGCCGTCGGTCACGCCTGCCGCCGGGGAGCCCGACAGCCTCTCCGATGAGGTGATCCACTGGGCGAGCCGGGCGTCGCTTTTCCCCCGTCTGGCGACGCTCTGCTTCCTGATGGTGGTCGCGCTGATCCTGCGGACCATCACCGACAACGGCATCGTCAACCCGCTCCTCGGCATGGGGCTCGGCATGGGCTACGCCGCGGCGCTCATGGCGGCCGGATGGTACCAATATCGCCGAAGCAGTTCCCTGGCCCCGGTGTTCGTCGCCTGCGGGGCGATTCTGATGTCGAGCATCGTGGTCGAGACCCACGCCCGCTTCGGGTCGCTCCCCCTCGTTCCCGCCTACTGGACGCTGATGGCCACCGGCGCCGCCCTGGCGTTCGTCAGCCGCCGGTTCTCGGTTTTTCTGCCGGTGTCGGTCGGTACCCTCGGGATGTGCCTGGCCGGCGCGGCCATCGACTACCCCGATCCTTTCTTCCCGTACCTTTTCATGGTCCTCCTCACGGCCAACCTCCTGGGGTACTACGCGGGGACCCTGAGGCGCTGCGGTTGGCTCCGCTGGACCGTTCTTCTTGTCACTTTGGCCATGTTCCTTCTCTGGGGGATGCGGCTCGCGGCCGTCGCCGCCCGCAAGAACGACCCGGCCCCGACCCTGGCCCCCGAGTGGTTCCTGCCGGTCCTGGCGGCCGTCGGCGTCGCCTTCCTGACGATCGCTCTCCTGGGGATCGTCCGGAGCCGCCGCGGGAAGCTCTCCGCCTTCGACTTCTGCCTTCCCACGATCAACGCCGTCGGGTTGTACCTGGCCGCCCGGGTGGTCGTGAACGAGAGCGACGGAAGCGCCCTCGCGCTCAGCCTGGTGGCGATCCTGTTCGCCCTCCTCCACTTCGGGGCCGCCTTCTGGCTCGCGATGCGAAGAGTCGAGGGTGTCCCCGGCACCAACTCCTTCGTCGTCGCCGGGAGCGCCCTCCTGGGGCTGGCTCTTCCCACCGCCCTCGGCAGCGGGTTGGCCGCCGCCCCCGTGCTGGCGGCCGCGGCCGTGGGCGTGGCCGTCCTCTCCGACCGATGGGGGAGCGGCGCGATCCGGGCGACCTCCTACCTGCTCCAGATCTACGCCGTCGCTTCCCTGGCGCTCTCTTTCCTTGCCAACGGTCTCCCCCCATCGCCCCTGGCCGGAACGATCCCCGGCGCCGCGCTGGCCGCGGTCGCCCTGGTCCATTATCGATGGTGCCGACGCCACGTCCCGCCTGCCCGCTCCCCCCTGTTCGCCTACGACAAGCAGGATCTGAGCGGCGCCGTCACCCTCCTGGCCGCACTGACCGGTTCCTTCTTCCTCCTCCGGGCGATCGCCTGGTGGATTCTCCTTCCCGTCGGTCCCGGCGGACCGGACGCCTTCCAGTGCACCCAGTCGGTCATCGTCAACCTGGCCGCCCTGGGGCTTGGACTCTACGCCTTCCGCGCCCGCAACCGGGAGATCCGCAACGTGGCCATCCTGGTCATCGCGGTGGGAGCGGTGAAGTCCACCTCCGACCTGCTCGGCACCAAGGGCATGCCGCTGGTATTGAGTATCTTCTCCTTCGGCCTGGCCGCGGCGACCCAGTCGATCACCCTGAGCCGGTGGCAGAAGCCCTCCCCGGCGGAGGCCGCCGGGAGCCGCGCTCCGGACGAGGAATCCGCCTCCGCTCCGGAGGAGGA
>Ga0326597_10012704_pt1 | contig 11095 bp, 14 predicted proteins | sample RVTome_12_FD_203789 | JGI IMG/M metagenome (GOLD analysis project Ga0326597, IMG submission 203789) | Soil microbial communities from uranium-contaminated site in the Upper Colorado River Basin, Wyoming, United States - RVT100D185 | ecosystem: Environmental > Terrestrial > Soil > Contaminated >... | reverse complement strand
CAAGCGGCTCGGGTCGAAGCGGACCCGCGCCCTGCGCTTCAAGAGGCTTACTTCGACGTCAGAGACGCCGCCGATCGAAGTCAGCGTCTTCTTGACCCGCGCCACGCAGGCAGCGCAGGACATCCCCTCCACCGGGATCTCGACCACCTTCATCTTGGCCTCTTGGTTCGCGGCCGGCGCCGGCCGGCTTGTGCACCCGCCAAGGCCGCTGGAGAGCGCGAAGGCGCCAAGAAGGGCCACGACTCCCGCCTGCACACGACGTGGCCCCGCCCGGTTACTGGCGGACATGGTTGCTCCCTCGTGCCAGCGGCTCGGCCGTCGCGGTCTCGTCCTCGGTGTCATCCAGCGCCTCGAGGATTGGACACGTCGGCCTGCCGTCTCGACAGGCGCAGCTCTCGACCATGCTGTAGAGAGCGCTGCGCATCGCCTGGAGCTGTGCCAGCTTCTTGTCGATGTCGCCCATCTTCGCCTCGGCGAGGGCCCGCACCTCGCTACGCCTGCGCCCCTTCGCGTCACGCAGCGCCACGAGTTCCTGGATCTCCTTGAGCGTGAAGCCGAGGTCCTGCGCTCGCTTGATGAAGCGGATCAGGCGAACCGTCTCCGAGGGGTACTCGCGGTAGCCCGAGCCCGTCCGCTCGGGCGCCTCGACAAGGCCCCGGCGCTCGTAGTACCTGAGAGTCTGGATGTTCACGCGCGCCCTGCTGGCCACTTCGCCGATCCGCAGCCGATCGCCCCTCATCTCGGACCTCCACGACAAACATAGGGCCTGTACCTAGGTATAGAGTCAAGCGGCCATCAGGAAGGAGGTGAAGATCCCGCCGATCATCGGAGCCGGTGCCGGTGGACCACATGTTCGGCACCAGGCCCATGAACATCACCGCCACCGTCATGACCTTGGGCCGGAGGCGCTTCTGGAGCTCGACCTGCTCGCGGGCAGCGTCGCGCTGGCCAACCCGGCCACGATGGCGACGAGGCGGTCGACCTCTCGAGATGCGGGGTCAGCCTCCGTGTCACGGCCAGGCCTGAGGGCCGAGAGGCCGGAGTCGGGGCAAGACAGGGCGAAAACGATTGCCCGCCGGGCAAGGGGATGCTAGCGTCTCGTCGCTTCGCAAAGGATACCGGCCGCGGGACCAGACGCCCGCCCCCTCGAGGCTTCGGGCGACCTCCCGCGGGCGCGGCCCTCGGAAGGAGGACGTGATGGCAGGGATCAACGTGGGGCGTGTGGTCGGTGGCGGCCTCGTCGCCGGCCTCGTGATGAACGTCGTTGACGCGGTCACGAACGGGGTTTTCCTCGGCGCGCGCTGGGCGGAGGAGACGAAGCGCCTCGGCATCGACATGTCCGGCGGCGCGGAGACGCGCTCTCTCACGGGTTGGGTCACCTACGACTTCCTCTGTGGGATCGTGCTGCTCTGGCTCTATGCCTCGATACGCCCGCGCTACGGCGCGGGACCGAAGACCGCGATCATCGCCGGCCTCGCGGTCTGGCTGATCACTCACCTGGCGTTCGCGGCCTGGGTCTTCAATGGCCTCTACTCTTTCGGGATCGTCGGGGCCTCGACCGTCGGCGGGCTCGTGGCGGGGGTGGCGGGCGCGCTGGCCGGATGCGCGATCTACAAGGAGGCTTGAGTAGGCGACGGAAAGACCCCCCGGCCGCCCCGCGCCCGGCCTGGGGACGCCGACGGGCCCTCTCGAGCGAGGGGTCACCTGGTGGTCGAGGCCCTCGCCCCCTCGTCGAGGCGAGCCGGCCATGACCCCGCGCGCGCGGCTGGGGATCCTGGTCGGGCTGCTGCTCGCCTCCGAAACCCTGTACGTCGCCCTCGCCCGCTCGAACGCCATCAACGGCGTTCGTCCCGTCCTCACGTTCCTCGTCGTCATGACGGGGCTCTTCCTGCTCGCGACGGCAAGCTTTCTCCTCGTTCGCGCCGGGCCCGACGAGGGGCGCGTGGTCTGGTGGCTGGTGGCGGGGGGAGCCGTGCTGTTTCGTCTGACCCTCTTGCCCGCCGGCCTGCCGCACGACGCCCGCCTCGCGGAGCTTCTCGCCCACCTGCGGGCCGACCTTCGGGGTGAGCGTGTCGCGTACGAGCGCTTCCTCCTCTACGACACCGACCTCTGGCGATACCTGTGGGACGGACACGCCTGGGCCCACGGGGTGAACCCGTTCGTCTACCCGCCGATCGCGGAAGCGGTGGACCGGCTGGCCGACCCGGACGACCCGATCACCTCGGACGGCCGCTACGTCTGGCCGGACATTCGCGACAACATCAACCATCCGGACGTCCCGACGATCTATCCACCTCTGGCCCAAGTGGCCTTTCGCGCCGCCCACGCCATCGCTCCCGGAAGCGTCCTGGCCTGGAAGGGCTTGCTGGTGGTGGTCGACCTGGTGGCGGGGCTTCTCGTCGCGCTCACCCTGGAGGCCTTGGGACGATCGAGGGCTTGGGCGATCCTCTATCTGTGGAATCCCCTGGTGGTCAAGGCGTTCGCGGGCAGCGGGCATCTGGATGCGCTGGCCGCCGCCGCTCTCGCCGCGGTCGCCTACTGCGTGGTGAAGCGGCGCAACCGCTGGGCCGCCGCGAGCCTCGCCCTGGCCGTGCTCGCCAAGCTGGCGCCGATCGTTCTCGCCCCGCTCGTCGGGCGGCGGATCGGGTGGCGTCCCATGCTCCTGGCGGGCGTTCTCGTGGCCGCCGGCTACGCGCCGTTCGTAGGGGCGGGAGTCGGCCTGTTTGCGGGCTTCAAGACGTTCGCGACCCAGTGGCAGTTCAACCCCGGACCCTATCTGCTCGCGGAGCGTCTGGCCGGCCTCTTCGTAAGCGACCCGCAGCTCGGCGCGCGGGCGCTTTGTGGCCTGGCCTTCCTGGGTTTCGTGGTGCTACTCTGGCGGCGTGACGACGGGCAGGCCGAGTCGCTGCCGGAGTACGGCGCTTGGTTGCTCGGGGTCCTGCTCGTGCTCGGCCCCGTGGTCATGCCGTGGTACGTGACATGGGTGCTTCCCTTCGCGGTTGTCGCGCGCCAGCGAGTGTGGGTCTTCTTCTCCGCCCTGGTCTGCCTTGCCTTCCTGGTGATGGTGGACGGCATCGAGCGCGAGTGGGTTTTGGGGATGGAGTACGGCGTGTTCGCCGCGCTGCTGCTTCTCGAGCGGCGTCGACAGTTGCGCGGCAGGAGTTCGAGCCCCTTCGGAACACGAGCGGCTCTTTCGGGGTGAAGCGAGCCACCCCGCCGGGCTCGACGAGGAGGAGGCGATGAAGCGCTTACCTTTGGCAATGGCCCTGCTGAGTCTCGGCCTGCCCGCGGTGACCTTCGGTCAAGGCAGCGCCAGCATCGTGACGGACAAGCGCGACCGGCCCGACTACGAGCGCCGGGTGGGGCGGTCGGACTATGCCGTGACCATGACGGCGATCGGCACCCTGGCCGCCATCGAGGATGGCGTCCTCATGGTCGAGGTGTCCGGCCAGCGCTTCCAGTCGAAGCCCGACGAGGGCACCAAGTTCACGGCCGACAAGAAGACCCCGCTCGCGGGTCGCAAGGACCTCGGCCTGGGCGACTTGTCCGTCGGCAACCCCGTCAAGCTCACGTTCGTCGCCGAGACCGGCAAGCTGCTCGAGGTGCGTCTGCGCTACGAGAAGCCCCGGGACGCCAAGCGCTGAGACACAAGCCCGTTCCCGCAGGGCGCGGGGCGGGCACCTACCGGCCGGCCGCGATGGATCGCATCATGGGGAGGCTACGGTTTCGCGGGAACCGCCTCCACATCCAGGACGATCTCGACCTCGTCGCCGACCAGCACGCCGCCGGCTTCCACGACTTCGTTCCAGGCCATCCCGAAGTCCTTCCGGTTGACCTTGGTCTCGGCATGGAACCCGTAGCGCGTGTTGCCCCAGGGATCCTTGCCCTTCCCGAGATACTCCGTGTCCAGGACGACGTCCTTCGACACTCCGTGCATGGTAAGCGTGCCCCGGACCTTCCCGCGGTTGGATGCAACGTCGCCGACCCCGGCGCTCGCGAAGGTGAGCGTGGGATAGCGCTCGACGTCGAAGAAGCGCTTGCTCCGGAGGTCCTTGTCCCGGGCTTCGACGTTCGTGTCGACGCTCGCCGCCTGGATCGTCGCGCTCACCTTTGAGGCGGCGGGGTTCTTCTCGTCGAACTCCACGGTGCCCTCGAACTTCTGGAAGCGGCCCTGCACCTTGGTGAAGAGGTGGCGCACCCGGAAGGTCACGCTGGAGTGATCGGGGTCGATCTTTAATGTCTCGGCCGCCGAGGCCAGGGGCTGAACCAGGAGCGCGGCCGCGATCAGCGCCGCCCGCCCGCCCGACACACGAATGCTCATCATCCTCAAGCTCCTCTTGAACCGGGACCGGCGGTCCGCCCGCCGGCCCCGGCGGGATATCAGTGCTTCTCCTTCTTGTCCTTCGGCGGCTTGTCGGTCTTCTCCTCGGCGGGGGTCAATCGGCCCCCGTCGATGCGCAGGCAGGTCTCCTTGTCCATGTCGATGTAGCCCCGGCGCTTGCAGGCGTTCTGGTTCGCGCAGGAATGCCCGGGCCCGCCGCAGTCCCCGGTTCCCTTGCACTTGTTGACTCCGTAGCAGTGGACGCTCTCGCCGCCCTGCGCCTGCGGCTCCTGGGCGCCCGCGAGCGCCGGGAGCGCCATGGCGCTGGCCATCGACGCGATCAGCAGCCGTCTCGATTTCGAAGTGGGCACGTCATCCTCCCCTCGGGCCGCCCGTTGAAGCGCCATCGGCCGCGGGCGACCCGTCGCACGGCCGTGCGAAGACTCCGTCCTCCAACAATGTGCGGAACGCCGCGACCAGCTCCCCGGCCCGCTCTCCCCCCTCGTCAAGGACGTCGGCCATCCCGCCGCCGTCCGCTGCGGCGCGGAAGAGGAGCACTTCCAGGCTGGCTGCCGGCCGGCAAACGATCTCGATCCCGCGACGCGACACCAGCACCGTTCGGGCTCCGCGAGACATCGGCACGTCTACGGCCGCGGGCGGTTTGTCGCGGCAGGACCAGATCTCGTGGATGGGCCACATCGAGCCGACCAACACCGCGCCGGGCCGGAGAGCGAGCGGCAGCTCGACCGCGGCTTCGGGTGCGAGGCGCGCAAGGTCGGCGAAGCTCAGCGTGGGGACGTCGGCCGCGACGAACGCCTCGGCCAAGGCCCACTCGAGGCGGGCGAGATCGGGAAGGAAGGGCAAGTCGTCCGTGAGGCCATCGCCCTCGAGGAAACCCGCCAAGCGATCCCCGAATCGGCCGAGGTCGTGGGACCGTGGCGGAAAGTGCAGCTCGTACCTCGCGACGAGCGAGCGGAGCGAGCCTCCGCCCAGGACCTTCGCGAGGGCGGGGTAGTCGTTCTCGATGGCCTCGACGAGGCGCGCGAGGAAGCCGTGGGCGTAGACGTGCCACCTCGAGTCGAGCGTCCCGGCGGGAGGCCTACGGAACAGCGCCCGAAGCCCGTCGGGCGTCGACGCCCGGGACAGGATGCCGGCCAGGAAGGCGTCCTGAACCACGCGCAGGCCTTCGGGGTCATGCATGGACGGCCTCGCAGGTCTCGAGGACGGCCTGGGCCCGGCGCGCTTCGGCGAGCAGCTGGTCGAGGGGTGGCACGTTCGCGTCGCGCTCGATGAGCGCGGGCTGAGCGCCGAACCGCTCGACGGCGCGGCGGAAGAGCTCCCAGACCGGGTCGCCGATGGGCGAGTCGTGCGTGTCGATGACGAAGTCTTGGTGGTCTTCGTGCCCGGCCAGGTGGAACTGGCGCACGCGGCCCGCGGGGAGCCCGTCGAGATAGGGGCCCGGATCGAAGCCATGGTTGCGAGCGTTGACGTAGACGTTGTTGACGTCGAGCAGCAGGAAGCAGTCGGCTTCCTCGGCGACCGCCGCCACGAATTCCCACTCCGTCATCTCGGAATCGCGGTACTCCACGTAGCTCGAGATGTTCTCCAGGAGAATGGGGCGTCCGAGCGCGTCCTGCACCTGGCGGACCTTCGACGCCGTGTTCCGGACGGCCTCGGCAGTGAAGGGGAGCGGCAGCAGGTCGTGACTGTTGTCGCCTCCGAGGCCCGTCCAGCACAGATGATCGGACACGATCACCGGCTCGACCCATTCCACCAGCGACTTCAGGCGTGCGAGGTAGTCCCGGTTGACGGGCTCCGCCGAGCCTATCGAGAGGGACACGCCGTGGAGCGCCACCGGGTAATCCGCCCGGACGCGCTCCAGGACATGCCGGGGCCGTCCTCCCGCGACCATGAAGTTCTCGGAGATCACCTCGAACCAGGGAACCTCGGGGCGTTCCGAGAGGACCGCCCCATAGTGCTCACGTCGGAGGCCGATTCCGCAGCCGCGCAGGGCCCGCTCCATACCTGCCCAGTAGAACGCTGGGCCCGGGGCGGGCGATGTTGGCGATTTCACAGTTCCGGCGACTTCATCTCTCTGCTCACCCAGCACCTGGAGTGCTCGGGAGGTCAAGAACGCCGCCTTACGCCGCCCTTTCGTGGGCCCTCGAGCCCGATGCCGACGCTGAGCTGGTTCAGGCTGGGGTTTGCGGCACCGAGGCCTCCGTTCGAGAGGTGATGAAGCTCGAGCCTCAGGGTCAACCAGTGGCCTGGCCCGGCGCGCAAGGCCACGCCCCCGCCTACGTCCGCGCTGAAGTTGAACGGGGTGCCTCGAGGGTTCGGGACGGAAGCCGTGAAGACGCGAAAGCCGCCGCGGGCGGTCAGGAAAGGGTGCCACCAGGACGACCCGCGAAAGCGCGCCATCAAGCCGACGATGTCGAGGCCGGCGCCGTAGACGGTCTCGCTCACGGGGGCCAGGAAGGGCCCCGGTGCCGGAACCCGAGTCCCCTGGGCCAACTCGACCGGCACCAGGCCCCCGGTGTAGTCGAGCCGGAAGGTGGGTCGCTCCACGAGAGGTAGCTGCGCACGGAGCGCCACGCTCACCATCCCCCGGCTGGGGTCAGTGACGCCGCCGAACACGCCCACTACTCCCCTTGCGCCCGACACGTCGACGGAGAACCGTAGCGTGGGGGCGCGTTCGCCCAGGGCAGCGGGCGCCTCGCCGCCGCCCGTCACGGCCGGAGCCTCCGCCCCATCACAGGGCAGGGCCTCCTCGGCGCCGGACCGGCCCGGCGTGGCGAGCAGCACGAGCAACAAGACCCATCGACGACCCCCGGCGCGCTCCACGCGGTCACGCCCTTTCTCCCCCCCTCCCAAGCTGTGCGCCGTGGGACCAACCCGCTGTCGGAATGCTCACGCGTGGGCAAGCCTCCCCGCAGCACCTCGCGGAGCAGGGTGCGCCCGCGGTGGATGCGCGACATGACCGTGCCCTGGGGGATGCCGAGGCGCAACGCGATCTCGCGGTAGCTCAGGTCGTGCGCGGCGCGCAGAACGAGCGCGGTCCGGAAGGGCTCGGGAACGCGGGAAAGGCCGTCGGTCAGTCCCTCCGCGCTGCCCAGGACAGGGGCGGGGCAGGGAGTGTTGAGATGGTGGTCGCCGAGAGAAACGGTCCGCGGCGACCGGCAGCGGCGGCGGATCAGGTCCACGTGCGACCGCCGCAGGATCGCGTAGAGCCATGCCGAGATGTTGGTGCCCGGCGCAAAGGTGTCGAAGGAGCGGTAGGCCCGCAGATAGGTCTCCTGCAGCAGATCCTGGGCGTCGGCAGGGTTACCGGTGAGGTGGCGAGCCTTCCCGAGCAGCCTGCTCATCATGGGCAGGGCCAGGGCTTCGAAGCGCTCTAGGCATCCCGAACGGATCGCGGGCACCCCATCGCTTCGCGCGCCGAGGCCTTGGCCTTCTCGCGCGTCCATTCCTGCAGTGAACCATGGGCGGCGACGACCCTTTGTGGGCGACCTAACAACTCGAGCGATCGGGTCAAGACGTCGATGTTCCGGCTCTAGCTCGGCAGGTAAAGATCGGTCCCGCGATTGAACGCGGCCCAGGCGAACCACATCGCGGAGTAGGTCGCGACCTGCCTCAGCCGAGTCCCGGACAGCGGGCCCGAAAGGGCCAGGCCGCCCAGGTCCCAAAGAGTGCCCGTCTCCTCGTCGCGCAGCATGAAGGGAAAGGCGTCGTCGTTCCCGACGATCTCGAAGGTGAGGCGGCGGGCACCGATGTCGCGATCGAAGGCCAGGGCCAGTTGAGCCGGGCGGTCGAAGACGACGAGCACGTCGCGGCCCGCGACCGTGTCGTTCACGGCCGAGCGTTCGCCCAGGGCGCCGTAGGGGTAGGCGCGAGCGGCCTCTCCCTGCCGCACGCCGAGGACGAGCTCCTTCATGGGCCTTCGGCCGTCGATGTCGCTCTGAGGGAACAGGAGCGTGTTGTTGCCGAGCTGGTCGTAGCTGCCGTACGGGTACTGGTTGTAGTTCCTTGCGAATCCGGTCTGGAAGGTGAGCACCGTGGTCTCGGGGTGCAGGGCCTTCCAGGCCGCCCAGGTCGACTGGACCACCGGGAGGAGGGGCGGCGAGCCCCCGGACAAGCGGCCGCAGACCGCTTGCACGCGCATCTGGGACCAGAGGCTCTCCGTGGCGCGGTCGAAGAGGACGAGGTTGTTGTCGAAGAGGAGACCTGACACCCCGAAGCTCAGGGTCTGCCCGCTGACCACCGCGTCGTAGACGAGGCCGCTGCCCGTGAGAGGGCAGTAGCTCACCACGATGGGGCGGCTCCCCAGGACGTCGTTCACGATCTCGTGCCACCAGAGGATGTTGTGAGGATAGGCGCGGGCCTCGCCGTCGATGGAGACGCCGACCACGAGGGCGCCTGGAGGCATGAACTCGTCGCCCTCGCGGGCGCTCACCGCTCGGGGGTTGTTCAGAGCGGGGATGCCGTCGCGCCCGGGTCCGCCGCTCACGAGCTGGCTCGAAGGGACGAGACAGTTGCCGGATTGGACGTCGCCCGCGGAGTTGAACGAGTCGATTCCGTTGCCGGCACCGCAGGCCGAAGCCAGCAACGCCAGGGCCGTCAACGCGAGCCGTCGCTTCATCTCTCACCTCCCGATGGCCAAGCTAGCCCGAAGGGTCGTTCGAATCTGTTAGGTTGCCGACAGCCCCGAACGCGCGTCCCGGCAAGCATGGGGAACATGACGCGTTCGGCCGCCTGGCGGTCGGGTATAGCCGCCGCCCTTCTCCAGGTCGCCTGCGGGGTGGGGTCGGCCTGGGCGGGCGCCTGGGTGCTCCCGAACGGCCGCTTCTGGGCCCAGCTCAGCCTGCTCCACCAGGAGACCACCGAGCGCTACTTCCTCGACCGCGAGCGCATCCCCTACTTCTTCGAGGGGCGCAACCGAACGAGCGGGCTCTTCCTGGACCTCCGCTACGGCGTGAGCGACCGGGTGGAGGTGGTCCTCCAGCTTCCCGCCTACCGGATCCGGTTCGACGACCTGGCCGACCAGCGGACCTCGACCGGCGTGGCCGACCTTCGCCTCGGGGCCCGCTTCAACCTGCTGAAGACCAGCTCGACGCTGGCGACGGTGGGGGCCGCGCTGAAGTTCCCGACCGGCGAGTTCGTCAACGACGCCGAGGTGGTGCCCGTCGGCGAGGGCCAGTACGACGTCGATCTCACCGCGGAAGCCGGCCACTCCTTCTGGCCGCGGCCGGCCTACGTGAACGTGCTCGGCGGGTATCGGCTCCGCGGCGCCAACTCGAAGAACGGCATCCACCCGGGGGACGAGCTGTTCTGGAGCGTGGAAGGCGGGCATCGTCTCGTGGGGAGGCTGAACCTCAAGGCGGTCGCACGTGGGCTCCACGGAAAAGAGTCCACGAGCTTCGGCCTCGGGATCCCGACCCTGAAGCGCGAGGCCGTCTATCTGCAGCCGGGGGTCTGGTGGGAGCTGGCTCCGGAGCGGGGGATCGAGCTGGCTTTCCCCTTCACGATCAAGGGGCGGAACTGGCCGGCGGGTTTGTCGGTCGGGGTTGCCTTCTACAGCCGTTTCTAGCGAGACCGGCGGAGGTGCGCATGGCGTTCGGCGTCAGGCGAGGCAAACGGGCCGCGGGCGCGCTTTTCGGGCTGCTGGCCGCGACCGCGCTGAGCGGCGACATGCCCAAGGGCTACCAGCAGGTCCTGCCCCCGGGCCGGATCCCCTCCATCGACAACCCTCGGTTCGTCCCCGCCGCCACCGCAAAGATCCCCGGTGGCGCTTGGGTGCTCGGGGTCCTCGTCGAAGGAGAGGCGCGAGCCTACAGCCTGAATCTCCTCAATCGCCACGAGATCGTGAACGACCGGGCGGGAGGGGCGAGCTTCGCCGCGGTCTGGTGACCGCTCGCCAACGCGGCCGTCGTGTACGGCCGTCGGTACGCCGGACGAGAGCTGCGCTTCGAGGCCTCGGGCGGCCTGCTGCACGCAGCGCTCGTCATGCGCGACAAGGAGACGGGCTCTCTGTGGCCGATCCTGACCGGCGTGGCCGCGTCCGGAAAGCTCGAGGGCACGCCGCTCGAGGAGCTGCCCTTGGGAGTGAAGACGACGTGGCGGGAGTGGCGGGGCCTGCACCCGGACACCGTCGTCCTGTCGGTCGGCGGTGTCGAGCACGTCCTGAACAACCCGTACGACCAGTACTTCGCTTCCGACTCCGGCTTCCGGGAGACCTCCGCCAAGGACAAGCGCCTGCCCACGAAGGAGCCTGTCTGGACGTTCGAGCTGGACGGCCGCCGGTTCGCCATTCCCCTGCGCGCCCTCGAGGGCGGCCGGGTCTTCGCGGTCGGCGACCGCTCCGTGTTCCTTTACCGGCCGAAGGGCGCATCGTTTTTCTCCTCGACGCGCGCCCTGGTCGCCTCCGGCCCCATCGTCCGGAAGGACGGCAGGTGGGTGCACGAAGCCTCGGGCGCCCGCTTCGAACCCGGGCCCGGCTTGTTCGCCGGCGCCCCCGAGGGCTCCCTCCGTCCGCTGCCGGGTCTCGACACCTTCTGGTACGTCTGGAGCCTCACCCACCCCGGGACCGAGGTCCTGAGCGTGCTCCCTTGAGTCGTCCTGTGAGTCGCCCAACAACATCCCGGGTCCGAGGACGCGTCCAATCCTGGAAGGAGGGCGCGAGGTGGGCCTCAAACGCCAGATCCTGTTGTTCACCGGAGGGCTGCTCGTCGCATACGGAGCCACGACCCTGGGCTGGGCTTCATGGCGGGCCGATCG
>Ga0326597_10012702_pt1 | contig 11096 bp, 9 predicted proteins | sample RVTome_12_FD_203789 | JGI IMG/M metagenome (GOLD analysis project Ga0326597, IMG submission 203789) | Soil microbial communities from uranium-contaminated site in the Upper Colorado River Basin, Wyoming, United States - RVT100D185 | ecosystem: Environmental > Terrestrial > Soil > Contaminated >... | reverse complement strand
AGTCGAGCTCGAGGCGCTTGCGCTGCGCATCGGTGAGCGGCGCAAGCTGAAAGCCGAGCCGGTCGGCGTGTCCCGTATCGGTGAGGCGCGCTCGCGCGCGCTCCGGTGCCATGACGCGCACGCTTGCGCTCGAGGGCGCGCCGTCGCGCACCAGGCCAAGCTCGACGCTGGCTCCAGGCACGCTGGCGGCTACGAACCGCATCAGGTCCGCGTGCGTGCCGACCGGCTTGCCGGCGAAGCGCACGATGACGTCGCCCGCGCGCAGTCCGGCGTTCTCGGCGGCGGAGCCCGGCTCGACCGAGGTGACCAGCGCGCCGGCCGCCTGCGGCAGGCGCAGCGCCCGGGCGAGCTCGGCGGTGACCTCCTGCAGGCGCACGCCGATGCGGCCGCGCGTCACCTTGCCGTGCGCGAGAAGCTGCTCCACCGAGGCGAGCGCCACGTCGATCGGCACGGCGAACGACAGGCCCATGTAGCCGCCGCTCGCGCTGAAGATGAGCGAGTTGACGCCGACCACCTCGCCGCGCAGGTTGAACAGCGGCCCGCCCGAATTCCCGGGGTTCATCGCCACGTCGCTCTGGATGAACGGGATGTAGGCCTCCGTCGGGATCGCGCGGCCCAGCGCGCTGACGATGCCCGCGGTGACGCTGCGCTCGAAGCCGAACGGCGAGCCGATGGTCGCCACCCACTCGCCCGGCTGGAGCCGCCGGGGGTCGCCGATGCGCACCTGCGGCAGCCCTTCGGCGTCGATCTTCACCAGCGCGATGTCGCTCTGCGCGTCGATGCCGATCACGCGGCCGACGAACTCGCGGCGGTCGGCGAGCCGCACCACCACCTCGTCGTTGAATGCGTCCTCGACGACGTGCGCGCCGGTGACGATGACGCCGTCGGCTCGGATGAGGAACCCCGAGCCGAGCGGGCGCGGCTCGAAGTCCGGCGCGAGCTCGCCGCTCGCCAGGCGCTCGAGGAGCTCGCGCAGCAGGTCGTCGTGCGGCAGGTCGGGCAGCACCGGCGGCGTGACATAGGCCGCACCGATGTTGACCACTGCGGCGCCCTGCTCGCGGGCGAGTCGGGTGAAATCGGGCATCTGGCCCGCGGCCGCGAGCGGCAGGAGCAGCAGCGTGAAAAAAAGCCAGCGCACGAGACCATTGTCGTGTCGGGCGCGGAAGCGCGATTGACGGGGATCAATGGTGCCGGCGGCGGTTGCGGTCGAATTGCAGTATGGACGCCGCGTTCCGCCGGTATACGGAGGACTGTCCGGACTCGGTGATCGTCACCGACCGCAAGGGGCGGATCGTGCACATCAACCCGGCCTGCGAACGCTTGACCGGCTATGCCTGCGCCGAGCTCGTCGGGCGCACGCCGGCGGTGCTCAAGTCGGGCACGCACGAGGCCGATTTCTACCGCGGGCTGTGGGCGACGCTGCTCGCCGGGGGCGAGTTCCGCGCGGTGTTCTGCAACCGCAGGAAAAACGGCGAGCGCTTCTACGAGGAGAAGATCATCCGGCCGCTGCACGGCGCCTCCGGCGCGGTCACCGGCTACGTGTCCTTCGGCCGCGACGTGACCGAGCGCGCGCGCGAGCTCGAGAAGCTCGCGCACGCCGCGACCCACGACAGCCTCACCGACCTGCCGAACCGCAGGCTCTTCCTCGACCGGCTCGGCCAGGCGCTGCGCCATGCGGCGCGGCGCGAGGAGGAGTTCACCGTCGCGATCCTCGACATCGACGAGTTCCGCGGCACGAACAACGAATTCGGCCACCTCGCGGGCGACGCCGTGCTGCAGGCGGTCGCCGCGCGCACCAGCGCCTGCGTGCGGGATGCCGACACCGTGGCGCGCATCGGCGGCGACGAGTTCGGGCTCATCCTGAGCGGCACCGGCGAGGCGGCCGCGGCGGCCGTGCTGGAGAAGATCGTCGGCGCGAACGCGCTGCCGGTCGAATTCGAAGACGAGAAGCTCGAGGTGAGCGTGAGCGCCGGCGCCTGCGCCTACCCGCGCTGCGCGTCGAACGAGCACGACCTGCAGAAGCTCGCCGACCTCAGGATGTACGAGGCCAAGCGCTCCGGCGGCAACCGCTACATCCTGTAGGTCTTCTCGTGGCGCTCCTGGCAGGCGAGGCAGCGCGCCGCGCCCGGCTGGGCGCGCAGGCGCTCGAGCGGGATGTCGGCGCCGCAATCGACGCACCGGCCGTAGGCTCCGTCCGCGATGCGCCGGCGCGCGGCCTCGAGGCCGCGCAGCTCGCCGAGGTCGCGCGAGACCTCGGCATGGTCGAGGTCGGCGATCAGGTCGGCGACCGCCTCCTCGCCGCTGTCGTGCGTCGCGCCCGCGACGTCGGCGTACTGCTCGTCGCGGGAGCGCGCCACCTCCTTGTGGATCTCCTCGAGCAGCGCGCGGCGCCGCTCCTCTATGGCCGCGCTCAGCTCTGCGATTTGCCGCGGGTTCAGTGCCATGCCATCCAGCGTAGTGGTGTTCAAGGAACGACCCTTGATGGACGTCAATACTAACGCCGGTATGCGCTTTAGCGTGGAGGTGTCCGAATTTCCTGGAGGCACATCATGAAAAGCGAGCGCGGCGGTTTTCGCATGGTGCGGCGGGAGCAGCTGCTGGAGGGGTTGGAGCACGACCCGTACAAGGCGGCGGTGAAGCCGCCCGAGCCGACGCGCTGCCCGGAGTGCAACGCGGTGTTCCACCATGGCCGCTGGACCTGGGGCAGCGCGCCGGAAGATGCGCATAGCGCGCTGTGCCCCGCGTGCCGGCGCATCCGCGAGCAGCTGCCGGCAGGCTTCGTGAGCCTGAAGGGCGAGTTCTTCCGCAGCCACCGCGACGAAGTGCTCAAGCGCGTGCGGCATTGCGAGGCCGCCGAGAAGCGCGAGCATCCGCTGCAGCGGATCATGGCGGTCGAGCCGGACGGCGAAGGGCTGCTGGTCACCACCACCGACGCGCATCTCGCGCGGCGCATCGGCGATTCGCTGCACGACGCCTACAAGGGCGAGCTCGAGTACCGCTACAACAAGGAAGAAAACCTGCTGCGCGTGTCGTGGCGGCGCTGAGGCAGTATCAACGCTTCGTTACCCCCTGAAGCTTCGCGCCGTCGCGCAAGGCGTCGGAGGGATAGACCACCACCCGCTCGCCGGGCCGCAGGCCTTCCTCGATCAGCGCCTCGACGCCGTTGCGGCGCGGCGCCTTCACCGCGCGCTTGCGCGCGTGACCTTCCTCGACGGCGAATACCGCCCAGCCGTCGCCCTCGCGGAAGAGCGCCGCGACCGGCGCCTTGACCACGTTTTTCTCCTGATGCACGACGATGTGCGCCTCGACGCGGAAGCCGTCGCCGACGGTCTGCACGCGCTCGAGTCCCTCGGCGAAATCCAGCACCACGTTGACGCGCTGCTCCTCGACCCCGAGCGCGGACACCTTGGTGAACGCAGCGGGCTCGACCAGGCGCACGCGCCCGGCGAGCGGCGCCACGCCCTGGCCGATCTCGATGCGCGCCGGCATGCCGGGCCGGATCGCGACCGCCTCCTGCGACAGCACGTCGATCACCGCCTCGAGGCCGCGCGGGTCGGCGATCTCCAGCAGCGGCGCGCCCAGCGCCACCGGCGCTTCGCTCTTCTGCAGCACCTTGAGCACCGCCCCGCTGACGGGCGACGTGACTTCCCATCTCGCGCCCGGCGCGCCGCTGCGGTAGCGCGCGAGTGCGGCTTTCGCCTGCGCGGCATCGTGCCCCGCCGCCTCTTCGGCGAAGCGGGCGGCATCGGCGGCTCTCTCTACGGTTCTCAGCGCAAGCTCCGCCTGCTCGCGCGCGGTCTGCGAAACGAAGCCTTCCTTCGCGAGGCGCGCCTGGCGCTCGAGGTCCGCGCGCGCCTGGTCGCGCTGCGCGAGAACCTTCGCGGTTTCCGCCTTGGCGCGCGCGAGCTGCGCTTCGGCGGCGCCGATCCTTTCCTGCAGCTCGCGCGCGGTGCGCGCGTCGAGGAAGGCGGGCGCGGTCGGCGTCAGCAGCGCCACCGTCTGGCCCTGCTTCACCGCATCGCCCGGCTCGAGCCGGATGCGCTCCACGCGCCCGGCGAGCGGCGCCGCGACGACGTAGCGCTCGCGCACCCGCGTCTTGCCGTCGTCGGATATCGTCTGCGCGAACTCGCCTTGCGTCACCTCCGCGGTCTCCACCGCCACGGGCTGCGGCTGCAGGGCCCAGACGGCGAGCGCCGCCACGGCGGCAGCCGCGACTCCGAGGGCGATCGTGTTCCGGGTTTTCATTCTCTGGTCTTCAGGACCCCGACAAGGTCCAGGTTGTCGATGCGGTTGCGCACGATGAGGGCGCTCACCAGCCCCGCGGCGGCGACCACCGTGCCTGCGTAGAGATAGGTGGCGGGAAACACGATGAGGGGGAATTCCATCACTTCATGCGTCATCAGGGAGATGAGCAGCGCCGCGAGCCAGAACCCGGCGAGGAAGCCGAGCGGTATCGCCGCCGCGATCTCGAGCGCGAGCTCGCCGAGAAGGAGCACCGACACTTCGCGGCGCGTGAAGCCGAGCACCCGCAGGCTCGCGAGCTCCCAGGCGCGCTCGGCGAGCTGGATGCGCGCATTGTTGTACACCACGCCTACCGCGATCGTCGCCGCGAAGGCGCTGAGGATCGCGGTGAAGAAGAGCACGTTGCGCGCGCTGGTCTCCCGGAAGGTGTCGACCAGGGTGCGGTTGACGATCACCACGGCGGCCGCCGGCATCTGCTTCAGGCGCTCGAGCAGCGCAGGCTCCTGCGCGCGGTCCACGAGCAGCCCGGCCGCCGAGACCACGGCGCCTTCGCGCGCCAGGCGGTTCAGCTCCTCGAGGCGCATCCAGGCGTTCATCCCCGCCATATCGCGCACCGTCCCGGTGACGCGCAGCCCGGTCTTGACGCGCTTGCCTTCGAGCAGCTCGGCGAAGATCCGCTCGCCCGGGCGCACGCCAAGGCGCTCCGCGAGCCGCGCGCTGAGCAGCACGCCGCCCTGCGCCGGCCGGCTCTCGCGCAGCTCGGCGTCGAGAATGCGCATGAGCGCAGCGCCCTCCGCGACGCCGGTGATCGCGGTGCGGTAGCTGCGGTGCCCGGCGCGCAGGCGCACCGGGATGGCGCGCGTCACTTCGGCCTGCGGCACGCCGGGCAGCCGCTCGAGCTCGAGCCGCACGCTGCGCGGCACCGGCTCGGCGAAGCCGATGTTGACGTCGGCGCGCTGCACCTGGCCGAACTGCACGTCGATGAACCATTCGATGGCGTCGGCCCAGAAAGTGCCCGCGATCAGGATGGCGACCGAGCCGGCGATGCCCGCCACCGTGATCGCGGCGCGCACCGGCTTTCTCTCGAGGTTGCGCATGATCATGCGCTGCGAGGGCGTGAGGACGTGGACGTAGCCGAGCCGCTCGAGGATCAGCGGGCGGAACTCGGCGGGCGCCGGCGGGCGCAGCGCCTCGGCGGCCTTGAGACGCAGCACGCCGCGGATCGCGGCGAGCGCGCCGCCTGCCGCCGCGGCGAGGGCGGCCCCGGCGCCCGTGAGCAGCAGCCACGGCGCCATGCGGTAATGGAACTGCGGGAAATGGAAGAAATCGGTGTAGAGACCCGTCATCGCGTTGCCCAGCCACCAGCCCAGCCCGATGCCGATCGCAACGCCGATGACGACGATCACGGAGGCGAACTTCAGGTAGTGCCAGCCTATCCAGCGCGCTTCGTAGCCGAGCGCCTTGAGCGCCGCGATCTCGCCGCGTTGCGCGTTCACCTGGCGGTGCAGGACGACATTGAGGATGAAGGCCGCCACCAGCAGGAAGATCGCCGGCAGCACCGTGCCGAAGATGCGCTGCTGGTTGATCTCCTGCGTCAGGATCTTGTGCGACACCTGGTCCTCGCGGCCCACCGCGCCGAAGCCGCCGTACGGTTCCAGTATTGCATCGAGAGCCTCGGCCACTCTTGCGTGGGATGTTTCCCTGGAAACGCGAAGCAGCACTGAATTGAACGCACCTTCCATGTTGAACGCGGCGGCGAGCGCCTTTGCATCGGTCCACAGCACCGCGAACCATTCGTCGTCGGGCATGCCGCCGCCGCGCGTGGCGTAGATGTACTCGGGCGTGAGCACCGTGCCGACGAGCGTCAGGCGCTCGAGCTTGCCGTTCAGCAGCACGTTCATGCGCTCGCCGAGCTTCAGCTCGCGCGCCTCGAGGAAGCGCTGGTTCACCACCACCTCGCCGCGCACCCCGGGCGAGGGCCAGCGCCCGCTCCGCAGCGTGAGCCGGTTCATCCCGGGCGGGCGCTCGAAATCGAACCCGATGAGGCGCGCGATCATCGGGGGCACCACCCCGGGGATGGAAAGCTGCGAGTCGCGCACTACGCGCGTTTCCACCTCCACCACGCCGGGAATCGCCCGGATGCGCCCGGCGAGCGACTGCGGCGCGCGCTTCGCGCTGGCGAAGACGTGCGGAAAGCGCGCCGTGTCGTAGTAGTTGTCGCGCGACCATACGAGCGAGCCGTGCGTGGACAGCGACCCGATGAACCCGCCGATGCCGCAGGCGATCACCAGCGCGATCGACACCACCTGCGTCTTCAGCCCCCACAGGTCGCGCAAGAGCTTCCGGTCCAGCGCCTTCACGCCATCAACCCCAAAATCAGGGACGCACCACGTTTTTTCACCATGAGATTTCGGATGGAGTGAGTTTCCTGGCGGGCTTTTCCTCGCCGACGATCCTGCCGTTGCCCAGGCGCAGCACGCGGTCGGCCATGCCGGAGATGGCGGCGTTGTGCGTGATCACCATGGCGGTGGTGCCGAGCTCGGCGTTGATCTTCGCGATCACCTCGAGCACCAGCTTGCCGGTCTCGTAGTCGAGCGCGCCGGTCGGCTCGTCGCACAGCAGCACGTCGGGCCGCTTGGCGACGGCGCGCGCGATGGCGATGCGCTGCTGCTCGCCGCCGGAAAGCTGGGACGGGAAGTGATCGAGCCGCTCGCCGAGGCCGACCCACTCGAGCGCCTCGGCGGCGCTCATCGGGCGCGCCGCGATGTCGGTGACGAGCTCGACGTTCTCGCGCGCGGTGAGCGCCGGGATCAGGTTGTAGAACTGGAACACGAAGCCGACGTGCTCGCGCCGGTAGCGCGTGAGCTCCGCCTCATCGGCGCTCGTGAGGTCGTGGTCCATGAACCGGATGGTCCCCGAGGTCGGCGTGTCGAGGCCGCCGAGGATGTTGAGGAGGGTCGACTTGCCGCTGCCCGAGGGCCCGAGCAGCACGATGAACTCGCCCGCGCCGATCTCGAGATCGACTCCGCGCAGCGCGTGCACCTCGGCCTCGCCCATGTGGTAGGTCTTGGTCAGCGCCCGGGCGGCGATTACCTGGCTCGCGCTCAGAGCTGTCTCACCACCCGCACCAGGGTCGGCTCCTCGGGCATCGGCGTGACCTCGAAGCCCAGCGCGCAAACGAATCTCACCATGGTGTGATTGTCTCTCAGGACCATGCCTTCCATCGTTTCGAAGCCGCTCGCTCGCGCGTAGCGCATGAGCGCATGCATGAGCAGGCCGCCGATGCCGCTCTTGTGCCAGTCGTCCGCGATCACGATGCTGAACTCGCAGCTGCGCCCGTTGTTGGCGGCATAGCGCGCTTCGCCCACGAGCTCGTTTCGGCCGTCGATGGTCGCTTCGCAGACGAAGGCCATTTGCCGGTGGTAGTCGACGTGGGTGAAACGGTGGACCAGCTGCTCGTTCAGCGCGCCGACGAACTTCATGAAGCGCAGGCGCCTGGTCTCGCCGCAAAGGCGGCTGAAGAAGCTGCGCAAGGCCGCCTCGTCGTCGGGCTGCACCGGCCGGATGGTGACGCTGCGGCCGTCCGCGAGCGTGCGCCGCTGATCCAGATGCGTCGCGAAATCGCCCATGCCCCATTGTCTGGAGCCGCGGCGCGCGCCGGTTGACGCAGGTCAATAGGGCTACGGCGCCGCGGTTCAACATGTCCTCGTGCAGCGGCCTCTCGTGATCGCGAAAACGCCGCAGGACCTGCGCGTGCCGCCGAACGCGCCGCTCGGCTGGGAGGCGGCGCGCGGCAGGCTTGACGGACTGCCGGGCGGAGGTTTCAACATCGCTCACGAAGCGGTGGAGCGCCACGCCGCCGGGCCGCGCGCGGACCATACCGCGATCCGCTGGCTTGCAGCCGCGGGCGAGGAGCGCTCGATCAGCTATGCCGAGCTCTCGCGCCTTTCCAGCCGGTTCGCCAACCTGCTGCGCGGCCTGGGGATCGCCCGCGGCGACGTGGTGTTCGTGCTGTGCGGGCGCATCCCGGAGCTGTATGCGTCGGTGCTGGGCGCGCTCAAGCTCGGCGCGGTGGTGTCGCCGCTTTTCTCGGCCTTCGGGCCCGAGCCGCTGAAGACGCGGGTCAACCTCGGCGGCGGCAAGCTCCTCGTCACCACCGAGTCGCTGTTCCAGAGAAAGGTGAAGAAAGTCGGGGGCGAAATGCCGACGCTGCGGCACGTGCTGCGCGTCGATACGGACGAGTGGCGCGCGCGCCTTGAAGCGGCGAGCGAGGTGTTCGAAATCGAGAAGACCACGGCCGAGGACCCCGCTTTCCTGCACTTCACGAGCGGCACCACCGGCATGCCGAAGGGCGCGCTGCACGTGCACGGCGCCCTGGTCGCGCACTACGCGACCGCTGCCCTGGCGCTCGACCTTCACCCCGACGACGTATTCTGGTGCACCGCGGATCCCGGCTGGATCACCGGTACGTCCTACGGCATCGTGGCGCCGCTCGCCCACGGCGTGACGAGCATCGTCGACGAGGCCGAGTTCGACGCGGAGCGCTGGTACCGCATCCTCGAGGAGCAAAGCGTGAGCGTTTGGTACACCGCGCCCACCGCGATCCGCATGCTCATGAAGGCCGGAGCGGCGCTTGCGAGAAAGCATGAATTCAGGACCCTGAGATTCATCGCGAGCGTCGGCGAGCCGCTCAACCCCGAAGCCGTATGGTGGGGCAAGGAGGCGCTCGGGCTGCCGATCCACGACAACTGGTGGCAGACCGAGACCGGCGGGATCATGATCGCCAACACGGCGGCGATGGACATCAAGCCGGGCTCGATGGGCAAGCCGCTCCCGGGCGTGGAAGCGGCCATCGTGCATCGCAAGGAAAAACGGATCCATGTAGTGGAAGAACCCGGCGTCCAGGGCGAGCTCGCGCTGCGCCCCGGCTGGCCGTCGATGTTCCGCGGCTACCTCGGGCAGGAGGAGCGCTACCGCAAGTGCTTCGCCGACGGCTGGTACCTCACTGGCGACCTGGCGCGGCGCGACGCCGACGGCTATTACTGGTTCGTCGGGCGCGCCGACGACGTCATCAAGTCGGCCGGCCACCTGATCGGCCCGTTCGAGGTCGAGAGCGCGCTGATGGAGCATCCGGCGGTGGCCGAGGCAGGCGTGATCGGCAAGCCCGATCCGATGGTGGGCGAGGTGGTGAAGGCCTTCGTTTCGCTGAAAAAAGGCTATGAGCAAACCGACTCGTTGAAAAGCGACATCCTTGCTCACGCGCGGAAGCGGCTAGGGGCGGCGGTGGCGCCGAAGGAAATCGACTTCGCGCCGGGCCTGCCGCGCACCCGCAGCGGCAAGATCATGCGGCGGCTGCTCAAGGCGCGCGAGCTGGGGCTGCCGGAAGGCGACACCTCGACGCTGGAGGAGGCCGCGTGAGACACCTTGCATGCCCCCCTGTTAAGGGCGGCGTGAGCCGCAGGCAAACGGGGGGTTGGTTTTTTGCGAAAAGCAAACCCCCCGCTCGTTTCACTCGCTCCCCCCTTAACAGGGGGGCAGTGGGGGACGGCCAATGAACGCTGTGCCCTATCCACGCGAACAGTCGATCGAGCTCCTCACCGACATGCTGCGCATTCGCCGGCTCGAGGAGAAATCGGCCGAGCTCTACGGCGCGGGCAAGATCCGCGGCTTCCTGCATCTCTATATTGGCGAGGAAGCGGTCGCCACCGGCTGCATGCACGCGCTCACGCCGCAGGACAACGTGGTCGCCACCTACCGCGAGCACGGGCATGCGCTGCTGCGCGGCGTGCCGATGGGGGCGATCATGGCCGAGATGTACGGCAAGCGCGAAGGCTGCTCGCGCGGCCGCGGCGGCTCGATGCATCTCTTCGATGCCGCGCGGCGCTTCTACGGCGGCAACGCGATCGTCGGCGGCGGTTTGCCTTTGGCGACGGGGTTGGCGCTCGCCGACTTCCTGCGGAAGATTTCTCGTGTAAGCGCATGTTTCTTCGGCGAGGGCGCGGTCGCCGAGGGCGTCTTCCACGAGTCGATGAACCTGGCGCAGCTCTGGCGCCTGCCGGTCGCGTTCTTCTGCGAGAACAACCTGTACGCCATGGGCACGGCGCTTGCGCGCTCGGAGTCGCAGACCGATCTGTGCATCAAGGCGGCCTCGTTCGGCATGGCGACGCTGAAAGCCGACGGGATGGACGTCGTGGCGACGCACGAGGCGGCGAGCCGCGCCTGCGCGCACGTGCGCTCGGGCGAGGGGCCGATCTTCGTCGAGTTCCAGACCTACCGCTTCCGCGCGCACTCGATGTTCGACCCCGAGCTCTACCGCGACAAGAAAGAGGTGGAGGAATGGAAGAAGCGCGGCCCGATCCATACCTTCAGCGCGCGCTTGAAGGCGCAGGACCACCTGAGCGAGGCGCAATTCCTCGACATCGATGCGCGCGTCATGCGCGAGGTCGACGAAGCCGTGGCGTTCGCCGAAGCCGGCACCTGGGAGCCGGTCGAGGATCTGACGCGAGACGTGTACACCGTATGAGCCTTTATTCTTGCCCCCCTGTTAAGGGGGGAGCGAGCAAAGCGAGCGGGGGGTTTGCTTTTCGCAAAAAACCAACCCCCCGCTCGCCTTCGGCTCGCTCCCCCCTTGACAGGGGGGCGGCAGAGGTTGGCGCATGAGCGTGACCTACCGCGAAGCGCTGCGCCTCGGGCTGCGCGAGGCGCTCGCCGCCGACGAGCGCGTCTTTCTCATGGGCGAGGACGTGGGCAAGTACGGCGGCACCTATGCCGTGAGCAAGGGCATGCTCGAGGAGTTCGGCCCCGAGCGCGTGCGCGACACGCCGCTCTCCGAGCTCGCCTTCGTCGGCGCCGGC
>Ga0326597_10012700_pt1 | contig 11097 bp, 8 predicted proteins | sample RVTome_12_FD_203789 | JGI IMG/M metagenome (GOLD analysis project Ga0326597, IMG submission 203789) | Soil microbial communities from uranium-contaminated site in the Upper Colorado River Basin, Wyoming, United States - RVT100D185 | ecosystem: Environmental > Terrestrial > Soil > Contaminated >... | reverse complement strand
GCCGTTTCACCTCGGTCAGCACGCAAGAACGACGTTTCGACGGTTTTTTGATGACATTTTCGAATTCTTTCCGGGGGCGGTTTTGCCTAAGGAGCTTGTCGGACGCAAGTCCGACAAGCTCCTAGGCGGCGCAACTGAATTCGGCCCGTTTATCGAGCAAGAGATGGCCAAATGGGAACGTCTCATAAAGAAAGCTAATATCAAGCTTGGGTATTAGACGTGAGCTAAGAGTACGAGTCGCGGTTTGCAGAAGATTTTGCGGCTGAGCGGCCGGAACCCCGGCGATGGTGTGCCCGGTTGTGCTTATGGTTATCGGCATGGGCGCGGCGTGTGCCCGGAAGTATGCGAACCAGGATGACGACACTGCGCGAAGGCCGGCTATATAATTATCGCTTCTGTTTAGCGTTGACGGGCGCCATTGCGGCGCGTGCCATTCGGTTGGCACCATAACCGATCAGGGAGATGTCATGAAACTGTGGTACCAGAGCCTGGCTCGGGAAACCGATTCCGCCAACTATCGCCCGCTTCTAAGGAAAGTGATCGATGCGTGCATTGATCCCGGTACCGAGGTTCATCTTCATGGCATTACCGAATCGGCCGGGATAGGTGTCATGTACCACTATCTGAGGTATCGGGACATGAAGGAATGCATCGACAACGCACTGCGCGCGGAGAAGGAAGGATACGATGCATTTCTGATCGGTAATTTCAGTGATTCGGGCCTCGCCGAAGCGCGCGAAATGGTGAATATCCCCGTGCTCGGACTGTGTGAAACGAGCATGCACGTCGCCTGCATGATGGGGGCCAGTTTTGGCATGATTCCCATCAGCGCAAAACAGACCCCGGATAAAATAGAAAAAGTGCGGCGCTACGGTTTTGAAAGCCGGTTCGTTGGAGCCTTGCCTATGAAATCGTCTCCGGCAGGGTTGAAGCTGGCCATGGTCGATAAAACGTTGCGTGACCAGGTGATGGCGGATTTTACGGCGACTGCGAAGCAATTGCTCGAGCGCGGCGCCGAGGTAATCGTTCCCGCGGGGGGCGAATTTAACGTGTTCCTGGCGGAAGACGGTATCTATGAGATAGAACGCGCGCCCGTTCTGAACGGCATCATGGAACTGGTGAAAATGGGCGAGTTCGCGGTCAAAATGAGAAAAATGACGGGAAGATTCATTAGCAAGCGCTTTTACTACGCGCCACCGACCGGCGACTTTCTCAAACGAGTCCGTGACTCTTACGGAGCCGATCTTTACCCCGGCGCCAAGTAACGTGCAGTGATCATCAGTCGATTCCGAATCACAGCACATCACAGAGACAGCGGCTAAAGGATAAGCGATGCGCGCATGCGTGCTGACGGCTTTTGGGGCGGTCGAAAATCTCGAAATCAAGGATGTCGCGGAGCCGGTGGTCGGCCCGGGACAGGTGTTGGTCGACGTGCACGCTGCCGGCGTCACCCATGCGGAGCTTCTGGTTATCAAGGGCAAGTATCAGACGCTGCCGACTCTCCCGTTCATTCCCGGCAAGGAACTCGCCGGAGTGGCCGCCGCCGTTGGCGACGGTGTCACGTCCATCCGTCCGGGCGACCGGGTAATGGGGCTGGCGGATCAAGGTGCTTACGCGCAGCGCGCGCTGCTCGCCCATGACGCCTGTTTTACGCTTCCGGAATCGATGTCGTTCACCCAGGCAGCGGCGCTGGGAGGCGCTTATCAGACCGCGTATTTTGCGCTCATGGATCTCGGGCGCTACCAAGCCGGTGAGACAGTGCTGATCAACGGCGCTTCGGGCGGCGTAGGGGTCGCCGCTGTCCAGTTCGCAAAAGCGCAGGGCGCGGTAGTCCTGGCCGGCCTTACGACGCCGGCCAAGGCAGCGGTGGTTCTTGCGAACGGGGCGGACCATGTTATCGATCTTTCGCAGCAGGATATTGGCGCATCCTTGCGCCGACAAGTTCATGCGGTAACTGGCGGGCGCGGGGTAAACATTGTTCTCGACATGCTCGGGGGTGATGTGTTCGACGCGAGCTTGCGCGCATTGGCCTGGCGGGGGCGCGGCGTCGTCATCGGTTTCGTTGCCGGACGCATCCCGGTGGTCAAAGCCAACTACCTGCTGATCAAAAACATCACGGTCAGCGGAATGTTTTTGAACAGCTATCGCGTCAACGCGCCGCAGGAAGTCAGGCGGGCTCAGCAGGAGCTGTTCGACCTGTTTGGCGCAGGCAAGCTCAAGCCGGTGGTGATGGAGTGTCTGCCGTTGGCGCGCGTCGATCGGGCTTTTGCGCTCATCGCCGAGCGCAAAGTCGAAGGCCGCATCATCCTCGATCCTACCCAATAAACAGGATCATGATTATTGTTTGACATGTGAGTGACGCAACTTGGGGAGAAGACTTATGGAACCAGCAAGCTCGAACGCATCGCATCGTTACTGCAACGTGCAGGATGAAGGCAGGCTGCGCATTGTCACACTCAACCGCCCTGAGGTGATGAATGCGTTGCACAGCGAGGCGAGCCATGAGCTGGAAATTGTGTGGAATGAATTCGCGGCGCGCGATGACTTATGGGTCGGTATCGTCACTGGCGCGGGAGAGCGGGCATTTTCCGCGGGCAACGATCTGAAGGTTCAGGCAGCGGGCAAGCGCGGCCCGCGGCCCCATTCGGGGTTTGGCGGCCTCAACTACCGCTTCGATCTCAACAAGCCGGTGATCGCCGCGGTCAACGGGGTGGCAATGGGCGGGGGGTTCGAGATGGCCCTTGCCTGCGACATCATCGTGGCCGCAGAAAACGCAATGTTTGCGCTACCCGAGCCGCGGGTCGGGTTGATTGCAGGCGGCGGCGGAGTGCACCGGTTGCCGCGGATCATTTCCCAGAAACATGCACTCGGTATGATACTGACCGGGCGACGGGTCTCGGCCAAGGAGGGCCGGGAACTGGGTTTCGTGAACGAAGTGGTTGCTGTCGGTGAAGCATTGTCTGCCGCAAAGCGATGGGCACAGCAGATTCTGGAATGCTCACCTATGGCCGTGCGTGCGTCCAAGGAAGCGATTTATCGCGGCCTTGACGAGTCGTGCCTCGAAAAGGCCATCAGGACAGTCTACCCCGCGCAGCAGGCAAACCTCGAGAGCCAGGATTACATCGAGGGGCCGAAGGCGTTTGCCGAAAAGCGCAAGCCCAACTGGCAAAACCGATAGCGCGTTTTATTGCGGCTGCGCCGTTCGGTGGCGGCGTTTCCCCGCGCATTGCCGGCCGCTAAATGAAAACCGACCGTGTGCCGCCGCTGATTACTGAGAACTGCCGGGGCGGCGATAGAGGCGGTTGTCGTAGATATCACCGTTATTCGCCGCGCGGATCGGATCCCTGTCGCGATAGGTATCACTACTGCGCGAGCCCGCCGCGCGATCATCGAGGATGGCGCCGACGCCGACTTTGATCGTGCTGCCGGGGTTATAGGGCAGCGCGACGTTCACGTCGCGGCCGTTATAGCGGTAGACGACGTTGTAGCCGTTGATGACTTCGCGCGTGGATTCGATGGTCCGGCAGCGCTGCGCGGGCTGTGCGCCTGCGCGTTCGCTCACCACCGTGCCCGCGGCAGCGCCGCCTGCAGCGCCAACAATAGTGGCAGCCGTCTGGCCTCTCCCGCGGCCGACCTGGTGGCCGAGCAAACCGCCGACGATGCCGCCGAGGATCGGGGCAATAATGCTGCTGTCCCTCTGAGGCGCCGGCGCGATGTCGCATTCCTGGCGCGGCTCCGACACGCGTTCGATGATCGGCGTCGACGAAACCACCTGCGCGGTATCGATAAAATCATTGCCTGCGTATGCGCTGCCGCCGATCAGCGCGATTGCCAATGCTGTTATTGATTTGCGTTTCATCATCGACTCCTTGAGTAGGTATGGGGCTTATTAGACCTCTTTTAAGGAACAATGATTACTGGTCTTACAAACCGTTACATCTGCGCCGGGGGGCGTAGCGCCTATCCTCGCTTCCGCGACATCAAAAGCCCTGCCCCGATGGCCTGCTTGTGGCTGCACTATTCGGCTTTCACACCGATCAACCTGATCAACTTGGAATTTTCCTCGATCTTGCTGCGAATAAACACCGCAAATTGTTCCGGCGTGTTGGTTTGTGGTTCCATGCCAAGCTTGGCAAGCGGTTCTTTCATTGCGGCGCTGTTAACGACCTTGCCAATCTCCGCGTTGAGCCGCTCGATAATGGCTTTCGGCACACCCGCCGGTGCGCACACGCCATTCCAGTTGATGAAATCGTACCCGCGCAAACCCGATTCGTCGAGCGTCGGTACGTAAGGCAGCGCGGATATACGCTTTAACCCGGTCGACGCCAGCATTCTCACTTTTCCGGCATTCAGCAGGGGGAGCATCGACGCGACGCTCGAAAAATACATGTCTACCTGACCGGACGCGAGCGCGACGGCAGCGTCCGCACCTCCCTTATAGGGCACCTGAAGGGTCTTCACTTTGGCCATCAGATTCAAAAGCTCGGCCATGAGATTCGGCGGGCTTCCGATACCGACCGACCCATAATTGAGTTTGCCTGGCTGCGAGCGTGCGAGCGCAATCAGTTGCTTCAGGTTGTGCGCCGGCACCGAGGGATGAACCAGGAGCACGAACGGGGCGACCGCAAGCAGCGACACCGGCGCAAAGTCACGCACCAGGTCATACGGAAGCTTGGCGCGCAGCGACGGCAGGACAGTTGCAGAAATACCCACCATCAGCAGCGTGTAGCCGTCCGGGGGCGATGCGGCGACCCTCTCGTTCGCTATTACAGTGCTTGCACCGGGGCGGTTTTCGATGATCACCAGCTGGCCCAAGGGGTCAGACAGTTTTTGCGCAACCATGCGCCCCAGGACGTCAGTGATGCCGCCGGGGGAAAATCCGACAACGATGCGGATCGGCTTAACCGGATAATTTTGTGCGAGCGAATCAAGAACCGGCAGGTTGATGCATGCAACGACTCCCACCAATAACCGCAATATCTTCCATCCAGTGTTCCGCATGACCTTTCCTTTCGTATTTTTCAAGAACTTCTCCGCTGGCATCCGCAAGCAATGCCCGGTGATCGAGACGTGGCGCCCACCCGCTCACCGTCCGCATGACGGTCGCCGCGCACGTTCACCGTCGCGCGCTCGGCGAGCATTTCGCACTCGCGCAGTTACCGACCGCATTGCAATGCACGGCCCAGTAGTTCAGGTTTCCGCATCACGCCGCAAGTGCATCCGGCCTAAAGCGAATGCCCGACGCGTGAGCCGTCGGCTATCGCCTGCAAGATCAGGCGGGACTCACCGCAATCGCCGACCGCGTACACTTCGGGGACCACTCCTTCCAGCGCTTTCGAAAGCGCGGGGTTCGACAACGCGGGCAGCGCGGTAATCACGTTGTCGGCGGGCACGGTTCTGACCGTTCCGTCCTTGGTTCGAACGACGACGCCGTCGTCCGTGATCTCGCGGCACTCGGCTTCAGCCAATATTGCGACGCCCTTCTCAGCCAGCCAATCGAGGAGCCGCGGTTTCATCGCCACCGAAATTCCTTCACCCACCCGGTCGGACGCTTCGACGATCGTCACTTGCCTGCCCCGCTTGACCAGGAACGCGGTCACCTGGCAGCCGTGCAGCAGGCCCCCGATAACGACGACCCGTTTTCCGACCGGCAGCCAGAAGCGGGAAATCCATCCCAGCAGCTGCGGCCCCAGTAGCCTGAGGTAAGGCGTGACTTTGCGTTCCAGCGTCTGCCCGGTCAGCACGTTGCGCCGCTCGATTCCGGGAATCGCCGGCGTGGCGTGCCGTCCGCCGATCGCGACGACCACCGCATCGGGCTTGAGGGCACGGGCGGTCTCGGGCGTGAACTCCTGCCTCAACTCAAGCCGCACGCCAAGCTTCCGCAACTGGGTTTCGAAATAATTGACCAGCGCCGGAAAGTCCTCGATCTGGGTGCCTTTGATCAGGGCGGCCAGTGGCAACGCTCCCCCGAGCCGCGGCGCCTTGTCGTAGAGCACCACGTCATGGCCTCTGGCTGCCGCGACCCTCGCGGCTTCCATTCCGCCGGGACCGCCGCCGACCACCACCACCCGTTTCTTCCTCGCTGCCGGCTTGATCTCGTACTCGCGCTCTTTCCCCAGCGCCGCGTTGACCCGGCAGGAGACCGGCTGGTAGCGCTGGAACGGAGTCCGGCACTCGAGGCACGCCATGCACGGCCTGATATCCTCGGATCTTCCTTCGGCCAACTTCCTCGGCAGTTCCGGGTCAACCATCAACCGTCTGCCCATTGCGATGGCATCGGCCATTCCCTGGCGTAGGATCCAGTCGCCGAGTTCGGGCCCCAGGCTGCCCACTGCGATCACCGGAATCGCTACGGCTTCCTTGATCCCCGCAGCCCGGCTCGCGATCACCCCCGGCTTTCTGACCAGCTTCGCCAGCGGCACGCTTGGTTCCGGATACAGCAATTGCTCGGGATACTGCACCCACGAGTACGCGCCGTAGCCGTAGCCCCAGCCGGTGACGTGAATGATGTCGAGCCCTGCCGACTCGAGTAGCTTGGCAAACCCGCGACTCTCCTGAGGGGTTATTCCCTGTTCGTGTCCCCACTCCTCGCCGTTGACTCGCATGCCGACGACGAAGTCCGGTCCGACCCGTGCCCGTATCGCGCGGACGATTTCGGCTGCGAATCGCGCCCTTGTTTCCAGGGTCTGACACCCGTAATCGTCGTCGCGGCGGTTCCAGGCCCTAGAGAGGAAGCTGTTGAGAAGGTAAGAGTGTCCGGCGTGCACCTCGACACCGTCGAAGCCTGCCTGCTTCGCACGCCACGCCGCATCAGCGTGCTTTTCAACGGCATGTTCGATATCAGCAAGGGTCATCGCGCGGGGAGGGTCGTACTTGACCCTCGGGTCGGATATGGGGATCTCCTCCGCGGCGAGCGCTGAGGCTGCCAAGGGCTGCAGGCCCGAAAAATGCCCCGCAGGCCCGTTGTGGCTTAGCTGCAAAAAAGTCGGGCAACCGTGGCTGTGGATCGTTTCGGCAAGCCGGGAGAAAGAAGGGATGAAGGCATCGTCGTGAATGAGCAGCCGGTTTTGTCCCTTGCCGCCGATCGGGTAGTCCACACAGCTGCTCTCGACGATGATCAGGCCGACCCCGCCCTTGGCGAGGGTGGCGTAGAAATCGATCAGCATGGGGCCCGCATTGCCGTCGTCCGCGGCAAAGCCCAGAACCTGCGCGGGTTTGACGATGCGGTTGCGGAGCGCGACCTGCTTCACTTGCAGGGGTTCGAGCAACCTGGTTAGCCTGCCATCGGCGCTCATTCGTCTGCCTTTACCCCGGAGACCCCGATGATTCTGCCCCGCTTCGCACGCTCGTCCCGCACATAGTTGCGCATCTCCTCCGAATGAGCTGACTTATGCCCGAAAGTTGTCGATGACATGAAATGCGAAAGCGGCGCATGCTTGGCGGCTCTTCCGGAATCATCAGCCTCGTGCAAGGCGTGAATACGCCGTGAGCCACGATAACGTTTTTGCGTTGAAAAATCCAGCGTGGCATGATGGCGGCATGGCCGCGCTCATCAAAATCGCTGTCCAACTGCTCGCGGGCGGCTGCCCGGCGCGCCATGTTTCTGTTCAGCTTCATCGGCACTGACTGGAATTAGCGGAAACTGACAAGAGGTCCAAAATGAAACTTTGGTTCCAGAGCTGCACTGACATGGGCAACAATCCCACATGGAACGACTACGAAGCGTGTCTTAACAAACACTTTCGTAAGGTCGCCAGATCGGACACAGAGATCAGCCTGCATGGCACGCAGGTTTTCAGCGGGAGAACGAGGCTCTACCAATATGACGTCTACTTGCACACCTCGCAAATCATCGAGAGCGCAATACGGGCTGAGCGTGAAGGCTACGATGCTTTTGTTCAGATTGGTATGCAGGACTACGGCTTTTATGAGATCCGCGAAGCCGTCAGTATTCCAGTCATATTTCCCGTTGAGAATGCTTTGCATGTCGCCTCTCTGGTTGCCCCCAAGATCGCTTTCCTGACGTATAGCCACGTGATGCTGCCCCGGCTGAATGAAAAGGCCAAAGCGTATGGTTTCAATGATCGCTTGACCGCGGGGGGGTCGGTAGATCTTACTCCCGGCGACCTCTCGGCTGCTTTCAGAAAGCCCGAGCCTGTTATCAGTCTGCTGGAGGCGGAAGCAAAGAAGATAGCCCGGCAGGGCGCTAACATTCTGATAACCGCCGGGAACCCCATCGCGATGCTGCTGGTCGCGCAGGGCATAAAAGAGCTTGGCGGGATACGCGTGCTTGATTCGCAGGGCGCACTGGTCAAGATGGCAGAGCTGATGGTAGACCTGCACGAAATGGGCATCAATAGAGACAATATGGGCCAATACTCACCCCAGCCAAAAGATTTTCTGGGGATGACCCGCAAGCTTTACGGAATTGATTAGCACCGCGTTTTCGACCGAATGAAAGACCCTATGGAAGCACAGTTCTTTGAAGTAGGTGGCGTGCGGGTGTCGCGGCTGGAGGATCTCCGGCTCGTGACCGGGAGCGGCAAATACGCCGCCGATTGGAATATGCCAGGGCAGTTGTACGGGCATTTCCTGCGCTCCGACCGAGCGCACGCCCGCATCGTTGCGCTGCGCGTGAAGGCGGCCCAAGAGCACCCGGGCGTGCACGCGATACTCACCGGCGACGATGCATCGCGTGCCGGTTACGTGCAGCCTGTGAGTTTCTTCAACTTGACTGGCAAGCAAGGCATGCGCGCGCTGGTGCCGCAATGGCCGGTGCTCGCCTGCGGGCGAACACGGTTTGTCGGCGAACCGGTGGCGTTCATCGTTGCCGAGTCTGCCGACATTGCGCGGGATGCCTGTGCGCTGATCGAGATCGAGTACGCAGAGCTGCCATGCGTTGTCGATATGGAACAAGCGCTCGAGCCCGGCGCGCCGCAGCTTCATGAAAACGTGCCGGGCAACATGCCTTTCGAATGCGAGGCGGGAGACGCGAGCGCGGTGGCAGCGCAATTTGCCGCGGCGTCACATGTCACGCGCCTCAAGCTCGCGAGCACGCGGGTCGTGCCAAGTCCGATGGAACCGCGCGCGTGCCTGGTTGCTTTCGATGCGGGCACCGGGCGCTATACCGTGCACGCATGCATACAAGGCGCGAACATGCTGCGCATGCAACTGGCGGGCTATACCAAGGTGCCGGAGGACAAAATCGAGGTCGTCGCACGCGATGTGGGGGGCGGCTTCGGCTGCCGCAGCATGGGCTACCCGGAGTACTGCGCGGCGATGCTGGCAGCGCGGGCGACAGGGCGGCCGGTAAAGTGGATCTCGACCCGCGCGGAAGCTTTTCTGTCGGACAACCACGGCCGTGCGAGCGTGATCGAGGGCGAGCTTGCGCTCGATGCGAACGGGAAATTCCTTGCGCTGCGATTTGATTGGATCGCAGACGTTGGCGCTTACATGACACCGCCCGGGGCGGTGGCGACTATTCGCAATCCGATCAACTGTCTGACGGGAGCCTACCGGATACCGGCGCTCTACGGCCGCTGGCGCGTCGCGCTGACGAATGCTGCGCCCATCGGCAACTATCGCGGCGCCGGGCGGCCCGATATCGCGTACGCAGTCGAGCGGCTGGTGGATGAGGCAGCAGCCGAATTGTGCATCGACGCAGTCGAATTGCGCAGGCGCAACTTCATACCGTTGGCAGCGTTTCCGTACAAAACGCCGACCGGCTCTGTTTACGAAATCGCTGACTTTTCCGGACTGCTGAAAAAAGCGCTCGCAGCCGCGGATTGGGACCGGTATCCCGAACGCCAGGCGGCGTCCGGGAAGGCGGGCAAACTGCGCGGCCGCGGCATTGCGACGGTGATTGAAAACACCAATGCCGGGATGCTCAACCGGGACCAGATTGCAATGGAGGTGGATCGTGAAGGGCGCGTTACGGTGCACTCAGTTCCGCATTCGCAGGGGCAGGGTCACGAGACAACACTCGCCATGCTGGTCGCAAAAGCGCTTGAAATCCCCACCGAGCGTGTCACGGTGCGCCAAGGCATCGATGCGCCGCCGCTCGTGGGAAACCACACCGGCGGTTCACGCAATACGGTCGGCCCGGGCTCAATCTGTTATCTCACCGCGCGCAAATTGATCGAGCAGGGGAAGGCTCGCGTGGCGGAGCAACTGGCGGTCGAGCCTTCGCAGATTCAATATGCCGCCGGTGAATTTCGCTGCAGCGAGCCCGAGAAAACCCTTGCGCTCGGCGAACTGGCCCGTGCGGAGAAGTTCAGCATCGTGGGCGAAGGCTCGTTCGGCTCGACCTTTCCGAACGATTGCCACATCGCCGAAGTCGAGATCGATCCTGATACGGGGCGGACGACGGTCGCGTCCTATGTGGCAGTCGATGACTTCGGGGTGGTTGTGAACGGCACCATCGTGGAAGGACAAGTCCATGGGGCAGTCATGCAAAGCGCCGGCCAGGTTTTCGGCGAGCACGCGGTATACGACCGGGACAGCGGACAGCTCTTGACCGGCAGCTTCCTCGACTATTACATGCCGCGCGCGGGTCTGATACGGGACATCCGCATGGAAGAGCATCCCACGGCGTCGCGCGTAAGCCCCCTGGGCATAAAGGGCATGGGGGAAGCCGGTTGCACGGCCGCTTTGCCGGCCTTGACCAACGCGGTCATGGACGCGTTGCGTCCACTCGGTATCGCGCACCTCGATATGCCGCTGACGCCTGCCAAAATCTGGTCTGCGATACGCCGCAGCCGATAGACCGAATTCGTTACCGACACGCTCCCAGTAAAATCGTGAGGGATTTTGCCAGTGGCCGCCTACGGACTCAGCTGGGAATTCACCCTACGTTTCAATTTAATGGGATTGATCGACACTCTGCACCCGCCTGCCGCTGAAGAAACCCGCCATTCTGCTGACCTTGGCGAGCATAATAAGTGTGCTGATTGTTAGGGAGAGGGGATGAACAATCGCCGAAAACTTCTCGTTGCGCTCGGTGCGGGCGCAACTTGCAGCGCCCTTCGCATCATTCGCCCAACAGTCGGCTCCACGGATGCGCCGGATCGGGTTCCTCGGACCGAGTTCTGCCGCGGG
>Ga0326597_10012699_pt1 | contig 11100 bp, 9 predicted proteins | sample RVTome_12_FD_203789 | JGI IMG/M metagenome (GOLD analysis project Ga0326597, IMG submission 203789) | Soil microbial communities from uranium-contaminated site in the Upper Colorado River Basin, Wyoming, United States - RVT100D185 | ecosystem: Environmental > Terrestrial > Soil > Contaminated >... | reverse complement strand
GCGGCGCAGCGCCTCGAAATCCAGCAATTCCGTCAACGGATAGAGCGTCCGGAGGCCGCCCGGCAGCTGCCGTTCCACCGGCGTCCCCAGCCGGTACCATGTGTCCTGGGTGATCACGAACACCCCAGCCTCCCAGTCCGGCTTGCGCCGTGACGCGACGACGACGAAGTCGGCATCTGGAAAGCCGGCGGCGCGGCCCGGCACCAGGCGGTCGGGGACCTCCGGGCCCTCGAGCGCTTCGCGGATACGCCGCGCGCGGCGCGCCACCGAGGCGCGCCACAGCCGGAGGCCGGTGGCGTCGATCACCGTCAGCACCGGATCGCCGCGTGGCTCCCCGGCGGCCACCGAGACGACGCGAAAGAGGCCGGTCAGCCCCAGATAGCTGGTCAACAGCCCGATCGGGGTCAGGAACGCGAACGTGAACAACGACAGGAAACTCGCTGCCCAGTTGGCCCCGGCGGTCGCGTCCGACGGCGGGGCCGCGCCGGACTCCGCCGGGCGCCAGCCGGTCGCCTGCAGCGTGAGATCGATCGCGCGGCTCGCGTTGGCTTCGGCGTGCCGGAAGTACCCCGGGATGCCGATCACGGCCGCGAGCAGGAACGTGGCCAGGGCCGAGGCGAGCGCCGTACGTGAGATCGGCACGTAGGGCTCGAGGTGGCGCCAGTGGCGAAACGGGAGCGCGCCGGCGACCATGGCCGCGCCGGCCCGGAGGGCGGTGTCCGCGATGTGCCGCAGGTCGCGCAGCACGAGGTGTCAGGTGACTTTCACGACGCAAACTCCCCGTACAGTCGCTCCGCACACTCGGGGCAGACGCCGTGGCTGAACTGCATCTCGGTCTTGCCCGCCATATAGGTTTCGATGGGCTTCCATTCCTCGTTCTCTGCCAGCACGCGTTTGCAGCTCGCGCAGATCGAGATGAAACCACTCAGCACTTTTGCCAGTGCGTTGCCCAGAGCCGTCTCGAGTGCCCGGGCCTCCTCCTCTGCGCGGAGACGCTCCCGCAGCAGCGCGGTCTCCCGCTTCCTGAACGTGCGCTGAGACCAGAAGGTCAACCCCATGAAGTAGAGGAGCAGAACGACGGCAGACAGTTGAAGCAGTTGGACGGCTCTCGTGCCGTCCGCGATATCCGCATGAATCGGCGTTTCGCCAGCCCCGAGCGCGTTCAAGGTCCGCAGGAAGCGCGTCGCTGCCGGGGTGAGATCGCAGACACGAGACGTCGTCGACAGCACGGTCACGGCTGTCGCGGGACCGGCCGCGACACAACCGACGAAGCTCCGCTCGGCTGCGACCCAATCCTCGAAGATGGCCGAGAGGTCGGCAACGCGCGTCGAGAGTGTCGGGTTGTAGCGCACCAACTCTTGGTACCGGCCCAACAGACTGTTGGCAGCGTCGACAGCGGTCTCGAGCCGGCGGCCGGCCTCCGCTGTATCGAGGGTCTGCAGGAGCCGCGTCTCTTCTTCCTTGATCTGCAGGAACGGCCGCCTCATGGCATCGAGCATCTCGATGGCGGCCTGGCCCTGTTCGCCTCGCGCGACTTTCTGGGGCAGCCTCGAGAAAAGCGTCACTCCAAGAAAGACGAGAACACCTCCGACCGCGAACGCCGCCAGATTCCCTCGGGAGAGATCGAGTGCCATCATTGTGTCTCCAGCACCTCGCGCACCTTCCGCACCAGCGACTGTGGCGTGAAGGGTTTCTGCATGAACCACACGCCCCGGTCGAGCACCCCGTGCCACACGATCGCCATCTCAGTGTAGCCCGACATGCAGAGAACCCTTATATCGGGCCGCGTGGTTTGGATACGTTCCGCTACGTCGCGCCCGCTCATCCCGGGCATCACGACGTCGGTGAGCAGGAGGGCGATCGGGCCCGCATGATGCTCGGCCAGTTCCGCCGCCTGGCTCCCGTTGGCCGCCGCCAGCACCGTGTACCCGTAACCCTCGAGGATCTGTTCCGTGAGTCGGAGGAGCCGGGGCTCGTCTTCGACCAGCAGGATGGTCTCGGCGCCACGCAGCGAGGTAACGGGCGCCGCGCTCGCCGCGGGCGCCTCCGGCGCCGCGTCGGTCCGCGGCAGATAGACCTTGAAGGTCGCGCCCTGTCCTAGGCTGCAGCGTGACGCTGATCTTGTCGAACTCAGTCCCGGACTCGGTCTCCCTCTCCACGAACGCCCGCCGGTCGTCAAACTCGAACCGCTCGAGGCGTGGCGCGGCGCCGCTGGCGCGCCGTGCTCAGCGCAGCGTGAGCGCGGCGTGGACGACGTCGGGGTCGAACTGTTTGTCCGCGCAGCGCATCAGCTCCACCGCCGCCATGCCCGGCGTCATCGGCTCGCGGTAAGGCCGCGTGCGCGTCATCGTGTCGAACGCATCGGCGACGGCGAGGATGCGGCTGCCCAGCGGAATGCTCTCCCCCGACAGCGCCCGCGGATAGCCGCCGCCGGCGTACTGCTCCCGCATGGCGTAAATCAGCTCGCCCGCGGGCTCGAGGCAGGGATGCCTCTGCAGAACCTCGCGCGCCTCCACCGGCGCGCGTTCGACGAACGAGCGCTCGTCGTCGTTCAGCGGTCCCGGCTTACTGAGGACGGCGTGCGGAATCGTCAGCGTGCCGACCTCGTGGGCGAGCGCGGCCAGCCGCAACGCCTCGAGCCCCGGCGCGACCACGCTCAGGCGGACCGCGACGCGACCTGCCAGGTCTGCGACGCAGTGCGTGTGTTCGACCATGGCCGCGTCGTCGTACAACGCTTCGAGCGCGGACACGGCCTGCACGTCGTCCAAGAGCTCCATCTGGCCCAGGACCGCGTGCAGCGACTGCCGGCGCTCGCGGGCTTCGAGTTCCAGCCGATGGGGCGATCTCGGCAAGGCCGTCTGCTGGCTGTACCACTCGAGGCCTTCGGCGACGGCCCGGCGGAGCTGACGAGGCCCGAACGGCTTCAGCAGGTATGCAACGCAGCCTTTGCGCAGGCTGACGGCCCCGGGCAGTTCGGCCACACCGGTCGCCAGCACGACCGCCGTCTCGGGATACCGTTCGTGGAGCTGGCCGGTCAGCCACAATCCGTCACGGCCCGGGAGGCCCACGTCGCAGACGGCCACCGCCGCCTGATCGCGCGCCATCACGTCGAGCGCCTCCTCCGCGCTGGTCGCGCGCCGAACCGGACGTCCCTCCGGTTCGAGCCAGCGCCGCATGGCATCGGCAACCTGGTCTTCGTCCTCGACGATCAGCACTGACGTCATGAGTGTGGTCCTCTTAAGCGGAGGGAGGTCTGGCGGCTCCTAGCGACGGCCGTCGTGGCTCCGTTGATGGCCGCCATCGTGACGATGACTGCGACAGGATGGTCGCTCTTCCATAAACGCTCGACGAAGTAGATCGTGGAGACCGTCGTGGCCGCTTTGATGGCGAACACTCCGACGGCCAGCAGCGGCTACCGCGAAGCGGTCGCCGCGAATGTTTCCGGACGAGCGGTCGGCTCTGCTGCCGCGGCCAGATCCCTGCGCCGCCGGTGTGCGGCAGGCGCAACGCGGGCGGGCGGAGACAGACCTCGGTCCCTCCTGGGATCGGGGCCGTTGCCTGAAGGGCGAACAGTGGGTGAAAACGCATCCGACACACGGCGCGGTACCCGCCTCAAAGCGACTCGAGCATGGCGCGAACCACGTCCGGGTCGAACTGTTTACCTGCGCACCGCGTCAGCTCCATCGCCGCGTCCTCGGGTGACATCGGCCCGCGATAGGGCCGTGCGCGCGTCATCGTATCGAACGCGTCGGCAACGGCCAGGATCCGGCTCCCGAGCGGGATCTCCTCGCCCGACAGGGCTCGCGGATAGCCGAAGCCAGCGTATCGCTCGCGCATGGCATGGATCAGTTCTCCGGCCTGGGCCAGGCACCGGTGATGTTGCAGGACTTCGTGCGCTTCGGATGGGGCGCGTTCGATGAAGTCCCGCTCGTCGTGCGTCAATGGTCCCGGCTTGGCGAGGACCGCGTTGGGAATCGTCAGCATGCCGATTTCGTGCGCGATCGCGGCCAGCCTCAGGGTGCTGAGCTGCGGTTCGTTCAGGCGCAGGCGGGTTCCGGCTCGACCGGCGAGATCGACGACGCGGCGGGCGTGTTCGAGCAGGCCCGGGTTCACGTACAGCGCTTCGAGCGCGGAAACTGCCTCCGTCTCGTCACACAGTTCCCTCTGCCCGAGCGCCGTGCGCAGAGACCGCCGACGGTCGCGCGCCTCGAGTTCCAGGTGATACAGCCACGTCTGTGACTTCACCCGTTCGTACCACTGGACGGCCTCGGCGACGGCCCCGCGGAGCTGACGAGGCCCGAACGGCTTCAGCAGATACGCGACGCAGCCTTTGCGCAGGCTGACGGCCAAGGGCACTTCGGCCGCGCCGGTCGCCAGCACGACCGCCGTCTCGGGATAGCGTTCGTGGAGCTGGCCGGTCAGCCACAATCCGTCGCGACCTGGGAGGCCGATGTCGCAGACGGCCACCGCCGCCTGATCGCGCGCCATCGCGTCGAGCGCCTCCTCCGCGCTGGCCGCGTGCCGCACCGAACATCCGTCTGGTTCGAGCCAGCGCCGCATTTCATCGGCAACCTGGGCTTCGTCCTCGACGATCAGCACTGACGTCATGAGTGTCGTCCTCTCGCAAGGGGGCAGCTCGGGCGGCTCCTAGCGACGGCCGAGTTGACGGGCGTTGTGAGCCACCACGGCGGTCGTAGCCGCGTTGATGGCCACCATCGTGACGATGGCTGCGACACGATGGTCGCTCTTCCATAAACGCTCGACGAAGTAGATCGTGCAGACCGTCGTGGCCGCCTTGATGGCGAACACCCCGACGGGGTGGCCGGCGGTCGAGGCCATGAGGGGGTTGTGCTCCGGCAGGTCGCGGTCGATCAGCCGGGCCGTCTGCCAGAGGTCGATCCCCTGGAGCGCGCCGAAGCTGGCGTATAGAGCCGGCAGGCTCGCCGGGCGCTTCGGCTCGGGGCGCAGCGCGACGGACAGCAGCGACGGCGCCTGGGTGGCCGCGGATGTTTCCGTACCAACTGCGGGCTCTGCTGCCGGGGCCACGTCCTGCGCCACCGCAGGCGCGCCGCCGATCAAGAGTCCGATTGCCACCATCATCGCTAGGCTCGGTCGCACGCGCCCTCCCTGATGCGCCGCCCGGACGGACGGCCCCGTCGGCCCGGACTTGCGAGGTTCATGCCAGGGACAGGGTGCCGAATCCCGCCAAAAACCGCTGATTCTGCCGTCCGTCCCGACGCCGCCGGTGTGCTGCACGCGCACACGGGTGGGCGGAGACGGACCGCGGTCGCTCCGCGCGTCGGGTCCCCGAGTAGCGCGCGGCGTCGTCACCGCATCGGACAGCTCGACCTCACTGACCGTGCAATGGGTAACGTTCTGCCTGACGTCGCCGCCCTGCTTCCAGACGTTCCTGCTCTCGCTCGTGCCGGACGCGCGCATCTCGAGGAGGGGTGCCTTCCTCTTGACGGCGTCGTCGCTCCGGAGTTGGGTCGACCGGGCGCGTGCCGACCGTGGGCGCGGGAAGCCTGGGGCCTTGACCACGGCCGAACGCGAGGAGTTCACTCGCCCCCGTAAGGAAAATCGGGTCCTGCAGGAGGATGCGCACCTGCTTGCGGAGCCGGGGCGCTCAGGAGACGCGACGTGATCAGCAAGGACAAGTGGGTGGACATCATGCGGAAGGCGGGTTTCTCGGAGGAGGACATGCACCGCAGCACGAGGTGTCAAGTAACCTTCAAGGCGCAAACTCCCCGTACAGTCGCTCCACGCACTCGGGGCACACGTCGTGGCTGAACTGCGCCTCGGTCCTGCCCGTCACATAGGTTTCGACGGGCTTCCATTCGTCGTTCTCTGCGAGCACCCGCTTGCAACTCGCGCAGATCGAGATGAAACCACTCAGCACTCTTGTCAGGGCGTTGCCCAGAGCCGTCTCGAGTGCCCGCGCCTCCTCCTCTGCGCGGATGCGCGCCTGCAGCAGCGCGGTCTCCCCCTTCCGGAACGCACGCTGCGACCAGAAGGCCAGGCCGATGAGGTAGAGGAGCAGAACGCCGACAGACGCTTGAAGCGTCTGGCCGGCTCTCCTGCCGTCCGCAATATCCGCATGAATCGGCGCTTCACCAGCCCCGAGCGCGTTCATGGTGTGCAAGAAACGCGTTGCTGCCGGAGTGAGATCGCAGACACGAGAAGTCGTGGAAAGCGCGGTTACGGCTGTCTCGGAACCGGCCGCGACACAACCGAAGAAGCTCCGCTCGGTTGCGACCCAATCCTCGAAAATGGCCGAGAGGTCAGTCACGCTCCTCGAGAGTGTCGGGTTGTATCGCGCCAAGCCTTGGTACCGGCCCAGCAGGCTGTTGGCAGAGTCGACGGCGGTCTCGAGTCGGCGGCTGGCATCCGCGGCATCGAGGGTCTGAAGGAGCCGGGTCTCTTCTTCCTTGATCTGCACGAACGGCCGCCTCATGGCATCGAGCATCTCGATCGCGGCCTGGCCCTGTTCGCCTCGCGCGACCCTCTGGGGCAGCCTCGAGAACAGCGTCATTCCAAGAAAAACGACAACGCCTCCGAGGGCGAATGCCGCCAGATTCCTTCCGGAGAGATCGAGTGCCATCAGTTTGTGTCCAACACCTCGCGCACCTTGCGCGCCAACGCCTTCGGGGTAAACGGCTTCTGGAGAAACGTGACGCCCGGGTCGAGCACTCCGTGCCAGACGATCACCGCGTCAGTGTAGCCCGAGGTGTAGAGAATCCTGATGTCGGGCCGCGCGGCTATGATGCGTTCCGCCAGATCGCGCCCGCTCATCCCGGGCATCACCACGTCGGTGAGCAGGAGGGCGATCGGGCCGTCATGACGCTCGGCCAGTTCCAGCGCCTGGCTTCCGCTGGCCGCCGTCAGCACCGCGTAGCCGTAGCGTTTCAAGATCCTTTCGATGAGGCTGCGGAGCGGCTCCGCGTCTTCGGCGAGCAGGATGGTCTCCGAGCCATGCAGCGACGCCTCGGGCACCGCTCCCGCGGCGAGTGCCTCCGGCACCGCGTCGGCCCGCGGCAGATAGACCTTGAAGGTCGCGCCCTGCCCCGGCTCGCTGTAGGCCCAGACGTAACCCCCGCTCTGCTTGACGATGCCGTAGACGGTGGCGAGACCGAGGCCGGTGCCTCTCCCGTGCTCCTTCGTCGTGAAGAAGGGCTCGAAGAGGCGGCCGAGGGTCGCGGCGTCCATGCCGACGCCGGTGTCGCTCACGGCCAGCATCACGTAGCGGCCGGCTTGCACGCGCGGGTGTTCGTCAGCGTAGGCCGGGTCCAGCTCGGCGTCGGCCGTCTCGATCGTGAGCTTCCCGCCGTCGGGCATGGCGTCGCGCGCGTTGAGCGCGAGGTTCATGATGACCTGCTCGAGCTGCCCGGGATCGGCCATCGCGGCGCCGAGGCCCGGCCGCAGCACCGTGCGCAGCTCGATGTCCGCGCCGATGAGGCGGCGGAGCATCTTCTCGACGTTGCCGACCACCGCATTCAGATCGAGCGCCCGGGGCTCCAGCACCTGTCGCCGGCTGAAGGCGAGCAGCTGGCGGGTCAGGGCCGCGGCGCGATTGGCGGATGCCCTGATCTCCTCGAGGTCGGCGCGCGTTCGGTCGGCGGTGTCGACCTGCTCGAGCAGGAGCTCGGCGGCCCCGAGGATGACCGTGAGGATGTTGTTGAAGTCGTGGGCCACGCCACCCGCCAGGCGGCCGACCGCCTCCATCTTCTGCGCCTGACGGAGCTGTGCCTCCAGGGCGCGCTGTTCGGTCACGTCCTCCGCAATGAACTCCGCCGCCTCGAGCGCCCCCGCGTTGCCGCGCACGGCGCGGCCGCTCAGCCGCACGGTGACCCCTTGGCCATCCTTGCGCTTCCACTCCACCTCCACGCCATCCATCCGTCCGGCGTCCCGTAACTCCTCGAGTATCGCCGTGCGCCGTCCGGGGTCGGCGTAGATGTCGCGTGCGATGTCAACAGCCAGCAGCTCGTCCTCGGAGTCGTAGCCGAGCATCTCGGCGAGCGCCGGGTTGACGGCGAGGAACGTCCCGTCGACTCTGGACCGGAAGATGCCGTACGTCGCGTTCTCAACGAGCGCCCGATAGTTCGCTTCCGACGCCCGCAACGCATCCTCCGCCCGCTTGCGCTCGGTGATGTCTCTCTGGATGGCCAGGAAGCCAACCGGGTTTCCCGACTCGTCGAGGATGGGATTGGCGGAGCTTTCGACGTTCAGCAACCTGCCGTCCTTGGCTCTGTTGACGAACTCAGTCGCCACGACCCGACCCGCCAGGATGGCCTCCCAGAAGCGCCTGTAGACCTGCGCTGTTTTCTTGCCGCTCTTGAGAATCCGCGGCGTGACCTTGCCGATCACCTCCTCACCCGTATAGCCATAGAGCCGCGTGAATTCCGGGTTGACAAACGTGAAGATGCCGTCGCGATCGGTCATGAAGATCGCTTCGCCAGAGGATTCGACCGCCTTGCGCAGCCTCACCAGATCCAGGTCCACCCGCTTGCGCTCGGCTCGCACCGCCACGTCGTCCAGCGCGCGGCGGACGGCGAATGGGAGGCGCGCGAGCTGGTCTTTGAGCACGTAATCGGTGGCGCCCTGCTTGATGCACTCCACCGCGCGCTCCTCCCCCAACGCACCCGTCACCACAACGAACGGGATATCGACCCCCTGCCGCCGCAGCTCGGCCAGCGCGTCCATGCCCGCCCAGCCGGGCAGGTCGTAGTCGGCCAGGACGATGTCGTAGGAGCCCGAACCCAGCCGCTCGGCGACCTCGTCGCGCGTCTGGGCGACGTCCGCGGCCACATCGACCCCGGCGTTCCTCAGTTCGTGGACGGCCAGTTCGGCATCCGCCGGGTTGTCTTCCACGAGCAGCACGCGCAGGCGCGGCGTGCGTCCAGGGTCCGCCGGTGACGAGCTCTTGCGCGTCTCGCTCATGTACCTTTTTCGGGGCGGAAGGCGTTGGGAGGGGGCGGCTCGTTCACCAGCAGCCAATAGAGCCCCAGTTGCCTGACCGTTTCCCGGAACTGGTCGAAATCCACCGGCTTCTGGATGTAGCTGTTGGCCCCGAGCTGATAGCCGTTGACCAGGTCCCGCTCCTCCTTCGACGAGGTGAGCACCACGACCGGAATCGCCTTGGTGCGCCGATCCGTCTTGAGCTGCCGGAGCACCTCCAGCCCGTCCACCTTGGGCAGCTTCAGGTCCAGCAGCACCAGTTTCGGCGGTCGTTCGAAGCTGCGCGCGCTGTGGGTGCCGCGGCAGAAGAGGAGCTCGAGCGCCTCCTCACCGTCCCGCGCGACGATGAGCCGGTTGGCCAGTCCGTTGCGGCGCAGCGCGTCCAGCGTCAACTCGATGTCGGCTGGATTGTCCTCGACCAGCAGAATCTCCAGCTCAGCCGGTGTCATGACTGTCTCCCGCCGCCGCACCCGACCGGTCGTCGGCGGTAAGCGGCCTGCCCAAGATGAAGAAGAAGGTGGCGCCTGTGTTCCGCCCGGCCTCGGCCCAGACACGCCCGCCGTGCCGGTGGATGATGCGCTGCACGGTGGCGAGGCCCACGCCCGTCCCCTCGAACTCCTCGGCACGGTGGAGGCGCTGGAAGACGCCGAACAGCTTGTCGGAGTATTTCATGTCGAACCCCACGCCGTTGTCCCGCACGAACACGGTGGGGCCGCCCGGCGACTCGGTCTCGCCCACCTCGATGACCGCCATCTCCCGCGGGCGGGTGAATTTCACGGCGTTCGACAGGAGGTTGGCGAACACCAGCGTCATCAGACCCGGGTCGCACATCGCCGGGGACAGGCGTCCGATGCGCCACTCGATCCGCCGGCCTTCGGTGTCCGATCCCAGCGCCGCGATCGCGCGGTCCACCAGCGCGCTCAGCTCGGTCAGGCGCGGGGACAGATCGGCGCGGCCGACCCGCGCGAGGCCGAGCAGGTCGTCGATCAGATGGCCCATGTGGCGGGTGCCCTGCTGAACCCGGCCCAGATAGTGCTGCGCCGTGGGCTCCAAACCCGGAAGCTGTTCCTCGAGGAGTCTCGCGAACCCGTCCACCTGGCGCAGCGGCGCGCGCAGGTCGTGCGAGACGGAATAGGTGAACGCCTCCAGATCCTGGTTGACGGCCTCGAGCGCGGCGGTGCGCGCGATCACGCGTTGCTCCAGGTCTTCGTTGAGGCGACGGACTTCCGCCTCCGCGCGTGCTCGCTCGACGACTTCGGTCGCCAGCTCGCGGTTCGCCGCCGCGGTCTCCCGCGCCCGGCGGCCGGACTGCTGGGCGAATCCCACGGTTGACGCCATCAGGAGCGACAGGAGAACCCCGAAGCCGAGCACTGCCGCGGGCAAGGCGGTTCGCGCCTGCGCGATCGCCCCGGAGGTCGGCCACACGCGCACGGTCCAGGAGGCGCCGTAGAGCTCAAAGCTGGACTCCTGAACCCACTCGGGTGGTTGTCTCCCGTCGGTCCCCGCACGGCGGTAGATCTCCTCTGCCCGCTCGCGTACGGCAACCGAGTAACCAGTCGTCACGTTGGCGAGAACGGCATCGAAGAGAGCCTGCACGTCGAAGAAGGCGGTCAGGAACTCCCCGTTGGCGCCGCCATTCATCGCAACCACGATCACGAGGCTTTTGCCTCCCCCCACCGCATCGACGACGCGACATGCTGCCGATATGCCCGCGGCTCGCGCCGCCTCCAGGGCCGCCCGTTGCTGTGGTCCGAGTCCGGCGTACCGGTCCCCGATGCTCTCTACGCCGTCGCGTGAAACGGTCCAGCGCTGGTCCACGGAGGAGTCGGCCCACTCGATCGCGCGGAGGCTCGGATAATCGTCGAGAAAAAGGCCCATATCGAGGTCCCACAGCTCTCTGCTGCGAGCCGCCCGCCACATTCGCTGTCCCACCCGAGCCAGCGACTGTGTGCGGGTCGCGATGGCGGGCTCGATCTGGTTTCGCACGTCCGCCAGGGCCAGCCCGACCGTCCGCTCGATGTGGGTGTGCTCGGCGACGGTGAGCCCGCGCCAGAGGACCAGGGTCAGGGCGAGGAGTCCGAGGGCGATCGGAGCAGGGAACCAGCGCGGCATAACGCCTCCGTTGAACCTATGGTTCACGCGAAC
>Ga0326597_10012698_pt1 | contig 11101 bp, 6 predicted proteins | sample RVTome_12_FD_203789 | JGI IMG/M metagenome (GOLD analysis project Ga0326597, IMG submission 203789) | Soil microbial communities from uranium-contaminated site in the Upper Colorado River Basin, Wyoming, United States - RVT100D185 | ecosystem: Environmental > Terrestrial > Soil > Contaminated >... | reverse complement strand
GCAGCTCGACGACGGTCAGCTTCCACAGAGCCATCGCTGCTTCTTCGGTAAGGTGATTGGCAGGCGTCGCCGGATGGATGCCTGACAGGAACAACAGTTCGGCCCGGTAAACATTGCCAACTCCGGCGATGACCGATTGATCGAGCAGGGCGGCTCCGACGGCGACCTTCCTGGCCAGGAGTCGCTCGACGAACTGGTGACCCCGACGGGGCATCGAGATGGGGTCGGGTCCGAGGTCGTCCCTGATCGATCGTTCCTCGTCCGGAGTGATTACGTCACAGATCATCGGGCCGGCCAGGAACACTGTCGCCTCATCGGACCGAAGAACCAGCCGGGTATTGGGAGTGGGCGTCGGGGCGGGGCCGCGATGAATCTGGAATTTTCCGATCAGGCCAAGATGGATGTGAAGACGTTGATCGCCTTCCCAGTGATAGAAAAGATGTTTGCCGTGAGCTTCCATCGCCTCGAGGGAACGGCCGTCGAGTAAGGCGGCACCTTCGCGAAATCGACCCTGCGGCGACGAGACACCGATGGGGTGACCCAACCCGAGAGCCGCAGACTGCAGACGGACATTGCGATGCGTGACGTGGCCTTCGGGCATGAGTTGGGCCTACTGTAAACAGCCGGCCACTGTAGACAGTGGGCGACTGTAGGCCTACCAGGTGATCGTCGCCGAAACCGGGCGGTGGTCTGAGCCTTGATTGGCACCCACCGATGACTCGACGATACGCAGGCCAGACGAGACCATAATGTGATCGATCCGCAGGCATAACAACGGCCCGAGGCCGTACCAGGAGCACCTTGGAACGAAGCCGTAGTCGACCGGTTGAAGGTTCAGGTCGGCCCGGAGAGCTCGAAACGTCGTCGAGTAAACGGTCACGCTCAGATCTCCCATCAAGATGACATCGCCCGTCTCGGACGCAATCTCAGCGCGAATGACCTCAAGCAGCCGGTTTCGGCGATCACGCCCGCTGTGATTCTCGGGTGATGGCAAATGGGCCAGATAGACCACGACCGTTTTGTCCGGAGTGATGGCCAGTTCCGCCCGCGCAAACGTGCCCGCTCCCCCGTCGTCGAAGAAGGTGGCGTCGCTGATTTCATAACGCGAGACGAGGCCGACCTCGGTACCAGGAGCCGTGCATTCGCATCGCGTCATAAACGTATAGGGGGCGTTCATATCCTGAGCGACCGACTCCAGCTTGGCGGTGGTTATCTCCTGTAGGCCGATGATGTCTGCCGGTTCGAGCAACGGGGACGCGGAGTTGGTGAATAGCGCGTTGTACGTCGTGACTCGTAGGCTTGGAGCGGCCCCAGCCGCCAGGGCGGGCTGATTCCACGGAGCGATGACCATTGCCACGAACACTGCTGCCGTGGCACTCACCCCGACTGCTCGCACGAGGACGGCCCGGGACCTGGCGAGACCGACAGCAACGAGGTGTAGGACGAGCCCGATCACAAAAACCTGCGGCAACAGACTCGCCACCCACTCGGTGACCGACGAGGGAAAGACCAGCGAGAAGGCCATGACCCCATGGGTGATCACCGCCAGGGCGGCAACCAGAGCGGAGAGTCCGCCGCGCCGAGTCCATTGTTCCCTGGCCGTTGCCACGGCCCAGGAGGCCAGCCCACGCGTATCGACGTCCCGTAAGATCATGATCGAAGAAAATGTACCGCGTTGGGGTCCAATGATGCGTAGGGAACGCCGACCAGACGGCCGACGTTTCACACCCATGCGCTCCTTCCTGCTCATTGCGCTGATCATCGGGGCCTGCCAGCCGGCGACGGTTGATGTCAGTCAGTCGGTTTCGTCATCAACCATCACTTCTCCGGCGCCGACGACGACGATCACCGCCCCGAACCCGACCACGACGACCACCACGCCTTTGGACGAGCTGCATCGATCCCTGTACCCGTATCAGTCCGAGGCCTCAGTCGCCCAGGCAATTCAGTCAAAGGATGGACGTCCGGCTGACTTTGACTGGGGCATCGACTACGTGAAGTGGATCATCGGGTGGGATCAAGTCGTCGCCTTTGACGGCACGGACGGACCCGACCGGTGGGGCACATTCTATCGATCGAGCCAGGACGACACGATCTATATCAGCATGGGCATTCTCGGATACAACCAGGACCTTGACCCGGTGGTTGGCATCTTTCAGGCGACCACGTTTTTCGATGCGACTGGATACGATCTCACCGTCGAGTTACGCGAATCCACCGACGGCTGGTTGCTCGATTTGACCCCACCGATCATGGAAGAACTGGACCTTCCGGTGGGGACGCTGGCACAGGTGTTGGTTCAGTTCGAATCTGCATCTTTCGAGGCACCACTCTCGGAGGGAACCACTACGATCCGCTTGCGGGATAAACCCCACACCTGGGGTACGGTGCAGATCTCCTACCGGGACCCGCAAGGTCACGCCGTCGGGTGGCACGCCATAGTGATCGACCCGTCCGCCTAGGAGCCGCTCCCCGGTAATCGCCCGTTAACGGTTATCGGCGGGCCTTGGGGAACCCGCCGATAACCCGGGTGTTGGAGTGTCTTATCGTGTAGCGCGATGGCGTCCGCGACGCCGCTGCCAGAAGTACGCACCGATGAGGAGCGGTGCAATCGCCACCGACAGTCCGTCCTCGTCGCAGTGGCCCGGTCCAATGTCACCCTCGTTGTAAGCAGCCAGGGTGGATGCATAGGCACGCACATCCTTGCCGGCCTTACCGTTGAAGTTGTCATCGGGCGACGCCGTAGCGAAGAACGTTTCTCCGTATGCCAAGGCAGCATCGACGGCCGGCGTCGTGCCGGCACCATTCAGGACGTTGAGCTTGCCGGCGATCCACTGGTGGGCCAGCTGGTAGTAGGGGTTGCCACTCTTCGGAGCCGTCCACATGACGTCAAACCAGGTCGTGTCCACCAGACCGTAGAAGTTTTCTCCAGCCCCCTCGAGAAGCCCATCTCCGTCAGCGTCTCCGATGAGAAGCCAGGTATCGTCGTCCGGTGCTCCGCCCCAGAACAGGGTGTTGTGGGTCCTCCAGTAGCCCTGCGTCAGGGTGCAACCAAAATCACAAGCGACGAACACCGGTACGTTGCGGGTCGCCGTGTCGAGTAGAACCGGCAAGGACCCGCCGTCCTTCACGTAGACGGTCGCAGCATTGACAATCAGGTTCTCACCGCATTCGAGAATCGCGGCCGGCTGATCGTTTGGATCCGACGACAGCAGTGTCGTAACCGTGAACGTCTTCGGAGATTCGGCCACTGTGGCCGTTCCAATCTCGGTTCCGGTGCCACCATTGAATTCGTCCGTAACGACCACACTGCCGTTCACCACGGTGGTCGGAGCACCAAAGACGACATCCTCGGTACCAGTGAAGACCGTTTGCGGTGCTTGTACCAACGTGGCCGAAGCCGAGTTGACCCCATCTTTGTCAGTCGCATAGCCATAGGTGCACTCCAACTCTCCGGGAACTCCCGCTGCTGCGGCCGGTACCACCACCGAGCTGGCCTGATCGCCTACCAGGGTTGAATCGCAGTCGACCGCCGGCGCAATGGCCGATCCACCGGTTGGCGTGAACTGGTCAGCAACGTCGATCGTTGCCGCATCTGGGGCAGGATTCTTGATGGTGATCACCCCTTCGACCCGATGGTCGGCGTCAACGAACGGTGTGTCAGCCAGCGAAACCTTCACCTTCCAGTCGAGCGAGTATGACTGTCCGAATGCGAGCACCAGGCCGTCAGAGCCAATCGGTGCGCCGTTGGCATCGACCGCATCCTTCTCGATCTGCCAGTCATAGGTCCGGGTGTAACTCGTCTGTGCCGTCTTCGCCACGCTCAATGCGTAACAGTTCAGGGTCACAGTCGCATCGTCATCAGCACCGGTCTCGTCAATCGTCGCCGTGTTGACGAAGGTCGCCTCGTACTTTCCGTTGGTGTACACCGTCAAGTCGGTCGAGCAGGTGAATTCCCGCCCGTACTCAAGCGTCACATCGGTTTCAATCGGACCCCAACTGAGGTCATCACCGGTGTCGACGGTGGCGTAATCGTCAGTCACGTTCACTTCGTCGAAGCCGACCACCGAACTCGTCCAAACGATACCGACCGTGGCCGATACCTCCACATCGTTCGCGGTGGTCGCCGTAGCCTTGTTTTCGTCCACTGAGTTTCCTGACGGCGTCGCCGTGTAGTCGCAAGTGGCCGTGGAATCTGCCGCTATCTCGAGCGAGTCGCCGGTGTGCGTCCCGCCGGTACAGCTATCAATGGTGGCGTCCGTCGTGTCGCTCAGTTGATCGGCAACCGTGACCGTCATCGCGTCGTCCGGATGCGGATTGGTGATCTCGATCTCGCCGGTCACCTCGAAGTTCTCGTTGGTAACCGTCTCGGTCAGATCGATTTCGTAGTCATGGGTGACCGACTGACCCGTAAAGAGGTCATAAGTCTCGTCGGATTCCTTGGTGATCTCCCATTCGTGTGTCTCGTCGTAGGTGCCATCGGCCGTCTTGGTAACCACCGGGATGTAACAGGTCACCTCAACCCTGGCCGTTGCGGCCGTCCCGAATTTGACGCCATCTTCGGTCAGGGTGGCAGTGTTTTCGACGGTGTAGGTGTACTTCCCATCGGCTGCGTAGTCCGTGACGTCGGTCGAGCACTCGTAGGTGGACGACGTCAAAATCTCGGCCGTATCCGTGAATGGACCGTACGTCGTGTCCCCGTCCTGCTCGTTTTCGTCGATGACTCCGACTTCCTGGAGGCCAGAGTCGGTAGTCGAATACGTGAAGTCCTCCGTCGCTGTGTAGTCAATGGCGTTTAAGGTGACCGTCACCATGTTGGAAACCGCATCCCGATTGGGATCCCCGACGTTCGAGTAGGTGCAGTCAAGCTGTCCACCGTTCTTCGGGATGGTGTATTCACCGGCAACCGGGGCGATATTGCAGGTCAGCGATACGGATGTGGCATCCGACAACGTGTCGACGACCGGAACCACCAGATCGTCTTCTGGATTGGGGTTCCCGACCGTCACCGTGCCGGACACCTTGCCAGGTCCGTCGATCTGGGTCAGGGTCACATCGATGTCGTAATCGTGCTGGACACTGTCACCCGCGAACAGGTGATACTCGCCGTCGTCACCCTTGGTGATGGCCCACGTGTTGCCGATGTCGTATGTACCCGACACCGTCTTGGAAACCAAAGGCTGGTAGCAGTTAACGGTGACCGTGGCCCCGTCGCTGCCGGTCGATGCCAAGGTGTTCGTCTCGAAGGTGGCGAGGTTGCTGTTCAGTCCCTCGTCGTCGTCACAGGTGAAGGTGTCGTTGTAGGTCCAGGTCGTCGAGTTCCCAATATCCAGCCACTCTTGGCCGTTCGTGTCGCTGACGTCGACGGATTCATCGACCTCGGTGGGCGTGGCCTGCGAGAACAAAACGTCCGCCGTGCCTGTGTAATCCTTGGTGCCGCCCGTGGTGTTGATGTCGATATTGGCGGTAGCGGTGTTGAAACCGTCATCCGCGTCGGTGACGGCCTGGTTGTACGAACAGTTGAGCGTTGCGCCCGCTGCCAACACGTACGGGAACGTCACACCGCAATTGACGTCGGGGGAGGTAATTGATCCATCGAGGTTGAGCACATCCGTTACCGAATTGATGGTGGCCGGAATCGCCTTGGGAATTATCTCGTCGGGTCCGGTTGGGTTCGTGATCGTGACAACACCGGCAACGTTGGCGTTCGAAGTCACCCCATCGCCCCTCGTGACCGAGACTTTCCAGGTCACGTCTTCGGAGTCACCGGTGAACATGTCGAGGGTTTTCGCATCGGCGAAGGCTGCGTCGTCAGTGACGTCGGCGCCTTTGGCAACTAGCTTTTCAATCGTCCACGGGTAGGTCACGGTATGGGTGGGATCGGCTGTCTTGGTGACGTGCACCACCGGTAGCAGCCGGGTATTCCACTCCTCGAACCCGGCCGTCACATTCCAGTCGTAAGGTTCGAAGGCCTCCGCGCCTGTGACGCCGGTCGGATCGAAACCACCCTTCTCAGTCCAGAAGTAGAGCCACTGATCGCAGGCTTCGTTTCCATAGTTACAGTTGGCAGGGAACACGGAGTTCGGGACAAGCACGGTGATGTCGGCGTTACCGGATCCGGACTCGCCAATTCCGTCTCCTCCACAAGAGGCTGCGCCGGTGCGCTGCGAGGACATAAGGATCGGAATGTCGAGGGTGTAGATCTCTTCGGCCGGCCCACCGGTATCGTTGTAAAAGAGGCCGGTCCCTTCATCAAAGCCCTTGAGGTTGTCTTGTGCGTCGACAAAGAGGCGAATGGCGTCGACCGACATACATTTGTCGTTGCCTGAGTCGTTGGCATCGAGGACAAACTCACGGTAGAGCTCGTTCTGGTAATCGGTCTCGGGGATCGCCGCCACCAACACTGGGATGGTGCGTCCTCCACCGAAGAATGAGTCATACGTCGTGTTCGTACCAGTTCCGGCCGAGTCGGTGTTGTGGCCCTTTTCGGTATCGTCATTCGATTGGAGGGTGAGGAACGGATTGAACTGTCCCGTCCCAGCTGAGAGTGGTCCCTGGATGAACACGGCACCATCGTGCTCAATCACGGCATTGGCGTCGGCCAGGTTGATGAAATCTTTCCCGTGACTCGCCAGAGCGATCGTCGCTCCACCCACAATCAGAATGGCGAGGACGGAAACCAACCCAATCCGCTGACGCCAAAAAACTGTCGAAACCCTGCGTTTGTTCGTCGAAACCCTGTGTTTGCCCGTAGACATGGACCTGTCCCCTCCGCCACTGATGGCATCAGCGTGGCGGCAGACGAACAACGCGACCATGCAGCCAAACGCTGCCAGTCACGGGCGGCCTCCCAACCACGGCTTAACGCCTCTTCCCAATTCGAACCATATCAGTTCGCGTAAGGCCCCGTAAACCAAAAGTTCGTCGATTAAGCGGCTATTAAGTCGACCGCTGGAACGCGTCGCTTCCAAGAGGTGGTGTTAAAATCCGCAGCACACAACCCTCGAGGAACAACGTGCAACCAAACCCCTTACAAGAGCGCTTCAAAAACGGTGTCGTAGCGCTCGGAGGGTGGTTGACGATGCCGTCTGCGATTGGCGCCGAAATCATGGCCGGACTTGACCTCGACTACGTCTGCATCGATCGGCAGCACGGACTCATTGACTATTCCGACAGTCTGGCGTTGCTTGCGTGTCTGACTGCCCGGTCCGTGACTGCCCTCATCCGAGTGCCATGGAACACACCGGATCACATTGGTAAAGCCCTCGACGCCGGAGCGATGGGTGTGATCATACCGATGGTCAACACAGCCTCCGCGTGCCGGGCAGCGGTCGAAGCCGCTCTGTATCCGCCCCTCGGTCATCGCAGCTACGGCCCAACTCGTGCGGCCATCATCGAAGGCCCCGAATACTTCAAAGAGGCCAACCTCGCCATCGTTCCGATGATTGAAACCGCCGAGGCTCTGGCCGATCTCGACGGGATTCTGTCTGTCGAGAACGTCACCGCGATATATGTGGGACCGGCGGACCTCGCCATCAGCATGGGATTTCATCCAGGCACGGAAGATCCCGAGTTCCTCCAAGCTCTCCACCAGATCGTTGCCCGTTGCAACGCTCACGGCGTCGTGCCGGGGATTCATGCGACCGCTGCTACCGCTGGTGACCGGCTTGACCAAGGATTTCGTATGGTGACGATCACAACCGACCTTGTGGCCCTTCGAACCAGGCTGACTGAAGACGTCACAGCGGTTCGGAGCGGCCTGGTCGGCGAAACGGCCGCGGGTCACTAGCCTCAATCAACTGATGGATGACGAGAGAAACATCGTTCTGACCGGGTTCATGGGAACCGGAAAATCAACGGTCGGTCGGCTTCTGGCCAAACTACTCGACCGGGAGTGGCTCGACACCGACCAAATGATTGAGTCTGAGCACGGGCCGATCCCGGAGATCTTCGCCACGCAAGGAGAACCCTACTTCCGGTCGCTCGAGCGCCAGGTCGCCAGGCAACTCGCCGGGCGAACCAACCTGGTGATCTCGACCGGTGGGGGAATGATGCTCGATCGCCAAGTGCTCGACACTCTCGATCCGGTGTGCCGCATCTTCAATCTCGTGGCGACTCCGGAGAACATCCTTAGCCGGATCGGCCAGCATGTCGCTTCCCAACGACCTCTCCTGGCTGACGATGACCCAATGACTCGCATCGCCGAACTCCTCGCCGAGCGTTCAGTGGGCTACGCCGAATTCGAGATGATCGTCACCGACGATAAGACCGCCTTCGAGGTCGCCACCCAAATTGCCAAGCTCGTGACGACCAATTGATCAACGCCAACTCAAACCCCGCCCCAACCGACCAGGTTGTGAATCCTTTTGGCGTCACTGATCGTTGGACGGCAATTCCGCCCCGCATTCGGAGCGTCCTCACCTGGTTCGGCGTATTCGTCGCAGTCGTCGTTCTCAAACGCGACGCATTGCTGCTCCCCGCGTCGTGGGATGAGAGTTGGGCTGTGTTGCCAGGTGGCCTGTGGTTGAGTGACAACGGGTTCAATATTCTCGGCCTGGCCAAACAGCCGCTCCATTTCGAGTTCGGGCCAGGAACCTACGCCCTGGCACCTGTCACATGGATGACGGGCATCGTCGCAACGTTCGCAAGATCAACGAGCGTCTTCCTCGTTTCGCTTCGCCTCGTCCATATGGCCATCGGCGCAGTGGGACTGAGAGAGGTGTACCGGTTCGCCAGACCGGTATGGTCGCCCACCGCCTCCGTCGTCCTCGTCGTGGTGACCGCCCTCGTACCTGTGATGAACGCCCAACTCGGATTCATGTACCTGGAAATCCCGATCTTCACCACGGGCATGTTGGCGATCAACGCCGGACTGGCCGGCCGATGGGGAACCGCCACGTTTTGGGGAGCCCTCGCTACCTCGTTCAAGGCGAGCGGGATCCTCCCTCTGGGCGCCATCGTCTCCGCCGGCTTTATGGCCCAACGCACGATGGAATCGTTCCGAAGATCGGTGCTCGTCGTACTCCCGGCCATGGCGATCGGCCTGATCCCGGTATTACTGGATAAGTTCGTGGCTATGAGCGAACGGGATCTCGGTCACCTTCTGTGGGTGTCATGGTTACAGATCTTTCGGATTCCGGAACTGGCGATCGGCCTCCTTTTCATCGTTTTGTTCGGCGTTCTTCCCGACCGTTCTGATCGATCTTCCGAGCCGGACGTCCGGCTCAGGCTCGACACCCTGTCGAGCCTGATCCTGATGTTCATCGGGTTCTATCTCTTTGCGCTCTCCTTCGTTGTCCGAACGTTTTTTCTGCCTCGTTACTTCATCATGATTGTGCCATTCGTGCTTTTCGCCGCCTGGGAAGTTGGCGCACGGCGATTCGGTCCCCGAGTCGCAGCTGTCGCCACAGGCTTGCTGGTGGTGTCGATGATCATCAACATGTCCAGCACGTATCTGCTTGACCCCAACGAGGTAACCACGGTCGGACTTGAGTCTTCCAACGCATACGCCGAGTCGCTGCTCTTGACGAATACAATCCTCGACCGGGCCCTTCAGACCGGAGACCCCGTTTACCTGAGCAATAACCTGTGGTTCAGGACCCAATATCCCCGGCTCGGTTACGTTGAAGTCGTTCCCGAAAATGCTCACCTGCTAACCGAACTCAACCAGGACGACCCACCAGACACGTTTGTCATCGTTGACTCGGAGAACAGCGAGTTGGTTGACGATGCCCTTGAACTACTCGGCGATCAGCAGGACTACGCCTTCGTGTCGGCGACGGCCAGCCGGGGCATCCTTACTGCGAGGTACGTGACGTTTACACGAAAATCTGGCTGACGCTCGTAAGTTATGAAACCAGCTCAAGGAAGTGGATCGAATTCGGCTAGCTGTCGAGGGGTATCGAACCGTCATCCCGGTGATACTGCTCGTGGGAGGCGATGAGCTGATCCCAACCATCGGGGGCCTCGACGTCGACCGCGACGAGGTGACGACTGACAGGCGATCCCGACCGGTCGAGCTGTCGAGCTTCACGCAATAGCGTGGCCGACGCGTCGTCTATGCGCCGATGCTGAGCAAGGTGCTGCTCCCATGACACGGTAAGAAACACTTCACTCAGCCGATGCGGATCTTCGGCATTTCGGTACAACCGCCACCGATAGGCTCCGGTTCTCAGGCGCACCAAGCGAACCTCGGCCATGATGTCGGCAAACGCGTCGAGGTTGACGGGGTCGACATCCCAGGTGTTGACAATCATGACGGGGCCACCCTCCGTATCTGCGTGTCCCGAAACCGGCCCTGCGGTGAACTCGGGCGTCGAGACATCAGCGAGCGCCGGAATTCCGAGGCGCGGCGCAAGCATCGCAAGAACCAGCGAACCTGCTGAGAATACGATCATGGAGGGACCGGCCCCGATCAGGTCCGCCACCGCTCCGGCGAGAATCGAGCCAATCGGTAGAACGCCGACAAACGCCAGCGAGTACAAGCTCATCGCCCGACCCCGGACCCACTCAGGCGCCATCAGCTGGGCTGTGGCGTTGGTCGTGGTCAGGGTCCACACCCATGCCGCCCCGGCCACGACCAGGGCGACCATCGACCATGGCACCGACGGAGCAGCTCCCATCGCCACCCCGGCCAATCCGAACAGGCCAATGGTGGCCGGTAACGAATGGGCTCCGAGCCGTGACACGACCGCCTCACGCAAGAAGGCCGCCAGGAGGGCGCCGAGGCCCATCGCTCCGAGCATCAACCCATAGGCCGTGGCCGAGCCACCGAGCTCCTCGGTCCGACTCGGCAGTACCGATTGCACCACAGCCGACGTCATCGCGAACAGAGCCGCCAGTAAGAGGAGCCTGCGAAACGGCTTGGTGAATCGGGCATAACGAACTCCGAGGGCAATCGCGCCGGCCACTGAGGTCGTCTCTTTCTTGGACTCGGTCAGGGTCCTTCCCATGAATGCCAGCACAACGATCACCCCGGCATAGCTGATGGCATTGAGCCCAAAGGCCAGTTCGGGACCGGCCGTGGCGACAATGAGGCCACCGAGCGCCGGACCGACCGCTCTGGCGACGTTGAATGCCACCGAGTTCAAGGCAACGGCAC
>Ga0326597_10012697_pt1 | contig 11101 bp, 10 predicted proteins | sample RVTome_12_FD_203789 | JGI IMG/M metagenome (GOLD analysis project Ga0326597, IMG submission 203789) | Soil microbial communities from uranium-contaminated site in the Upper Colorado River Basin, Wyoming, United States - RVT100D185 | ecosystem: Environmental > Terrestrial > Soil > Contaminated >... | reverse complement strand
CCGCGAACTTGAGCACATTCATGGATTGATCGTCGACCTCGGCGCCAACGGGCGAAAGCTTGGAAGCATGCGAGGAAACCGAATCGATCGGGCCACCGAGGCAGTGCAGGGAATCGAAAACGTGTACACACAGCTGTGATAACGGGCCGCCCGGCGCTTTTGCCCTGTACCAGCGCCAGGTCTGGGGCGTCAATTCCAGCGCGCGTTCGTTGGAAAAGTTGCCTTCCATAAAAACCACCCGGCCAAGCTCTCCGGAATCGATGGCTTGCTTCATCATGCGGGTCCCGGCGAGCAGCCGCGCGGAGTGGCCGACAACGATTTGGATGTTGAATTGCTTGCCGAGCGCGGCAAGCTTGATTCCATCCACCAACGTATCGGCGATGGGTTTTTCCGTATACACATGTTTGCCGGCCTGCGCGGCTTGTTGCGCGATCGGCAGATGCTGTTCGTTGGGTACGGTCAGGATTACGCCCTGAATTTCAGGATTGACCAGCATCGCTTGCAGTTCGTCCACGCCCGGAACGCCGAACTCTTTGGCAAAAGCGTCGCGGGTTTCAGGTCTGCGGCTGTATCCGGCAATGATCTTCAATTTGTCGGATTGTTGGGCCGCCCGGGTAAGCACCTTGGCCCAACGGCCGAGGCCGATGATGCCGAGATTGACTGGGGTCGCGCACATGGTGAAATCTCCTTGCCTCGGCTAAATGCTTCCAGGCATTGCAGGCCGATGTTGACCAATTCATATTATCGTATTACGGTGTGCCGTTTGCGGCTGGGCTCCGAGACCGTGGCCGCGGAAGTATTCCGGTTGCTTGGAAGTCCGGGTTAATTGCAGAGTGTGATCCGCAACTAGACGGGAGTGGCATTCATGACGACAACAATGCTGGAGCGAGCCGAGGCGGTCGAAAGGGAAATGATCCAGGAGCTGGATCGGCAGATTACCGTAAAGTCGGTCATCTATACTTCGGGTGAGCGCGATCCGCGCTTGCCGATCAAGCGGCCCGCGCCGAGCGCCAAGACCTACGTGATGGGGCCTGATCCGCGCTTGCCGCGCATGCCCGACAAACCGACCTTGTTCGATTTCTTCAAGTATCGTTTCGGTCCGAGCGCCCATATGCTGCAAAGCGCCCGGCTAGCGCAGAAAAACGGCGCGAGTGAGAAAATCGTGCTGGCATGCCTGCTGCACGATATTTCTAACATCGGCTTCATTCGCGGCGACCACGGTTACTGGGGCGCCCAGCTCGTCGAGCCGTATGTCGACGAAGAGATAAGCTGGGGCATACGTTACCATCAGGCACTACGCTTTTACCCAGATGAAGCTGCCGGCTACACCTATCCCGACACCTACATCCGGCTCTTTGGGGCCGATTACAAGCCCGATCCGTATATCGAACGCGACTACCAATACGCGCGCAACCACAAGTGGTACATGACGGCGCGTTTGATCTGCGTGAACGATTTGTATGCGTTCGATCCGAATGCGCGGGTCGAGCTGGAGGAGTTCACGGACATCGTCGGCAGGCATTTCAAGCAGCCGAAAGAAGGATTGGGCTTCGACGCGAGCCCGACGGCGCATATGTGGCGCACGATTAACTGGCCCACGAAATACCTGTAGACGATCGAACTCTCGATCCGCGCGGCTCGGGAATGATGCCAGCTCGCGCGGCAGCAATTCGGTGAGTGCTGTCACGGTTGCCGCCGCGGGCACAACGGCCTAGAGCATGCGAATGGTGTCGAGGATATGGTTCCGCGCTGCTCTGCTGCTCCTGCTCGTGGGTTGTGCGGGGCAACTGGCTGGATTTTTGTCAGCGAACGGACTGGTATTCGCGCAAGGCGCAGCAGGATTCGGCGACGAAGATCGCGACTGGGGTGTGGCGCCACCCCCGGGACTGCGCGGCTCGAATTATCACGGCCGCACGCCGACCACGATCCCCGGCGCGCGCGTTGTGAAGACGCTGGAACTCAAGACGATGCTGGAGAGCGATCCGCGCCCGTTCTTGGTCGATGTGTTGAGTGGTCCGGCGCATCGCACCTTGCCTGGCGCGCTATGGTTGCACAACGGCGGGCTAGGTGACTTTGACGCGGCAGAAGAGAAACGTTATCTCGACACTATTGCGCTGCTGGCAGGCCACGACACATCGAGACATCTGGTTTTCTTCTGCTCGAGTGCACGCTGCTGGTTGTCGTACAACGCCGCCTCGCGCGCCGCGCGCGCCGGCTATACCAACGTCTACTGGTACCGTGGCGGAATCGAGGCCTGGCGCGCGGCGGGGCTGCCGACGACGGGATCCGATCCTTTTCCCTGGTAAATCGTTGCTGAATTATGTCTCCCGCGCAGCGCGAACACGCGGTACTAGCCGCGGATCCCAGTGCTCGACAGCCCAGCGTAGCATCACCTCCGGCTGCACTTGGGCTAGATCGACAGGTGGGCGTTGGCCAAGAAAGTGCAGCGCCCTGAATAGCGTCGCGCGTTCCGCGCCAACGGCAATCGGCGCGGCCCGCGTCTGCTTGGAGAGTTTTTCGCCAGCGGCGTTGACCACGACCGGCACGTGCAAATACGCCGGGGTGGGGAATCCAAGTAGCCGCTGCAGATAGATCTGCCGCGGCGTGGAATTAAGCAGGTCGGCGCCGCGCACGATACGCGTGATGGACTGCTCGCCATCGTCGACGACGACCGCCAGTTGGTAGGCATAGAGCCGATCGGCGCGCTGCAAGACGAAATCGCCGATCTCGCGTTCCAGGTCTTGCTCCTGCCGACCCTGATGCTCGTCGATGAATTCGATCGATTCGCCAGGCGTGCGAACGCGCCACGCACGCGGCTGTCGTCCCAGCGCCAGCCCCGCGCGGCAGGTGCCTGGATAGACTGGGCCCTCGATTCCATGGAGCGCGGAGTCCGCGACTTCACTGCGCGTGCAGGCACAAGGGTACGCAAGTCCGGCTTGCTGCAATCGTTCGAGCGCGCCCGCGTAGCGATCATAACGGCGGCTCTGGTACAAGATCGGCCCATCCCAATGCAGCGCGTAGACTTCGAGCGAGCGCAGGATTTCATCTGCGGCACCGGAAACCTCGCGGGGAGGATCGAGATCCTCGATGCGCACGAACCACTCCGCGCCGCGATTGCGCGCGTCCAGGTAACTCGCTAGGGCCGCGACCAGTGAGCCGAAGTGCAACGCGCCAGTGGGTGAAGGGGCAAAGCGTCCACGCATCTTGAGCGGTTTGGGGGGAGAATGTGAGGCGGCGTGCTCGGGCATTGTTGCTAGAATAAAACGGTCACAGCGCTATGCTAACCGGAAAGGGGAACCAACGATGAAAACGCGCGCGGCAGTAGCCCACAAGGCCGGCGTTCCGCTCACGATCGAAACGGTCGATGTCGAAGGTCCGAAAGCGGGCGAAGTGCTGGTGGAGATCAAAGCCACGGGGATCTGCCACACTGACGAGTACACATTATCCGGCGCCGATCCTGAAGGACTATTTCCCGCGATTCTCGGCCACGAAGGCGCTGGCATCGTGGTTGAGGTGGGTCCCGGAGTAACCTCGTTGCGCAAGGGTGACCACGTCATTCCCCTCTATGTGCCCGAGTGCCGACAGTGCGAATACTGCGTCTCGCGAAAAACCAATCTGTGCCAGGCGATCCGGATCACCCAGGGGCAAGGACTAATGCCCGATGGCAGCAGCCGCTTCAAGTTAGGCAACGAGCGCCTGCTGCACTACATGGGCACCTCGACATTCTCGAATTTCACGGTCGTTCCCGAGATTGCACTCGCCAAGATCCGCGACGACGCTCCGTTCGACAAGGTCTGTTATATCGGCTGCGGTGTGACGACGGGCATCGGTGCGGTCATCAATACGGCGAAAGTCGAGCCGGGTGCGAACGTCGTCGTGTTCGGCCTCGGAGGCATAGGATTGAACGTGATTCAAGGTGCAACGCTTGCCGGCGCGAACATGATCATCGGTGTCGACACCAACCCACGCAAGAAAATACTTGGCGAGCGATTCGGCATGACTCACTTCGTCAACCCCAAGGAGGTCGAGAGTGACCTGGTGGCTTATCTCGTCAACCTCACCGGAGGCGGAGCCGACTACAGCTTCGAGTGCATCGGCAACGTGGACGTGATGCGTCAGGCACTCGAATGCTGTCACAAAGGTTGGGGTGTGTCGGTGATCATCGGTGTGGCGGGGGCGGGACAGGAAATTCGCACGCGCCCCTTTCAGCTCGTCACCGGGCGCGTCTGGAAGGGCACGGCATTCGGCGGTGCGCGCGGCCGCACCGATGTGCCGCGCATCGTCGACTGGTACATGGACGGCAAGATTGAGATCGACCCGATGATTACGCATACGTTGAAACTCGACGAGATCAACAAGGGCTTCGCATTGATGCACGCCGGCGAATCGATCCGCGCGGTAGTAGTTTACTAGCGAAGCACGCGAAATGGGCGACAGACCACGATTTCCCGCAATAACGATGGTTCAGAGCCTATGACTCGCGGTCCCGTGGAATCTCACGGCAATCGTCGATTGTCGCCTATTGCGCTTCCCTACCGCGAAAACTCTGCACTGCTGTTCGAGACGGTCGCAGATTGGCCGTGGGCTGTTTTTCTCGATAGCGGCCGCCACGATCCGGTGCAATCGCGCTACGACATCATCGCCGCCGACCCCTGGGCGACGGTGACAACGCGTGGGGGGATGACGGAGATACGCACACGGGACTCGGTTCGAATCTCGCCCGAGGATCCCTTGGTGTTGTTGCGCGAAATGGTACACCCCCGCGCTGACCCGATCGGTCCGCTGCCTTTCTATGGGGGCGCAATCGGTTACTTCGGCTACGATCTCGGCCGCCGCTTCGAGCGCCTGCCGGCGACAGCGAACGACGACGAACGCCTGCCCGAGATGGCGTTCGGGGTCTACGATTGGGCCATAGTGGTCGATCATCTGGAGCGCTGCGCGTGGCTTGCAAGTCGCGGGCGCGATCCTCAGACGCTAGAGAACTTGCCATCGCTCGTGCACCGATTCAGCGCGCCTTTACCCGAGCAAGTGCGTAGCGTTTTTCGCACCACCTCTTCGATTCGCTCCTCGGTGACTCGTGAGCAGTACGTTCAGGCCTTCGAGCGCATCAAGCGCTATCTCGTTGAGGGTGACTGTTATCAAGTCAATCTTGCCCAGCGGTTCGAAGTACAGGCACAAGGCGACCCCTGGAGCGCATACCAAGCCTTGCGTGTATTGAATCCGGCGCCGTTCGCTGCGTATCTGAACTTGCCGTTCGTCAAAATTTTGAGCGCATCTCCGGAGCGCTTTTTGCAGGTGCGGGATGCGCGAGTAGAGACTCGGCCGATCAAGGGGACTCGGCCGCGGGCAGGTCATCCGCGCCTCGACGCCGAGCGGATCCGCGAATTGCGCGCGAGCGCCAAAGACCAGGCAGAGAATGTAATGATCGTCGACCTGCTGCGTAACGATTTGGCGAAGAACTGTCGGGTTGGCTCGGTCAAGGTGCCGCGGCTGTTCGAGGTGGAGAGCTTTGCCAGCGTGCATCATTTGGTGAGCACGATCAGCGGCGAGCTCGAGCCAGGCAAAGACGCAATCGATTTGCTGCGGGGTTGTTTCCCTGGGGGATCGATCACCGGTGCGCCGAAGCTGCGCGCGATGCAGATCATCGAGGAACTGGAGCCGTACCGCCGCGGCGTCTACTGCGGGTCGATCGGTTACCTTGGTTATGACGGCGCGATGGATACCAACATCGCAATTCGCACGCTGACGCTGAGCGATACGCATGCACGCTTCTGGGCTGGTGGTGGCATCGTCGCGGATTCGGTTGCGGCCGAGGAATATCAGGAGACTCTCGACAAAGCGGCCGCCTTCCTCAAGCTGGTGCAACAATGCGCGACGCTTGGTGCGACACGGTAGATTTGACTCAAAGCACACCGCTGCGTTTGATCTCAAGATAGCGATTGACCAATGCGAGCGGTAGCTCCTGGGGCTCGACATCTAGCAAGTGCGCTCCAGCGCGCTCCAAGCGGCGAAATGACGTAAAGCGATCGCGCAGATAGTCGGCAGCAGCGGCGTGCGCTAACGCACTGTCGAAGTCGTGCACCCGCGCCGATAGTGCTTCGGTCAGGACACGTTCGCGCAAACTCGCGAAGAGCACGAGGTGACGGCGGCGCATGAGATCGAGTGCGGGCAAAAGCGTGTCGTCGTCCTCGTCGCGCAAGTTCGAGAACACGATCACTAATGCGCGTTTGCGCACGCGCCGCATGAGTTCCAATGCCGCAGAGTAGTAGTCGGACGGACGTGAAGTCGGCTCGAGATCGTATAACTTCTGCAGCATCAGGGTGATGGTAGCGCGGGACTTGCGAGGCGCGATAAACCGGTTCTCGCCGCCCATGGTCAGGGCGCCGACCGCGTCGCCATGGTGCAAGCCGACGTGCGCGAGCAGCAACGCGGCATTCAGTGCGGCGTCGAAATGCGACAGTTCGCCATCGCGTGCCGCCATGCGTCGCCCGCAGTCGAGCAGCAACACGATGGCTTGGTCGCGTTCGTCCTGATATTCGCGTGAGATCAATCGATGCATCCGCGCGGTGGCTTTCCAGTCGATACGCCGCAGGCTGTCGCCGATGCGATACTCGCGCAACTGATGGAAATTCATGCCTTCGCCACGCCGCCGGCGTTGTAGCACGCCGAGCTGCGAGAGCCGATTGTCCGTCGCGAGCAGCGCGTACCCGGATAGCGCGCCGAAATCCGGGTATACGCGTACGGGCTGCGCGTCGCCCACACGGACCTGGCGTTCAAGCAAACCAAAGCGGGAGCGTAGCCTCAGCTCAACCGGTTCGAAGTCGAAGGCGCCACGCCGCATCGAGCGTAATCCATAGGTGACCTGCGCCCACCCGCGCGCCGGAAGGCTCGTTTCCTGTGGCAAGTCCCTCGCCTCGAAACCGGCCGGATGGCGGTCATGCACGCGCGCGAATATCGCTCGATGGGCATCGTTGGTCAGTAGCAGCCGGACTTCGTGCCAGCGGCCTGCAGCGAATGCACCGGCGGTCTCGCGACGCGCAGATGGAACAGGGGTTCGAAACAGCAGGTACGCGTCAGTGATTGCCGCTCCCGCCAGCAGCACACCCGCTTGAATCCACGTCCCTGCGGGAAACCACCCGAGCGCGGCTCCGATGGCAACCGCAAGCCAGAGAGCGACGACGATCAGCATTAGGCGGCTTGGCAGCATCACGCGGGGCGATCGGCGTCGTTGAAATAGAGGGAGTTAACGAGGCTTCGCGCCGAAATGCTCGCCGCCGCTTTCGAGATACGCGCGCTCCTCGGGTGTCGATGTTCGACCGAGCACGGCATTGCGGTGAGGAAAGCGCCCAAAGCGTTGGATCACGTCACGATGCCTGCGGGCGTAGTCCAGGTAGCCATCGAACTGAGATTCGCACCCTGCTGGGGTGCGGCCGCGGAGCTCTTCGAACTGCGTCACCGAACGCTGCTGCGTGCTTAGATCCTCGGCGTGCTCGAGCGGCAACAGGATGAACATGGTTTGCACGGAATGCAAGCGCGTAGAGAATCCCCTTTCGATGGCGCTGACCGATCCCGCCAGCGCGAGTGCGTCGAAAGCAAAAGCGCGCGGATCGCCGCGATAGAGATTACGCGGGAACTGGTCGAGTACGATCACGCGCGCGAGTGCGGATTCGGCGGTATTCATCCAGCTATCAAAGTTACCGGCCGCCGCTTTGATCGGGAGGTCGCCGAAGCGCCGTGCGATTTCCGCGTCGAACTGCGGATCATTGGCAAACCAAACCTTGGAGCGCGCTCGAGCCGCTTCAACGCTTTGCAGCGCGCTCGCAAACCAGAATGTCAGAACTTCGCTGATCAGATTTGCGTTCGAAGCATTCACTTCCGCGTGCGGCTTTCAGCTCGACTCAAGGCATGAACATTCGCCGGCCCGAGCGCGGCGGCACAATCTGGACATGACACCAGCCTGGGGTCGCGTCGGGATGCTCGAGCCACAAGCCCAGGTCCTCGAGCACGCACAAGTTGTGAAGACACCAAGTGTCCAAGGCGTCATTCAGGTCGTCGAGATCGATCGCCTGGCAGGTAAGGTGTTTGCTGCGTGCCGACGCACGGGGAATCGCGGCATTGATCGCGTGCGGCCGCCATCCGGAATTGACGATACCTGCGAATCCGGCGCGTTCAAGCAACGCATTCGCGCGCGCGACGGTGAGCGCGGCGTTCGTTCGTAGTTCGCCGCTCAATTCGTTTGCGTGCGAGCAATCGCGGCCCATGAAATAGTCGGCCAAAGTGATTGCGGAACCAAGCGTGGCCGGCTTAACTTCGAGGCGCATCGACCTTCTCCAGCAGCGCGACAAGAATCGCGTCCGAGTCCTGACCTTCGATCTGCAGCTCCGGCGCGGGTATGACGCGGTGACGCAGCACGGGCAACGCGACTTTCTTGACGTCATCCGGCGTAACGTAATCTCGGCCTGCGAGTAGAGCCGCAGCGCGCGCCGCCCGCACCAGTGCGATGCCACCGCGAGGACCCGATCCGACAGCCACACCATTCCAGGTTCGCGTCGTGCGTACGACCCGGACAGCATAGTCAATGACCTGGTCCTCGACGCGCAGTCCAGCCACGACCGACTGCAGCGCTACCACTGCAGCGGGCGCGATCAGCGTTCGGACCGCAGCAACATCGAGCTTGTCGGCGACCCGGTTCAAAGTGACTTGGCGCACCAATACGCTCTCTTCGGCGTGCGAGGGGTAGTCGATGCGAATCTTCAGCAAAAAGCGATCGAGCTGCGCCTCGGGTAGCGGGTAGGTCCCTTCCTGTTCGATCGGATTTTGGGTCGCGAGCACCATGAAAGGCGGCTCCAGCGCATGGGCTTCGCCTTCGATGGTGACTTGCGCTTCTTGCATAACCTCGAGCAGTGCGGCTTGCGTTTTGGCCGGTGCACGGTTGATTTCGTCGGCAAGCAACAGGTGAGTGAACACCGGGCCGCGCCTGGCCACGAACCGCTGCGCCGCCTGATCGTAGAGCATGTGCCCGGTGACGTCCGAAGGCATCAAGTCGGGCGTGAACTGAATACGAGCCGCGCGCCCCGCGAAGGTGCGCGCGAGTGCCTGCACGAGCAATGTTTTACCCAGGCCGGGGACACCTTCGATCAGGACGTGGCCGGCACAGAGCAGTGCGATCAGGGTATGCTCGATCACCGCCTGTTGCCCGACGACGGCCTTGCCAATTTCGGTCTTGAGCGTAGCGACGATTTCGATGGCCTGCGCAATGTTGCCGGCTGAAGCAGCTGGATTGGTCATAATCGTTTTCGGCGCAAGCGCGGCACGCCGGGCGTGCGGCTCAAGGAAGCGTGAATACTAGCAAGGGTCGCAACCGAGTGCACGAAATCGCGAGCTACATTCGGCAGACCTTCAAATGCATAGGCGATTTCGTTGGTACCGATACCGAGCTGCGCCGAGAGCTCGCGATAGCGTTGTTCCTTCGACAACAATACGAGCCGAGGCTGGAGTTTGGCGACCCGGCTTTGGCAAATCTCGCGCGCCGCACCGAGCAATGATACACGCGCGCCATTGGACCAGCGGAAGCGCCCACAAGCCCGGATGTGCTCGAGCAACTGGCGCCGATCCGGTTCATTGCGTGGTTGTATCGGGCCGAAGCGTACCGCCGTGCGCCATAGCCACAGCACCAGCAGCGCCAGGCCGGCAATGATGGTTTCGATGGCATGGTCTTGCAGCCATTGCAGTATCGGCGCCGAAAGTGGTGCTCGCAGCACCAGGACCTTTTGATTCGAAGGCGCGAGGCGCAGGACCTGCCATAACAGTTCAGCGTTATCGTGGGCGCCGATCGCGCGATTCGTGAAGCGCCTAAAACCGGTCACGATGCTGATTCGTCCCGCTCCGTGACGCAGGCTCGCGAGCCGCGCGCCGCCCGCGTCGGCGACTATCAGGTCGGGCTTGACATGCGCGAGTTGCAAGGTCTCGCGAAAACTCGATGTGACTTGCAGCGGGTGTTCGGCATTTGGGAGAACGACGGTCATGGTCTGGGGAAGCTTGGTCCTGGGTGCTTGTCCGCGACCGATACCGAGCGTATCGAGCATCACATCGCGATAGCGTAACGGCTCGGGTTCGACAATCAGATGTCCGCCAGCGCTCGCCCAGAGTGCGAGCGCTTGGGCACGCTCCGGTGTCACCATTGCGCGGCGGCTAAGCAGGATCAACGTGGCCCCAGCAGGGATCTGGTCCAGGTCACCTGGTCGTGCGATCGTGCTTGCGGAAAACTCCATCCGCTCCATGAAGCGCATGGCCGCGAGATAGGGATTGGCGCGCGCCGCACTCGAAGCGCCGACCCTCACACGGCTATCGACCTGCTCGTACGTGTCGAAGAACCACAGCGCTGCGAGCACGCCCAAAACGGCGGCTAGTCCCGATGCGTAGACGTTGCGTTTCATGAAGCCTCGATGCGCGGACTGAAGTGCTGCGACCATTCGGCGCATAGCGTCTTGATCGTGGAGCGATCCGGAACGCGCTGTGCGTATGCGGCTTCGGACCACAGGCTGACCAGGCGGCGAAAGTAGGTGCTTAGCGGTACTAGTCCGGAATGATCGACCCGGCGCAGACAGTCGACCTCGGTATCACCGCTTGCGAAATCGATGCGGTCACGGTGAATCAGGGTGGCAAGTGCACCCCGGTAGAGCAAGCTCAATGAAAGTCGCGGGTCTGAATCGGCCGTGGCCGCTGCCACCTGTGCGAGATTCTCCGGCAGCGCCTCGGGGCGCACGTCGAGCCCGAAAAGAACGCGCGGGGGCGCACGCTGGTCACGTGCGGTAGGGGTGAACTTCCATTGGCCAAGGTTACGCACGAGATAGCGGATGAGGAAGAAAGCACCGATCGCCAGCAGCGCGTAGGCCGCGACGCGCACGAGTCCGGCAAATACGTCGCTCAAGAACTTGAGAAACTCTGCCAGCCCACGAAAGTTCCTCGACGACGCGCGTTGCTCGTCCTTGACGCGTCGTTGCCAGATTTTTTCCATGCGGTATTCCTGGAACTCGGGCGCAGCCAGAACATCGCGAATGACCTCACGCGGACGTTGTTCGGCGGCATTGCCGTCATGAAC
>Ga0326597_10012696_pt1 | contig 11101 bp, 7 predicted proteins | sample RVTome_12_FD_203789 | JGI IMG/M metagenome (GOLD analysis project Ga0326597, IMG submission 203789) | Soil microbial communities from uranium-contaminated site in the Upper Colorado River Basin, Wyoming, United States - RVT100D185 | ecosystem: Environmental > Terrestrial > Soil > Contaminated >... | reverse complement strand
CGTGTCGTTCGATAGCGACGTTAGGTAGGACTGCGCGATCAACAGCTTATGAGCAGCCGTTAAAAACGTCCGCCTCAATTCAGTGACAAACCGTCTTAACTTATTTTCATAAGATATTGATTACAATATATTATTTAACTGGCACATACCATGCTCTCTCTTACGCGTGCCGGCAAAAAATGCCCGCCGCGTAGTTGCAACAGAGAAGGCGTGAATAGTTCACGCGCGCCTTCTTCCAGTGGTCAGGCAACTGGCCCCCACCGACGCGGCGCCAAGCATCCCGGTCAGTAGCCCAGCGCGGGCAGTCGCGCTGGTTCTCGACGTGACGATTGACTCGGGATGGAAACATGGACTCCTGGCAATACCGCGCCGGCCGTGCCGCGCGCGCCGCTGGCAAAGCGGCTCAATCCTCAATCTCTGCCTTCTTCTTCCTGGCCGCGGTCTTGCCGCTCGGCCTCACCACCGCCAATGCCGCGGACAGGAAGCCGCCTGCGGTGACCATCACCGCTCCCGTGTCCGGCGCCACCGTCTTCGGCACGATTACCGTGACGGCCAGCGCCTCCGACAATCGGGGCGTTGCCGGCGTCCAGTTCAAGTACAACGGCGTCAATCTCGGCGCCGAGGACACCACCGCTCCCTACTCGGTCAGCGCGGACACGACCACGGTGCCGAACGGATCGTACGCGCTGACTGCGGTCGCGCGCGATGCCGCCGGTAGCCGGACCACGTCCGCGCCGGTCACTGTCACGGTGGCTAACGCGCCTCCGCCCGATACGACTTCGCCGACGGTTGGCCTCACCTCTCCTGGCACCGGGGCCACCGTCTTCGGCACGATCACCATGACGGCCAGCGCCTCCGACAACGTCGGCGTCGTCGGCGTCCAGTTCAAGTACAACGGCATCAACCTCGGCGCCGAAGACGCGACCGCTCCCTACTCGGTCAGCGTGGACACGACCACCTTGTCGAACGGCTCGCACATACTGACAGCGGTTGCGCGCGACGCGGCGGGCAACCTCGCCACCTCGGCACCGGTTACAGTCACGGTGTCCAATGCGCCTCCGCCCGACACGACGCCACCGACGGTGGGCATCTCTTCTCCCGCGCCCGGATCCATCGTTGGCGGCACGATCATCGTGGCGGCCAGTGCTTCCGACAACGTCGGCGTCGGCGGCGTCCAGTTCAAGTACAACGGCATCAACCTCGGCGCCGAAGACACGACTGCCCCCTACTCGGTCAGCGCGGACACAACCACAGTTCCGAACGGGTCGTACACCTTGACGGCGGTCGCGCGCGACGCGGCGGGCAACCTTGCCACTTCAGCGCTCGTCACCATCTCGGTGTCCAATGGACCCCCGCCAGATACGACCCCGCCGACAGTAGGCATCACCGCTCCTGGCTCAGGGGCCACCGTCTCCGGCACGATTACGGTGACGGCCAGCGCCGTCGACAACGTCGGCGTCGCCGGCGTCCAGTTCAAGTACGACGACATCAATCTCGGCGCCGAGATCACCACTGCGCCCTTCTCGGTCGCCGTGAACACGACCACGGCCCCGAACGGCTCGCACATACTGACGGCGGTCGCGCGCGACGCCGCGGGCAACCTCGCAACTTCGACGCCCGTCTCCATCACGGTGTCCAACGACACCACGCCGCCACTGCCCACGCAGGGCGCGAAGGCGACTGCAACTTTCGAATCCCTGGGGTTGTACTGGACCCCGCCCTCAAATCCGGGGGCCGCTGGCTGCACGGTGCGCTACCGGAAGACCGGGGAATCGGCCTGGAAAGATGGCTTGGCGATGTGGTACGACGCGCGCAACACGGAGTGCCGGGGAAGCCTGGTGCATTTGAGCCCTGGAACCAGCTACGAAGTGCGGTTCGCCATGCCGGGTCAATCCCCAGTCGCGCAGATCACGGCCAATACCTGGAGCGAGACGTTCCCCATCGCTCAGACTGTTTACCTGGCGAACGGCACGATCACGCAGACACTGACCATCACGCAGGGTGGAAGCCCGGCCGGCTATGTGCTCTACACCTCGCCGCCCGGCGGCCAGACGACGATTGACGTGGCCAACGCGCAGCTCAACAACATCACGATCTCGGCGCCTTACGTGATCGTGCGCGGGCTCACCATGCGGGGCGCGCAAGAACACGGCATCGTGCTGCTCGACGGCGCGCACGATGTCGTGATCGAGAACAACGACATCAGCGGCTGGGGACGTTACTCCTACACCAACAGCGTGGGATGGCAGATTGGGGCGGACTGGGCCGATGGGGCCGCGGGTGTATTTGGCAATTGTTCAGCTACGCCCGGCCAGGGCCTGGAACGAGTGGTCATCCAGCGCAACCGCATCCACCACCCGCGTTACGGGGCCAACAGCTGGGATTGGGGGCATCCGAGCGGACCCCAGGCCATCGGCTTGATCGATTGCGGCGGCAACAGCGTGTTCCGCTACAACGAGATCTACAGCGATGGCACTGACCAGCGTCGATTCAACGACGGCATGGGCGGGGCATACAACTTCTCGTCCGCGGGATTCCCGGGCGCCGATTCCGACATCTACGGAAACATCGTCATGCACGCTTGGGAGGACGGCATCGAGGTGGAGGGCGGCGGCCGCAACGTGCGTGTCTGGGGCAATTATCTCGACCGGACGACGACCGGCGTGTCGAGCACCGCGACCCAATTGGGGCCGCTCTATATCTTCCGTAATGTGTACAATCGCGCCCGGACGATGTCCCAGGTTCCACTGGACCAGGACATACGGAGCACCTTCGCCAAGTCAGGCACGAGCGGCGGCTGGGGCGGCGGGCGGAGATACATCTTCCACAATACCCTGCTGCAGGCGCCCCCTCCTCCGGGCTCGGTCTTTCCGCTGGGGGCCGGCAGAGGGATCAATATGACGATCACCAACACGGTCAGCCGCAACAATGTTTTTCACGTCTGGCAGAATTTTGTCCCGAGCATCGAAGTGGAAGGAGGTACCGGCAACGATTTTGACTACGATCTCTACAATGGAGTGCTCTCCGGTACCATCGGGGGCGCGGAGTCCAACGGGATCGCTGGTGCGCCTGTCTACGCGGCGGGAAACGGCTGGTCCAGCGAATCCGGCGGCCTCTACTCGCTGGCGGCAGGCAGTCCCGGTCACGACCAGGGAGTGCGGATACCGAACTTCAACGACGGGTTACTGGGCGCGGGGCCGGACGTCGGCGCCCATGAAGCGGGCAGCCCTGCCATGAGCTTCGGGGTAAACGCGGTGTCTACCAGCTGGTAGCGAGTGCAATTTTGGCTCGATACCGACGGAGTAGCCGTCCCTCGATGGGGGCGGCGCTCCACTGCAATTTCGTTGTGATCGAAGCGACATGATCCGATTGGCGCATCGGTCCGGGTAGCGACCTGAACATGATTGAAGTAGATATAGGGCGAGCAGGAGAACCCCTATGCCCGTTCAATCATGCCTGGAGGCAAGCTGATGGCCGTGGCGGCGCGCGCTGCCGCCTTCTTGCTGGTCTTGGCCGCGGGCTTGCCGTTCGCGGCCGGCGCCCAGGGCTGCGTGCCGGACACGACGCCCGACTGGATGACGTCGGTCCCGCCGGCTGTCTCGTCGGCGCAGGTACGGCCCGCCGATTGCGCGACCGTGCAGCAAACGCCGCCGGATTTCAGCTGGCCTGATCTGAGCTCGGATGCCCAGTATCAGGTGATTCTGACTTATCCGGACGGCCGCATGCGAAGCAATACCGTGGCGCGCAACTGGATCAACTGGGACGAAGTCCTGCCGGCCGGAGCCTATACGTGGCAGGTGCAGGCAACCAACGCCGGCGGGACCCAACAGAGCCGGCCGCGCCGCTTCACGGTGGATGCGGGCGCCGTTCCGTTCCTGGTTCCCGATTGGATCACCTTGTTCAATCGCGCGGCGGCCAAACCTCACCCGCGCGCGTTGCCCGACCCCGCAACCGCGCAGGTCATTATCAGCCAGCGGCAAGCCGAATTGGGGTTGCTGTACGCCCGGGTAGACAGCCTGCTCGCCGCTCCCGTCCAGGCCGAGCCGGCCGCCACTTTGTTGAAGACCGAGATATCTGCGCAGACGCAAGACGAGTGCAGGCTCACGCTGGACGCGGCGCTCGCCTGGCTTGCCACGGGCAGAGAGGATTACCTCGCCGATGCGCTCCGCCGCACCCTGAATCTCGCCTCGTGGGATCCTCGCGGCGCAACCTCGTTTGCAAATGTAGACGAGGCCTCCCGCCTGATCGCAGGGACTCTTACGATCGCTTACGACTGGTTGTTCCCGCGGCTCGACACCAATCAAAGGAACCAGCTGCTGGCCTCGATATTGGCCCGCGGCACCGACATGTACAACGACGTCATCGGCAGCCGCGCGCGCATCGCCATCCATCCCTACGATTCCCACGGCAACGTCACGCTGAACTACCTTGCGATCATGACCGTGCTGCTGGCCGGCGACATTCCCGAAGCCTATGGCGGGCTGCGCGATACGCTCCCGCTCGCCCTGCACTGGACCAGCCCCTGGGGCGGCGAGGACGGCGGCTTCGGCAACGGCACCGGGTACGCGACCTGGACCAGCGGCGACTTGCTGGTCCCGTGGTACATTCTGCGCTGGACGGTGGGAGTGGACCTCGCGCGGAAGGCCTGGGTGCGTAATTACTCGAACTACCTCGCGTACTTCATCCCGCCGGGAACTCCGGCCGGGGTATTCGGCGACGGTTCCGAAATGACGCTTGCCGAGGCATGGGCGCGCTTCGGCAAAGCCCATGCGCTGTTTGCGCCGGGCCCGCTGGGGCGCTGGTATGCCGCGCAGTTGAGCGGCGAAGACTCCACGGCGCTGCAATGGCTCCTCGCCCCGCCCGCCGACACGAGCCCGGCGCCGTTTCCCGCCGGCACCTCCGATTCGGCGCTGTTTTCCTCGATCGGCTGGGCCGCGATGCACAGCAACCTTCAGGATCCCGCCCGTACCTCGGTCTATTTCAAATCGAGCCCGTACGGCTCCTACAACCACAGCCACGCCGATCAGAACAGCTTCGTCATCAATGCCGGAGGTCGGTCCCTGGCCATCGGGTCCGGTTATTACGACAGTTACAACTCCCCGCACTGGTGGCAGTGGTACAAGCAGACCCGCGCGCACAACGCAATCACGTTCGACGGCGGCCAGGGCCAGGTCGTATACGAGAACAGCGGCGAGCTGGGCGCCGGCACGATCACCGGCTACGTGCGCCAGCCCGATTACGACATCGTTTCCGGCGATGCAACGTCCGCCTACGGCGGCGCGCTCACGGAGGCGAAGCGCTCGCTGGTGTACCTGCGTCCGAACCTGGTCCTGGTGTACGACCGCCTCGCTTCCGACGTTGCCCGCCAGTGGGAATGGAACATCCACGCGGTCAATGCCATGAACGTCGTCACAGACCAGAAGGTCTCTATCCAGAACAACGGCCAGAGCCTGTGCGTGGACATGCTGGCCGCGCCCGCAATCCAGTTCACCCAGACCGACCTCTTCACCGCGGATCCCGCAACCGCAATGCCCCGGCAGTGGCACGGCAAGTTCGCCAGCGTCGATCCCCTGGGAGCCGCGGAGTTCATCGCACTGCTCAATGTCGGCTGCACCGCGACCGCGGCGAGCGCCAGCAAGACGGACGGCGTGTGGTCCGTGAACGTTGGAACGAGATGGGTGACGATGGATTCCGGCGGTGGAATCACCGTCCAGTAAGGAATTGTGAAGTTTACCGGCCCGAAATTACTGATACCGTCGGGATCGGAGCGCGGGGTGCCGCACCCGATGTGGAAGCGGGTGCGGCAGTTTCCCGGACCACCTGCGGCGTGACTTGAGAGGGCGCGGCCTGCAGCACCGGCTGCGCTTGCGCGCCTCCGTTCGGGATCAGGGAAAAGACCGGGATGGTCTCCTTGTGTTTCAACGGAAGGTAAACCAGCGTGATACGGTCTTCTCCGATGGATTCGACGCGGTATATTCCGTCAAGGGTCTCCCCTTCCCGCACCGGAATGGTGGCGTCGCCTTTCGAGAGAAAAACCTGCAGCTTGCCGTCCTGAAGGAGTTTCCCTGCGAATCTGTAGGGCATGGGTGGGACCGTCGGTGCAGCCGGCTTGGAAACAATCTGAGAAGGCGGCGGCTGCCACGCACGCGAGCCAAAGAGCGCTCCCTGGGTCTCGCCCAGCGGAGCCCGCTCCCGCAGTGCAAAACGTCCGGCGGCTTCCTTCGTCGTTGAGTCCTGCGGCCTCGCAGCAGAGGGTCCCGGCTCACCTGCCCGTGTCGGAGAGGAGAGTAATTGGCCGGTCAAGGGCCATCTCCCCCGCGGGTCGAGCGCCGCATACGCAGCGACTCCGACGAGAATCGTGAACAAAATCACCCTTTTGGTGTTAGCGCGCATATTGCCGCTGTTATTGGGCCATGTAGCCTCAAAATTGTACGTGATACGGGTATTTCACCGTTGTATAACCGTTGCAGTAAATCCGTAGTCCGGCCGGCACGGCTTTGCCGCGATCAAGATGCAACATCCCTGCAACATTCCCGCGATAAAGATGGGACCGTGCATCGGGACAATCGTTTCGCGCCCATCTGGCATGGGGCCGGCTTTACGCTGCTCGAGCTGCTGGTGGTGGTCGCCATCATCGGCCTGCTCGTGGGCTTCGTAGCCCCGCGTTATTTCGGCCAGATCGGCAAGTCCGAGGTCATCACCGCCAAAGCCCAGATTGACGCGATCGAGAAGGCGCTCGATCAGTATCGCCTCGACACCGGCCGCTACCCCACCGCCGAGCTCGGACTGACCGCGCTCATCGAGCGCCCGCAGAACGAGCCGAAGTGGAACGGGCCCTATCTCAAGAAAGCCGTGCCACTCGACCCGTGGGACAAGCCGTATCTTTACAAGGCACCCGGTGAGAAAGGCGACTACGACCTCATCTCCTACGGCAAGGACGGCGCGCCTGGCGGCAGCGGCGAGAACGCCGATATCACCAACCATTAAGCTGAAAGGCGTGAATGGTGAGTCGTGAGTAGTGAATGGAGATACCGGTTTCGTAAATCGCGATTTATGAATCGCCTTTGTTTCTCTGGCGCCTCGAGGGTAAGAAATATTTCGTTTTTTGATCGGCGTTCATCGGCGGCTGAATATCGTTTATGCGATTTGAGCTGAAAGCGATCACCCAGGAAGGGCGGATCGAGGCGCTCGATTTCCATGCGCTCGATGAAATAGGCGCGCGCCAGCAGGCCGAAGGCCGCGGCTACACCGTCCTCACGCTACGCCGGAAGTCGGGCCTGTTCGAAGGCTGGCGCGAGGGCGAGCGCTTTCCGGTGGCGCTGTTCTCGCAGGAGCTGCTGGTGCTCCTCGACTCCGGCCTGCCGCTGGTTGAGGCAATCGTCACGCTCGGCGAGAAAGAACGTCATGCCGGTTCCCGTGCCGTGCTCGAGCATATCGCGAGCATCCTGCGCCAGGGACGGCCCTTCTCTGCGGCGCTCGAGCAGTTCCCGCATGCTTTCTCGCCGCTCTACGTGGCGACGGTGCGGGCGGCCGAACGCACGAGCGATCTCGGCCTCGCGCTCGGTCGCTACGTCGCGTACCAGAACCAGGTGGAGGCGCTACGCAAGCGCCTCACGAACGCCGCGATCTACCCGCTGCTGCTGATCGGGGTCGGCAGCCTGGTCAGCCTGTTCCTCATGCTCTACGTGGTGCCGCGCTTCTCGCGCATCTACGAGGAGCGCGCGACCGATCTTCCCCTTTTCTCCAAGCTGCTGCTCGCATGGGGCCAGCTGGTCGAGGGGCATGGCCTGCTCGTGATCGGCGCGCTTGTTGGTCTCGCGATCGCCTGCGCGTACGGCCTGCGCTCGGCGCCCGTGCGCGCCCGGCTTGCCGACGCCTTGTGGCGCATCCCCGCGCTCGGCGAGCGCATGAAGCTCTACCAGCTCGCGCGCTTCTACCGCACGATCGGGATGCTGCTGCGCGGAGGCATGCCGCTCGTGTCCGCGCTCGACATGGGCGCGGAGCTGCTGCACCCGGCGCTGCGCGCGCGGCTCGCCGCCGCGCGCCGTGCAATCAGCGAAGGACGGCAGGTGTCGGTCTCGATGGACGGCAACGGGCTCACCACGCCGGTGGCCCTGCGCCTGCTGGCGGTCGGCGAGAAGAGCGGCAACATGGGCGAGATGATGGACCGCATCGCCGTATTCCACGACGAGGAGATCTCGCGCTGGGTGGACTGGTTCACGCGCCTGTTCGAGCCGATCCTGATGGCGGCGATCGGTCTCGTGATCGGGGCGATCGTGATCCTGATGTACATGCCGATCTTCGAGCTGGCGGGGAGCCTGTAATGGACGCGCCGGCGGAGCACGCGGTGGAGCCGATTGCAACCGAACTGGTAGCCGCGGCGCGCGCCGCCGCCGGCCGGCGCCGCGTGGTGGACGTGCTCGAGGAGAGGCTCGCGCTTGATCCCGATACCTTCACCGATCGCGTCGGCCTGACGGCGCGCATGCCCGTCATGCGCATGGACGAGCTGCGGCGCATGACCCCGGCATTCGACGTGCTGCCGTTCAACGAATGCTCGCAGCGCGGCTGCGCACTGCTGCGCGATGCAACCGGCGAGCATCTGCTCGCCGTGGACGACCCGTTCTCGAACGAACTCACGGCATGGGCCGGGGAGCGTCTCGCCCTGCCCTTCGCCTGGCGCCTCGTGCACCGGGGCGATCTCGTCGCCTATCTGGCGAGCCACGAGGAGACGCTGCGCGCGCTCGACGCCGTCCAGGCCGATGTCACCGTCTCCGGCGCGGAACGTGACCGGGTGGAAGACCTCTCGCTGAAGGCGATCAACGACGAATCGAGCGAGGTGGTGCGCCTGGTGCGCTCGACGCTGCGCGACGCGCTCAAGATCGGCGCGAGCGATATCCACCTCGAGACCGTCGCCGCCGGGCTGATCATCAAGTTCCGCATCGACGGAATCCTCACTCAAATCAAAGCGATACAGGACATGCAGCAGGCGGAACAGGCGATCGCCCGGGTGAAGGTGCTGGCGGAACTCGACATCACCGAGCGGCGCGTGCCGCAGGACGGGCGCTTCAAGGCGCTCGATCGCGGACGGGCGGTGGATTTCCGCGTCTCGATCATGCCGAGCATCTACGGCGAGGACGCAGTGCTGCGCGTACTCGACAAGCAGTCGCTCTACGAGAGCACGCAGCAGCAGCTCTCGCTCGACAGCCTCGGCTTCGGCGAGGCGGACATCCATACCCTGCGCCGCCTGTCGCACGAGCCGTACGGGATGCTGCTCGTGACCGGGCCGACCGGCAGCGGCAAGACCACCACGCTCTACGCGGCGATCACCGAGATCAACAACGGCCAGGACAAGATCGTCACCATCGAGGACCCGGTCGAGTACCAGCTGCCCGGCGTGCTGCAGATTCCCGTGAACGAGAAGAAAGGCCTCACCTTCGCGCGCGGGCTGCGCTCCATATTGCGGCACGACCCGGACAAGATCATGGTCGGCGAGATCCGCGATCCCGAGACCGCCAACATCGCGGTGCAGTCGGCGCTGACCGGGCATCTCGTCTTCACCACGGTGCATGCGAACAACGTCTTCGACGTGATCGGGCGCTTCATGCACATGAACGTGGACCTCTACAGCTTCGTGTCGGCGCTGAACGCAATCCTCGCACAGCGCTTGGTGCGGCTGGTCTGCCCTTATTGCGCCGGGGACTACCGCCCCGACGCGGCGCTGCTGCGGGAATCGGGGCTCGACGAGACCACCGCGCGCGATTTCCGTTTCCGCAGCGGACGCGGCTGCCGCGAGTGCCGGGGCGCGGGCTACAAGGGACGCAAGGCGATCGCCGAGCTGTTGATTCTCAACGACGAGCTGCGCGAACTGATCACGCAGCGCGCGCCGGCACGGAAAATCAAGGAGGCTGCACACAACAACGGCACGCGCTTCCTGCGCGAGGCGGCGTTCGATGCGGTGAAGAGAGGCGAAACCACGCTGCAGGAGATCAATCGTGTCACGTTTGTTGCGTGACCGGCTGCTGGTGTCGCTCGCCCCCGGCGCGATCGCGCTCGCGCGCGCAACCCGCGGCCTGCGCCCGCGTATCGTTTCCAAGCGGGTGATCGACTGCGACCCGGCATTCGGCGCCGAGCCGTGGCAAGGCGCCGCCGAGGCGCTCGCGAAGGCGATCGAGCCGCTCCGGGACGAGCGCGTGGACGTCACGGTGGTGCTGTCCAACCATTTCGCGCGTTACGCGGTCGTTCCCTTCGACACGGCGATCGCGGGCCCCGACGAGGAACTCGCGCTGGCACGTTTTCATTTCACGAAAATCTACGGCGAGCGCGCCAGGAACTGGGATGTTCGCATGGGCAATGGGCGCCACGGCGCGCCGCGCCTCGCCAGTGCCGTGGACGCGGCGCTCATACAAGCGGTGCGCGCCTGCTTCCCGGGGAACTCGAAAGCGCGGCTCGCCTCGGTGCAGCCGTACCTGATGTCGGCATTCAACCTGTCGCGGGGCACGATGACGAAGGAGGATACGTGGCTGCTGCTCGTCGAGCCGCAGCGGACGTGCCTCGCCCTCATTGCCGGTGGCGCCTGGGCGACGGTGCAAACGGCGAACGGCGAATTCGCGTCCCCCGAAGATTGGGCGCTGCTGCTCGACCGGCAGCAACTGCGGACCGAAGCCGCCTCCGCTTCGCGCACCGTGCTCGTCCACGCCCCTGGTTCGCGGAAAACCGTCTCCCTCGAGGCGCGCGGCTGGAATTTTCTCGGTCTCACGCCGCTGCCGCTGGACGGGTTCCTGCCGCTCGAAGACATGTCTCTCGCAATGGCCCTCACCGCCCGATGAGCCTGCGCCGCCTGGAGCTGGACTACATTGCCCCGCCACGGCAACCGCGCGCGATCGGCTTCGCCATGCTCGCGGTCGCTTTCCTCGCCGCGGGATTGCTGGTCGAGCGCTACCGGGAGGTGAAGCTCGATCTGGCGCGAATCGAAGCCCAACAGGGATTGCTGGGCACCGAGAAGCGCCCGGCGCGCGCCACGCCGCGCGAGCGCCTGGACGAGGAGGTGAAAACCGCCGAAGCGGTGCTGCGCCAGCTCGCGTTGCCCTGGAGCACCATCATC
>Ga0326597_10012694_pt1 | contig 11102 bp, 10 predicted proteins | sample RVTome_12_FD_203789 | JGI IMG/M metagenome (GOLD analysis project Ga0326597, IMG submission 203789) | Soil microbial communities from uranium-contaminated site in the Upper Colorado River Basin, Wyoming, United States - RVT100D185 | ecosystem: Environmental > Terrestrial > Soil > Contaminated >... | reverse complement strand
GACCGAAGAACAGCTCGATTTCCCGGTGGTATACACCTCGGCGCTGAACGGCTACGCCGGACTCACGCCGGACGTGAGCGAAGGCGACATGACACCGCTGTTCGAGACCATCATCAAACACGTCGCGCCGCCGAAGGTCGACCCCGAGGGCCTGTTCCAGATGCAGGTTTCGAGCATCGCCTATTCGAGCTACGTCGGCGCCATCGCCATCGGCCGCATTACCCGCGGCATGGTGAAACCCAATCAACCAGTCGTGATCATCGACCACGATGGCAAGACCCGCAACGGCAAGGTCCTGCAAGTGCTCGGCTTCATGGGACTGGAACGCACCGAAGTTCCCGAAGCCATGGCCGGCGATATCATCGCCATCACCGGCATCGAGGGCCCGCGCATCTCCGATACCCTGTGCGACCCGAACAACGTCGAGGCCCTGCCGCCGTTGTCGGTGGACGAGCCCACCGTCACCATGACCTTCGAGGTCAATAACTCCCCGTTCGCGGGCCAGGACGGCAAATTCGTCACCAGCCGCCAGATCCGCGAGCGGCTCGAACGCGAGCTGATCCATAACGTCGCGCTGCGCGTGGAAGACACCGACAGTCCCGACAAATTCCGCGTCTCCGGACGCGGCGAGCTGCACCTCGGCATCCTCCTCGAGAACATGCGGCGCGAAGGCTATGAGCTGGGCGTGTCGCGTCCGCAGGTCATCACCAAGCAGGTGAACGGCGAGACCCACGAACCGTATGAACAGCTGACCGTGGACATCGAAACCCGGCATCAGGGCGCGGTCATGGAGCTGCTCGGCCAGCGCAAGGGCGATTTGCTCAACATGGAACCGGACGGCAAGGGCCGCGTGCGCCTCGAATACATGATTCCGGCACGCGGGCTCATCGGCTTTCAGACCGACTTCCTCACCGCCACCGCCGGCAGCGGCCTGATTTATCACGTGTTCGATCACTACGGCCCCGAGAAGAAGGGCGTGGCCGGCGGACGCATCAATGGCGTGCTGGTCTCGAACGGCGCCGGCGTGAGCGTCGCGTATGCCCTGTTCAATCTGCAGGAACGCGGGCGCATGTTCATCGGCCCGGGCGAGGCACTGTACGAAGGAATGATCATCGGCATTCATTCGCGCAACAACGATCTGGTGGTGAATGCCATGAAGGGCAAACAGCTCACCAATTTTCGTGCCGCCGGCTCGGATGAGAACGTCATCCTCGTGCCACCGATCGAACTCACGCTCGAGCGTGCCATCGAATTCATCGACGATGACGAGCTGGTGGAGATAACCCCCAACCACCTGCGCCTGCGCAAACGCTTCCTCAAGGAAACCGACCGCAAGCGCGCTGAACGCGCCTTCGGATAAAAAACATGTCGTCGCCCGCCGTGATGCTATCGAAGCCGACAGTTCGGTGCGGGGCGGAATGACTTGTAAAACGGATTGGCTTCTGAGGACTACGGCAATCGAAGGCGCCTCTTGAGTGTGCCCCTGACCCGGGGTAACGTTCATGCACCTTTTTATCGCTGCCACGCCCCATGTCCATCGGCATCCTTGTCATCGGCGATGAAATCCTGAGCGGCCGACGCCAGGATAAACACCTCAGCCACGTCATCGAGGCACTCGGTCAGCGCCAGTTGCGATTGCGTTGGGCCCGATTCGTCGGCGACGAGACCGCCGCGCTCATTCGCGAATTCCGCGCGATTCGCGACCGCGGAGATATCTGCTTCAGCTTCGGCGGCATTGGCGCGACACCGGACGACCTCACCCGGCCATGCATCGCCGAGGCATTTGAAATCCCCTTGCGACGGCACCCGGAGGCACAGGCAATAATCGAAGAGCGCTTCGGTGCCGAGGCCTACCCAAACCGAATCCTGATGGCCGATCTCCCTCAAGGCGCAGAGATCATTCCCAATCCGGTCAATCGCATTCCGGGCTTTCGTATCGGGCAGATTCATTGCCTGCCGGGATTTCCCAACATGGCCTGGCCGATGATGGAATGGGTTCTGGATACCTATTATGCGCAGCTGAACCGTGACAAACCGGCCGAGGCCAGCGTGCTCGTCCACGGGGTTCCGGAGAGCGTGCTCATCCCCTGGATGAACAGCTTCACCGCGCGCCATCCGGACCTCAAGCTTTTCAGCCTGCCACGTTTTACCGAGAACGGCGGCACCGAGATCGAACTGGGGATCGCAGGCAACGAAACAACCGTGCGCGACGGTCTCGCGGAAATCAGGCATATGCTCGATTCCCGGGGTTACCGCTACAGCGAATACAAATAAGTGTCAGCAGGCCGTACACAGGGAAGTGTTATAAATCTGCAATAGTCAGGGGAATGGTATTCACCCTTTTGAAACAGGAGTAAAGTAAGTTCCTGCCATAGCTGACTCCGTCTGAAGTAGGAGGGTGACATGAGAAGGCGGCTTTATTTCCTGCTACCGAATGTCAAGCATGCCAAACAGGTTTACCACCAGCTGTTGCTGTCGCACATCGAAGAGCGCTATATCCACGCGCTCGCCCGCGAGGGAATCACGCTCGGCGATTTGCCCGAGGCCACGATCATGGAAAAAAGCGACGCGCGCCATGGTCTAGGGCTCGGCTTGATCGTGGGCGGGCTGACCGGTGCGCTGGCCGGCGTGGTCGCACTCATGTTCCCGCCATCCGGTTTGGCAATGAACTTAAGCGTCATTCTGGCGATGAGTGTCATCGGCGCCATTATGGGTCTCTGGATATCCGGCATGATTGCCTCGGATGTGCCCAACACGCATTTGAAGGAATTCACCAAAGAAATCGAAAAGGGGAAAATCCTGCTGATCGTGGATGTGCCCAAGGAACAAGTTCAGACGGTCACACGTAAGGTGAAGAAACATCACCCCGAAGCTGACATGCGCGGCCGCGATCCCACGATACCGGCGTTTCCTTAATCGTATAGCGTCAACTTACTGCACACGCCCTGCCCGGACGTGTGTTGCAAGACAGGTCCATCTCCGGGTATACCGCGTCCGACCATCATCCCCTGCTTTGCTGAAAACTATTCAGCCTTCCACGCCTCGATGCTGCGGATGATATGCTTATTCAGATGAAACCTGCCCGCTTGCCTCGTGCGCCAGTTCCCGGCGGCAAGGCTTCAATTGCCGTGTTAAAACCGGATTCCGTCAGCGCGCAGACGCCGGCGGCGAATCTGGCGCAATCTCTGGAATTTCCCCTGGTAACTTCCGATCTGGCAGACAACTATGATCTGATTCTGGCGGCTACCGGGGAACATATCGAGTTGCGCGACAACCGCAGTCCGCGAATGAAACCGGTGAGCGTGGATTTCACGGGTATGGACCTGCGGCAATACGGTCTGAACCTTTCCCGGCGCCAGCCGTTGGCGCGCGCGATCGGCAAGAAAACGCGCCTGGTGGTTGATGCCACCGCGGGTTTTTGCCGGGATGCATTACGGCTCGCCCTCATGGGCTTTCGCGTGACGGCGCTCGAACGATCACCGGTCATCGCGGCCCTGGCGCAAGACGGCCTCCGGCGTTTCACCGCGCGCACCGGCGTTGCTCTCACCCAGCGTCTCCAACTGGTCACGGGGGATGCCCGTGACCTGCTGCCTTCGACTGTGCCCCGCCCGGAGACGATTTATCTTGATCCCATGTTTCCATCCAGGCGCAAGAAATCGGTGGCGGTAAAAAAAGAGATGCGCTTGCTGCGTGCGATTGTCGGTGAGGATCCGGATGCTTTGGAACTGCTCGACATCAGCCGCCGCGTGGCGATCGATCGCGTGGTAGTGAAACGCGCGGACGATGCCCCGCCGCTCGCTCCCGGCCCGAACTTGTCTTTGTCGGGCAAACTGGTGCGCTATGACATCTATCTCACCCGCCGCTGACCGAACCATGACTGATCCGTTGTTTTATTGCGAGCATCTGGCCGAACCCGGCGCGCTGCTCAGCCTGTCCGGCGACGAGGCGCACCATGCGGTGGCCGCACGCCGGCGGCACCCTGGCGATACACTGTGGCTTTTTGACGGGCGCGGCGGCGGGGCGCGCGCCACTGTCCTGCGCGTGACCGGACGCGGGCGAACACTCGATCTGCGGATCGAAGAACGCTATGCCGAACCGCCGCTGAAACAGGTCATTCACCTCGCCAGCGCCTTGCCCAAGGGGGACCGCCAGACTGTTATGCTGGACATGGCGACTCAGCTCGGCATGGCTGAGTTCACTCCGCTGGAATGCGAACGGGGAGTGGTCAAACCAGGCAAGATCAACACCGATCGCTGGCGACGTATCTGCATCGAGGCATGCAAACAAAGCCGCCGGTTACATTTACCCTTAATTCATCCACCCGCTACAACCCAGGAAGTAATAACAGATGCTACGGCACGAGGAGATGCCGTTTGGATCGCCCATCCCTCCGACCAGTCCATATCCCTGGCCGCTGCCGTGCAACCGGGAAAAGCGGGAATTATTACAATTCTGCTCGGGCCGGAGGGTGGTTTTACGGATAAAGAAATAACCCTGGCCATCCGTGGCGGCGCCAGGCTGTTATCGCTGGGAGCCGCAATACTAAGGATAGAAACCGCGGCGGTGGCATTGGTCGGCGCTTTTGCCATGGCAAGCTGGTCGCACGCGCCGGTGAAAACAGGATATAAACTTTGAATTAACCCGTGATGTGGGGGGATCCCCTGCCGGGGCATTCAGGCGTTGTAAACCAGATTCACCAGGCTGAAATAAGTTTCCATGGCGACATCGCCGAAACTCAGACCGGCGCCTTTTTCCGTTACCCGCCGGATTTTCGCCGGGATGCGGAATTGTTTGGATTCGCCACCGGCGTTCAGGGTAAGTCCGAGTTCCACGGGCGCGTTGAAATACGGCAATTCCATCGGCAAATCCCCGATTAGCGCACCGTTCAGGCTGATATCCCGAATCGTGCAGGCCATGATTTGTGCCTGATAATTCAGCACCGCGTTCATTTCAACCGGAATGCGTTGGCTGTCGCGCCTCTCGTTCATTGTCCCCCCAATCCCTAACCTGCGGACCCGAATTGCCCGACCTGAATTTTCCGCCGATAGAACAATGCGCGATTTTATTATTAAAAGCGAATCTCCACCAGTGGATCATATTCCCCCTTTTAACCGAAGTTCTTGAAGATGGCCGATAACAGGTCGTTACCAATACTATTTTTCCGCTGGTCAGCGCCATGGCATGGCCACGCTGTCATTCCGGAGCCAGCCACGCCAGGCGTGACCGACCGGCACTTTGCGACTGCAGCAGCTTTAACATCTTTGGCAAAAGAGTGCGAAGCGTATCCGCCAGCATCCAGGGCGGGTTGATCACGATCATTCCGCACCCGTTCAGTCGCAGGGTTGCGTCCTCGGGATAGGGACACAGCTCCAGTAACAGTATCTTGCGAATTCCGGTGGCCGCCACCGCGCGATGAAGGCGCTCAACCGGCGGCCGGTCTTTGATGGGATACCATACGGCATAGATACCGGAGGCCCAACGGTCGTGGGCGACGCGCAAACCGGCGACAACCTGCTCGAACTCGTTATCCGATTCGTACGGTGGATCAATCAGCACCAGACCGCGCCTTTCCTTCGGCGGAAGATACGCCTTGAGTCCGGAATAACCGTCTTGCATATGAACGGTAACCTGCCGGTTTCCCGCAAAGGTTGCTTGCAGTTTTGCACACTCATCCGCCTGGCGTTCGAGCAGCACCATGCGATCCCGCTGCCGCAGGAATTGCTGCGCGATGGCGGGCGAGCCGGGATAGTAGCGTAACCCCCCAGCTGGGTTTTGCATGCGGACTGCTGCGAGAAACTCGGCGAGTTCCGGCGGAGTCTCCGTGTCCCACAGCCGTTGAATGCCCTCGTGATATTCGCCGGTTTTCTGTGCCTCCGCGCCGGCCAGATCGTAGCGGGCCGCGCCGGCATGGGTATCGAGATAACAAAACGGGGTGGTTTTTTTGTGCAACGACTTGAGGAGCAAAGTCAGCACGACGTGCTTGGTGACGTCGGCGAAATTGCCAGCGTGGAAGATGTGGCGGTAGTTCATAAAGGTAGTAGCAAGTTGCAAGTATCAAGTAGCAAGTAAAATCCAAAATCTTAACTTCTTGCCACTGGCTACTTGTCACTTGCTACTTTCTTTTAACCATCCGGCCGCGCGTTCGGCAAAATAGGTGAGAATAGCGTCCGCCCCGGCGCGCTTGATGGAAAGCAGGGATTCCATGACGCAGGCGCGTTCATCGAGCCAGCCGTTTTTCGCGGCGGCCACGAGCATGGCGTATTCGCCGCTGACCTGATACACGAAGGTCGGAACGCCGAACTTGTCTTTCACCCGGCGGATGATATCGAGGCATGGCAGGCCGGGTTTCACCATCACCATGTCCGCGCCCTCCTCGATGTCGAGCGCCACTTCGCGCAGCGCCTCATCTGAATTGCCCGGATCCATCTGGTAGCTGTACTTATTGCCGGCGCCGAGGCTGGCCGCTGATCCCACGGCATCGCGAAACGGACCGTAGAAATTCGAGGCGTACTTGGCGGAATAGGCCAGGATACGGGTGTGGATCCGGCCGGCCTTTTCCAGCGCATCTCGGATCGCGCCGATACGCCCGTCCATCATGTCCGAGGGCGCCACAATATCCGCGCCGGCCTCGGCATGCGCCAAGGCCTGTTTCACCAGTACTGCGACGGTTTCATCGTTCAGCACATATCCTGAACTATCGATAAGGCCGTCCTGACCATGTGTCGTATATGGATCGAGCGCGATATCTGTGATCACGCCGAGTTCGGGAAAATTTTTTTTGAGCGTGCGCACGGCGTGCGGCACCAGGCCCTGGGGATTGTAGGCCTCACCGGCATTGTTGTTCTTCTTCGTGGCCGGTATAACCGGGAACAACACCATCGCCGGCACCCCCACACTCAGCAGTCTCTCCGCCTGCTTGAGCAGCAGATCCACCGAAACGCGACTGATGCCGGGCATGCTCGGGACCGGCTCCGTGCAGTTCTTGCCTTCGATGACGAACACCGGTTGAATCAAGTCATCCGCATGAAGTCGCGTCTCGCGCAGGAGCCGGCGCGAAAAGTCATCGCGGCGCATGCGGCGCATGCGCACTCGCGGAAATTTTCTTGTGTCAGTCGCCATGACGTGGCTTGTCGTTACTCAAGGAGATCAATCTTCTTAAAAGAAAGAACGACCGGCGTTACTTGACCTTTTTGGCTTTGGATTTGCTCTTGATCTTGGATTTGGTTTTCGCCTTGACCTTGGCCGCCGGTTTGGACACTTTCCTGGCTTTGGTTTTCGGTGCCGTTTTCCGGGCCAGCGCTTTTTTCGCGACGGGCTTGGTCTTCATCGCGACAGACGCCTTGACCTTCTCCTTCGCCGCCGCCTTGGCCACCGCGGCCTTCTCCTTCGCCGCCGCCTTGGCCTCGGCTTTTGCCGCCGCCGCTTTCGCCATCGCGGCCGCCTTTTCCTTGGCCGCTTGCCTGGCCGCGGCCGATTCAATCTTGCCCATCACGTCCGCCAACGGCCGGATCTGCGATTCGATGATGTCGGTGACATTTTTGAATATCACGCTCACGGCGCCCACGCCACGTACGGTGCGGAGCTTGCCCTGGGCCTTGTAGTAATTCACCAGCGGCGCGGTCTGCTGTTGGTAAACCTTGAGGCGGTTGCCGACCGTTTGCTCGTTGTCATCGGAACGATGCGTCAGCGTGCTGCCGCATTTGTCGCATTTGTTCGATGTCTTCGGGGCGGAGAAATAGATATTGTATATCGCGCCGCAGGAGCCGCAGTTGCGGCGTCCGGTGAGGCGCTTCAGCAATACATCGGTATCCACGTCCACCAGCAGCGCAAGTTGCAGCGGCAGTCCCAAACGCGCCAGCATGGCATCCAGCGATTGCGCCTGCGGAATATTGCGTGGAAATCCGTCAAGGATGAAACCGCTTTTGGCGTCGGGTTTGGACAAGCGCGCCTGGATCATGCCGAGTACCACCTCGTCCGAGACGAGTTGGCCCGCATCCATGGCGATCTTGGCCTTCTTGCCCAACTCCGTTCCGGCCGCGACCTCGGACCGGAGCAAGTCGCCGGTGGCCATCTGCGGTATCTTGTATTTTTCTACCAATAACTTAGCTTGCGTTCCCTTGCCGGAACCCGGGGCCCCCAAAAGGACAATTCTCATGGCGCTCTCGCTTTTGTAAGTTCTTGGACGTGCGGTTGCTTCGGATTTTCCCTGGTTCATTCGCAGGGGCGCGTAAACTACAATTTTGCCCACCCCGGCGTCAATGGTCCGGCCCCGATTTCGCCGATAAACAACAGCGGATCAGCGTGTCCCACGACAAAAAAATTGATAAATTTGGCATAACCGCGCCGCATGGCCCCCATGAATCCCGAGGCAAGACTGCCCCGGTCCATGCGTGAGAAGCTTGCGAATGTCGAAATAATATAGACACTGACAGCATTATTCCTTGAGGGAACTCAAAATTCATGCCGCAAAATAAAGCCAAAAACGCCTTTTATGCCCAATCGGGAGGCGTGACCGCCGTGATCAATGCCTCGGCCGCCGGGATCATTGAAACGGCCAAGAAATACCGGAACAAGATCTCCAAGGTCTATGCCGGGCGCGACGGCATCATCGGCGCGCTGACCGAAGACCTGATCGACACCAGCAAGGAATCCGCCGCCGCCATCAAGGCGCTGCGCCATACGCCCTCGGGTGCCTTTGGCTCCTGCCGCTACAAGCTGAAAAGCCTTGAACAAAACCGGCGCGAGTATGAACGACTGATCGAGGTATTCAAGGCGCATGACATCGGTTTTTTCTTTTATAACGGCGGTGGCGACTCGGCCGACACCTGTCTCAAGATATCACAATTGTCCGAAACCATGGGATTCCCCATCCAGGCGATCCATGTCCCCAAGACCGTGGACAACGACCTGCCCGTCACCGACAACTGCCCCGGATTTGGCAGCGTCGCCAAGTATGTCGCCGTATCCACGCGCGAGGCCAGTTTTGACGTGGCATCCATGTCGAAAACCTCGACCAAGGTTTTCATTCTCGAAGTAATGGGTCGGCACGCGGGATGGATCGCCGCGGCCGGTGGGATCGCCTCCAGCAAGGATACCGAGATACCGATCGTGATCCTGTTTCCCGAAGTGGCGTTCGACAAATCCAGGTTCCTCGCCAAAGTCGCCGAGCTGGTCGGCCGATACGGTTACTGCTCGGTGGTGGTGTCGGAAGGCGTAAAGGGCGCGGACGGAAAATTCCTCGCCGACCAGGGTCTGCGTGATGCCTTCGGGCACGCTCAACTCGGCGGCGTCGCGCCGGTGGTGGCGGCTATCGTCAAGGAGGGTCTGAGTCTCAAGTACCACTGGGCCGTCGCCGATTATCTCCAGCGCGCCGCACGCCACATCGCCTCGAAGACCGATGTCCTCCAGGCTTACGCCATGGGCAAGGCCGCCGTGGAACTGGCCGCGCAGGGCTGCAACTCGGTGATGCCCACGATCGTCCGGCTCGCCGACAAGCCCTACAAATGGAAAATAGGCCGCGTGTCGCTCGATCAGGTGGCCAACGTCGAAAAGATGATGCCCAAGGATTTCATTACCGATGACGGCTTTGGCATCACGGCCAAGTGCCGCGCCTACCTGGAACCGCTCATACAGGGCGAGGATTATCCGCCGTATAAGAACGGCATGCCGCAATATGTCCGGTTGAAAAACGTGCCGGTGAAACGGAAGCTCAGCGTCGCATTCAAAATTTGAAACCGTAATTATTAATTAATGATGCAGACGGGGTTGGTGGGTAATATTCGGTGTCGGTAATGGAGAAAAAACTCCAGGAACGCCTGGGCGTGGAGAAAATAATGGCTGGTTTGATTTAAGAATTGCGTTCCACGCGCCCTGGTCACGCTGTAACGGCAAACCGGCAGTAACAAATTTATGCCTAACTGGTCTTGATTTGGCTCTGCGATCGGGTACATTCTACCCGGTTATCGTGCACTGCGCGTCGCACGGCGCGTATCGTCCAACCTCGGGAGGGAACACATGTCAGACAGTCTGCTTTTCGCGCTTTTCTGCGCCGTCGCCGCCATCGTGTACGGCATAGTGTCCATCAAATGGGTACTCGACAAACCGACCGGGAGCGATCGGATGCGCGAAATCGCCGCCGCGATTCAGGAGGGCGCCACGGCCTATCTTAACCGCCAGTACAGTACCATCGCCTTCGTAGGCGTCGCGCTCTTCATCGTTATCTATTACGGGCTCAACGCCAAAACCGCCATCGGTTTCGCCATCGGGGCGATCCTTTCCGCGGCCGCCGGTTACATCGGGATGAACATCTCGGTGCGCGCCAACATTCGCACCGCCGAAGCGGCCAAAAGCGGTTTGAATCCGGCCCTGAAAGTGGCGTTCCGGTCGGGAGCCATCACCGGAATGCTGGTGGTGGGCCTCGGCCTGCTGGGGGTCGCCGGGTACTATGCGATTCTCAAGTATCTTTCACCCTACGCCAGTCAATCCGATCTGATCTCTCCGCTGGTGGGGCTCGCTTTCGGCGGATCGTTGATTTCCATCTTTGCACGTCTGGGCGGCGGTATTTTCACCAAGGGCGCGGACGTGGGCGCGGACCTCGTGGGCAAGGTCGAGGCGGGCATTCCCGAGGACGATCCGCGCAATCCGGCGGTGATCGCGGATAATGTCGGCGATAACGTCGGCGATTGTGCCGGCATGGCCGCCGACCTGTTCGAGACCTATGCCGTTACCCTGATCGCGACCATGCTCCTCGGTGGCCTGTTGCTTCCGGATTTCGGCAACGCCGTGCTGTACCCGCTGGTGCTTGGCGGCATCTCGATTATCGCTTCGATCATCAGCACCTTTTTCGTCACGGTCGAAAAGAAAGCTAAAATCATGAACGGCCTGTACCGGGCGGTAATCGTCTCCGGCGTATTGGCAGCCATCGCCTTTTATTTTGTGACGGACATCATGATGGCCGGCAACGGCCTCTACGGCACAAACCGTATTTTCGGTGCGGCCTTGATCGGCCTCGCGCTGTCCACCGTCATGGTGATCATCACGGAGTATTACACCGCGACCCAGTACCGCCCGGTGCGTAATATCGCCGCCGCCTCCGTCACGGG
>Ga0326597_10012692_pt1 | contig 11102 bp, 8 predicted proteins | sample RVTome_12_FD_203789 | JGI IMG/M metagenome (GOLD analysis project Ga0326597, IMG submission 203789) | Soil microbial communities from uranium-contaminated site in the Upper Colorado River Basin, Wyoming, United States - RVT100D185 | ecosystem: Environmental > Terrestrial > Soil > Contaminated >... | reverse complement strand
ACGAACTTCTTTCTCGGCAGTCATTCGCGTCCGTCCGACCGCATCCGCAACATCGAGCGCGAGCTGGCGCTCAACTACGGCGGGCGGTAGCAGGCGACGGGCGACGGGCGCGGGCGCGCGCGTCGGTCGGCCGGCCTGACTTGACCCAGCCGTTGTGGTACTGTCCTCCCGACAATCAGCAGGGAGGATGGTATGGCCCACGCAGCACGGCTCCGGCTCGCGGCGCTCTTCGTGGCGGTCGCGCTCGCGCCGGTGACGGCGCAACAGATCGATCCACAGGTCTACGACGCGCTCCGTTACCGGCACATCGGTCCAGTCGGCAACCGGGTCATTGCGGTCACCGGCGTGGTCGGGCAGCCGCACGTCTACTACATCGGCGCCGCGTCGGGCGGCATCTTCAAGACGACCGACGGCGGCGCGCACTGGACGCCGATCTTCGACCGCCAGCCGGCGGCCTCCATCGGGTCGATCGCGGTCGCCCCGTCCGATTTCAACGTCGTCTGGGCGGGGACCGGCGAGACCTTCATCCGCAGCAACGTCTCCATCGGTAACGGTATCTACAGGTCGACCGACGCGGGCCGGACCTGGACGCACATGGGCCTGGAGCGCACGGGGCGCATCGGCCGCATCGCGATCGACCCGCGCAACCCCGACGTGGTCTTCGCGGCGGCGATGGGGCACAGCTACGGGCCGCAGCCCGATCGCGGCGTGTACCGGACGACCGACGGCGGCAAGACCTGGGATCGCGTGTTGTTCGTGGACGAGAACACGGGCGCATCGGACCTCGTGATGGATCCGAACAACCCCCGGATCCTGTTCGCGGGCATGTGGCAGCTCGAGATCCACACCTGGGGGCGGGAGAGCGGCGGGCCGGGCAGCGGGCTCTACGTCTCGCGCGACGGCGGCAGCACCTGGACGAAGCTCACCGGACGCGGGCTGCCCTCCGGGCCGACGGGGAAGATCGGACTGGCGATTGCGCCGAGCGACTCGCGGCGCATCTACGCGCTCATCGAAACCGAGGACGGCGGGCTCTGGCAGTCAGACGACGGAGGCGAGCGCTGGGAGCTCGTGAACCAGGATCACAATTTGTCGCAGCGGTGGCACTACTACACGCGGATGGCGGTCGCCCCCGACGATCCGGACGAGGTCTACTTCCTCGCGGTGCGGCACAGCGTCTCGCTCGACGGTGGCCGGACGTTCCGTCGCGTGCCCGGTGGGGGCGACAACCACGATCAGTGGATCGACCCCACGGACGGCAACCGCATGATCGTCGGGAACGACGGCGGGGTGATGATCTCGGTGAACCGCGGGGAGACCTGGGCGCGCCCGCGGCTGCCCGTCGCCCAGATGTACCACGTCGCGGTGGACAACCAGATTCCCTATAACGTCTACGGCAACCGCCAGGACGGCCCCTCGACGCGCGGGCCGAGCAACAGCCGGACCGGCGGCACGATCCCGATCGGCATGTGGCACTCGGTGGGCGGCTGCGAGAGCGGGTTCGCCGAGCCCGACCCGGTCGAGAACGACATCGTCTGGTCGGGCTGCTACGGCGGCGCGCTGGACCGCTACGACGAGCGCTCGGGCCACGCCCGTGCCGTGAACGTCTGGCCGGACAGCGTGATGGGCTGGCCCGCCGCCGACCTCAAGTACCGCTTCCAGTGGACGTTTCCGATCGCGATCTCACCGCACGACCACAACAAGGTGTACGTCGGCAGCCAGTACGTCCACCAGACCACCGACGGGGGCCAGAGCTGGACGATCATCAGCCCGGATCTGACGGCGAACGACAAATCGAAGCAGGGGAGCTCGGGCGGGCTCACGCCGGACAACGCGAGCGTGGAGTACGTGCCGGTCGTGTTCGCCCTCGCCGAGTCGCCCGTGCAGGCGGGGGTCATCTGGGCGGGCACCAACGACGGGCAGGTACAGGTGACCCGCGACGGCGGGAAGACGTGGACGAACGTCACGAGCAGCATGGCCGGTCTGCCGCCGTGGGGCACGGTCAGCAACGTCGAGCCGTCCCGCTACGATGCGGGCTCGTGCTATGTGTCGATCGATCTCCACCAGGTGAACAACCGCGATCCGTTCATCTACAAGACCACCAACTTCGGGCGGACCTGGACGCGTATCTCCGGCGACCTCCCGACGTCGGTCTTCAGCTACGTCCACGTCGTGCGCGAGGATCCCGTCCGTCGGGGCATGCTGTACGCGGGGACGGAAAACGCGGTGTACCTGTCCTACGACGACGGCGCGCACTGGCTGGCGCTGCAGACGAACCTCCCGCACGCGCCGGTGCACTGGCTCACGGTGCAGGAGCACTTCAGCGATCTCGTCGTCGCGACCTACGGCCGCGGGTTCTGGATTCTCGACGACGTCACGCCGCTGCGGCAGCTCACGCCGCAGGTACTGAACGCGGACGCGCACCTGTTCGAACTGCGGCCGGCCTACCGTTTCGCGTCCGTGGCGCAGCCGATGAGCCAGCCGGACGACCCCGCGGCCGGCGAGAACCCGCCGTACGGCGCCGACATCACCTATTTCCTCAAGTCGGCGGCGGCGGGCGGCGTGACCCTCACGATCACCGATGCGCAAGGGAACCCGGTGCGTACGATCGACGGTACCCGAACCGCCGGCCTCAACCGCACCTGGTGGGACCTGCGCTACGACGCGTCGCGCGAGCCCCGGCTGCGGACGCCGCCCGAGGGCCATCCCCACGTCGAGATCCCGCCCGACGGCACGCGGCCGCTGGTCGACTGGGGCGGCCGGGTCTCGCCGCTGGTGGCACCGGGCACCTACACGGTGACGCTGCGCGCCGGTGGCCGCGAGCTGTCTCAGCCGCTCGTGGTGCGGAAGGACCCGAACGCGGCCGGCTCCGATGCCGACGTCGGCGCGCAGGTGGCGATGCTCCTCGAGTTACGCGACCAGTCCTCCATGGCGGCCGACGGCATCAACCGACTCGAATCGATGCGGCGGCAGATCCTCGACCTCAACGCGCTCTTGGGCGGCGACGCGAGCAAGAAGGGGATCGTCAGCGCCGGCGTGGAGCTGGAGCAGAAGCTACGCGACCTCGAGCGGGCGTTCTTCGACCAGCGGTTGACGGGAGGCAGCCAGGACGCACTGCGGTGGCCGGTGCAGCTCTACGCGAAGATCTCGAGTCTGGCGGGCGACGTGACGAGCGCGGACTTCGCACCGACGTCACAGGCCCGTGAGGTGCACGCGATGATCCGCCAGGCCCTCACCGACCAGCTCGCGCGGCTCGACAACCTGATGAGCACCGAGGTGGCGGCGTTCAACAGACTGCTCCGCGACCAGAACGTCGGGCCCATCGTCGGGCGTTGATCGCCGTCCGGCGTGGCCGCCCGCGGCGGCCGCGCCGGACGCCTTACACGATGCCCCGGCTCCTCGCGAAGACGATGAGCGCGGCGCGTCCGTCGACGCCGAGCTTCTCGTAGATGTTGTGCACGTGCACCTTCACGGTGCCTTCGCTGATGAACAACTGGTCGGCGATGGCCTTGTTTCGGAGGCCGCGCGCGACCATCCGCACGATCTCCACCTCGCGCTTGGTGAGCAGGGCGCCGGTGTCGGGCTGCGTCGGCTCGCGCTGGAGCAGCCGGCGGAGCGCCCGGCCGCCCAAGCCCTTCTCGAACCACTGCCTGCCGGCGTGGACTTCGCGCACGGCCTCGATGAGCAAGTGCGGCGCCATCTCCTTCAGGACGACGCCCTGGGCGCCGAGCTGAATCGCCTCGAGCAGCTGCTCGTCCTCGAGCGCGGCGGTCAGCAGGACCGTCCGGGTGGGCAGATTCTCGTCACGCAGCACGCGCAGGACGTCCAGGCCGTTCAGCAGCGGCATCGCGACGTCGAGCACCAGGACATCCGGCCTCAGGCGCCGCGTATCGTCGAGCGCCTGGCGGCCGTCGCGGCAGCGCGCGACGACGCGCAAGTCCGGCTCGAGCCGGAAGAGCTGCTCGAGACCGTCGAGCACGATGGGATGGTCATCCGCCACGACGACGTCAATCGGCATGTCACGCTCCAGCGGCCGGGAGCACGATGTCGAGGCGTGCCCCCGCCGGACTCGATTCGATCACCAGCGTGCCGCCGCACGCCGCGACGCGCTCGCGCAGATTCCGCGGCCCCTCGTTCATGGCGGCCAGCACGTCGGCGCTGTAGCGCCCCTTGAACGGAAAGCCCCGGCCGTTGTCCGCGACGCTGATGGCCACCTGGCGGCCCGACGCGCCGGCCAGGGTGACCCGCACCTCGGTGGAACCGCCGTGCCGCACCGCGTTGACGAGGGCTTCGCGCACGACGTGGTAGATCTCACGGGTCATCGGCTCGGAGATCCCCGCGGGCAGGCCGCCGGTGTCGAGTTCGACCTTCAGGTCCCACTCCCGCTCCATGCGGCCGGCGAGCTCCGCCACGCGGCCGGCGACGCCGTCGGACGTGCCGGGCGGGCCGGCGGCGGCCGGCTTGAGCTCCTGGATGAAGAACCGCAGGTCCCGCTGCTCGGAGGTGATCAGCCGCTGCGCCTCGTCGAGCGCCGTGCGGGCCGCCGCCGGGTCCGTGTCGAGCAAGCGGCGCACCGCCGCGAGCCGCAGCGCCACGCCCGTGAACGCCTGGAGCACCCCGTCGTGGAGGTCGCGGGCCAGGCGGATCCGTTGGTCGGTCGCCGCCGATTCACGCAGCTGCCCGATCAGGCTGAAGTGATCCAGGCGCGCCGTCACCAGGCCCCCCAGCACCTCGCCCAGCAGCAGATGATCGGAGGTCATGCCCGGCCGGTCGAAGAAGAACAGCCAACCCGTGAACGTCTCCCCGCGCAGCGGCACGCCCAGGACGGCCGTGGCCGGCACGGCGCGCCGCAGCGCCGGATCGAGCGGCGGCGCCTGGTCGGCGGGGAACCGACTGGCGGGACCGCCGCGGACCGTGGGTGTGGGTGACTCGAGATCGGCGCAGATGAAGCTCGAGTGCGCGAGCGCGGCGGACACGAGCGGCGTGGCGCCGGGCAGACGCTGCCAGCGGATCGTCCCATGGCTCCAGACGGCGAGGCGCTGCCACGGCTCGTCAGGGTCCGACAAGGCGAGGCACGCCCGTGGTACGGCGAGTGCGGCCGCCGCGTATTCCAGCGCCTCCTTCACGAGCGTCTCTTCCGACTCGGCGACGCCTTGCGGCCACTCGGCGAGCAGCGACAGCTCCCGCAGGACCTGCCATTCGTGCGCGCCGAGATAGCCGAGCAGCACCGCGACGACCGCCAGATAGACGCCGCGGATGATGAACGTCTGGAGGTCGAAGATCGGCTCGGCCACGAACCGGGCGAAGTAGAAGCCGACGAGCAAGTACGCGCCCAGCGACGAAACCGCCGTCCATAGCGCGCCTCGCCACTGCCACCGCATCGTGGCGCACACCATGGCGAAGACGAAGTACGCGAAGAAGGGACTCGTCGGCCCGGTCGTGAACGAGCTCAGGAGCGAGAAGAACGCGAGGTCGAGGACGAGCGTCGTCACGCGCCAGCGGCCCACCGGCGCGTCGAAGCTGTACGCGATCGCGACGATGACGACGGAGTACCCCAGGTAAGCCGCCAGCAGGGCGTAGGCCAGGTCCGGGTGGCGCGTGGGCTCGAGCGGATCGAGCCAGACGGCGAACAGCGAGGAGGCCGCGAGGACGACGCGCCCGGCGGCGATCAGCCGTTCGGGCCGCAGACGCGGCAGATAGCGCGGATACACGCCCGCAGAACCCTCCCGGCGGCCAGTCTACTACGCACGGCGGGGAGGCGCGATATATCGAACGCGTCGTCCCGACGAAGGGTGCTGGCAGCAGAACCGACGGGCCGGCTTCGTGATCGTCGCGCGGCGCGGCCCGTCGTCGCGCGGGCCGGCGACCTCCGCGGCCCCGTCGCGCGTCACCGCGCCATCACACGACCGGGCGGCTCCGTCCCCGACTCCGGCAGCAGATCCACGAGCGTGCGCCAGCGTACGTCGTCGCCCGACTGCGGCGTGACCAGCATCGCGCCGAACCGCAGGCGGTCGGCCTCGCGCTGGCACCAGACAGCCTGCGCGCGCACCTGGATGCCGAAGTCGTCCACGGTGACGTCGAACGGCGACAGAAGCTCTCCCGCGCCCGCCGGCATCTCGACGCAGAGTCCGGCGTAGCTGACGTCCACCAGGACGCCCGGACCGTGGCGCACACGAATCGGCAGCTGCCGCCGCAGGCGCTTGCGCGGCCAGCGCTGCCGAGGCCGCGCGTCGGGCAGCGCGGCGGCGACGGCCGCGACGAGCGCCTCCCGGGTCTCCGGGTTGATCACGTAGCGGGCGCCGTATCGCCGGGCTTCCATCTCCAGCATCGCGTCGGGCCGGTCGCCGACGAGGACGGCGCGCGTGCTCGGCCGCTCGACGTACGCGAGCTGCATCAGCCGGACGCCGCTCACCACCGCCAGACGCGTCCTGGTCAGCATCAGGTCGTAAGGGTCGGTGGCCAGCAGCGCCCGCGCGCGCTCGGCGGTCGCCGCGCCGATCGGCAGGTAGCCGGACGTGCTCAGCCACCGCATCGTGCGGCCGAGCCGCACTTCGTCCTCGTCGACCAGGAGAATGCGTGGGGCGTCCGTCATGGTGCCTCCGCGGGCGCGGGCAGGGAATCTCGACAGGGGAGAGGCAAGCCGTCTGCCAACCGGGAAAACGGGAAACCGGCCCGAAAGGCGCGGGGATCGGCTGGTCGAGCGGGATGGGCGTGTCGAGATTGTGATCGGGACGACAAAGAGGAAAAGGGCGGCGGACATCCGTCCGCCGCCCCTTTCAGGCTCCAGGCTCCAGGCCGCAGGCCGGAGTGCCTACTCCGCTCCCATGAACGGATAGGTGTGATCGGTCGGCGGCACGAAGGTCTCCTTGACGGTCCGCTGTGAGACCCAGCGCAGCAGGTTGAGCGGCGAGCCGGCCTTGTCATTGGTGCCCGACGCGCGGGCGCCGCCGAACGGCTGCTGGCCGACCACGGCGCCAGTGGGCTTGTCGTTGATGTAGAAGTTGCCGGCGGCGTACCGGAGCCGCCGCGCCATCTTCACCAGTGACGGGCGGTCGCCTCCGAAAATCGCCCCGGTCAGGGCGTAGGGGCTCGTGGTGTCGCACAGCTCGAGCGCCGCGTCCACGTCCTTGTCGTCGTAGACGTGAATGGTGAGCACGGGTCCGAAGATCTCCTCGCGCATGAGCTTCGACTTCGGATCGCTGCTCACCACCACGGTCGGCTCGATGTAGTAGCCCTTGCCGCCGCCGACGCGGCCGCCGGCGATCACCTCGTAGCCGCGGCCCTTCTTCGCTTCCTCGATGTACCCGCTGATGCTCTTGAACGCCGCCTCGTCGATCACCGCGCACAGGAAGTTCTGGAAGTCGGTCGGCGGTCCCATCTTGAGCGACGCCACCCGTTCCTGAAGGCCCTTCTTCACCGCCGGCCAGAGCGATGTCGGCACGTAAGCGCGCGAGGCTGCCGAGCACTTCTGGCCCTGGTACTCGAACGCGCCGCGCACGAGCGCGACGACGAGCGCCTCGACGTCGGCCGATGGGTGGGCGAACACGAAGTTCTTGCCGCCCGTCTCGCCGACGATGCGCGGATACCCACGGTAGCTCGGCAGCGTGTTGGCGATCGTCCGCCACATGGCCTGGAAGGTGTCGGTCGAGCCGGTGAAATGCAGGCCGGCGAAATCCGGGCTCGCGAACACCGGGTTGCCGACCGACGCGCCGCGGCCCGGGACGAAGTTGATCACGCCGTCGGGCAGGCCGGCGTCCTTGAACAGCTTCATGATGTAGTAGTTCGACAGGATCGCCGTCGACGCCGGTTTCCACAGCACGACGTTGCCCATCAAGGCCGGCGCGCCAGACAGGTTGCCGCCGATCGACGTGAAGTTGAAGGGCGAGACCGCGAACACGAACCCCTCGAGCGGCCGGTATTCCACGTAGTCCCAGATGCCCGGCGCGGAGAACGGCTGCTCCTCGTAGATCTTCCGCATGAAGTGGGCGTTGAACCGGAAGAAGTCCGTCAGCTCCGCCGCCGCGTCGATCTCCGCCTGGAACACGGTCTTCGACTGGCCCAGCATCGTCGAGGCGTTGATCGTGTCGCGCCACGGGCCGGCCAGCAGCTCGGCCGCCTTCAGGAACACGGCGGCTCGCGACTCCCAGCCCATCTCGGACCACTCAATCCAGGCCTTCCGCGCCGCGGCGATGGCCTGCTGCACCTCTTTCTCGCTGACCTGGTGCGCGACGCCCAGCTTGTGCTGGTGGTCGTGCGGGCAGACGAGGGGGATGGTCTTCCCGGTGCGGATCTCCTGGCCGCCGATGACAGCCGGGACGTCCGCCTCTTCCTCGAGCATCTGATCCAGCCGGCGCTTGAGCGACTCGCGCTCGGGCGATCCGGGGGCGTAGTTCTTGATGGGCTCGTTGACGGGCGGGGGAACTCGAATGATGCCGTTCACGTGTGCTGCTCCTTCCGGTGCCGATGTCGGGCGGCCGGCGGCTCCGGCCATCCGAAAATCATATCAAGGATGGGCACGTGTGTGGGGAAGAGCGGTACACTGGAGGGGCATCTGCATGGCGACCCAAGATCGGACCGATCGAACCGGGAGCCCGGCGCCGGGCGGCGTCGTCCTCTTCGACGGCACGTGCGCGTTCTGCGAGAGCGCGGTCCGCTTCATCGCCCGCCGCGACCGGGCCGCGTACTTCCGCTTCGGGGCGTCGCAGAACGCGGCGGCGGCGGCGCGGCTCGCTCCCTACAGCCTCACCCGCGACACGGCGCGCAGCATCATCCTGATCGAAGACGGCCAGGTGTTCCTGAGATCGACGGCGTCGCTGCGCATCGCGCGGCGCCTGACCTGGCCGTGGCGCCTGGCGGCCGCGTTCCTGATCGTGCCGGCGCCGCTGCGCGACGCGGTGTACCGCGTGGTGGCTGCCATCCGCCACCGGCTCGCCGGCGCGTCCAACGCGTGCGAGGTGCCGCCGGAGGAGATCAGGCAACGGATGATCTGACCCCTGGCCCAGGCTCCGTCTGCGGCTGATAAAAGGAGGCGCGGGTATGCTGGACACGCTGTTGCAGGACGTCAAGTTCGCCGGGCGCACGCTCATGAAGACGCCGACCTTCACGGCGGCGGTGATCGTGACCATCGCGCTCGGCGTGGGCGCCAGCACGGCGATCTTTACGGTCGTCAACGGCATCGTGCTCCGACCGCTGCCGTTTCCCGAGTCCGAGCGGGTCGTGATGCTGTGCGAGCCGAACCCCAGGACGGGCGGCTTTTGCGGTGCCTCCCCGTCGAACGTCGCCGACTGGCTGCGGATGGGTGACGCGCTCGAGAGCACCGGCGTCGCCCGCGGCGAGCCGTACATCGCGCAGATCGGCGGCGAGGCGTTCGGTGTCCGCGGCGGCATCGCCACGCCCGGCTTCTTCCAGGTCCTCCGTCTGCGGCCGGCCATGGGCCGGCTGTTCGAGGACCGCGACATGGATCGCGGCTCGAACCACGTCGCGCTCATCAGTCACGGGTTCTGGCAGCGACGCCTCGGGAGCGATCCCGGCATTGTCGGCCGCGCGATCACGCTCGACGGGGGATCGTTCATCGTCGTCGGCGTCCTGCCGCCCGACGCGTTCGTCCCACGGGTCGAGGAGCGGGAAGTCTGGAAGCCGCTGACGGCCAGCGTCGATAACGTGGAGAACCGCGGCTGGCGCGGATTCACGGCGATCGGCCGGATGGCCCACGGCGTGACGATGGCGCAGCTGGACGCGGAGCTGCAGACACTGCACGCGCAGCTCGAGCAGGCCTACCCCGACGCCAATGCCGGATGGGGCGTCTACGCCGTGGGCCTGCGCGGCCAGCTCGTCGGCGACGTCGGCCGGACCCTGTGGGTCTTTCTGGGCGCGGTCGGATTCGTCCTGCTGATCGCGTGCGCGAACGTGGCCAGTCTGCTCCTGGTGCGTTCCACGGGCCGCTCGACAGAGTTCGCGGTGCGGGCCTCGCTCGGCGCCGGTCGGAGGCGGCTGGCGCAGCAGCTGCTGACCGAACCGGCGCCGAGCTGGTGGGCGTGATGGAGCGCGCGCGAGACGAGGTGATGAGCGTCCCGGGCGTCGAGGGCGCCGGCCTCGCGTCGGGCGGCCCGCTGTTCGGCGGCGGCGACGGCGTCGTGCCCATGACGATCGAGGGTCGGCCTCCCGTGTCCGACGATGAGGCGCCGCCCGTGGAGTGGCACGAGGTCGATTCGAACCTCTTCCGAACGCTCGGGCTGCCAATCGTGCGCGGCCGCAATCTGTCGCCGGCCGACGCGGCGGGCGCGGCGCCGGCGGCGCTGGTCAACGAGACGCTGGCGCGGCGCTTCTTCCCGAACGAGAGCCCGCTCGGCCAGCGCATCACCGCCCGGGAGCACACGGCCGAGATCGTCGGCGTGGTCGCCGACGCGACGTCGCACCGGGCCGACCGGCCGACGCCGCCGCAGATCTTCTGGCCGTACCGACAGGACGTGCGCGGGGCCGCGTACCTGGTCATGCGGACACCGGCCGGGCTCGAGGGGCTCGAGAAGACCGCGCGGGCCCGCGTGGCGGGCGTGGATCCGCTCATCAACCTGACGCCGTTCACGCGGCTCGACGACTTCTTCGACCGCACGCTCGTCAACCCGCGGTTCAACATGGCGCTCGTGGCGGTGTTCGCGCTGGTGGCCGTGGCGCTGGCCGCGGTGGGCGTCTACGGCGTCATCGCCTACGCGGTCGCCAGCCGGACGCGCGAGATCGGCGTGCGCATCGCGCTCGGCGCCACGCCCGGCGGGATCGTGTCGGAGGTGGTGCGCCGGGGGATGTCGCTGGCCGCGATCGGGATGGTGCTCGGACTGGCCGGCGCGCTCACGGTCGGGCGGTTCCTCGAGAGCCTGCTCTACGGGCTGTCGCTGAACGATGGGCTGACGCTGGGCGGGGCGGCCGCGGGCTTCGTCGTGATCGCGTTGGTCGCGTGCTGGGTGCCGGCGCGCCGGGCGGCGCGCGTCGATCCGGTCGTCGCGCTGCGCACGGAGTAGGGCGCGACTTCAGTCGCGCCGGCGGTGGCCGGACTGAAGTCCGGCCCTACGTCCGGCCCTACGTCCGGCCTTCCGGCCCTACGTACGACCGCG
>Ga0326597_10012691_pt1 | contig 11103 bp, 10 predicted proteins | sample RVTome_12_FD_203789 | JGI IMG/M metagenome (GOLD analysis project Ga0326597, IMG submission 203789) | Soil microbial communities from uranium-contaminated site in the Upper Colorado River Basin, Wyoming, United States - RVT100D185 | ecosystem: Environmental > Terrestrial > Soil > Contaminated >... | reverse complement strand
TCGCCTTCTTCCTGATCTCGCTCAGCCCCGCGCGCGCGTGGCTGATCGACGCGATCCCGAAGAGCCTCAAGCTCGCCATCGGCGCCGGCATCGGATTCTTCCTCGCCCTCATCGGGCTCGAGAACGCGGGCATCATCGTGGCGAGCTCCAGCACGCTGGTTCAGGCCGGCGATTTCACCTCGGGCGAGAGCTTCATCGCGGCGGGCGCGTTCCTCGTCATCGCCGCGCTTGCCGCGCGGCGCGTCACGGGCGCGATCCTGATCGGCATCGTGGGCGCGACATTGGCCGCGATCGTGCTCGGTCTCGAGCCCGTGCCGGGCGTCGTCAGCCTGCCGCCGGCGCTGACGCCAACCTTCCTCGAAATGGACGTGGCCGGGGCGGCGGATGTGGGCTTCCTCACGATCGTCTTCGTGTTCCTCCTGATCGACATGCTCGACACGTCGGGCACGCTGACCGCTGTCGCCCATCAGGGCGGATTTCTCGACGAAAAGGGCCGCCTGCCGCAGGCGCGCCGCGCTCTGGTGGCGGATTCGCTGGGGACGATGATCGGCGCCGCGCTCGGAACCTCGACAACGACGAGCTACATCGAAAGCGCGGCCGGCGTGCAGGCGGGCGGGCGCACGGGGCTGACCGCGGTGGTGGTGGCCTTGCTGTTCCTGCTGGCGCTCTTCTTCGCGCCGCTCGCCCAGGCCATACCGCTCTATGCCACCGCGCCGGCCCTCATCTTCGTGGCCTGCCTCATGACCGTCGGGCTGAAGGACATCGCCTGGGACGATCCCGCCGAGGCCGCCCCCGCGCTCATCACCGCGCTCATCATTCCCTTCACGTTCTCGATCGCTACGGGGATCGGGCTCGGCTTCCTCGCCTATGTGGGCATCAAGCTCCTGGCCGGGCGCTGGCGCGAGATCGAACCGGCCGTCGTCGCCATCGCGGGCGCGTTCGCGCTGAAGCTCGCTATCGGCTGAGCGGGTTCAGTATCGGCTCCAATAGACGACATAGAGCACGTCGAGGACGATCCAGACGGCGGCCGCGATGGCCGTCGTGACGCCGAGCTTGAACCACAGGCGCGGCGCTACGGGCGCGGCCGGTTCGGTGCCGGGCACTATCGCGCCGGATTCATGCTGGCCGACGACGCCCCAGGGCAGCACGGCGAACAGCACAACCCACCAGATGACGACATAGGAGGCGATGCCGAGCGCCCAGTTCATCGGTTACGCCTGCTCCAGTTCGACCAGCGTACCCACGAAATCCTTCGGATGCAGGAAGATCACCGGCTTGCCGTGCGCGCCGATGCGCGGCTCGCCCGTGCCGGTGATAGTCGCGCCTTGCGCGCGCATCCGGTCGCGCGCGGCATAGATATCCTCGACCTCGTAGCAGACATGGTGCACGCCGCCGTTCGGATTCTTCTCGAGGAACTTGGCGATGGGCGAGTTGTCGCCGAGCGGCTCCAGCAACTCGATCTTGGTGTTGGGGAGCTCGACGAAGACGGTCGTCACGCCGTGATCGGGCTGAGGCACGGGATCGGAGACCCTGGCCCCCAGGGTCTCGCGATAAATCTTCGCCGCGGCCTCGATGTCGCGCGTGGCGATGGCCACGTGGTTCAGACGACCGATCATTTCAGCACTCCGCCGCACTCTACCGATTCAATTCGATCCCTCCCTTGAAAAAGGAGGGTCGAAACGCGTCCCGCGTTTCGGGGAGGGATCATGCCATCATTCGCGCCAGGATTGACCCCCACCCGTCCTCCTTCGCTCGCTGCGCGAGCTTCGAAGGACGACCTCCCCCTTTCAGGGGAGGAACGCTGTGTGCGCTCACACCTCCACCGCCACGACGCGCACGACGGGCTTCTTGCCCCAGCTTTCCTGTGCCGCCCGGCGCGCGGCCCGGCGCACGGTTTCCCTGAGGTCCTCCGTGCTCGCCTTGCGCGGCTGATAGTGATCGAGCGCACGGCGGACGGCTTCGACCACCACCTCCTCGATCACGGGCGGCGCGCCCTCGAAATGGAAGGCCGGCTCGGCGGCGAGCCGCCCTTTGCCGTCGAGCACGAGCGTGACGCCGATGAAGCCCGCGAACCCGAGCGCGCGGCGCGCGCGGGCGAAGCCCTCGCTCTCGGCGACCATCAGCCGGCCGTCGAGATGCAGGCGCCCGGCCGGGGCCTCGTCCACGATCCCCGCCTTCCCAGGCGCCAAGCGCACGAGCTTGCCATTCGTGACGACGATCGCCTGGGGCACCTGAAGCTCGCGCGCGAGGCGGGCGTGTTCGGTCATGTGGCGGAGCTCGCCATGCACGGGAATGGCTATCCGGGGCCGCACCCAGCGATACATCTGGGAAAGCTCCTCGCGCGCCGGATGCCCCGAAACGTGGACGAAGTGATCCTGTTCCGTCAGCACGGCCACACCGAGCGCCGCGAGCTTGTTGTGCAGCTCGAAGATCGCGAGTTCGTTCCCCGGGATGATGCGCGAGGAGAAGATCACCGAATCGCCCGGGCCGAGCGCAATATTCGGATGATCGCCCGCCGCGATGCGCGGCAACGCCGCGCGCGGCTCGCCCTGGCTTCCCGTGCAGAGCAGGAGCACGCGGTCGGGTTCGAGCGTTTCGGCCATCTCCTCGGGCAGGACGGCCGGAAAGTCCTTGAGGTAACCAGTCTCCTTCGCGGCCTCGACGATGCGCCGCATCGCGCGCCCGACGAGCACGATTTCGCGCCGATGCGCGCGCGCCGCCTTAGCGATGGTGTCGAGGCGCGCGACGTTGGAGGCGAACGCCGTTACCGCGACGCGGCCCTTGAGCGAACCGATCAGGTCCGTGAGGCTCTTGCGCACTTCGCCTTCCGATCCCGACTCGCCCTGCACGAGCGCGTTGGTGGAGTCGCAGACCATGGCGAGCACACCTTCCTCGCCGAGCCGCCTCAGGCTCGCGTCGTCGGTGGTCTCGCCGATCAGCGGATCGGGATCGATCTTCCAGTCGCCCGTATGCACGATCGTGCCAAGCGGCGTGCGGATCGCGATCGCGTTGGGTTCCGGGATCGAATGGGTGAGCGTAATGAATTCGATCGCGAACGGCCCCAGCACGAGCGAGCCGCCGAGCGGCACGACGTTGAGCCTGGGCTGCCCCAGCAATCCCGCCTCTTCGAGCTTGCCCGCCACGAGCCGCGCCGTGAAGGGCGTGGCGTAGATCGGGCACCGCAGTTCCGGCCAGAGATGGGCGACCGCGCCGATATGGTCTTCGTGGGCATGCGTGAGCACGAGGCCCAGAAGATCGCTGCGATTCTCCACCAGGAACCGCGCATCGGGCATGATCACATCGACGCCCGGCGTTCCGGCTTCGCGGCCGAACATCACGCCGCAATCGACGGCGATCCATTTGCGCGCGCGCTCGGGCCCGAAGCCGTAGCAATTGAGGTTCATCCCGATCTCGCCCGCCCCGCCGAGCGGCAGGAAGACGAGTTCGTCGCCGGATCGGGCTTTTGCCATCGCAACCGGCGCTCAGCCCTGCCTGGCGCGCGCGGTCGTGCGCGCGTGAACGAGGACAAGGCCGCGAATGGTCAAGTCCGGATCGGAATGGTCGATGGCCGATATTTGTTTGTGGAAGAGATCCGATAGGCCGCCCGTCGAAATGACCGTCATGGGCCGGCCATACTCCGCCTTGATGCGCGCGATCAGGCCCTCGATCAGGCCGACATATCCCCAATAGAGGCCGGATTGCATCGCGGGCACCGTGTCCTTGCCGATCACCTGCTGCGTGCGCGCGATGGCGACGCGGGGAAGCAAGGCCGCAGCCTGGTGTAGCGCCTCCGCCGACAGGTTGACCCCGGGCGCGATGATGCCGCCTTCATAATCGCCTTTTTCGGACGCGATATCGAAATTGGTCGCCGTGCCGAAGTCCACGACGATGAGCGCTCCCTTGTAGCGCTCATGCGCCGCGATGACATTTGCGATCCGGTCGGCGCCGACCGCATCGGGCCTGTCGGTATTGATGCCGATGCCGAGATCGACGGTCGGCTCTCCGATCACCAGCGGCTCGCAATTGAGATAGGAACGGCACAGCACGCGCAGGGGATGCAGCGCCGCCGGCACGACCGTCCCGATGATGGCCTGATCGAGATCCTTCAGCGCCAAGCCCTTGAGTTCCAGAAGCTGAGCGAGCCAGACGGCGTATTCGTCCGATGTGCGCGTGTCCTTGGTCGCGGCACGGAACTGCGCGCGCAGCTCGTGCCCGTCGTGCACCGCAAAGACGATGTTCGTATTGCCCGCGTCGATGGCAAGAAGCAAGACGGTCTCCTTCAGGCCGGAAAGAACACTTCGCCGGCCGAGACGCGGATCGTTGCACCGCCCGGCCGTCTCAGGATGAGCGCGCCGCTTTCGTCCAGGCCGTCGAACACGCCCGTGATCTCCTCGCGCGCCAGTCGCGCCCGCAACGGTCGGCCGAGCCCCGCCGCGCGCGCGAGCCACGCATTCTTCAGGGGACCGAAACCCTCCATCGCCCAAATGTCATACCATGCAGCCCAGCGCACGGCGAGACGCGCCAGCGCGTCGTCGGGCTCCGGCGCTTGCGACGGCGCGCAATCCAATGCGGCCGCGAGCGACGTCGCGGGAAATTCCGTATCCGGAGGATAGTGCGCGAGGTTGACGCCCACGCCGACGGCCAACCAGTCGACGGAGGCGGCCGCGGAACCGCCCGCCGATTCGAGCAGGATTCCCGACGCCTTGCGGCCGCCGATCAAGACATCGTTGGGCCATTTGAGCGCGATGTCGGCGGCCGGTGCGTAGGCCGCCAGTGTCTCGCCCACGGCGAGCGCGGCCGCGAAGCTGAGTTGCGCGCAGGTCTCGACGGGCGCGTTCGGGCGGATCAGGAGCGTCGCATAGAGATTGCCCGGCGGCGACGTCCAAGATCGCCCGCGACGGCCGCGACCGCCCGTTTGGCGCCGCGCCACGATCCAGACCGGGCCCGGCGCGCCCGCCGCAGCCAGCCTGCGCGCCTCCTCGTTCGTCGAATCGATGCTGTCGTGCCGCGAGAGCCCATAAGCCTGCGGCCACGCCGCAGGATTGCTCACGGGAACAGCGCCGCCGCGGCGCGGGCCGCCGGATCGGCGATGAGCGCCGGAGCGACCATGAAGAACAGCGTGAAAATCGCCGAGCCGGTCAGGATGGCCGTGAGGCCCGCGCCGATATCGGGTTCGAAGGCGGGCGCGGGCTCGTCGAAATAGATCAGCTTCACGATGCGCAGATAATAGAACGCGCCGACCACGCTCGCGAGCACGCCGATCACCGCGAGCGGATAGAGGCCCGCCTGGATCGCGGCCAGGAAGACGTACCATTTGGCAAAGAAGCCCGCGAGCGGAGGAATGCCAGCGAGGCTCAGCATCAGCATCGCGAAGGCGAATGCCATCGGCGGATTCGTGCGCGCCAGGCCGGCGAGATCGCCGATGGTTTCGACCATGCCGTCCTTGCGGCGCATGGCGAGGATGCAGCAGAACGCGCCCGCGTTCGTCACGAGATAGATCGCCAGATAGACGAGGACGCCCTGCACGCCCTGCGCCGTTCCCGCGGCAAGGCCGACAAGCGCATAGCCCATATGCCCGATCGAGGAATAGGCCATCAGGCGCTTGATGTTCTGCTGGCCGATGGCGGCGAAAGCGCCCAATGCCATCGAAAGGATCGCGATGAACACGATGATCTGGCGCCATTGCTCGAGCGCATCGGGAAACGGCTCGATCAGCGCGCGTGTGAAGAGCGCGAGCGCGGCAACCTTAGGTGCCGTGGAGAAAAAGGCCGTGATCGGCGTCGGCGCGCCTTCGTAGACGTCGGGGGTCCACATGTGGAACGGCACCGCCGAAATCTTGAACGCGAGGCCCGCGGCGAGGAACACGAGCCCGAACACGATGCCGATGCCGGGCGCCTCAGCGTGAACTACCATCGCCACGGTCTCGAAGCCCGTCGAACCCGTGAAGCCGTAGATCAGCGAAATCCCATAGAGCAGCATGCCGGACGAAAGAGCGCCCAACACGAAATATTTGAGCCCCGCCTCGGTCGAGCGCAGCGAATCGCGGTTGAACGAGGCCAGCACGTAGAGCGCGAGGCTCTGGAGCTCGACGCCCATGTAGAGCGCGATGAAATCGTTCGCCGAGACCATCAGCATCATGCCGAGCGCGGCAAACATGATCAGCACGGGGAATTCGAAGCGGGCGATCTTCTCGCGCACGAAGAAGCCGTGCGCCATGACGATGGCGAGCGACGCCCCCAAAAGGATCAAAAGCTTGGCGAAGCGCGCGAAACCGTCGACGACAAGGCTTCCGGAGAACGCGAGCATGCGGCCTTCGCCGCCCGTAACGACGGCAAGGGCCGCGATCGCCATGACCGCGACCGCCGAAGCCAAGAGCGCGGTATGAGAGCGGTCGCCCTGGAAGACGCCGGCCATCAGCATCGCCATCGCGCCGAGCGCCATGAGGAGTTCCGGCGTGATGACGGCGAGATCGAGAGAGAGCGACGTCATGGCGCGGCCTCCCCGACCGGCAGCGCGCGGGCATGCATCTCGACGAGGCGCGCGACGGACGCACTCGTCACGTCGAATACCGGCTTGGGATAGACACCCATCGCGATCACGATCACGACGAGGGGCACGAGCACGACGGTCTCGCGCGGGCCGAGATCGGTGATGGCCTGCAAGTTCGGCTTTTCGAGCGCGCCGAAGATCACGCGCCGATAGAGCCACAGCGCATAGGCCGCCGACAGGACGACGCCCGTGGTCGCGACGATGGCCACCCACGTATTCGCCTGGAAGGCCGCGATCAGTGTCAGCAATTCGCCGACGAAGCCGCTGGTTCCCGGAAGCCCGACATTGGCGAGCGTGAAGACCATGAGACAAGCGGCATAGACGGGCATGCGATTCACGAGCCCCCCATAAGCCGCGATCTCGCGCGTATGCATGCGGTCGTAGATCACGCCGACACTCAGGAACAGCGCGCCCGACACAAAACCGTGCGAGAGCATCTGAAAGATCGCGCCTTCCACGCCCTGATGGGAAAAAGTGAATATGCCCATGGTGACGAAGCCCATATGGGCGACCGAGGAATAGGCGACCAGCTTCTTCATGTCCTCTTGCGCGAGCGCCACCAGCGACGTGTAGACGATGGCGACGAGCGACAGGGCGAACACGAGCGGTGCGAAGAAAACGCTCGCATCGGGAAACATCGGTAACGAAAAGCGCAGGAAGCCGTAGCCGCCCATCTTCAAAAGAATGCCGGCCAGGACCACCGAGCCCGCCGTCGGCGCCTCGACATGAGCGTCGGGAAGCCAAGTGTGCACGGGCCACATCGGCAATTTCACGGCGAAGGACGCAAAGAAGGCAAGCCACAGCCAAGTCTGCATCTCCGGCGGAAAATTCCCGGCACGGATAAGCTCGGCGATATCCGTCGTGCCGGCATGCCAATACATCGCCATCACGGCCAGCAGCATCAGGACGGAGCCCAGCAGCGTGTAGAGGAAGAACTTGAACGTCGCGTAGACGCGCCGCGCGCCGCCCCACACGCCGATGATCACGAACATCGGGATGAGGCCGCCTTCAAAGAACAGATAGAAGATCACCAGATCGAGCGCGCAGAAGACGCCGATCATCAGCGTCTCGAGCACGAGAAACGCGACCATGTATTCCTTGACGCGATTGTCGATCGATTCCCAGCTCGCCAAGATGGAGATCGGCATCAGCATCGCGGTCAGCACGACGAAAAGCACCGAAATACCGTCCACGCCCATGCGGTACGAGATGCCGCCGCCGAGCCACGCGTAATTCTCGAGGAACTGGAACTCCGCGCTCGCCCCGTCGAACTGCGACCACAGGAAGAGCGCGAGAGCGAGCGTGATGATCGTCGTATAGAGCGCGACATAGCGTGCATTGCGCGCCACCGTCGCCTCGTTGCCGCGCGTCAGGAGAATGAACAGCGCGCCCGCGACGGGCAGAAACGTGATGGTCGAAAGGATCGGCCAGACCATCACCCGAAGCCTCCGCCCGCGAAGACGAACCAGGTGACGAGCGCGGCCACGCCGAGCAGCATTGCGAACGCGTAGTGATAGACGTAGCCAGATTGCAGGCGCACGGTGCCCCGCGTCACGTCGAGCACGCGCGCGGCGATGCCATCGGGGCCCAACCCGTCAATGATGCGCCCGTCGCCGATCTTCCACAGGAAACGTCCGATGCCAAACGCGGGACGGACGAACAGCAGATCGTAAAGCTCGTCGAAGTACCATTTGTTGTAGACGAACGTGTAGAGCATGTTGCCGCGCTCGGCCATCTGGCGCGGCAGCTCCGGGTGCAGGATGTAATAGTAATAGGCCACGCCCAGCCCCGCGACGGAAACCACGAACGGCGCAAGTTCCACCCAGAACGGCGCGTGATGCGCGTCGTGGAGCGCGGTGTGTGTCTCCAGGACCTTGATCGATTCGCTCCAGAAGGCCTCCTGCGCTTCGCCGACGAACAGAACCTCGAACAGCATGCCCGCGAACAGCGCGCCGACGGCTAGGACGATCAGCGGCGCGGTCATCGTCGACGGCGATTCGTGGACATGGTGAAGATGCGCCTTGTCGCCGCGGAAGCCACCATTGAAAGTCATGAACATCAGCCGCCACGAGTAGAACGCGGTCATGAAGGCGGCCGCGATGCCCATGGCGAAGGCGTAACCGCCGACCGCGCTATCCGCGGCATAGGCCGATTCCAGGATCACGTCCTTGGAATAGAAGCCGGCCGCGCCGATACCGAGCACCGGAATGCCGAGCCCCGTGAGCGCGACCGTGCCGATCAGCATCATCGCCCAGGTGAGCGGGATGAGCTTCATCAGTCCGCCCATGTTGCGCATGTCCTGTTCGTGGTGGAGCGCGCGGATCACCGAACCCGCGCCGAGGAACAGGAGCGCCTTGAAGAATGCATGCGTGAAGAGGTGGAACATCGCGGCGCCATAGGCCGAGACGCCGGCGGCAAAGAACATGTAGCCAAGCTGCGAGCAGGTCGAATAGGCGACCACGCGCTTGATGTCGTTCTGGAACAGGCCGACGGTGGCGGCGAAGAACGCGGTCGACGCGCCGACGATGGTCACGACGCCGAGCGCCGTCGGCGCGTATTCGAACATGGGCGAGCAGCGGCAGACCAGGAACACGCCGGCGGTCACCATGGTCGCGGCATGGATGAGGGCGGACACGGGCGTGGGGCCTTCCATCGCGTCGGGCAGCCAGGTGTGCAGGAAGAGCTGCGCCGACTTGCCCATCGCGCCCAGGAACAGGAGCAGGCACAGGGTGGTGAGGATGTCGACGTTCATGCCGGCGAAGGCGAACGTCTTGCCCGCCATGTCGGGAGCGGCCGCGAACACCTGATCGAAGTCGAGCGTGCCGAAAATATAGAACACACCGAAAATGCCGAGCGCGAAGCCGAAATCGCCGATGCGATTGACGATGAAGGCCTTGATCGCGGCCGCGTTCGCCTCGGGCTTCTTGTACCAGAAGCCGATCAGCAGATAGGAGGCGAGGCCCACGCCTTCCCAGCCGAAGAAGAGCTGGAGGAAATTGTCGGACGTCACGAGCATCAGCATCGCGAACGTGAAGAAGGAGAGATAAGAGAAGAAGCGCGGCCGGCCGTCTTCCTCGGCCATGTAGCCGATCGAATAGAGATGCACGAGCGAGGAGACGCCGGTGACGACAACCAGCATCACCGCGGTCAACGTGTCGACGCGGACGATCCAATCGACCTCGAACGCGCCGGAATGGATCCAGGTCAGCAGATGTGCGCTCTGCGCGTTGCCCATCAACGCCACGTCGTAAAACGCGATGCAGGAGAACAGCGCCGAAACGAAAAGAAGCCCGGTCGTTGCGAGCTCGGCGCCGCGCGCGCCGATATAGCGGCCGAAGAGTCCGGCTACGAGCGAACCCAGAAGCGGCAGGAGGACGATGGCCGTGTACATGAAGCTGCCCGGGTCAGCCTTTCATCAGATTGATGTCTTCGACGGCGATGGTGCCGCGATTGCGGAAATAGACGACGAGGATGGCAAGGCCGATTGCGGCCTCGGCCGCGGCGACGGTCAGCACCAGAAGCGCGAAGACCTGGCCTTTCAGATCGCCAAGATGCGTCGAGAAGGCGACGAGATTGATGTTGACGGCAAGCAGGATCAACTCGATCGACATCAGAATGACGATCACGTTCTTGCGGTTGATGAAGATGCCGAACACGCCGATCGTGAAAAGGATCGCGGCGACGGTAAGATATTGCGGAAGACCTATGTCCATGAGGGCGCCCCATCCGTTCGAGCGGCAGCGATGACGCACCCCCCTTTCGTCCGCTTCGCGGACACCTTCCCCCTCAAGGGGGGAAGGAAAAAAATGCGCATTCCCTCCCCCCTTGAGAGGGAGGGTGGTCCGGAGGACCGGGTGGGGGGAATGGCGGTTGCATTCGCGACCATGCGGCTAACCCCCCTGCCCCGGTTCGACCTTGCGGATCTCGATGGATTCTTCGCGCGTGCGCGCGACCTGGCGGCCGACCGATTGGCGTTTGACGCCCTCGCGCCGACGCAGGGTCAGCACGATCGCGCCGACCATCGCCACGAGCAGAATAAGCCCCGCCGTCTGGAAATAGAGGACGTAGTCGGTATAGAGGATGCGTCCCAGCGCTTCGGTGTTGCCGATGTCGGCGGGCGCGGGGCTGGCGAGAACGCCCGACGCTCCGGGCGCGAACCGCCAGGCCATCAGCACGATCACGAGCTCGGCCGCCAGGATGAACCCGACCAGCCCGCCCAACGGCAAATAGCGCAGGAAGCCCTGCCGCAGCTCTGCGAAGTCGATATCGAGCATCATCACGACGAACAGGAAGAGAACCGCGACCGCGCCCACATAGACGACGATCAGGATCATCGCCAGGAACTCCGCGCCCATCAGGACGAACAAGGCGGCGGCATTGAAGAAGGCGAGGATCAGGAACAGTACGGAATGTACTGGGTTGCGCGCGGCGATCACGAGGAACGCCGCAAGGATCAGGACCGCAGAGAAGGCATAGAACGCCAGGGTAGTGATCATGATCGCCGCGCTCTCTAATGCTGCCGCAGTAGCGCCGCCGACTCTTCGTCGGGATAGC
>Ga0326597_10012690_pt1 | contig 11104 bp, 8 predicted proteins | sample RVTome_12_FD_203789 | JGI IMG/M metagenome (GOLD analysis project Ga0326597, IMG submission 203789) | Soil microbial communities from uranium-contaminated site in the Upper Colorado River Basin, Wyoming, United States - RVT100D185 | ecosystem: Environmental > Terrestrial > Soil > Contaminated >... | reverse complement strand
GTTCACGTTCCTCGCGTTCCTTTGCCTCTATCTCGGCACGGCGCGCGGCGCGTTCTACCTCGCGTTCCTTTTCCTCGATTTCGCGGCGCACGGATTCGTCTGCCTCGCGCACCTTGGCGGCGCGCAAGGCCGCCATGCGGCGTTCCATTTCCGCGTCGGAGATACCGGCAGGGCGCCGCGACGGGTCGCTGCCCTGCGTCACCGCGCCAGCGGCTGCGCTTTTTGCAACCGGCACACCGGGTTTCGGCACCAGAACGCGCTTGCGCTTGGTTTCGACCACGACGCTTTTGGTGCGGCCGTGGCTGAAGCTCTGCTTCACCTGACCGGGGCGACCGCCGCCAAGACCGAGGGGTTTTTTGCCGTCTGTATCGCTCATGCCGTCTTCGTATCCTTCTCGGCGGTCGTGCCGCCGTCATACCTGCGCAAAGCAGATAGCTTCGCCGCCTCGTCTATTACCCGTTTGGTGAGTCCGCCAGCCGCAAGCGCGCCGTGTATGGCATGATCGCGACCGAAAGCCAAACCCAATTCCGCCGATGTCAGGCAGCCGAACCAGCGCCCGCCTTCGGGGGTCCAAAGCTTGCCCTTGCCCCTGTCAGAGCCGTCGGACGCCTGCAGCAACACCTTGGCGCGTCCCTCGGCAAGCCAGCTTTTCACCTTCTCGAAACCGCAGACCGCTCGGCCCGATTTTCGCACCAGCGACACCAGTTCCACCACCCGCTGCGCCAGCCCGGCCTCGACGATCGCAACCAGCCCTTCGGGCACCTGTGCCGGCGCCTTGGCGGCGCGGGCGAAGGCGCCCTTTTTCGTGGCCTTTTCCAATGCCTCGCGGCTGGCGCAAACCCAGATCCCGCGGCCCGGCAGCTTTTCCGCCAGATCAGGATAAATCAAACCATCGGGCCCCAGCACGAATCGGATCAGCCCGTCCTTGGGCTGAACCTCGCCGGTGACGATGCACCGGCGTTCAGGGTCTTCGCTGGTCTTGTGCTGGCCGCCGCGCGTCATCGCTGTTACCGGGGCCGGATCAGCCCTCGACCCCCTCGTCGTCGCCACCCGCTTCGGGCGCTGCCAGTTCGGAAGGGTCAACCCAGCCAAGCTGCACGCGCGCGGTCATCACTAGGTGCTGCGCTTCTTCAAGGCTCATGTCGAACGGCTCCAGAATGCCGTCATCCTTCACGCGCTGGCCGCCGACGGTGGTCCAGCCGCCGGCCAGTTCCCAGTCGGCGCAGGTGGCAAAGTCTTCCAGCGTCTTCACGCCGTCCTTCGCCAGCGCCTCGATCATCTGCGGCGTCAGGCCCTCAAAGGCGAACAGGCTGTCTTCGACGCCAAGCGCGCGCGCCGCCTCCAGCGCCTTGCGGTTCAGCTCTTCGATGTATTCGCGCGCGCGGGTCTGCAACTCGCCCGCGGTGCCTTCATCGACGCCGTCGATCGCCAGCAGTTCATCCAGATCGACATAGGCGACCTCTTCAAGGCTGGTAAAGCCTTCGGCCACCAACAGCTGCGCGAAGAATTCGTCCAGATCGAGCGCCTCGACGAACAGCTTGGTGCGCTCGGCGAATTCGGCCTGGCGGCGCTGGCTTTCGTCGGCTTCGGTCATGATGTCGATGTCCAGCCCGGTCAGCTGGCTGGCCAGCCGCACGTTCTGGCCGCGCCGCCCGATGGCAAGCGAAAGCTGCTCGTCGGGCACCACCACCTCGATGCGGTTGGCCTCTTCGTCGATCACCACCTTGGACACCTCGGCCGGCTGCAGCGCGTTCACCAGGAAGGTCGCCTGATCGGCGTTCCACGGGATGATGTCGATCTTCTCGCCCTGCAATTCGCCCACCACGGCCTGCACGCGGCTGCCGCGCATGCCGACGCAGGCGCCGACCGGGTCGATCGAATTGTCATAGCTGATCACCGCAATCTTGGCGCGGCTGCCGGGGTCGCGCGCCACCGCCTTGATCTCGATGATGCCGTCGTAAATCTCGGGCACTTCCATCTTGAACAGTTCTGCCATGAACTGCGGGTCAGTTCGCGACAGGAACACCTGCGGCCCGCGCGGTTCGCGCCGTACGTCCTTGATGAAGGCGCGGATGCGGTCGTTCGGGCGATAGCTTTCTCGGCCGATCTTTTCATTGCGGCGCAAAATCGCCTCACCGCGGCCGATGTCGACGATGATGTTGCCGTATTCCTCGCGCTTGACCACGCCGTTGATGATCGTGCCCTTGCGCCCGACGAACTCCTCAAACTGGCGGTCGCGCTCGGCCTCGCGCACCTTTTGCAAGATCACCTGCTTGGCCGACTGCGCGGCGATGCGGCCCAGATCGACCGGCGGCACCTCGTCGATGATTTCGTCACCGACCTTGGGCTCGGCCAGGAAGGGTTTGGCCTGTTCCACTGTCAGTTGCGCCTGATAGTTTTCCACCGCGTCATCCTCGACCACGGTGCGCACCCGGGTGAAGGTGGCGCGCCCGGTCTTGCGGTCGATCGCCACGCGAATGTCCATTTCGGCGCCATAGCGCGACTTGGCGGCCCGGGCGAGGCTGTCCTCCATCGCCTGAATCACCAGATCAGGGTCGATCATCTTCTCGCGTGCCACCGCCTCGGCGGTTTGCAGAAGTTCAAGCTGGTTGGCAGAGGTAATCGCCATGTTACGTCTCCGGAGGTGGTCAGTGTTGGGTTGGGGCGGCGTCGGGGGTGTCTTCGCCCGCGTCCTCGTCGCCCTCGGTTTCGTCGATTTCGTCGAACATGTCCGGGTCGATGATACCCGCTTGCTTGCGTTGACGCAGCATTTCGGCAATCAGCTCATCGGTCAGGATCAGCTTGGCGTCGGAAAGCCATTCGAATTGCAGCCCGATGGTCAGTTCGCCATCCGGGCCTTCGGGCAGGGTAATCAGCACTTCGTCGCCCTCGGTGCCCGCCAGAATGCCCTTGAAGCGCTTGCGCCCGTCAATCTGCGCCTCGGTTTCAATCCGCGCCTCATAGCCGATCCAGACATCGAAATCCTTCAGCCGGGTCAGCGGCCGGTCGATGCCGGGGGATGAAACCTCAAGGGTATAGGGCTCGGAAATCGGGTCTTCCACGTCCAGCGCCGCCGAAACAGCGGTCGAAATTTTCGCGCAGTCATCCACGTCGATGCCGCCATCGGGGCGGTCGGCCATGATCTGCAGCGTCTTCTTCAGCCCGCCCATCAGGCGAATCCGCACCAACTCATACCCCAGCCCCTCGATCACGGGGGCGACGATGTCGGCCAGGCGCCGGTCGATCGCGGCTTTGGCAATGAGTTCGGTCATGGACACAGGCTTTCAAAACAAAAAACGGGCCGTCGCGGCCCGTTGATCTTTCCCGGTGGGCTGCGAGTTTGGACCCCGCAGCGCCGCTGTTGAAGGCGATATAGGCGAAAGGGCAGCGCGGCGCAAGCGATGGTTTGCCATTCACGGGCCGATTGCATCCGCCGCCTGCCGCCGGGGTCTTGCCTGCGCAGGTGCGCCCTTACCCCCTTAGCCCGTTCATCACCCGCAGCAGTTCCGCCGTGATGCCGGTTTCCGAAAGCGCGTGCCCCGCCCCCGGCACCAGCCGCAGGTCGGCGCTGACCCAGCCATCGGCGAGTTTCCAGGCCGTGGTGGGCGGGCAGACCATGTCCAGCCGGCCCTGCACGATCACCGTGGGAATGTGTTCGATGCGGTGGCGGTCGCGCAGGATCTGGCCGTCGCATTCCAAAAACGCGTGATTGTGGAAATAGTGGTTTTCCAGCCGTGCGAAGGTGCGGGCGTAATCGGGCGGCGCCTCGCCCAGGGTGGCGTCGCCTTCCACGCTGGCCAGGGCATTTTCCCAATGCGCCCAGATCCGGGCGAATCGCGCCTCGGTGGCGTAATCGCCGCAAAACAGCCGGCGGTGATAGGCGCCGATCAGGTCGCCATGTTCGTCAGCCGGTATCATCGCGCAGAACTGCCGCCACAGATCGGGCCAGAAGGCCCCGGCACCGCCGCCGTAGAACCAGGCAAGTTCCGCGCGCGTTGCCAGAAACACCCCGCGCAGCACAAGCTGCCGCACCCGCTGCGGATGTGCCTGCGCATAAAGCAGCGCTAGCGTGGCGCCCCAGCTGCCGCCGAAAACGATGAAATCGGCAATATCCAATTCCGCGCGAATCCGCTCGATATCGGCCACCAGATGCTGCGTCGTGTTGGCCTCGACTGCGGCGTTGGGTTTGGATCGTCCGCAGCCGCGCTGGTCGAACAGCACGACGCGATAGACCGCGGGGTCGAAATAGCGCCGCATCGCCGGGCTGGCGCCGCCGCCCGGGCCGCCATGCAGCACCAGCACCGGCAGGCCCTGCGGATTGCCGCATTGTTCGACATAAATCCGGTGCCCGTCGCCGACATCCAGCAGCCGCTGGTCATAGGGCTCTATCGGCGGGTAAAGAAAGGCGCCGGCGCTGCGCTTTTGGGCTGCGGTTCTGTCCATGTGGCGACTATATATCGGGAAACCGCCGCCCGCCACGCCCTGCGGCACGAAATCGGAGCGCCCATGACCGACACTTCAGGCCAGCCCGCCAGCAGCATCAACCCTGACGAAGTCGCGAAGTTCGAGGCGATGGCCGCCGAATGGTGGGATCCGAACGGCAAGTTCAAACCGTTGCACCTGATGAACCCCTGCCGGCTGGATTACATCACCGCCCAGATCGCCGCCGAGTACGGGCGCGATTTGCGCGCGCCGCAGCCATTTGCAGGCTTGCATATCCTCGATATCGGCTGCGGTGGCGGCCTGTTGTCGGAACCGATGGCCCGGTTGGGCGCCACGGTGTTGGGCGCCGATGCGGCGCCGCGCAACATCCCGGTGGCGCAGCTGCACGCCGCGGCGCAGGGGCTGGCCATCGACTACCGCAACACCACAGCCGAGGCGCTGGCCGCGGCGGGCGAGCGATTCGACGTGGTGCTGAACATGGAGGTGGTGGAACACGTCGCCGACCCGCAGGCTTTCATCGCCACTTGCCGGGCGCTGCTGAAACCCGGCGGGCTGATGCTTTGTTCCACGCTGAACCGCAGCGCGAAAAGCTTTGCACTGGCGATCGTGGGGGCCGAATACGTCATGCGCTGGCTTCCCAGGGGCACGCATGACTGGCGCAAGTTCATCACGCCTGACGAACTTTACGCGCTGATCCGCGCCGCCGGGCTGGCGCCGGTAGACCGCAAGGGCATGGTTTTCAACCCGGTCAGCTGGCGCTGGCGGCTGTCTGAGCGCGACCTGTCGGTGAATTACGTCACTGCCAGCGTCAATCGCGCCTAGCCGATCCGGGCACTGTTGCAGCCGGGTGCCGCCAACCGACGCGGCTGCGGTTTTCGCGGCAAATTGATTGCCGCAAACCTCGGCGCGGCGTTACCGTTAACCGAATCCGGGCTTCTGCATGCTTTGGTGGTTACGAGTGCAAAACAGCCGCAAGTGCTGGCGCGTTGGCTGGCCTTGCCTGGAAGGGACGACAGGAGTGGCGCGTGCGGTGGAAGTGTCTGCGCAACGGGTGTGACATGGTGGCGGGTTTGTGGCGGTCTGGCTGCGCAGGTGTTCTTGTTGTGCTTGCGGCCTTTCCTGTGCTGGCGCAGGGCATGCCCCCGGCCGATGCCGCGCAGTTGCAGCGCCAGCTTGAAGGCTACGATGCACTCGCGCGCAAATCAGTTGTCGATCTGCAGCCCTACCGCGCGGATCAGAATCTGACGCTGGCCGATGGCACCGCGGTTTCGCTGATCTCGCTCAACCCGGCGGTGAACGCCTGGTATCTGCTTGGCATTCGCGCCCCCGATGCGCGCCGCGATGAATTCTACCATCTGGAAAACATTGCACCGCGCACGGCGATGCTTTCACTGGCAGCGGCCGAGGTGCCGACGCTGCGCCTGCATACCACCGATGGCACCGTGCAGGATTGCCCTTTGCAGGGCGCGGCGGGCGCGGTGCTCGACGCGGCGCGCCGCAGCGAACTGCCCTATGCGCCGATCTGCAACAACCAGATCCTGCTGCGCAACCGTGTCGCGGGTTCGCGCACCAACCGCGAGCGTACTGCCGAGTTTCTGCGCGAAAATGTGTGGTTCGGCGAGTCGATCGTGGGCTTGGTGAAAGATACGTTCTATCAGGATGCCTTTTTGCAAAGCGGGCAAGCGCTTGATACGATGGCGGTGGGCGAGGTGGCGCAGGCGCTTGGCCAGGCGCGGCTGAAAGACCCGCCGGTGTTTGCCGCCGCGATCGGCCTGCCGCTGAACGGCACGCCCGAAAGGGGCATCCAGATGGGCGCCTGGTACGCCGTGACCGGGGCCCCGGGCATCTACGCCAGCGCCATGCAGCCCGGCTATATCGACCCCGAAATCCTCAAGCGCCCCAATGAAACCAACGCGCTTGATGCGGTTGAACGGCGTGCCGATGTCTATCTGGTGGCCTTCGATCTGACGCTGTTCGAATTGGGTTACGAGGTCGGCACCGACCACCCGGCGCTGAATTGGTCGCCGCGGCCCCCCGACGCGGCGCGGGCCGCCGGACTGCCGGGGCCCGACGGGGTGGCCTCGTCAACGCCGCTGGTCACGCTGGGCATGCTCAGCCCGGCGCTGGCCGGGCGCGTGGCGGCAACATTCACCGGCGGCTTCAAGCGCGAGCACGGCGCCTTTCGCGCCGGCGAACTGGCCTATGCCAATTTCGGCAGCCATTACGGCTTTGTGGTCAACGGCGTGGTGCTTAGCAAGCTTTGGCCCGACCTTGCCACCATCTATGTGCTGAACGACGGCAGCATCGGCATGCGCACCTGGACCGAGTCCGATGCCGCGCTGCTGCCGCAGATCCGCTTTGCCCGCCAGAACGGCGTGGCGCTGATCGCCCCCGACCCTGAAACCGGCGCGCCGGTCCCCGGCCCGCTGGTGCGCAAATGGGGGCCGGGCAACTGGTCCGGTTCCGCCGAGGCGGAGCTGCGCACGCTGCGCGCCGGCGCCTGCATGCGCCGTATCGACGGCCGGCAGATGCTGATTTACGGCTATTTTTCCACCGCGACCCCTTCGTCGATGGCGCGAACCTTTCAGGCCTACGGCTGCGACTATGCTATGCTGCTCGACATGAACGCGATCGAGCACACCTATATGGCGCTTTACGTGCCGCGTGCCGACGGCAGCGGCATCGACATTTCGCATCTGGTGCGGTCGATGCGCGACGTTGACGCGCGCGAGCGCGATGGCACGCCCATTGCCCGCTTCGTCGGCTTTTCCGACAACCGCGACTTTTTCTATCTGCTGCACAAGGGGGGCGAGCAATGAAGGCGCTGCGCTGTGCGCTGCTTTGCCTTGTGGCGGCGGCAAGCGCCGGCAGCGCTGCCGCGCAGACCGGGCTTGCCGAACAAAACGCCGCGCTGCTGCAACAAATCCAGCGCGAACGCGGTGTCAGCGCGCAGGCGGTGGCGCGGATACGCGAGATCTTTGCGCGCTCGGCAGTGATCGGGCAGGGCAACCCCGCCATCACGCGCCACCCGATGACCGAGGCGCAATGCCAAAGCCGGGCGCCGCGCGGTGGCGACGGTTACGCCAACCGCCGGTTCGAAGCGATCTGTGGTGCAAAATACATGGCGCCGCTTTACGACCCCAGAACGCAATCGCCCGAAGACGCAACCGCCTGCATCGACCAGTTCGAATATCCCAACATCCCCTGCACTTACCCCGTGGTCTGGGTCAAGGCCGCCGAGGCCGCGCAGATCTGCGCCGCCGAGGGCAAACGGCTGTGCGACGCGCATGAATGGGAAGGTGCCTGCGCCGGGGCGCTGGAACCCGCCGATTACCGCTTTGATCTGGCCCGGGGCGCATCGGCCAACAGCGCCGTCGAACGCATGCGCGCCGCGCATAATGCCAAGTATCAGGCGATACAGAACTGGGCCTACGGTGCCAATTACCGCACCGGCATCTGCGCCGCGGCCAGCCAGAAAAGCGCCACTTGCCCCGGTGGCGGCTTTGGCAAATGCGGTTCCAACACCTACCCGAGCGGCAGCTTTCCCGCCTGCGTCAGCGCGCTTGGGGTCTATGATCTGCACGGCAACGCCGCCGAGCACATGAACCTGCCGCTAAGCCCCGACCAGATGACCGGCCTTGGCAGTACCACGCTTGGCGTCACCGAAATGAAGGGCAGCTGGTTCATCTGGGACACATTTGCAGCGCATCCCGACTGGTGCCGCTGGCGCGCGCCCTACTGGCACGGCACGCCGGTGCTGTCGTCGGGCAGCCACGCCAATTACCATCTGGGTTTTCGCTGCTGTTCGACGCTTTAGCCGCGGGTCGCGGCAGGCACTGACGCCCGCGCCTCAGTGCGTGTAAAGCGAGGCCAGCAGCCGTTGCGGTTCGGGTATCGGGCCTTCGGAACTGATGATCCCGGCATAGCCCGGGTCTTGCAGCAGATCGCCAAGCGCCACTTCGCGGCCGTTCAGGTAGGCGGTCTTGCTGACCAGCCGCAGCCCGTGGCTATAGTCGGAATAGCGCGCCTCGTGCACCGTGCTTAGCGGCTGGATCGGCTTGCCGTTGGGCTGGTGCCAGCCGTAGATCGCCACCTGCCCCGGCGCCCGGCGCAGCGCGTTGCTGAGCACCAGATCCTTTTTCGTGCCAGCCAATAGCTGCCCGCTGCGGAACCCGGCGGCATCACTTTGCCCCTCGATGGTGGCGTTGTGCTGGCTGAAATAGCTGGTCGAGGTCATCTGCGGCCCGGCCTGCATCGGTCGCGGCGGCAGCCGCAGCCCGGCCTGCGCGTAGGTGGCATCGACGATGCGGGTGGTGGGCAAAAGGAAGCCCAGTTGATCGGCGATCAGCGCGGCTTCGGGCAGCCCCATCGGCACCCGCAGGTAATCGCCATCGCTGCCAAGCGCCAGATAGTCGGGGGTGACGCAAACGGTGATCTGCACCGACGCACCCGCGGCGCTGGTGCCGGTCAGCGCCACCGGCGTCAGCCTGCGCAGGAACGCCGGAACGTTGCCCGCAAGCGCCTCGCGGGCAATCAGCCCGTCGCGCGCGGTGCCGCGCAGCCCGCCCAGTTCGGCGCTCAGCGCGCTGCCGTCGCGGGCGTCGCCCTTGCGACGCGGAATCGCGCGCGTCAGCCGGCTGGGGCAATCGGCGATGCCGGGGGCGCTGGTGCCGGCGGCTGCGACGGCAGCAGGCTGCGCGGGTGCGGGTTGTGCGCTGGCCTCGGCTGGCGTCCGCGCCGCAAGCTGCACCTGCCCGGCGATGCCCGCTGGTCGCGGCTGCGGCCACGGCGACACCTCGGGCCCGGCGCCGGGACTGCCCTTGCTTGAGGCGGTGACGATCAGCACCGGGCTTTCCTGCACGGGGTCAACGGCATCGGCGGGGCCGGGCGCGGCGTCAGTCGCCGTTGCGATCGCGGCGGGGCGCGGCTGCGGGCGGGGGGTATCGGGCTGCGGCGCAAACACCGCCACGGCACCGGCGGCGGTCGGCAGCACCGATTGCGCTATAGAAACGGTCTGTTCGGTCTGCGGCGCAACCGGCGCAGCCGGGGCTTGGCGCAGCGGCTGAATGGTGACGGGCTGGGTGCGGCCCACAAAGATCAGCGCCGCCGCGTCGGCTGCCACCTCGACCGGTTTGCCGGGTGCACGCGTCGCCACCGCAAGCTGCAGCGCGGGCGCCGGCGCGGCGGCATTGAAATGCGCCGCATCGCGCGGCGTCGGCGCCTGCCACATCGCGCGCCCCCCGGTTACCGTCGCGACGCCGATCAGCACAGCCACGACGCCGGTAACCGCGGCGCGCTTATGCGAAATGCGATTGCCGCGCAGGCACCAGCCATCGTCGCCCGGCCCACGCCGCGGCGCTAGATCCTGAAGTCTCACTTCGCCCGTTCCGATCGATTTTCTGATTGCGCTGCAAACTACAGCGGTGGTCGCATTTGGCAAGTTGCCTAGGCGGAAACCGGCCTATGGCGGCGCCATGTCGCAGCCGCGAGTGGCTGGCTGGGGCGCAATTTCCCGGAAGCATTCGACAAAAGCGGACGGCTAAGCGTCGGCCAGAATCGCCAGAAAGGCGGCGCCGAAGCGTTCCGCCTTGGCGGCGCCCATTCCGGCTATGCGCGCCAGCTCGACGGTCGAGCGCGGGCGCGATTCGGCGATCTGGCGCAGCGTGGTCTGGGTGCAGCTTAAATAGCGCCCGTGCCCGTCCTCGCCGCGGATCAGCGCCAGTTGAGCGGCCTGAAGCCGGTCGAACACCTCGCCCGCGGCGCGGCCTGCCAGCTTCAGCCGCGCCGGGTGCACCTCGGGCGCGGCACCGGCGATCACCTGCAGGAAGGCGGCGCCAAAGCTTTCCAGCTTTTTTGCACCTATGCCGGAAATCCGCGCCATTTCATCCAACGTCTGCGGCCGCGCCTCGGCCATCTCGATCAGCGTGCGGTCGGGAAAGATGATATAGGCGGGCGCCCGCGCCGCCTCGGCCAAGGCGCGGCGTTTGGCCTTCAGCGCCGACAGCAGCGGCGCATCTTCCTCGGCCACCAGCGCACGCACCACCGGCCCCGATCTGGCGCGGCGCACCAGATCGCGGCGCAGCGTTATCCGCGCCTCGCCGCGCAGCACCGGCAGCGCCGTTTCGGTCATCGCCAGCGCGCCGTGGCGGGCGGGATCGGGGCGGATCAGGTCATGCCCCTGCATCTGGCGAAACACCGATTGCCACTGCGCCTTGGTCAGGTCGCGCCCGACGCCGAAGGTGGGCAGCGCATCGTGGCCGCGGGCGCGCAGCTTGTCGGTGGCGGTGCCGGTCAGAATGTCGATCAGATGCCCGGCGCCGAATGATTCGCCGGTGCGCAGGCAGGCTGACAGCGCCTTGCGCACCGCGTCGGTGGCGTCGAACAGATCGGGCGGCGTGTCGCACAGATCGCAGTTGCCGCAGGGTTCCGATGTCTCGCCGAAATAGGCCAGCAGGCGCTGACGGCGGCAGGCTGTGGCCTCGGCCAGACCCAACAGCGTGTTCAGCCGCGCGTGGTCGGCGGCCTTGCGGTCGGGCGGTGCCAGCCCCTCGTCGATCTGCGCGCGGCGCAGGCGGATGTCGTCGGCGCCATAAAGCGTCAGCGTTTCGGCGGGGGCGCCGTCGCGGCCGGCGCGGCCGATTTCCTGATAATAGCTTTCGAT
>Ga0326597_10012689_pt1 | contig 11104 bp, 12 predicted proteins | sample RVTome_12_FD_203789 | JGI IMG/M metagenome (GOLD analysis project Ga0326597, IMG submission 203789) | Soil microbial communities from uranium-contaminated site in the Upper Colorado River Basin, Wyoming, United States - RVT100D185 | ecosystem: Environmental > Terrestrial > Soil > Contaminated >... | reverse complement strand
CCGCTTCGCAGCTTCTTGAGCGTCCGTGGACACGTAAATACCAGTTCCAACGCCATAACAATCTCCTTTCCTTGCCCTGTTCATCAAGGCAGTCGGAGTTGTTATGACACGGAATTATGTGCAGTAAAAATCGGTAGAAGTCCGGACAAATGGCGAAGATGGCAGGGAATTCAGAAGTGCGGCGAGATCACCTTCACATAATGCGGAACTTCACATAACACTTCCATCTGCTCTTGGAAGTGCAGCAAGCTTCGACGGCGCGGGTGATGCAGTCGCTGCTGACCGGATACGCGCGGCGATTTAACCGAACATACCGTCACCGGGGGCATCTGTTTCAAGGGCGCTACCAAGCGATCATGTGCGACCGCGATAGCTACTTGTTGGAGTTGGTGCGCTACATCCATCTCAATCCGGTGCGAGCCAAAATGGTGCAGCGGCCTGGGGAGTGGCAGTGGAGCGGTCACGGGGAATACTTGGGAAAAGACCAGCGAGGGCTGATCGATCCCGGGCCGGTGATGGAGGAGTTTCGGACGGCGGCTCGATACGAAGCGTTTATACGGGAGGGAGTCAAGGAAACGTATCGGGCGGAATGGCATCCTGGGGAGCACGCGCCTTTTTTAGGATCGGAGCGGTTCGTTAGAAAGATGGTCAAGGAGAAAACGCCGTCGTCGGTGTCGCGCCGAGTGTCGTTGGGGAATCTGCTCCAAAAAGTGGCGAGCGGGGCGCGGCTCGATCCGCAGAGCCTCAAACGCAAAGGGCGAACTGCGACGATGGTGGAGGCGCGAGACAGGTTTATTTGCCAAGCGGTGTTGGAGGAAGGTTATCTGGCCTCCGAGTTGGCAAGTTTCCTCGGTTGCCACCCGTCGAACGTGAGCCGGGCGTTGCAGAAAGGTCTGGCGAGTTAGTAGAGTTAGGCAAGTCTGACACAGAAACAGAAACCAGAAACAGAAAGACACAGAAAGGCAAGTCTAACACGGAAACCACGAATAACTTCATGTGTGTCAATGCCGTTGAACGGCGAATCGCCAGAACCAGCGCTAAGAGGACGCTAATCTTTCAAAACGTTCAAGTTGTTCAACCGCTCCGCTCCGTTCAAACGGTTTGAACGACTTGAACGGGTTGACTTTCTTGAATCGTCTTGTTTTTTGTCGGGTCAAGACCGGCCCCGGCACCGTTCGATCTCAGTTCAGATATTCGTCCTTGCCCGCGCACTGGGACTGCGCCGAGGCAAGATTGGACCGCACCGCGTTCAAATGCGGGTGGATTTCCAGCGCCCGCCGGAAGCAAATCACCGCCTCGCGGAATTCGCCGCGGGACAGATGGCAATGCCCTTGTCCTGATGCGGCGCCGAAATGATTCGGGTTGCGCGCCAGCGTTTCCTGGCAGTCGGCGATGGAGCCGGCGAACTTGCGGCGCATGAAGCGCACGGTGGCGCGCTTGTTCCAACCTTCGACGAACTCCGGTTGCCGTTGAATCACGCGAGTGAAAAACTCTTCCGATTCTTCGAGCCGGCGATTTTGCATCGCGTCGATGCCGGCACGAAACAACCGGTCGGTTTCAGGATCCCCCGAGCGGCACCAGGCGCTCCAAAGAAGCGCCTCCGCCGTAGCGGCAAGCTCGGCATCGTCGCCTTTCAGCGCTGCCAGCGCTTCTGCTTCATTGGTTGGGTACATAAATCAGCGCAGAATCAATCCGGTTCAACGTTCAATGTTCAACGTTGAACCCGGAACCCGACACCTTGAACCGCGCGAACCGCGTTGAACCTTGAACCCGGAACTTTGAACGGAAAAGCTTATGCATGTTCTTTCATCCAAGCTGCCGCCTTTTCCGCCACGGCGTCTAAAAACTCTTCATCCGAGTTTCCCGCGCTCTTGAGCATGTGAAACGAATGATCCCCGCCTTCGATAACAAACAGCTCGGCCTTTTTGCCGAGCCGGCGACAAAGCGGCTTCAGCAGCTTGAGAACAGCCAGCGCATCGCGCGAGCCTTGGAGTAATAGCATCGGGACATTGATATCGGCCAAGTGTTTACCGCGCTCGGCTTCCGGTTTGCCCGCGGCGTGCAGTGGAAAGCCGAAAAAGATCAAACCGCGCACGCCGTCCAACGGAGCTTTCGCCGCAGCCAGCGATGTCATGCGACCGCCCATCGACTTGCCGCCCGCGAAAAGCGGCAATTGGCCCGCGTGTTTCTTAGCCGCTGCAACGGCCGCCCGCACGGTATCCGTAAGCACATTCTGAGGATCCGGCCGCTTAGTGCGCTTCTCCATATATGGGAACTGATAGCGCAGCGTCGCAACGTTTTGATCGGCAAGCTTCGCAACGACTTCTTCCATAAACCTATGGCGCATGCCAGCGCCGGCGCCGTGGGCCAGCACGAGAAGGGCTTCGCTATCGGGTGGCGCCAACAAGAGACCGGAAACGTTTCTCGCCTGGTCGCTGACAATGATTGTTATTTCTTTGGCCTTGCTCATGCTAATCGGCGCCATCAGAGCTTCAGCAGACCGGCGCTCTTTCGTTGTTCATTCCAGCCGGTAAGCAAATACCAAAGAGCCATCAGAAGCACAACGCTCCACGCCGCGCCGGCCCAGCCGATTTCGTTGGGCAGGAATACCGCCGAGCCCAACCGGCGAATTAAATCTGTGCGCACGAGCCACTGCCGCATCGCCGACGCGCCAAGCGCAAAAAACAAAACCGCGATCCAGAGCTTCACCTGTCCCTCTCCCGCGCGCCACAGCGAGCCCGCGCCGCAGCCGCCGGCGATCACCATGCCGAAGCCGAAGAACGTTCCGCCGAACAACGCGCCCTGCCAGAAAGACGGAAAAACCCACTCCCCGCCATCCTTCAAATCCGTCGCTTTGAGAATCGCGAAGCCGATCATGCTGAGCGTCAGCGCCAGCGCCCCGGCGCGGGCGTGCTCGCTCTCGCCGGTTATGAATGGTTCACGAAACGCCCGCACGAGACAAAATCGCGAGCGTTGAAAGACGACGCCGAAAGCGGCGCCGAACAGAAGAAACATCCTGAGCCGCGCGTGGCCCGCCTGCTGATATAAGGAGGCGGCCCCGGCCAAGGCGAGAAGCAGTACAAAACCGAGAGCCGGTTGAAATCGATAGGACGTAGACGACGGCGCGGGCCGCGGCGGCGCCTCGCAGGTGGACATGAAGGGAATTTGTCCGTCGGCGATGAGCCGCGCATTTTCCCGGATCGTGAAACGGGCGCCCGCGAAAGCTCCCAGGTATAAACCCCCGCCATCATCGCGACGCCGCTCAGTGACAAGGCCGACAGGGCGCTGAAGAATCCGCCGATGTTGCAACCGAAGGAAAGCATGGCGCCCAGACCCATCAGCAGGCCGCCGAGAGCTCCCTTGAATAGCTCATTGGGCGGCGCCGGCCTCACGGCGAACTCCCGGCTGAGCAGCGCGGCGGCGAGCGCGCCAAAGATAAGGCCGAGATTGAGCACCGAACCGGAGTAGAGCGACGGCGGTAGCAGATCGGGCTGGTTGATGATGCCGGCCGCTTGCAACAATCCGTCGCCCCAGTTGCGCATCCCGTCCGACGCCGTCCATGGCCGGTCGAAGGCAAAGAGAAAAACATTCAGCGCGGCGATGAGCAAGGCCGACGGGATCACCGGCCATGGGCGCCCGAAGATCATTGTGTATTGGTCACGCAGGAAGGATGCAAGCGATGACGATGCGGAAGTCATAACAGACGAAGCAAGGTCGTTGTGCGAACACGGGCCGAGAATGGAAGATCGAAGATCGAGGATCGAAAAAAGCCATCCTCCATCCTCGACCCGCCTGCCGGTCGGGCAGGTCCTCCATCCTCGACGATTGGCATGACGAGTGAAGTCATGACTTACGAGAACTTGATCTCCGCGCTCCCCTCGTAACTCTTCCCCGTGGTGTCGGCGAACGTCACCGTGAGCTTGCCCTGCCGCTCGACCTTCAGCGGAAAAGTGAAGAGCGGATTCTGGCTGATTGCTTGCGTGGTTTCCGCGCGCAGCACTTCTTTGCCGTTGTAATCCACCGTCATGGTGTGGATGAAACTGTAGTTCCTGGGAACGATCTTTCCCTGCTTGTCCCGCTGCACCAGCTCCATCGGGTGGATCACCAGCGCGCGCACGCGGATCACGTCGCCCTGCTTGATCGCCGACGGCAACCGAATGCTGACCCTGCCTACCTCCACCATAAGTTCTCACATTCTAAGCGTTACGAAACAAAATCCAAAATCCGAATATCGAAAGAAGCCCCGCGGATCGAAACAAACCCCAAAAAGATAAATCCGAAATTCGAATTTCGAAATCCGAAACAAACCGGCGGCCAAACAAATCCAAAATTGGAGAAAATTCAAAACTCCGATTCGGAATCGAGTTTGTTTGGAAGTTTAGAATTTTGGTCATTTGAATTTGTTTCGAATTTCGGATTTCGAATTTCGTGCTTAATCGTTTTCCCGGATTTCCCTCATCCCTTAACTTTGCGGCGGCAAATCGCATCCGCTGATCGTCACGCGCACGTTCTTGTTGACCGCGTAAAGCGTACCGTCACTCATTTCCACCACTGCGCGAACGTCCGTGTTCATCGCCAGGCGAATACTGGTTGCGATGAACGCTTTGCCGGATTCCGGCGTGAAAGAAAACTTCGCCAACATCGGACGACGGTTTTTGTCCGAGAAGATGTAAATGCTGCTCACGCGCGTCGGGCCGCCCACCGGCAAATTCGTATCCACGCTAATCGCCACATTGCCGCCGTCCTCGGCGATAAGCGGCAGCTCCAGCTTGATCTTGCCGTCGCCGGGCTGAAACGGCCGATTGCCGAACAGCCGCTTCAAAGTCGCCTCCACCGGCTCATCCGGCAGCGGCATGCCCGATGAGATCGCTTGCGCCGAGGCCGAAGCGCCACCGGCAAATTCTTTCAGCGCCGCGCCGACACCGACGATTGCCGCCAGCGCGCGCAGGAAAGCGCGCCGGCTAAGGCCTAACTCCGTCTCCGCAAGCCCTTTCTTCGTCATGAATTTCCACCGTCCGAGATAACAGAAATCTAATCGATCCGGAGGCGCCAATCAACATGCCCCGCATTGATTGAACGTGCCGCTTGACACCTTCCTTTGTAACGTAGTATGCGAGTAGTCTTCTGTTTCGGCAAATAATAAGGAGGACTTCGATGAACCTTGATAAACTGGTTTATGGTCTCATCCTTGTTACCAGCTGTTTATTCTGCGCCGGCTTTGCCAACGGAGCAGAGCTGAAATTAAACACCCAGGACTTTGCTCCTTTTAGTTATGACTCCGGCGGCATCGTCTCCGGCCCGGCGGCGGACATCATCAGAAGAATATGCAGCGCAACAAAGATCGATTGCTCGATGCAGTTGCTTCCCTGGGCACGTGCTCAGGACGAGGTTAGGAACGGAAAGGCTCATGGGATTTTTGTCGTCGGCTGGAATGAAGAGCAATCCAAGTGGCTGTATTTTTCGCCCCCAATTTTGAATTCGGAATATGGCTTTTTCGTTCGCGCTGACAATCCGCTCAAGTTCAACGAGAATTCAGATGTACAGGGGTATGCCGTCGGCGTCTACGGGCCTTCCAATACCGCGACGGCGCTCGAAAAAATAAAAGCGGAGATCAAGGGCCTGACCATCGATATGACCCCCGATGGTGGGGCGGGCTTTAAAAAGCTCTCTGTGAGCCGCGTCGATGCCGTTTTCTCCAACCGAGACGTAGGTAATGACCTGATGCGAAAGCTCGGCATAAGGAACATCCGATATGCCGGGCGGCAACAGATTCTAAAATACTACATAGGATTCTCTCAGAAATTTACCGAAAAAAAACTCGTCGATCAATTCAACATGGCATTCCGCAATTTGCACAAGCGCGGAATCATCCAAGAAATACTCTCGAAGTATAAGATGGACGCCGCGCGGTTGGAGTGATAAGAGTAAGCCGGCTTGCAACAGTGAGTTTCCCTTGACCCGCCCGCACCGGGAGATTTTTGCCTGTGGAAAACGCCTCTTCACACAAACGGCCCGTTAAAAGCTCCAGCATCAGCAAGCGTTTTACCTACGCGCTCATCGGCGTGGTGACGTTGCTCTTAATCAGTTTTGCCTCAGTCGCGATCTTAATGAATGCAAGGAGAATTGACACCGACCTAAGAAATGGATTGGACAATACCGTAAAGCTCGCACAGGTCAGTTTAAACATACCGATCTGGAACCTGGATAATCAAATCGTCGGCCATTTTGCCGAGGCTTTGCTTTTGGATGAATCTCTAGTTTTTGTGAAGATCCTGTCGGAGGGTCAAGCTATTGCATGGCGGACCAGCACAAAATTTGAGGGGAAGGATTTTCCATACTTTCAGCAATCTTCGCAATTTCTTGTCAAGAGCTCCGATATCTTCTATCAGGGAAAGAAGATCGGCACGATTCAACTCGCGGTCTCGCGCGAAAATGTCAGGAAAGAGATCATCTTAAATATTCTCGGCATCGCCACCTTGACGATCCTGATCATTGCGGCCATTTCCCTAACCTCCATCGTTATCAGCCGGCGGTATATCGCCCGCCCTTTACAGAAGTTGCAAAACTCGGCGGGTCTGATTGCGGGCGGGAATCTTGAAGCTCCGATTGACACCAGCAACCAGGATGAAATAGGACACCTCGCGCGGGATCTCAACGTGATGCGAGGATCTATCAAGGGATTAGTCGGGGAGCTTCGTGAAAGCAAAGACAAATTGGAGGAATACAGCCGGACGCTCGCCGAGAAAGTAGAGCAGCGGACGCAGGAACTGAGCGGCGCTCTTAACGAACTCCGCGCTTTGAACGAGGTTGGGCAGGCGGTCAGCTCCACCCTGGATCTTCAAACAGTCCTCACGAGCATTGTTTCTCACGCGGTTCAGCTCAGCGGCGCTGATACAGGAGCCATGTACGAATACGATGAACCCACGGAAGAATTTCATCTGAAAGCCAGCCACCGAATGGAAGAAGAGTTGGTCCAATCGCTTCAGGCTAACCCGATACGCATTGGGCTAGGTACGCTCGGGCGGGCCGCAGCAGCTCGCGCGCCGGTCCAAGTCGCCGACATTTTGAATGAACAGGACTCCGGCGCATCCCCGGCCCGGCTAGTCCTTCGAAACTTCGGCTATCGATCCCTCCTTGCCATACCACTTCTTCGTGAGGGTCACGTCATGGGCGGACTCTCCGTCTATCGCCGGGAATCGGGAAGCTTCGCAACAGAAGTTGTGAACCTCCTCCAAACGTTGGCGACCCAGTCGGTGCTGGCGATCCAAAATGCCCGGCTATTCCGCGAAATCGAGGACAAGAGCCAACAGCTCGAAGTCGCGACCCAGTTAAAGTCGCAGTTCCTCGCCAACATGTCGCACGAGTTGCGCACGCCCTTGAACGCGATCATCGGCGTCACCGAGATGCTGCAGGAGGACGCGCGCGATCTGAAGCGCGAAGACGACCTTGAGCCGCTCGAGCGCGTGCTGCGCGCTGCCAAGCACCTGCTCGCGTTGATCAACGACATTCTCGATCTCTCCAAAATCGAAGCCGGCAAGATGGACATCCACATCGAGTCCTTCGCGATCGCGCCGTTGATCGAGGACGTGGTGCAGACCATCGGCACGATGGCGGCAAAGAACGACAACGAGGTGGTGGTCAAGTGCACTCCCGATATCGGCACGATGCGCGCCGACCAGACACGGATTCGGCAGGCGTTGCTGAATCTCGCGAGCAATGCCAACAAGTTCACCGAACGCGGCACGGTGACCATCGGCGCCAAGCGCGCAACCGAGCAGGGCCGCGAGTGGGTGACGATGGCGGTTACGGACACCGGCATCGGCTTGACACCCGACCAGATGGGGAAGCTCTTTCAGGAGTTCGTCCAGGCCGATGCCTCGACCACCCGCAAGTACGGCGGCACGGGGCTCGGGCTCGCGATCAGCCGGCGCTTCTGCCAGATGATGGGCGGCGACATCACGGTTGCGAGCGAGCCGGGCCGCGGCTCGACCTTCACGATCCGCCTGCCGGCCGAAGTCGGGGTCGCGCAGCCCGCCGCGGCGGTTCGAGATGCCGCGGCTCCTCGAGCGGACGCAGTACAATCCGGGGCCCCAACGATCCTGGTGGTGGACGACGATCAGACCGTGCGCGAGGTGATGGAGCGTCATCTCACGCGGGAGGGTTTCACGGTAGTGACGGCAAACGGTGGGCACGAAGGGCTGCGGCTGGCGCGGGAATTACATCCCGCCGCGATCACGCTCGATGTGATGATGCCGGACCTCGACGGCTGGACGGTGCTCGCCGCGATCAAGGGCGATCCCGAGCTTGCGGACATTCCCGTTATTCTCATGACCATCGTGGACGAGAAGAACCGCGGCTACTCGCTCGGCGCCACCGACTATATGGTCAAGCCCGTCGATCGCGAGCGGCTCTCCGGCGTGCTGCGCAACATCTGCGGCGCGGTCGGCCGCCAGGCGTTGCTGGTCGATGACGACGATATGACGCGGCGCGAGATGCGGCGCGCGCTCGAAAAGGACGGCTGGGAGGTCAGCGAGGCCGAGAACGGCCGGGTGGCGCTGGCGCGGCTTACTGAGGCGCGTCCCGACATCATCATGCTCGATCTGATGATGCCGGAGATGGACGGCTTCGAGTTCCTCGTCGAGATGCGCAGCCGGGCCGAGTGGCGGGACATCCCCGTGCTGGTGGTGACCGCCAAGGACCTGACGGTGGAGGAGCGCAGCCGGCTCAACGGTGATGTGGAGCGCGTTCTGCAAAAAGGCGCCTCCGAGCTGGACGAGCTGCTGCGGGAGATCGGCCGCATTCTGCCCGGGTCGATCGCACGCGGCCGCGGCAAAAAGGTCGTGGAGGAAACGGAATGAAGATCCTGTACGTCGAGGACAACGACGACAACATCTACATGCTGGAGAAACGGCTCAAGCGCGCCGGTTTCAGCGTGATGATCGCGCGCGACGGCGCCCAGGGCGTGGCGATGGCGGCAGCCGAATTGCCCGACCTGATCTTGATGGACCTGGGTCTGCCGGTGCTCGACGGTTGGGCGGCGACGCGCCAGATCAAGGCCGCGACGCAAACGAAACATATTCCGGTGATCGCGCTGACAGCCAATGCAATGACCGGCGACAAAGAAAAAGCCCTGGCCGCGGGTTGCGACGACTTCGATACCAAGCCGGTGGAGCTGCCGCGCCTGCTCGCCAAGATCCAGGCGCTGGTGCCGGGAGAACAGGCATCGTGAGTCCGGCTGAGGCCGCGCTGCTGGTGGTCGACGACAACGAGGACAATCGATATACGCTCACGCGCCGGCTCAAGCGCGAGGGCTATACGAACCTCACCACCGCCAACGACGGCAAGCAGGCGCTGGAACTGCTGAAATCGAAAAAGTTCGACCTGATGCTGCTCGACATCATGATGCCCGAGATGAACGGCTACGAGGTACTCGAGCAGCTGAAGGCCGATGCCGAGCTCCGGCACCTCCCGGTGATCATGATCTCGGCGGTCGGAGAGGTGGAGAGCGTGGTGCGCTGCATCGAGCTCGGCGCCGAGGATTATCTGCCCAAGCCCTTCGATGCGACGCTCCTGCGCGCGCGGGTGGGCGCGAGCCTCGAGAAGAAGGCGCTGCGCGACGAAGTGCGCGACTGGGCCAAGAAACTCGAAGCGCGCGTGCAGGAGCAGGTCGCGCAACTCGGTCGCCTGGGCCGGCTGAAGGATTTTTTCTCGCCGCAGCTCGCGGAGTCGATCGTCAGCGGCGGCGGCGAAGACCTGCTGAAAACGCACCGCCGCGAAGTGGTGGTCGTTTTCCTCGACCTGCGCGGCTTCACCGCCTTCACCGACAGTTCCGAGCCCGAGGAGGTCATGGCGGTGCTCGGCGAATATCACCGTGTGATGGGGCAGTTGATCATGGCCCACGAGGGCACGCTCGAGCGCTTCGTCGGCGATGGCTTGATGATCTTTTTCAACGACCCGATCAAGCTTGAGAATCCGACGGCGAACGCCGTGAAGATGGCGCTTGCAATGCAGGAGAAATTCGTGCCGCTGCGCGCGGCGTGGAAGAAGCGCGGCTTCGACCTCGATCTCGCCATCGGCATCGCGCAAGGCTACGCGACGCTCGGCGCGATTGGCTTCGAGGGACGTTGGGATTACGCGTGCATCGGCAGCGTGACCAACCTCGCCGCGCGGTTATGCGGCGATGCGAAAGGCGGACAGATACTCACGAACCAAAAGACGTTCGCGCGGATTGAAAATACGGCCCAAGCCGAGCCGCTGGGCGAAGTCACGCTGAAGGGAATCGCGCAGCCGGTGCCGGTGTTCAACGTCACAGGTTTCAAGTCGTGACTTGGGCTGCAGTTCCGCCGTCTTGCCCAATGTTGGACCACGACACGATCGGGGGTGCCGGATGAACGAGAGGGACGTTGAGTTGTTCAATGACAGCATTGAACGGTGTTCCTGCAGGCCCGAGTTCCTGCGCCGTTTTTATACCCTCTTCCTCGCTTCCTCCGACACGGTGGCAAAGAAATTCAAGCGCACGGACTTGCGAAAACAAGCAAGACTGCTCAAGACATCGTTATACATAATGATGTTGGCCAGCGGTGAATCCGAACGAATCGTTCATTTGAAACGACTCGCTAAGCTCCACAGCAGAGCGGAGCTGGATATAAAACCGGAACTTTATGATCTGTGGCTTGACCGGCTGGTGCAGGCCGTCAAGGAATTCGACCCGCTGTTTGACGCGGAAACCGAGTCTGCCTGGCGGCGCATGCTGCAACCTGGAATCGAATTCATGAAATCCAGATACTAGAGCGCCGAGATGCCCGACATCATCTGCACGCACGTCGAGACGCCGACCCTGCAGTCGCAGCTCGGCGCGAGGGGCGTGGGCGACGACGGAAAAGGAGACATTCTAAATTTCCATTTCTTTTTCGGCCGTCCCCTTGGCCGGTGGCGCGGAGGATCCTCTCAAGACGCACCGGCGCAAAATAACGGTGATCTTCTTGGACCTGAGGGGTTTTACCGCCTTCGCCGAGACCAGTGAGCCCGAGGAGGTGATGGATGTGCTGCACGAGTACCACGCGGAAATGGGCAAATTGATTCTCGAACACGAGGGAACTCTCGA
>Ga0326597_10012688_pt1 | contig 11105 bp, 5 predicted proteins | sample RVTome_12_FD_203789 | JGI IMG/M metagenome (GOLD analysis project Ga0326597, IMG submission 203789) | Soil microbial communities from uranium-contaminated site in the Upper Colorado River Basin, Wyoming, United States - RVT100D185 | ecosystem: Environmental > Terrestrial > Soil > Contaminated >... | reverse complement strand
GCCAAATGCGTCACGTACCCACCACTCACCATTTGATGGATTGTAAACTCCAATAGTATCATCTCCATCCCCATCCCAGTCACCTACAAGTGGGATGAGGCCAGATTTTGCCCATGTGGTAACTTTTACAGAGGGTCCGCCAAACTCATCACGTATGGTCCAGCCCATAAATCCAGGATTGTAAATTACTGAAATCGTACCACTTTCAGATGCACGAAGTTGATTAACTGTTGGTTTTGACTTTGTGGATAACAAAACACCATCAGAATAAAATTCACCTAAATCATTAGAAGTCTCAGTCAATGAAATTATAAATCCTGAAGGATCTACTGATGAACTAATGTGGGCAGTTATTGTTTGAATACCTTGTGTTGCAAATGCATCATCAAGAATTCTAACTTCAGTAGAGTCATTAATCTCAATTGAGTTAGGGGTAAAGGAAATAGGATTGTCAGATGTTGGTGGCACTCCTCCTCCAAGCAACACAACTCTACCGTTAGCTGTTTGTCCAAGATACTCTGCTGTAAGTACTGCGCCTGGCTGCGTTGCTGGATTGTCGGGCAATACAAGTGCGTTTTCATTAATGAAAGTGTTTGTGTCAAGTCCAGTCTCTGCAAGTTGTATTGATGTTTGGAAGTTTGATAGATTCAGATCAGAGCTAATATCCACTGTGATAAAGTCTTGAACAGATGGATTGTTTGCAGCTTGGTCTATTACCTGCACAAAGATGTTTTCTCCAATAATGTATTCAGCAGGATTCTTTGTAAATGAGATTATCGGGGTAGAAACATCAATTGTTGCAGTTGCAGTGTTGCTCATTTCTGTTCCGTCAGTTGCGTTATAGTTGAAAAATGCCTGTCCCTCAAATCCTGTAGGCGGTGTAAAGTCAAATGAGCCATCAGAGTTTAGATTCAAAGTTCCAGTACTGGATGACAATACAAGTACTGCAGATAGTGGCAATATTCCACCTGTATCATTTGTCAAAACTCCTGGAGCTGCAACGTTTAATTGAGTATCAGAGTATCCTTGGTAAAAGTCATCAAATGCAATTGGGACAGTATTTGCAATTGTATTTGGTGCAATGCTCCAACTTGGGGAATCATCAGTTGAAAGGCTGTTTGTAATATTTGTCTGTTCTGAACCATCCACATTCATGACATGTATTTCACCGTCTCCACCATCTCTAAAGCTTGTAAATACGATCTTGGTGCCATCAGGTGAGAAAGAGGGGGAAGTATCAATTGCGGTATCAAATGTTAGTCTGACAGAGCCAGTACCATCTGAATTCATTATGTAAATATCATCATTGCCTATTGTTCCATTGACAAATGCGATCTTTGTGCCATCAGGTGAAAAGGCTGGAAAAGAGCTAGATCCTGCATCATTTGTTAGTCTTGTCTGGTCTGTTCCATCTGAATTCATCATGTATATTTCAGCATTACCGTCTCGGATGCTTGTAAATGCGATCTTTGTGCCGTCGGGAGACCAAGATAATGTGGAAGAAACAATACTATCTGTTAGTCTTGTGACATTAGTTCCATCTACATCCATTGTGTAGATGTCTATAGGACCATCCCTGTTTGAGAGAAACACGATCTTGGTGCCATCAGGTGAAAATGATGGATGTAAATCTCCAAAGATGTTGTTTGTCAGTCTTGTTTGTCCTGTGCCATCTGAGTTCATGATGTAAATTTCAGGAGGTCCGCCAGTATCTTGGTTACTTGCAAATACAATCTTGGTGCCGTCAGGTGAAAACATAGGTTGAAAATCACTTTCTGGATGGTTTGTCAGTCTTGTTTGTCCTGTGCCATCTGAATTCATGGTATAGATTTCATTATTTCCATCTCTACTACTTGTAAATGCAATTTTGCCGTTTGTTCCTAAAACTGGAATTGTTACATTTGCAAAGGCAACATCTGTTCCATCAAAAATATCATAACCAAAAATATCAACTCCTCTGAATCCTGTATCTGGAGTGTAGTTGATTCCATTGTTGGTTGCATTCAATACTGCAGTACCACCATTGATTGGAGGCGATATCGCAATAATTGTTAATGGATCAAAGTCAGCATCAGTGTCGTTTGCTAATACATTCAAGTTTAGTAAGTTAGTTTCAAATTGTGTTGTAAAGACATCATCATTTGCAACTGGTGCAGTGTTTGATGATGCAACAAGAATTGTATTTGAGATGGTATCATATGTTGCAGTTGCAGACTGCCCGTTTGGTGCAGATGGTTTTACTACAATATTGGCTTTGTTGCTTTCATCCGTATTAACAAAGACTCCAGAGGCAGAAGTCGTTTCAATAAATGTGACGGGAATATAACCAGCTGGTATTGAACCGCCATCAGTTCCAACTGAAAATATTGAAACTGTGGGGTCATCAGTTGGTAATTGCTGATCATCGTTGTCAACTATGGTCAAGACATTTTCAAGTGAAGCTCCAGACAGTTCAAAAACTCCGTTTCCATCAAACATCAGGTTTCCTAAACTATCTAAAAGATTGATTGCCCCAGCAGTGCCATCGGCATCAGTTAATCCATTTTCATCAAATAGCTGGTAATACACATCAGATGTACCAGCACCAAAAGTCCACGAGTCTTCGTCTGTCGGATCAATGTTTAGCATTGTATCTTTAATGGTAATGTGAACAGACGATGATGGTGGATATGATGCCTGATCAAGATCCATGTCTACAAATGGTTTAGTAAAAGTAAGTGTAGATGTTTGTGCTCCACCAGCTTTGTTGTAAGTTACTACAACGTTACCGTCTTCAACAAAATTATAAAGTTGAATTAAAGGCCAAACATCAACATCAATACCAATCTGTCCAGGGGTTACAGCACCGCCACCAGGATTGATTGATTTTGGTTCTCTTGTCACATGATTCTGAATGGTACCAGAGATGGGTTGTCCAGTACATGTATTTAGTGCCGGACTACCAAGTCCTGTTCCATCTACGGCATTTGTAACGTTACTATTTTGCGAAATTGCAAAACCTACAGTATCAGTTAAGGAGATACCAAGGTTAATAGATGAATTATTACAAAACTTACCAAAATCAAGACCTCGTCCAGAAGAGGATAAACTATCAGCAAGCAGTGCTTGGTTTCTGTCAGCAAAATAACCATACCAGTTACCATCAATGGCTTGTACCATTCTCAGAATTTTGCCGTTAATAGTAACATCAGGTTCTCCTAGTGGAGTTGATGTTGAGCTAATGTCCGAATCAACTACTACTACTTCAATTACTGATGGTCCAGCGAAGGTATTGCTAAACATTGTATTTTCGGCAGATACAAACAGGTTTGCATTAGCTGCAAGTGCCTCTTCTAATGATAATGGTGAATTTGGAAATACAATAGATACACTTCCTGTAACCATGATTATAGCTAGAGTTATTGATAATACCTTACGTTGAAGGTCTGCCTTTTCCCCCATCATATGCCTATTCATCAACGAATACTGTATGTTATTAATATGATCCTATGTAACATGAAAATATTACAGAACGGACAAAAACAGCGATCATCGTAATAAGTTATATTATTTGTAAAAATTAGATTCACTTGTATTTTTCAATTATAAATAAAAATATTTTATAAAATATGTTAAAAAATGTATTAAAATAGAACATGTAATAATAATTTAAGCACATAAAGAAAAGAGAAGAAAAGTTGGATTCGTCAAATGAGTTAAATGCATTTATTACTAAATGTTATCAAGATATATTATTAAGAGAACCAGATAAAGTAGGATTAGAATATCATTATAATAAAATAATTAAAAAAGAGATTCTAAAAGAAGACATTCCAAAAATTTTAAGAGAGTCATTAGAATACAAAAACCTGTCAGGAAACGAAAAAAATTTAGATAATGCAATTAGAACAAAAATCACAAAGTGTTATAGAGAGATATTATTTAGAGAACCAGATATTTTAGGGTTAGAACAACATCTACAAAAAATAAAAAAACGAGAAATCAGCATAAATGAATTAGATAATATTTTTAGACAATCAGAGGAATACAAGAAGATTGCAAATAAGAAAAAAATATTAAAAAATAAAAAAAAAATTAGCATAAAGAAAAACAAGGAAAAAAACAAAATTAATACAGTAAAATACAAAAATCTTGTAGTATATTATACCAAGGAACTTGATGGAGGCGGAAAAGTTTTTGGTCAGGATTTTATTCCAGTGGTGAAAAAAAAATTTCCAAAAGCTTCAAGAATTTGTGAAGTGTGTTCAGGTCCAGGATTTATTGGGTTTTCATTATTGGCAAATGGATTATGTGATACACTTTGTTTGATAGATGTGAATCCAAAAGCAATAGAAATATGTAAAAAAACAATTTCTAAAAACCATTTAGAAGACAAAGTGAAAGTATATCTTTCAGATGGATTATCAAACATACCACCTAATGAAAAATGGGATTTACTAGTAAGCAATCCCCCTCATTTTGAATATGATTTTGGAACAACAAAAGAAGAATTTCTAATTGCAGTAGATCCTGAATGGAAGATGCATAGAGAAATTTACAAAGATGTAGGAAATTATTTGTCTAAAAATGGTTCAATATTATTTTATGAAAATATTGAAGGATCTAAACCCCACATATTTTCTGAAATGATATTAGAAAATAATTTAGAGTTGGTAGAATGTTTTTGGCATAAAAAATTTAATTCATTAAGAGATTCAAAATTCTTTTTTGAAAAAGAAAAAGAATTTGGACAAATTGCATATTATAAAAAGATCTTAAAAGAAATGATTAATCCTTCACCATACAGATTTTATTTTATTTGGAGTAAAAAAAGAGTAAGTTTTAAATAGAAAATTTCAATATGACATTAATTTCAATACTTTTAGTCAAATTAATTTAATTTACAAGAATCAATAAAATTAAGATATTTTTTGATTATTGCATCCCATTGAAAGTTTTCATTAACATATTTTTGCCCATTAATACCCATCAGCTGTCGCTTTTCTGGATTTGTGAGAAAAAAGTTTACACATTCTTCAAATTCGTGATAATTTGAAAAATATAAACCACCATTGCTTTTAGAGCAATGATCATTGGTAACAGTGCATTTCTCATGAACCAAAACAGGTGTATTACATAACCAAGACTCCATAATTACTAGAGAAAAACTTTCATTAAGAGATGGTTGACAAGTTACAAGTGCATTACAATATGCACTATAAAGATCTTGGTTTGATAGCAAAAAACTGTGGACGTATTGTTTGTAATCCTTTGGTATAGTGATTTCTCCAGGTCCGGTTAGAATAAGATGAAGATCAGTTTTGTTTCGTTTTATATATTTGCAAAAATAATTTACTAATACATGTACATTTTTATTTTTGTCTTTTTTTCCTACATATAAAATATAGTTATCAAATTTGAATTTTTTTTGAAGATTTGAATTACCATAAGAAAAAGGAGTTACGCCTTCACCTACTGTAATGTGTTTTGATAAAGTTGGAAAAATCGTTTTTGCTAATTCTTCTTCAGGAGTAGAATTAAAGATCATACCACGGATTTTTGGAAATAATTCTTTAAAAATTTGAAAATATGCATAGCCTTCATCATGTAAGCAAGGAATCAAAATGGAATTTTTAGGAGATGCATTACATCCACAATATGTGGTTCCATACAAATAAGGAAGAAATACAAATATTCTGAAATCTTGATCATTTGTAATCTGTTTAATTAGACTGGAACTGTTAATACTGTTTTTAATGTATTGAATTTCTTCATCATATGTAATTGGCATTTTGTTTAAAATTTTAAAATTAATACTATCAAAAAGTTTCTCATCTCTAATATCAGTAGGAAATCTATGAACAGTGATATTGTTTATTTTTTCGATGCCAGAAGGATAATAATCAGACCAGGAATCATGAAAAGATTTTGAACATGTGGTAAATACTTCAACATTTACACCTATTTTTGCTAAATGTTCTACTGTGTTTCTGCATTGTGATTCTGCGCCACCTAACAGATCTTTTCCGTACCAAGGAATAACAAAGGTGATGGTTTTATCTTGAACGGTCATAAAATAATAATAAATTTATTTAGCACTTTAATATACATGATTGTAAAAAATTGCAGTAATTATTCACTACATTTTTCCAAGTGTAATTATTTTGCACATATTCATATCCATTAGAACCCATAGCTTGACGCAGCTTAGAATCAGATAATAATAGATTCAAACAAGCAGCAAATGATTCATAGTCTTCAAAATATAGTCCACCATTACTTTTTTCACAATGGCCTTTAAGAACATCACATTGCTCATTTACCAATACTGGTTTTTTAGCAAGCCAAGCTTCCATTGTAGCAATAGAAAAAGATTCAAAAAAGGAAGGCATTACAAAAATTAGAGTATTATTTAACAAATAATCTTTCTCTGAATCATCTACTTTTCCAAGATAAATCACATCAGTATTATTCTCAAATTCTTGAATTTTTGGACCTGCAAAAATTAATTTAAGATCAGAGGGAAATTGGATCTTAAACTGCTTGAAATAAGAGTATAAAATATTGCAACCTTTGGATTCATCTACACGACCTACATAAAGAATGTATGGAAAATTATATTTGTTTTTAAATTCAGAATTATCATCATCATTAATAGAATCAATTCCAGGACCAATAATGGTAGAATGAATATTTTTTAGATTGAATCGGTCAAGTACAAGTTTTTTTTCTTCATCTGTTTGAAAAACAAAAGAATTTGCATTAAGAAAAACATTATCATAAATTTTTAATTTTAGTGGTAATTCATTATGAGCTAATGGAATTAATACACTTTTTTCAGAAACATCAAGTAATGAAAAAAAAGTAGTTCCGTACAAATAAGTAAAGAAAACAAACAAAGAATAATCATTTTTATGTTGTTGAATATAACTAATCAAGGTAGAAGAATAAGGACCTTGAGACTTTATCCAGTCATATTCCTCGTCACGGTTAGGACTAGATAGAAGAACTTTTTCCGATAATTTGTTAAATGCATCAACATTTCGTTGGAAATCAGTTTTGAATCGTAAAATATTAAAATTAAAGATCCTAGTGTTTCCGCTTTCGTAGTGATTTTCCCAAGTCATATAATCTAATGCGCAAGTAGTCAAAATATCAATATCGAAATAATCTGAAAGATTTTTCGCTAAATTTAGACATAGGTTTTCTGCACCACCTACAATTTCAGTGCCACATCGTTGAGATATAAAAGCAATTTTAGGTCTAGAACTCATTTTACTTGATTGATCATGTTAGAAAGAAGTTTTTTTATATTTTTGTACATAGAATTTAATTGGAATGTTTGTTTTGCAATAATAGAGTTTTTTAGATTATCATTAACCAAAACTAGATTTATCAATTCAGCAATTTCTTCAAAATTTTCATCATTAATCAAAACTCCAGAATTTCCAAGAGTATATGGAATTGCTGTTGAGTTTAAGGCAAATATTGGAATTTTAAAATGCATGCTTTCAACTAGAGGCACACAAAATCCCTCATGTTCACTGAGAATTAATAATAATGTAGAAATTGAGTAATAATTTGACAATTTCTCAATATCAGGATTTTCAACAAAATGGATGTTTTTAATTTTTAAATCAGAAATCAATTTAGATATTGTTTTAAAATAATTTTCAGATGTCGAATATTTGCCTAGTAAAAAAAGATTAGAATTAGAATTTATGTTTAAATGATAATAAGTGAACACTTTGATTATTTCATCTATTCGTTTATTTGGAGCAATTCTTCCCACATATAAAAAATTTTGAGAGTCGCCATATTTTGATTGTAGGTTTAAGTTATTTTGTGTTTTGTATAACTCAAAATTTATTAGAATTGGTAATACACCAGTATTATCATAACCAAGATTTTCTAGTTCAAGACGATTAAATTCTGAATCTCCAACTGCAAGATCTATGCGGTTTTTTAAGTAAGCGAGTTGTTCAATACCTTTTTTCAATAAATTAGCAGTAGTTTGATTAATATCTTTAAAATATGGTATTGGTGTGATGTTATGATAAATCATAATTTTTTTAGAATTAGTTTTGAGGACATAATTAACGATATCACTTCCTATTGAATGATGATATATAATCAAATCTGAATTATTTTTGTGTTCGCTATAGTGTTTTGCAGATTTAGTTAAAGAGGAATGAATATTTTCTGCAAAAATTTCAGAGTCATATCCTAATTCCAAAAGAAGTCTTTGTATTTCAATAGTTTCATTGCCTATAGCATCATGTTTATCAAAAGTAGGTAAAAATTGATCAATTTTTTTCATAATTTTGGTTTAAACTAGGATCATATAACTGCAAGTTCAAAAATAAATAAAACATAGATTCGTATCTACAATAAAATAACACATTTGTTAACACATAGTAATGATTACGGTAGGATTTAGTTCTATTTCACCTGCACCACTAGGACACGATTCAACAGTAACAATACTGGAAGATGGAATTATTAAAGCAACAATTAGTGAAGAGCGTCTCAGTAGAGTAAAGCATGACGGAGGATTTCCAGCAAAATCTCTTCAATATTGTTTAGATGAAATAGATGTAAGAATTTCAGATATTGACAAAATTGCCGTGGGTTTTGGTTTATTAGAACAATACATTGATTCAAAAAATGATTCCAATTCTGCTTTTGCAAAAAGAGATAGTAGATTTTTCACCACTAGTTTAGAGAATAAAAAACCAATTTTTTATAATCATCAATACATTCATGCAAGAACAGGTTACGCATTAAGCGGATTTAATAAAGCAGTTATAATATCATTAGATGGCGGTGGACAAGACGAAGGAAAAACAAATTCTGGTGGAATTTTCATTGCAGATAAAGGAGAAATAAAGGTACAAAATATTTTTCCCATCAGTGCCTCTCTTGGTTTCACATATGGTTTGTTAACACAAGCGTGTGGATTTAGAATGCAGGATGGAGAGGGGAAGACTATGAGTTTGGCAGCATTTGGTGATAAGTATCCAGATACAGAAAAACAAAATATTCTAAAAGTAGTGGAGAGAATATTTCCAAAATTTAAAAATATGGAATACATTGAAGGAGGGGTTACAGACATAATAACAAAATTTGAAAATAATGTTCAACTAATAGCCAATTCAGACAACAGAATTAATGCAATAAAGAATTCATTTGATGAAAAACTGATTGCATGGGCAGCACAAAAAAACCTCGAGGATATAATTTCAGAACTAATTTTGAATGTTGTAGATAATTTTGGGATTAAGAATGTGATAGTTTCAGGAGGAGTATTCATGAATATGATATTAAATATGAAAATACGTGAAAGGCTAGGAACTGGAATTAATATATTTTTTAATCCCATATGTGGAGATTTAGGAAACTCAATTGGTGCTGCCATAGAGAATTATTTTCAAGAAACTGGAAAAAATATTTCTCATTCAAACTTGTCACTGTATCAGGGTTCTGAATATATGGATGAAGAAATAATAGCTGCAATAAAAAAATTAGATTTAAAATATGAAAAAGTGAATAAAGTTGATACTGCTATTGACTTGATTAGTAAAGGTAATGTGATTGGATGGTATCAAGGAAGGTCAGAATTGGGTGCAAGATCTTTGGGCAATCGAAGCATCTTATCATTAGCTACAAACACAAAGTTCAAAGATATTGTAAATGACAAAGTCAAAAAGAGAGAGTCTTGGAGGCCGTTTTGTCCCACAATCATAGATAAGGAAGCACAAAAACATCTAGAAAATCCTACTAAAGCGCCTTACATGATTTTAGGGTTTAGAATGAAAACACAATCAACAATGCCTGCTGTATGCCATATTGATGGAACATGCAGACCACAGATTTTAGAAAAAATAGACAATAAATCATTTTACGATGTTGTCAAAGGTGTAGGAGGAATTGTTCTTAATACCTCATTTAATTTAGCAGGAGAGCCTATTGTAGAAACACCATTTTCAGCACTAGCAGCATACAAAAATTCTGCAATGGATGCAGTAATTATTAATGATTTTTTAATAAAAAAGAAATGATTAAGGCTTAATTGCTTTGCACACAACGATGGACTCGGGTAAATCTGAAATAATCTTACTTTCTCCTGAATTAGCAGCGGTTTCTGAATCAGTTTCCTGCCAACCATAATTAGTCTGAACAAAATATTTGATCTCATCAATCTTGAATCCATTTAAGAGAATTGCAAGAGTTTCAGGATTATATTTCCTATACCATTTTGTTGGAGATAAACCAAAAGGTAAAGAAAGTAATAATGTTCCATTTGGTTTTAGGATTCTTTTTATTTCAGTCATAGTTTTTTGATCTGCTTTTTTATCTAAATCACTATTATCATAAACTGGTAATCCAAAATGTTCAATACTTGAAATTGCAGTAATTTGATCAAAAAAGTTATGGTCAAAATGAGTTTCTTTCGCATCTTCACGGAAAAATTGGAAGTTAGGATTTTCATAATCCCTAATGTCTATACCGTATACGTTAATAGAACTATTCTGAGCTAGGCTTTTAGCAAATATGCTTTCAGAACAACCAATATCTAAAAGATTACCATGCTTTTTTAGATGTTTGACAACCCACAAATATTCAGTAAATCTTTCAGTTAAAGGACTAGACCAATAATATGCAATAGATTGAATATTAATTAAAGGTAATAAAGATTCAGGATTTTCAATGCAGGAAATTTTGTATTCAATAAAATCTTGGGATTTTTTTGACATTTCTTGAGTTTGAAGTTTCAATGTATCCATTTGAGAAGATATAGAAGATTGTAACTTATCAATCATATTTAACATAGAAGAGAATTTATCTGAAATAGAGTCATTTTTGATACTTTTCTGATATTTAATTTGAAGATATTCTTCAGAGGAGCAAAGAGACAAAATTAATTTATCATATGAAATAGAATTATTTAGAACAGAATTTCTATAAATTGTAATCTCATCAGATTTAGGTTCTCTATTTAGAAAAAAATTATAAAGTCGTTTTATTTCACTTTCAATAACTAATGTTTTTTGATTTGATAATTCTAAATTGAATGATTCAATGGCAGCTTTGTTAGATTGAACATTTTGATCTAAGGAATCAAT
>Ga0326597_10012687_pt1 | contig 11105 bp, 9 predicted proteins | sample RVTome_12_FD_203789 | JGI IMG/M metagenome (GOLD analysis project Ga0326597, IMG submission 203789) | Soil microbial communities from uranium-contaminated site in the Upper Colorado River Basin, Wyoming, United States - RVT100D185 | ecosystem: Environmental > Terrestrial > Soil > Contaminated >... | reverse complement strand
GCGCCAAAGCGCAACAGCCGGCGGCCGGTACGCGCGCGGCCGCAGCGCCCGCGCCCGACCGCCGCGTCCGACGTGGTTGCCGGACCGCTAACGGATCGCTGCGTTTTCGAGCATTGGCTTGAACGATCGTTTACGACCCGACGCGATTTCCGCGGAGGCCCTGGGCATCGGCGGCATTTGTCGCAGTTTCTGCAATCGACTTTACGCTGTTTTCACAGGTGCCGTTTACGACTTTGGCCGGAAATCGCCCGTACTCTCGCAACAGGGCAGGCCGCCATGACCATGAAACGCATCATCGATCGTCTGTGCCAGCGCGCCCGCGAATTTCGCACGGCGAACGGCGCCAACGTCACCGTCACCTTCGCGCTCGCCACCATCCCGATGGTCGGCTTTGTCGGCGCGGCGGTGGATTACAGCCGCGCCAATTCGGTCAAGGCCGCGATGCAGACGGCTGCGGATTCCGCGGCGCTGATGCTGTCGAAGGACGCCAGCGCGCTCAGCAACGGCCAGATCCAGACCAAGGCCAACCAATACTTCCAGGCGTTGTTCAACCGCCCCGAGGTCAACGGCCTGCTGATCACCGCGACCTACACCACCAGCGGCGGTTCGCAATTGAAGATCAATGCATCCGGCAACGTGAACACCAACTTCATGGGCCTGATGGGCTTCAATTCACTCAAGGTCGGCGTCGAATCCCAGGTCAAGTGGGGCAATGCCAGGTTGCGGGTGGCGCTGGCGCTCGACGTTACCGGCTCGATGTCGAGCGACGGCAAGATCGGGGCACTCAAGATCGCCACCAATAACCTGCTGGATCAATTGAAGACCGCAGCCGCCAAGCCCGGCGACGTCTATGTCTCGATCATCCCATTCAGCAAGGACGTCAGTGTCCGCGATTTCACAGACCACACCGCACCGTGGATCCGCTGGGATATCTGGGAAGAGGTCAATGGCACCTGCAGCAAGGATGATTACGACACCAAAAGCGAATGCGTGAGCAAGGGCAAATTCTGGACCCCCGACAAGCACAGCACCTGGAACGGCTGCATCACCGACCGTGACCAGAACTATGACACCACCAACACCGCGCCGGCCACCGGCCTGCTCGGGAGCCTGTTGAACCATGAAACCAAATTCCCGGCGGAGCAATACAAGTCCTGCCCGCAGTCGCTGGTGCCGCTGACCTACGACTGGGCGCTGCTGCAGCAGAAGGTCAACTCGATGTCGCCGACCGGCAACACCAACCAGACCATCGGCCTGCAGTGGGCATTCCAGACGTTGACCGCCCCGCCCTTCACTGTTCCGCCCAAGGACCCGAACTACAAGTACTCGGAAATCATCATCCTGATGAGCGACGGCTTGAACACCCAGAACCGCTTCACCAAGACCCGGTCGGCGATCGATGCGCGCGAGGCGATCGCCTGCGACAATGTCAAAAAGGCCGGGATCACGATCTATTCGATCCAGGTCAACACCGGCGGCGACCCGACCCAGCAGGTGATGAAGGACTGCGCCAGCGATCCCAGCAAATTCTTCGAGCTGAAGTCGGCGCAACAGCTGGTGACCACGTTCAACGCCATCGGCGTCGGTCTGTCCAACCTGCGCATCGCCGAGTAGCGCAACGACTGCCGACACCAACAAAGCCCGGCCCCGCGGCCGGGCTTTTTCGTTTGGCGCCAGCGCGGCGCCATGACCGGCGCGGCCGGCGCCCTGCCCCGCGCCGATCGGTGGTATTTTCGCTTTGTTTGCCTTCCACTTTACCCAGACGGCGCATCTGTCCTTTAGAAATTTGCCCCAGCACTAGGCGACCGAAGTTCCATCGTTGGGGCAGGCCGCCATGGCAAGGAAGCGTCTGGTTTCGGGCATTCGCCGATTGGCCCGCGAGCTTTGCGCGGCCAATGCCGCCAATGTCACCACCACCTTCGCGCTCGCCACCATCCCGATCGTGGGGTTCGTCGGCTCGGCGGTGGACTACAGTCACGCCAATTCGGTCAGGACGGCGATGCAGGCGGCGGTCGACTCGACCGCGCTGATGCTGTCCAAGGACGCCGCGTCCTTTACCGAAAGCCAGTTGCAGACCAAGGGCGCCGAGTACTTCAACGCGCTGTTCAACCGCCCGGAAGCGACCGGCGTCGTGGTCACGGTCACCTACACCACCAGCGGCGGGGCGCAACTGAAGTTGAATGCCTCGGCCAATGTCAAGACCAGCTTCATGAGCATCATGGGCCATTCGCTGCTCAACGTCACCGCGGAATCCCAGGTGAAATGGGGCAACAGCCGGCTGCGCGTCGCGCTCGCGCTCGACAACACCGGCTCGATGGCGTGGGACGGCAAGATGACCGCGCTCAAGACTGCCACCAAGGGCTTGCTGACGCAGCTCAAGAACGCGGCGGTCAAGAACGGCGACGTCTACGTCTCGATCGTCCCGTTCAACAAGGACGTCAATGTCGGCGCGTCCACCTACACCCAGAACTGGATCAAGTGGTCCGGCCAGTCCGATACCTTCGAGGAACGCAACGGCAATTGCACGGGCTACTCCAGCTGGAGCAAGCCGAAGACCAAGTCGAGCTGCCTGAGCAACGACGGCACCTGGACGCCGGCCGATCACAACACCTGGAACGGCTGCGTGATGGACCGCGACCAGGATTTCGACACCACCAACACCGCCCCGATCACCAGCAATCCCGCCACCCAGTTCCCGGCGGAGCAATACAGCTCCTGCCCGACGCAGTTGCTGGCGCTGACCTACGACTGGATCGCGCTCAACGACAAGGTCGACGACATGGTCTCGCAGGGCAACACCAACCAGACCATCGGCCTGCAATGGGCGTTCCAGTCGCTGACCTCGGGGCCCTTCGTCATCCCGCCCAAGGACCCGAACTACAAGTATTCCGAGGTCATCATCCTGATGACGGACGGCCTGAACACGCAGAACCGGTTCAGCTCGAGCCAGTGGTCGATCGACGCCCGCATGACCTTGGCGTGCAACAACGCCAAGAGCGCGGGCATCACCATCTACGCGGTGCAGGTCAACACCGGCGGCGATCCGACCCAGACCGTGCTGAAGAACTGCGCCAGCGACCCGGGCAAGTTCTTCGAGCTGACGCAGGCCAACCAGCTGGTCTCGACCTTCAATTCCATCGGCACCGCGCTGTCGAACCTGCGGATCGCGGAGTAGCGCGGCGGATCGGCGGATGGCGCGGCGGCATCCGGCGGCGCCCCAAAATGAAAAGCCCGGCCGAGTGGCCGGGCTTTGAGCACGCAACGCAACGCGTACGAAATTACTTCGCCGGCGCGGCCTTGGCCATGTAGGCCTCGAACGGCTTGTAGGCCTCCTTGGCGAGGTCGACATAGAGTTCGCCGATCTTGGTCGCCTCGGCGACCAAGCCCTCGTAGGCGGTCTTGGCGTAGTCGGCCTGGATCTCGATCGCCTTGTCGAGCGACTTGGCGCCGAACAGCCTCTCCATCGCCTTGGTGCTGTCTTCGAACGACCGCTTGGAATAGTCGGTGATCTCGGACGCGATGGTCTGGCCGGCCTTGGACAGCGCGCCGAACGACTTCATCGTGGCGTCCATGTTGTCCTTGCTCAGCTTCTGGATGTCTTCGAAGTTCTTCATCATCATTTGTCTCCGTCCCACCGCCTGGCGGTGAAAACCTTGGGGTTTCACGTCACAGTGCCTGCACCTTGCGCAGCTCGACCGCCCGCATGGCGACAATATATTGCACTGCACAAAAAATGCAAGTTGTTTTTCGCAATGCACTAAAAATGTCCCGGCCGGGCCTGCAAAAACGGCATTTTTTGCTTGATTTGTCTTAACTTTTTGGCAACTGCCGGGGCATACTTTCGGTCCCTGTGCCGTATCGGCCACGGTCCACAGGAAATTCCGGGGGTCGCTGCGGCGCGGCACATTTGGGACAAAAGAGGGGCGTTGGCTGTCCGGTAAGATGCCCGGGTGGCGTGAAGACGGGGGACGGTTTCATGTACGGTGTGCCGGTCGGAACCCGCCATGGGTTCCGGTGGGGGGCTTTGGCGCTCGCCGCAGTCGTCGCGTTGGTCGCAGTCGCCAGCGATCCTGCCGATGCGCGTTCCCGGCGCAAGCGCCACCACAAGCCCTACAGCCCGCCCTACGCCGACATCGTCGTCGATGCCCGCACCGGCAAGGTGCTGCACCAGTCCAACGCCGACGCCCTGCGGCACCCGGCCTCGCTCACCAAGATCATGACGCTCTACCTGCTGTTCGAGCAGCTGGAGGCCGGCCGCTTCAAGTTCGACACCGCGATGGAGGTCTCCAGGGAGGCTTCGATTCAGGCGCCGACCAAGCTCGGGCTCAAGCCCGGCCAGACGCTTGAGGTCGAGGACGCGATCAAGGCGCTGGTGACGAAATCCGCCAACGACGTCGCCGTGGTGGTGGCCGAAGCGCTGGCCGGCAGCGAGGAAGAATTCGCGCGCATGATGACGCGCAAGGCCCGCGCGCTCGGCATGCGCCGCACCGTGTACCGCAACGCCTCCGGCTTGCCCAACGACGATCAGTTGTCCACCGCGCGCGACCAGGCGCTGCTCGGCATCGCCATCCAGGCGCGCTTCCCGCGCTACTACCGCTATTTTTCCACCGCGCGCTTCGTGTTCCGCGGCGACGCCCTGCGCAACCACAACAAGCTGCTCGGCCGAGTCGACGGCGTCGATGGCATCAAGACCGGCTACACCAGGGCCTCCGGCTTCAACCTCGTGACGTCGGTGCACCGTGGCGGCCGGCACATCGTGGCGGTGGTGCTGGGCGGCCGCTCAAGCGGCCGGCGCGACGCGCGCATGCGCCATCTGATCGAGACGCAGATTGCCGAGGCCTCGACCAGGGGTCCGGCCATCCGCCTGGCCGAGGTACCGATGCCGAAGCCTGAGCCCGCGCCCACCCCGCCCGAGCGGCCGCAGCTTGCCGACGCCGGCAGCGCCCCGGCGACGCTCGGCCCGTCGCGGGCCGCCGACGCCACCGCGGCCATCGGCTCGCCGCCTCCCGGCTCGAAAGCGCCGATCAAGCCGGTCCCGGTCAAGACCCTGGCGGTGAAGCTCGTGCCGCCCAAGCGCCCTGCGGCCGCGGCGGACGCTGCGCCGGCGCAAGGCCAGACCGAGCCGGTCGCGGAAGGCGACAGCGCCCCGACGGCCACGCGCCGCCATGCCAAGCGCGGCGGCTGGGCGATCCAGGTCGGCGCGTTCGAGGACGAGAAGGAAGCCAAGGAGCGGCTGAATTCGGCGCAAAGCAAATTGCCGAACCTGCTGGAAAGCGCGGAGGCCTATACCGAGCGCACCAAGAAGGGCGACAAGACCTACTACCGGGCGCGCTTCGCCGGCCTCGACCGCGCCCAGGCCCGCGTCGCCTGCCGGCGGCTCAAGCGCAACGATATTGCCTGCATGGCGCTCAAGATCTGAGTGAGCCGTGCCAATCACAAGACCAGTCCGGGAACGCGTCGAACCAGGAGCCATCGCAACCGTAATGCGTAGGAGCCTTAGCGATGGCGGCGGAGCAGCACTTCCTTGGCCTCGTTGATCTGGGCGGCGAGATACGTCGAGCCCCCCTGGTCGGGATGCAGTTTCTTCATCAGCGTGCGGTGCGCCCGACCGATGTCCTCGGCGCTCGCCCCCGCCGGCACGCCAAGGATCTGATAAGCCTCCTCCTCGGTCATTTTGCCGCTCCGCACGGCCCGCTGCCCCGGCGCCGCACCGCCCTGTGCGTGTTCACGCCAGCCGGGCTCCCGGCGGTCAAGATAAGTCTCAAGTAGCGCGCGGCTGTCGGCGTCGACTTCGGTCAAGACACCGAGCAGCGCGTCCATCTCGAGCGTATCGAGCGCCGTGCCCTGGTGGCGGCCGGCGGTGATGCGGCCGCGCATGACGCCGCTGTCGTGGTCGAGCTCCATTTCGACGTAGGGCGCCCGCACCCGCGAGACCTGACCCGGCGTCTTCTGCGTGCGCTGGAAGATCCCGGTCGAGGCGAATGGGCCCCAGCCGAGCAGGCCGAGGCCAAACAGCCCGAGCGGGATCGCCATCTCCAGGTGCCCGCGCATGAACAGAAACACCGCCGCGCCGATGGACAGGATGCCGCCGGCCGGACGCAGCACTTTCGCCAGTGTCTTGGGATCGGCCTTGGCATAGCTGTTGAGCAGCCACAGCGCCAGCACCAGCACCAGGATGCCGAAGATGATCGCGGGCATAGCTATCTCAATTGCGCCAGCAGCTTGACCGCGCCGCCGCCGCCATGCCGCGCCTTGAGGTCGGCGAGCGCCTTCATGCCGCCGGCGGCGTAGGCGGCAACCGCGCGCAGCAGTTCGGCCAACTCGTGCGCGGAGCCGGCATCGAACCGGCAATAGGCGCCGCGCGTCAGCCGGGCGATTTCGCGGAACGCCTGCTCGGCCACCGGATCGCGCCCCTCCTGGAACACGAAGGCCGGGACGCTGAGCAGACCGAGGCTGCCGGCCGCCGCGCACAGGTCGTCGATGGGCTCTTCCATGGCGTCGCCGACGAACACCAGCGCCTGCACCCTCTGCCTCTCCGTCTCGCGCCTGGTGTGCGCCAGGATCTTGCCGATCTTGGTGTGACCGCCGCGGCAGTCGATCCGCTCCATCAGCGCGCCGAGCTGCCGCGCGTCGGACACAAAGCGCGAGGCGCGGCACTCGGCAAGACCCCGGTAGTAGATGAGCTGCACGTCGAGCCCGCCGATGGCGGCGGCCTCGGCGAACATGTCGGCCTGCAGGCGGCAGGCGGTGTCCCACAGCGGCTGCCGGCTCATGGTGGCGTCGAGCGCGAAGATCAGCCGGCCGCGCGGCCCGGACCGCGCCGCTGGCCCGAGCGAGCGCACCTTCTTGAGAAACGCATCGACCTCGCTGCGCGCGCCGCCCGCGGCTGGCTCGCTGCGGCCTTCGGTCGAGGCGGGAGTGCGGTCTTTCGCCATGGTCGCCCGGTCATGCGTTGGACACCGCCCTATAAGTGCTATTTCGCGCGCCCAACGCAATGGGCGCGGCGGCCTGGCGCCAGCCCATCGGGCGCCGCGGTCACCGGATCGTTACTGGGCGATGATGTCGTGCAATTCCAGCGGGCTGGCCTGGGCCGCAAACCATTCCGAGCGCGCCGCGGCGCGCCTGAGGCCGCGCTCGTCGAGCGGCAGCTTCAGCGCCTTGAGCAGCACCTCGACCTCCTGGCGGGCGGTGACGTGCGACATGTTGGGCCGGGTGCCGAGCGTGTTCTCGTCCAAATCGTCGAGCGCGGTCAGGCCGCGGGGATAGAACTCCCGGAAGATCACGCGCTCGGCGAGGCCGTCCACCGCGCGGAAGCCCAGCCGCAACGACAATTCGTGCAGCCCCTCGCCCACCAGGCGCTTGTTGCGCGAGCCGAGCGTGGACAGGCGGTTGCGCACCACGATCCAGTCGATGGTGGCGTGGTCGACCACGCGGCGCTGGCGGCGCGACTCGCGCACCATGTCGGCGAAGTGGCTGGTGCCGGTCACCGCGAAGGTCACCGGATCGACGGTGCCGAGCACGTCGAAATCGACGAAGCTGTCGTTGAGCGGCGTGATCAGCGTGTCGGCCATCGAGTGCGCCAGCCGCATCAGATAGCTGTCGTTGCCGGGCGTATCGATGACCAGGAAATCGTGGGTGTGCTCGATGGCATCGACCGCGGCGGCAAAGTCGTTGAACTCGGCGGCCTCGTTCTCCGTCACCGACGCGCCGTCGGCGCGGGCGATACAGTAGTGCGTCGGAATTTCCAGATCGAGCCGGGCGTGCCTGGCCCAGGCCCTACGGTTCTCGATGTAATGGGTGAAGCTCTTCTGGCGCGAGTCGATGTCGACCGTGGCGACACGCTGGCCGGCCTTGCACAGCGCGATGGCGACATGCATTGCGACCGTTGATTTTCCCGACCCGCCCTTCTCGTTGCCAAGTACGATGCAATAAGCCGAGCGCGGTCGCACGCTACTCTCAACCGACATGGCACCCCTCACGGGACCGAAGTGATCGGTCTGCCCCCGCTTGCGGTCAAGCTTACCACGTGTTTTCGATAGATTTACGATTAACTTGAACCATGCCACAATCGCTCCCCATCGGATCGAACAGCCGCGCCGGGCCGAAGGTGATCCGATCTCTTTCGGCGCTGCGCAAAACGGTGGCACGCGCCCGCAGCAACGGCGAGACCGTCGCGCTGGTGCCTACCATGGGGGCACTGCACCGAGGCCATCTCGCGCTGGTGCGACTGGCGCGGCGACGGGCCGACCGGGTGGTGGTGTCGATCTTCGTTAATCCGACACAGTTCGCGCCAAACGAAGATTTCGGCAGCTATCCGCGGACCTGGACGGCCGATATCGCGGAACTCGCCAAGCTATCCGTGGACGCGGTCTGGGCGCCCAGCGTTGCCACAATGTATCCGGAAGGTTTCGCCACCCGGGTCGTGCCCGGCGGGCCGGCGCTGGCCGGGCTCGAAGACGCGTTCCGGCCACATTTTTTTGGCGGGGTCTGCACCGTCGTCGCCAAGCTTCTGACGCAGGTCCAGCCGGACATCGCGACCTTCGGCGAGAAGGACTTCCAGCAACTCATGGTCGTCACCGCCATGGCCCGCGACCTCGACCTGCCGGTCAGGATCGTCGGCGTGCCGACCGTGCGCGAAAACGACGGGCTCGCGCTGTCGTCGCGCAACGCCTATCTCACGACCGCCGAGCGCGCGGTCGCCCCGACGCTCAATCGCGTGCTGAAGGATTGCGCCGCAGGTCTTCGCCGCAACCGGCCGCTCGGCGGGACGCTCGCCGCGGGCCGCGCCGAACTCAAGCGCGCGGGCTTCGTGCTCGATTATCTCGAAGCGCGACACGCCGATACGCTCGCGCCGGTGCGGCGGCTCTCCGACGGCCCGGTGCGGCTCCTGGTCGCAGCAAGGCTCGGGCGCACCCGGCTGATCGACAATATCGCAGTCTAAAGCAGGCCCAGTTCGCGCAGCTCCCGGCGCAGCGGCTCCGGCATGTTGGCGGCGCCGCGGGCGACGCGGTCGAGATCGGGCGGCGCGTCCTTCGGCTCCAGATAGCGCCAGCCCTGGAACGCGCGATAGGGCCTCGGCCGCACCGGCACGCATTTGGGATCGAGCACCAGCCGGCAGCGGCCGACGCCCTCCTTGTCGACGAAAGGACGCACGTCGAGGATGCGCTCGCGGCAGAGAATTTCGCCGCGGATTACCCAGTAGATCGAGCCGCCGTCGAGCAATTCGTCGGCGCGCTTGGGCACCATGCGGGTGGTGTGGATGCGCTCAGGCTTCTTCACCCCGCGCTTGCGCTGCTCCTTGAGCTTGAGCTTGATCCAGTCCTCGAGGTCCTCGATCGAGTCGGTGCCGACGCTGAGCTTGATGAGGTGCAGTGCCATGTCACGCGCTTCCATTCACCGGGCTTGCATCATTCGTCCGTCGGCTCAACGGTCATCAGCCCCGCGCCCTCCGCCACCTGGCTGCCGGCCGCGACCGCGATTGCGGCAACGCGGCCCGGGCGCGGCGCGGTCAAGGCGTGTTCCATCTTCATCGCCTCGATGATGGCCAGCCGCTGGCCTTTCTCCACCCTGTCGCCCTCGGCCACCAGCAGCGCCAGCACCTTGCCGTGCATCGGCGCCGTGATCCGGCCGTCGCCGTCGGCGAATTCGAGCTCGTCGATACCCAGGTCGGCGCGGCGGACCACGGTCTGGCGACCGTCGCGCGACACATAGATCGCATCTGCGGCCTCGATCGCGGCGGCATCAAGGGCCGCGGCGACGCCATCCACAGCCACCTCCGGCTGGCCCGATCCGCCGATATCGCGGTAGTTGACCTGGGCGTCGAGCCGCTCGCCGTCGGCCAGGATCGGTAGCGTCATCCGGCGGCCGGGTCCGAGCTGGAAGCCGTCGGCGGTGTCCCAGGGCGAAGCCGGCGCATCGGCGTCGCGACCGAGACCGGCGGCAATGCGCGCGCGGTCCCGCTCCAGCAGCGCCAAGGCCCCGCGCGCCGCGGCGGCGCGGTCGAGACCGCCGCCGGCGAGCGCCTCGATGTTGCGGTCGATGAAGCCGGTGTCGAACGTCCCGGCGCGGAATTCCGGTGCGCGACACAGCGCCGCAAGCAGGGCCAGGTTGGTGTGCGGACCCGCGGCAATGGTGCGGCCAAGCGCCGACGCAAGCTTATCCAGCGCGGCGTCGCGGCTCGGCGCATGCGCGATCAGTTTCGCGATCAGCGGGTCGTAGTAGGGCGTGATCGCGCCACCCTGCTCCACCCCGGTGTCGACGCGCACATCGCCGGGAAACTGCAGCGCCACCAGCGTCCCGGTTGACGGCAGGAAGCCGCGGCGCGGATCTTCAGCGTAAAGGCGGGCCTCGACCGCATGGCCCTGCAGCGGCACCCGGTCCTGGGCGAGCGGCAGCGGCTCGCCCGCCGCCACGCGGAACTGCCACTCCACCAGGTCGAGGCCCGTGACCGCTTCGGTCACCGGGTGCTCGACCTGCAACCGCGTGTTCATCTCCAGGAACCAGAAGCGGTCCGGCCGCAGCGCCTGCGAGCCGTCGGCGATGAACTCCACCGTGCCGGCGCCGAGATAGCCGACCGCACGCGCCGCCTTGACCGCGGCCGCGCCGATAGTGGCGCGCAGTTCCGGCGACATCCCAGGCGCCGGCGCCTCCTCGATCACCTTCTGATGCCGGCGCTGCAACGAACAGTCGCGCTCGTTGAGATGGATGGCGTTGCCGTGAGCGTCGGCGAACACCTGGAACTCGATGTGGCGCGGCGCCGCCACCCACTTTTCGATCAGCACCCGCGTGTCGCCAAAGGCGCTTTTCGCTTCGCGCTGGGCGGCCTCCAGCGCACTCTCGAACTCGGCGTGCTTGTCGACCCGGCGCATGCCCTTGCCGCCGCCGCCGGCAACCGGCTTGATCAGCACCGGATAGCCGATCTCGTAGGCCTTCTGCTTGAGCAGGGCCGCGTCCTGGCGCTCGCCGTGATAGCCGGGCACCACGGCAACGCCCGCCCGTTCCAGCAGCGCCTTGGCGCGATCCTTCAGCCCCATGGCGCGGATCGCCGCGGCCGGCGGCCCGACGAAGACGAAGCCTGCCGAGGCGCAGGCCTCGGCGAACCGCGG
>Ga0326597_10012686_pt1 | contig 11106 bp, 12 predicted proteins | sample RVTome_12_FD_203789 | JGI IMG/M metagenome (GOLD analysis project Ga0326597, IMG submission 203789) | Soil microbial communities from uranium-contaminated site in the Upper Colorado River Basin, Wyoming, United States - RVT100D185 | ecosystem: Environmental > Terrestrial > Soil > Contaminated >... | reverse complement strand
GCGATCTTCGAGCCGGGCTCGGTCGACGCGGCGCGCAGCGGCACGTCGTACAGCGTCGCGATCTCGCGCGCGAACCCGACGACGCCGAGGCAGTCGGGCCGATTGGCCGTGACCTCGAAATCGATCACGGCGTCGCCGCCGCCGATCGGCTCGAGCGCCGCCACCTCGAAGCCGCGCAGCCCCAGCTTGTCGGCAATCTCGTCGGGAGACGCCTGCACGTCGACGAAGTCACGCACCCAGGAAACGAGTAGTCGCATGTGAGCCGAGCTAGTACGGAAACTGCTCCAGGAATCTCAAGTCGTTCTCGAAGAACAGCCGGATATCGTTCACCTTGTGCCGGAGAATCGCGACGCGCTCGATGCCGACGCCCCACGCGAAGCCGGTGTAGCGCTCGGCGTCGTAGCCGACGGCTTCGAAGACCGCGGGATGCACCATGCCGCAGCCGCCGATTTCGAGCCATCCGGTCTTCTTGCACATCGGGCAGCCGGCGCCGTCGCACTGCCAGCAGCTGACGTCCACTTCGGCGCTCGGCTCGGTGTAGGGGAAGAAGCTCGGCCGGAACCGCACGCTCGACGCGGCGCCGAACATCTCGCGCGCGAAGGCGACGAGCGTTCCCTTGAGATCGGCGAGCGAGATCGCCTCGCCGACGACGAGCCCTTCCATCTGCGTGAACATCGGGGTGTGCGTGAGGTCCAGATCGTCGCGCCGGTACACGCGGCCGGGCACGACGATGCGGATCGGCGGCCGGTGCGCCTGCATGTAGCGGATCTGCATCGACGAGGTGTGCGTCCGGAGGAGCGTCCGCACGTCGTCGGCGCCGTCCGTCTCGCCCTTCACCGGCGACGCGAGGTAGAGCGTGTCCTGCATGTCGCGCGCCGGGTGCTCGCTCGGCATGTTCAGCGCGTCGAAGCAGTGCCACTCGTCTTCGATCTCGGGGCCCTCGACGATGGAGAAGCCCATGCGCGCGAAGATGGCCTCCATCCGGTCGCGCACCACCGTCAGCGGATGGCGATGGCCGAGGCGCGGGGCGCGGCCCGGCAGGGTGACGTCGATGGCGCCGACCGGGGGACGGGCGCTCTCGATCGCGGCGCGCCGCTCGGCGAGGCGCGATTCGACGTCGGTCTTGAGCTCGTTCGCCAGGCGGCCGAGCGCCGGACGATCGTCCGGCGCCGCGGTGGCGACCGCCTTCATCAGCGCGGCGACGACGCCGCCCTTGCGCGCCAGGTAATGGTCGCGGACGGCCTGCAGGTCGCGATCGCCCGCGGCGCCGGCGAGCGCCGCGGTGAACTCGTCGCGCAGCCGGGCGATGGTGTCAGGCGTGGGAACGAGGTCTGACATGAAGTCGATCACCGTCCGCCGAGCGCAGCCCGCCTCGGCCGAACGCGTGCGGGATGCCCGGGCGCGGCGCCCGACGGCCGGGCCACGCCGACCGAGAATATCCCGATGGCCTATGCCCGCGCAGCCGTCTTGGCCGCGCTCTTGGCCTGTTTGGCCAGGCTGGCAAACGCCGCCGGGCTCGAAATGGCGAGCTCCGACAGGCTCTTGCGATCCAGCGCGACCCCGGCGTTCTTCAGCCCGTTGATCAGCTGGCCGTAGGTGAGCCCATGCTCGCGCGCGGCGGCGTTGATACGGATGACCCAGAGCCGCCGGAAATCGCGCTTCTTGCGGCGCCGGCCGACGAAGGCATACTTGAGGGCCGTATCGACCGACTCCTTCGCCGCCCGATACAGCTTGCTCTTGTTGGCGTAATAGCCCTTCGCCAGTCCAAGCAGTTTCTTGCGCTTGGCGCGGCGGACCGTTCCTCGTTTCACACGCGGCATCTTCCAACTCCTCTATCGCAGGCAGCGGGCCTCCCGGCCTCGAGCCGTTATTTGTACGGCAGCATCCGGGCGAGCTTCGGCGTGTCGACGTCCGCGACGGTCGTCGTGCCCCTGAGCCCGCGCTTGCGCTTCCGCGTCTTGCTGCTCAGGATGTGCTGCTTGAAGGCCTTGCCGCGCAGGAACTTCCCGCTCTTGGTCTTTTTGAAGCGCTTCGCGGCGCCACGGTGCGTCTTGAGTTTCGGCATCTGCCATGTCCTCGTCGGGCTCCGCGGCGCCGGCGGCGCTCCTGGGTCCCGCGTGTGTCGGTCTACTTCGCCGTCGCCGGGGCCGCCGCCTTCGCCTTGCCGCCGCCGCTCTGCGGCTTGCGGCTCAGGATGGTGTGCATCTGGTTGCCTTCCATCCGCGGCATCGACTCCGCAACGGCGACCTCGGAGAGCTCCCCCACGAGCCGCTCGAGGATGCGCCGTCCGATCTCCGGGTGCGCCATCTCCCGGCCGCGGAAGAAGATCGTCGCCTTGACCTTGTCGCCGTCCTCGAGGAAGCGCTCGATGTGCTTCTTCTTGAACTGATAATCGTGCTCGTCCACCTTCGGGCGGAACTTGATTTCCTTGACCAGGATCACCTTCTGGTGCCGCTTGGCTTCGCGCGTGCGCTTCTGCTCCTGGTACTGATACTTCCCGAAATCCATGATGCGGCAGACCGGCGGCACGGCCGTCGGCGAGATCTCGACGAGGTCGAGCCCCTTCTGCTTCGCAATGGTGAGGGCCTGCGGCGGCGGCATGATGCCGAGCTGCTGGCCCGTGTCGTCGATCACGCGGATTTCCCGCACGCGGATGCGTTCGTTCACGCGCACGCGGTCGTCGCGGCGAGGTCCTCTGTCGTAAGCGATAACTGCCTCCGTTATCTACTGACGTGGGGCCCGACCCCCACGCCCGACGCGCTCGCGGTGTAAGACCGCTCGCGCGTATCCAGTGTCACTGGCCAGTTTCGGCGGTCTGCCGTGAGGCCTCGAACGAGACCGCTTTGCCCTTCGTCCGAATCTCCTCGTGCAGCGCCGAGATCAAATCCTCCACTCGTGCCGCTCCAGTATCCCCGCCCGCTCGCGTCCTGACCGAGACCGTTTCCTCGGCCATCTCGCGGTCCCCGACCACCAGCATGTAGGGCACCTTCTGGAGCTGGGCTGCTCGAATCTTATATCCGATCTTTTCCTGCCGCTCGTCGACCTCCGCCCGCAGCCCCGCCGCCCCGAGCCGCCCGCGGACGAGGGCGGCGTAGGGCAGGTGACGGTCGGAGATCGGCAGCACCACCGCCTGCAGCGGCGCCAGCCAGAGCGGAAATGCCCCCGCGTAGTGCTCGATCAGAATCGCGACGAAGCGCTCGAAGCTGCCGAAGATCGCCCGATGGATGACGACCGGCCGGTGCTCGGCGTTGTCGGCGCCGATGTACTTCAGATCGAAGCGCTCCGGCATCTGATAGTCGAGCTGAATCGTGGCGCACTGCCACCGGCGGCCGATGGCGTCGGTCACGTCGAAGTCGATCTTCGGCCCGTAGAACGCGCCGTCGCCCTCGTTGACGGTGTACGGCTGGCCGGACGCATCGAGGGCCGCCTTGAGCTGCGCCTCGGCCGAGTTCCAGGTCGCGACCTCGCCCAGGAACTCGGGCGGCCGCGTCGCCAGCTTGGCCGTGAACTCGAGGCCGAAGTCGCCGTACACGCGCTGGACGAGTCCCAGCAGCCGTTCGACCTCCTCGCCGATCTGATCCTGCATCACGAAGCAGTGGGCGTCGTCCTGCGAGAACTGGCGGACGCGCGTCAGACCGGACAACACGCCGGAGGCCTCGTTGCGATGCAGCGGCGTCTGCTCGTGGAAGCGCACCGGCAGGTCCCGGTAACTGTGGACCTCGCTCGCGTAGAGCAGAAAGTGTCCGGGGCAGTTCATCGCCTTGACGCCCATCTGGGCCGCTTCGGCCTCCGGGCCGTCGAGGCCCGCGGAGTCGACGATGAACATGTTCTGACGGTAGTGCGTCCAGTGCCCCGACGTGTCCCAGAGGGCTTTGTTGAAGATGAGCGGGGTCTTCACCTCGACGTAGCCGTTCGGCAGCAGCACCTCGCGCATGTAGTTCGCCAGCGTGTTGTACAGGGTGGTGCCCTTGTCCAGCCAGAAGGCGGCGCCTGGCGCCCACTGATGGAACGTGAAGAGGCCGAGCTCCCGCCCCAGCTTGCGGTGGTCGCGCTTCTTCGCTTCCTCGATCTGCGTCAGGTACGCCTTGAGGTCCTTGTCGGCGAGGAAGGCGGTCCCGTAGATGCGCTGCATCGGCTGGTTGCGGGCGTCGCCCTTCCAGTATGCGTTCGAGGCGTTCAGCAGCTTGAAGGCCTTGAGCTTGCCCGTCGACGGCACGTGCGGGCCCACGCAGAAGTCGACGAAGGTCTCCTTGTCCTTGATTGTGTAGCAGGACACCTCCCGCTGCCCTTCGGTCTTCTCGTCGATCAGCTGGACTTTCAGCGGCTCGCCTCGCCCGGCGAAGAACGCCTTGGCCTCCTCGCGGGGCCACATCTGGCGCTCGTAGCCGAGATTCTGCGCCGCCAGCTCCCGCATCTTCCGCTCGATGGCCTCGAGGTCCTCGGGGACGAACGGGCGCGGCACGACGAAGTCGTAGAAAAAGCCCTCGTCGGTGGCGGGGCCGATCCCGCACTGCACGCCGGGGAACAGACTGGTGACCGCGGCGGCGAGCAGATGCGCCGCGCTGTGCCGGCAGAGCGCCAGCGCCTCGGGACTGCCGTCGGTCACGATGCGGACCGTCGCGTCCTTCTCGATCGGAAAGGCCAGGTCCACCAGCCGGCCGTCGACGACGCCGGCCAGCGCGGCCTTCGCCAGCCGCGGCGAGATGCCGTGCGCCACGTCGCGAACGGGCGTACCCGCAGGCACGGGTCGACTGGATCCGTCGGGCAGCGTGACGAGCACTTCACTCATTCGGGGGACTGACACGGAAGGCGTTGGGCAATCAGCTCTCAACTTTCAGCGCGGACAGCTGAGCGCTGTGTTGTTGGTAGGCACGGGTGGACTCGAACCACCGACCTCCTGCGTGTCAAGCAGGCGCTCTAACCTCTGAGCTACGCGCCTACATCTTGAATTACCGGCGTTAGACGAACGTTCAGTATAACCGTGGCGGCAAAGGGGCGTCAATGAAACGGGGCGTGAAAAGGCAGGCCGGAGCACCCGCCTTTTCCGGCCGGGGGGCTATTTCACGGCCTGTTTGAGCGCCTTGCCCGCGGTGAAGCGCGCCACGCGGCGCTTCGGGATCTTGATCGCGGCACCGGTCTGGGGGTTGCGGGCGGTGCGCGCCTTGCGGTTCGCGGTCTTGAAGGTGCCGAACCCGACGAAGGAAACCGAGTCGCCTTTCTTGAGCGACTTGGTGATGCTCTCGATGAGCGTTTCGACCGCCGCCGCCGCGCTGGTCTTGGTGATGCCCGTCTGTTGAGCGATTCTAGCCACGATCTCTTGCTTGTTCATGCCGCCTCCAGTTGTCGAATCGCCGGACGAGTATCGACGTACGCGCGCGAGCGGCCGGCGTGTGTGAGAGTTTGAATCGGGTCGTTTATACGTCGCGTTCTGCGGGAGTGTCAAGGCAGCGCGCTACGCCGCGCTCTTCAGCGCGGCGCGCTCGAGCGCCTTCTCCAGTACCGGGTCGGTGGCCGGCTCGGGCTGGCCGAACTCCACGGCGGGCTGGTCGACCACCACCGTCGGGACGAGGCCCTGCTGGTGCAGCGGCGCGCCGCTTGGTGTGAGGTACCGTGTCGTGGTGAGCCAGAGGCCGCTGCCGTTGGGGAGTTTGATGAGCTTCTGCTGCGCCGCGCGTCCAAGCGTATGCTCGCCAATCAGCTCCGCGCGCGCGTTGCCGACCAGCGCCGACGCGAAGAGCTCCGCCGCTGACGACGTGCCGCTGTCCACCAGCACCGTCGTCGGCAGCGAGATGGCGCCGTCGCCCGAGCCCGCCGCGATCGTCTCCTGCGGCGTGCCCTTGGTCTCCCGCACGGCCAGCGTGCCCTGCTTGACGAACAGCCGCGCCAGCGCGAGGCCGCCGTCGAGCGCGCCGCCGGACGTGCGTCGCACGTCCACGATCAGCCTCGACGCGCCGTTCTTGGCCAGATCCGCCGCCTGCGCCTTGACTTGATCCGCCGTCCTCGGGCCGATGGCGGCGATGCGCACGTACCCGACGCCGGGAGCCGCGATCCGGCCGCTGACCTCGGACGCCCCGGCGGCTTCGCGGGTCAACTCGACGACGTGCGGGTCGTTGGCGCTGCCGCGGATGATCGTGAGCGAGACCTTGGAGCCCGGCGCGCCGCGCAGCGCCCGCAGGCCCTCGAACACCGACATCTCGCGCGTCGGCGCGTCGTTGATGGCGCGCACGTAGTCGCCGGTGCGCAATCCCGCCCTGGCCGCGGGCGACCGGTCGCGCGTGGCGATGATGCGCAGGTAGTACTGCCGCGTCAGATCGATGCCCACGTCGCCGGAGGGAAGCGGCGCCCCGCTCTCGACCCGCTTCACGTCGTCCGCGGACAGATACGCGCTGTCGGGATCGAGGCTGTCGGCCAGCCCCTGCATCGCGCCCAGCATCACTTTGTCGATGTCCACCTTCTCGACGTAGTTGCCCGAGATCAACCCGACGACGTCGTCGAAGATCTTGAGGTGCTGGTAGGTGTCTTCGCGGGCGGTCAAATTGCTGAGGAACCCGCCGACGACGGCGAATGCCACCACGGGCGCCGAAAGCAACAGCACGATGCGGCGGGTCCTGCTGGACATAGTCACCTTTTCTTGAGCCATTGTAAGGGATCGACCGGCTTGCCGTCGACGCGAAGCTCGAAATACAGCCCGGCCGCGCCGCGCGGAGCCGACCCGACCGAGCCGACCGCCTGACCCCGCTCGACGGCGGCGTCGCGCGCGACGTCGATCTCCAGCAGATGGCCGTACAGGCTGAAGTTCTGCCCCCCGTGATCGACGATGACTAGCTTCCCGAATCCGGCGAAGGTATCGGCGAAGACCACGCGGCCGCCGTGAATCGCCTGCACGGCGGCGCCCTCGGCCGCCGCGATGTCGATGCCGTTCGGCGAGGCGTGCCCGGCCGCCGGCTGCCCGAACCGATGGCGGAGCGTGCCCTCCAGCGGCCAGTCGAGCGCGCCCCGAAAGGGCGGCAGCGGCAGCGCCGGCGGCTCGGCCGCCGGCCCGCCGGCGGCGAGATCGCGCAAGGTGAGCTGCAGCCTCTGCTGGACCTGCTGCAGCTCGCCCGTGAGCTGCGCGTTCAGATCGCGTTGCCGATCGATGTCGCGAATGAGCGCGTCGCGGGCCTCCACGGCCCGCGCGGCGGCCACCTGCGCCTCCTCGGCGTCCACGCGCAGCGCCGCAAGGCGCGTCTCGCGCTCTTCCAGCGTGAGGCGCGCGGCCGCGATCTGTTCCTTGCGCTGCTGGTGCGCCGCCAGGCGGTCGCGATCGCGCCTGGCGAGGACCGCCACCATCCGCGAGGCCGGCATCACGTGCCGCGCCTCGGACGTCGAGAGCAGCAGCCGGAGGTATCTTCCTTGGCCCAGCTTGTACAGCTCGACGAGGCGCGCGCGCAGCTCCGGCCGCTCCTTCGCCTCCTGCTGCTCGAGCCGGGCCACTTCCTGGTTGAGCGCGTCGAGCTCACCGGCGACGGCGACGACCTCGACGTCGAGGGCATGGAGCTCCTCGGTCTTGATCTGCCGCTCGAGATCGAGCCGCCGCAGATCGCCGAGCAGGGTGCGTGTTTCGGCGGCGAGGCGATCGGCTTCCTGATGGAGGGCCTGCAGGCGCTCGCCGGCGCGCCGCGCCAGCGCTTCGGTGCGCGCGCGATCGCCCTCCTGCGCCACGAGCGGCGCCGTCAAGGCGAGGAGCAGGAGCGTGGCGGTACGTTTCACAGATATGCGCGCGCAAGAAATTATAACATCTGGGGATGCGGGTCCTCGGCATCGACGTCGGTCGACGGCGCATCGGGCTCGCCATCAGCGACGCGTCGGGCACGCTCGCCCGGCCGCTCACGACGCTCGAGGTCGACCAGCGCGGCGGCGTCGACCAGGTCGCGCGGGAGATCGCGCGGCTGATGGGCGAAGAGGATGGCCTGGGGAAGGTGGTCGTTGGCGTGCCCGCACGCCTGGACGGCTCCGCCTCGGACCAGACGGCGCATGTCGCCGCGTTCATGCGGGCGCTGACCGCGCGCACGACGCTGCCGATCGTCGGTGAGGACGAGCGGCTCACGAGCCGCGCCGCGGAGAGCCGGCTGGCGCTGCGCGAGCGCGACTGGCGGAAGCGCAAGGCGCGGCTGGATGCGGCCGCCGCCGCCGTCATCCTGCAGGACTATCTGGATCGCGATCACCCGTAGCGCGCGCCGGCGGGGCGCCCGACGCACCGTACGGTATGAAGAGACTGACGATCGTCCTCCTGCTGCTCGTCCTCGTCGCCGGCGCCGCCGCCGCCGCATGGATGTACGCGCGGGTGAACGAGCCGTTCCGCGCCTATTCGAGCGCCGATCGACTCGTCGAGATTCCGCCCGGCGTCGGCACCAGGACGATTGGCGCGCGCCTGATCGAGGCCGGCGTCGTGCGCGACGAGCCGACGTATCGCGCGGCGCTCTGGTTGAGCGGCGACGCGCGCCGGCTGAAGGCCGGCCAGTACCGGTTCGATCGGCCGATGACGGCGCGGGAGGTGCTCGCCAAGATCGCGCGCGGGGAAGTCGACGTCGTGTCGGTGACGTTTCCCGAAGGGCTGACGATCGGCGAGATGGCCGCGATCTTCGAGTCGGCTGGATTCGGACCCGCGCAGGCGTTCGTCGATGCGGCGCAGCAGGCGTCGCTGATCGCGGCGGTCGACCCCGAGGCCCCCGATCTCGAGGGCTACCTGTTCCCCGACACCTACACGGTGGCGCGCGGCACCGACGCCCCGGGCCTCGTCCGCGTGATGGTGGCGCGGTTCGAGCAGGTGCTGACGCCCGACCTGCGCGCTCAGTCGCAGGCGCGGGGGCTCTCGATCCGCGAGCTGGTGACGCTCGCTTCCCTCGTCGAGAAGGAAACCGCGCGGCCGGACGAACGACCGCTCGTCGCATCGGTGTACGCGAACCGATTGAGGATCCGGATGGGCCTGCAGTGCGATCCCACCGTGATCTACGCGCTGCAGCGCGCGGGCGCGTTCACGGGCAATCTGCGGCGCGACGATCTGGCGTTCGATTCGCCGTACAACACCTACCGGTATGCGGGACTGCCGCCCGGGCCGATCGCCGCGCCCGGTCGGGGATCGCTCGAAGCGGCGGCGCGGCCCGCGGAGGCGGACTACCTGTACTTCGTGAGCCGCAACGACGGGTCGCACGAGTTCGCCCGCACGCTCGCGGACCACAACCGCAACGTGCAGAAGTTCCAGGTGCAGTACTTTCGCGATCTGCGACGGCAACGTCTCCTGGCGCGCTGAGGCGCGGCCTACCGCTCGCCCCACTTGAGCTTCGTGCGCAGCACCTCGAAATAGCTGCGGGTCGACGGCTTGATCAGCCGGAGCGGCGCGTCGGCGCGGCGCACCGTGATTTCGTCGCCGGCCTCGAGCTGGAATCCCGCCTGCCCGTCGAACGTCACGAACACCTCGTCGAGCGGCTCCATGTTGGGCTGGACCCGCACGGCCGACGTCGCCGGAATGACCACCGGCCGGTTGGTCAGCGTGTGGGGGGCGATCGGCGTCAGGATCAGGGCATCGACGCTCGGCTGCAGGATGGGTCCGCCCGCCGCGAGGTTGTACGCGGTCGACCCGGTGGGCGTCGCGATGATCAGCCCGTCGGCCTTCACCCGCGTCACGAACTCCTCGCCCACCGACACCGAAAGGTCGATCATCCTCGAGCGCGCGGCCTTCGTGATGACGGCGTCGTTGAGCGCAATCTGCGTCTCGAAGACGCGGCCCGCCCGCACGGTCGTCGAGTGCAGCATCAGCCGCTCCTCGACGTGCGCCCGGCCGCCGACCGCGGCGTCGAGCGACGGGTAGAGCTCGGCGAGGGTGACCTCGGTCAGGAAGCCGAGGCTGCCGAAGTTCACGCCGAGAATCGGGATCTGCGATCCCGTCGCGCCGAGGCAGTCGGCCATTCCGAGCAGCGTGCCGTCGCCGCCGAGCACGAGCACCATCTCGACGTCGGCGCCGAGCGCCGCTTGGTCCGCGACGAGGCGTCCGGCGGCCGGCGGCATGAGCGCCGCCGTGGCGGTCTCGAACACGGCCTGCACGCTGCGCTGCCTGAGCCACTCGGCAATCTCGACCAGGTGCGGCGTGGCGGCATGCAGGTGGGCCTTGGCCAGAATGCCCACCCGGGAGACGGGCGGGAGTCGGTCTTTCGGTGTCATGCGGGCATCAATCGTAGCGCAGGTGCAGAAAGAACTCCCGGTTGCCGGCCGCGCCGGTAATCGGCGACGGGGTCATCGCTACACGGCGCAGGCCCGCCGCCGCCGCCGCCGCGGTGACGCGCGCGATCACCGCCTCGTGCACCGACGGCTCGGTCACGAGCCCGCCCTTGCCGACTTCGTCGCGCCCCGCCTCGAACTGCGGCTTGACGAGCGCCACGACGTCGGCGGGAACGGCCAGGCGCGGCGGCAGCGCCGGAAAAATGTGGCGCAGCGAGATGAACGCCACATCGATCGTGACCAGATCGACCGGATGCGGCACATCGGCCGCGGTCAGCGATCGCGCGTTCACGCGTTCCCGCACGATGACCCGTGGATTGGTGCGGAGCCCCCAATCGAGCTGGCCGTGGCCCACGTCGAGGGCGACGACGCTCGCGGCACCGCGCTGCAGCAGCACGTCGGTGAAGCCGCCCGTGGAGGCGCCGATGTCGAGCGCCCGCCGGCCGGCGGCCGCAATGGCGAAGGCATCGAGCGCATGGGCGAGCTTCACGCCGCCGCGGCCGACGTACGGGTGGTCGGGCGCGCGGAGCGCGACGGCCGCGTCGGCGAGGACGGGCGCGCCGGCTTTCGACACGACCTGTCCGCCGACGGTGACCTGGCCGGCCAGAATCAGCGCGCGCGCCCGCTCGCGCGACGGCGCGAGGCCGCGCTCGACCAGCAGCGTGTCCAGTCTCATCTTGGCGGGCATGGCCGCAGGCGCTAGTTTCTTCTTGTCACGACCCAGTCGGCGATTGCGGCCAGCCAGCCTTCCGTGAGCCCGGCCCGCTCCAGGGCCATCCGGGCCCGCGCGGCGGATGCCGTGGCCAGCTCTCGCGAATGGTCGAGGCCGAACACCGACGGGTACGTCGGCTT
>Ga0326597_10012685_pt1 | contig 11106 bp, 7 predicted proteins | sample RVTome_12_FD_203789 | JGI IMG/M metagenome (GOLD analysis project Ga0326597, IMG submission 203789) | Soil microbial communities from uranium-contaminated site in the Upper Colorado River Basin, Wyoming, United States - RVT100D185 | ecosystem: Environmental > Terrestrial > Soil > Contaminated >... | reverse complement strand
AGCAGCGAAATATTTTGTCATAACGACTTCCTCATGTAGTCCCATAATTGATTAAGCAAACAAATAGGCACTAAGTGTGGTTCGTGGATTGCAGTAGTGTTTACTTCTAGTGACTGTCGTCCACTTGTGAGGCCGCAACCAATGTGTTCAATCTGTAATCTGCGGGACCAGCCGCAACTGCATAACAATTTGTGCAATACTTCGCCACTATTCTATCCATGTCGCTAGGCAGCACGACAGGCGGGTCAGGAAAGGTTTGGTGGAGCAATTTAACCAGGCTGTACGTTTCAGGGTGTTCCTTAGGCAAATTATCACACGACTACGCATTGTATTGTTGACCAATCGTATAGCACGCGCGCTGAATCATAGGCAAAAATGCGAAAGCATACGTTTTCACCCGTGTTCAGGCCCAGATCCAGTGTCGGCTGGTAGCTAATTGATGGGGCTGAAGCATCGAAATTCACTGCACCATTAGGCAAGTCAGAGGCAAGGGTGGATGCGGTATCGGAGGTTGGCCCGTAATAAACAAAGTAACCTGCAGCAGATCCCGGATAGGGGGACCAGGCAATATTAAGTGTTGATCCACTCGTTGCCGACTGAGCGGTAGCGGAAACATTTAATGCTGCCGCTGAGGCTACCTGTAACCCGACAGCCTCAAGAGCCCCCGGGGTTAGCGATGAGGTGTTGCGGCAGACACCGGCCAGATCTGCCGGGCCGCTTGCGCATTGAGTCACGGCAATAGTAGACGGTCCACCCACACCGGCAATTCCACCAAAGATGAGCGGCTCACATGCAATTAGTAACGAACAAGAGCATGTAACGGCTAGTTTGACGATGGAATTTAATACTTTCTTAAGCGATGGCACGCGACAATCCTTGTTGTGGTCCAAAAAACAACTCCTTATCCAACATTTTTAAATTAATTCCTTTTGCATCCATTTAGCTACAAGAATCAATTCTTCATATCTGTAAGCCAATGGTTGAGGATTGAGCAGCCAAACTTGGTCATTTGTTTCTAGTTAACATGATTAGCATAAGTATCGTAACCAGGGTCCTATTGCCAAATTATTTACGATGCAAGTGGTAAAAAAACAGATCAGCGGTTAGAGTTTCCGCATGCCAGGTGCTTTACGACACGGCACGGTATGGTTACTTATAAATGTTAGATTTGGGGAAATGTAACGAGCTAGATATAGTAGGTCTCCCCGCTGTACAGGGAGAAGCTGTATGCATTAACCACTGAAGTTATCTCCCAGGCGTTAATCTTCGCGGCAAAAAAACAAATTGAACAGCTGATGAAAGTAAACAACCAATCATCAGTACCAAATTTATCGCGGCGCGATGCTATCTGTTCGTAGAGGAGTGTGTCAAGTAGAAATAGTAGTTAGCGCGGTGTAGTAAAATTGATACTAAATTGAATTTTTTACCACATCTTCATTTCTTATCTTGAAATTATGAGTTCGCTGCCTTCAACATGTACGAACAGTCGACGCTATGCAGAATTCGAACCTACAGGTGGCCTGAGAAATGGGGGAAGGTCATATCGAGCATACGACTGAACGATCGTTTCCTAGCGCGAAGATCTTATCTCTGGAAATTGAAGGAAAATCGATTCTTATATGAGAAGTAACGGAACCGTCCACTAACAGCTGTAAAGCGCATCCGGGCTTTTTTAGCCCTTTCGCAGAAAGTTCTTCGCGTAATCGGTAACGATACGCGTGATCCCACGGGACAGCAGGTTGTCCAATGCCTCAATGAACGTGTCGATGTGTTCGCGCTTGATAACGAGTGGTGGTTCAATCCGGATCACGTTGCGATTATATTCAGTGAACGCAACGAGAATATTAAATTCTTTTAACAGCAAGCTCCCCAAAAATCCACAGAGGCTGCCTTTTAATTTTTCATCGAGAACTGACACGATTTGCTTTAACCCGATCGGTAAAGTCTGACTGAAATCGGCGAACTCGATTCCGACCATTAAACCTTGGCCTCGGACCTCTTGAATTATTTTCGGGTATTTATTTTGCAACGACTTAAGCCTTTCGAGAAGGTATGCGCCCTGGATTGCGGAATTCTCGATTAATCCTTCGTCGTAGAGAATGTTCAATGCTTCGATCGCCGTGCAACAAGCTTCACCGATCCCTCCAAAGGTTGCCTGAGCATGGATCAAGGCGGTTTTGGGCGTCCCGTATGCCTTCATGTAAATCGGCCGGCGAGCGATCATCGCGCCCATTGCAGATTTACCGCCACCCAGTGACTTGGCAAGGGCCACGATATCGGGGACCACGTTCGCGTGCTCGAACGCGAAAAAGCGGCCAGTGCGCCCGACGCCGCACTGAACTTCATCCGCGATCCAAAGCACGTGGTAGTGATCACACAAGCGACGGACCTCCTTCCAGTATTCAGGGGGCGCCAGAACGATACCGGCACCGCCTTGAATCGTTTCCAGGATCAGCGTGCCGATCGACGGATTCTGTTTGAATACTGTTTCGAGTGCGCTGGCATCGCCGAAAGGAACCCGCACACGGTTGTCCAGCAGACGGAAGGTCGATTGGTAAAATGCTGAATCCGTCACGGAGAGTGCTCCGCGTGTCTTGCCGTGGAACGAGTTTACTGCATAAGCAATGGTCGATCGTTCCGGTCCTTGCACTTTTTCGGCTACCTTCAGGGCCGCTTCAATCGCCTCGGATCCCGTGGATCCGAGAAACACCATATCGAGGTCACCAGGCGCGATTGCAGCCAGATTCTTAGCGAGTGTTGCTCCGTACTGCGACATAAACGCGATCGCAATCTCATGCCGTTGCTCTTCCTGAAAACGCTTGCGTGCCGCGAGAATTCGCGGATGGTTATGGCCGGGGGCCACTGAACCGAACCCGCCAAAGAGATCGAGTATTTTCCGGCCGTTCTTGTCCGTGTAATACATGCCTTCCGCTGAATCAACAATTACTTCATGAAACCCCAGGAGTTTCAGAAAATGAAACTGACCGGGGTTTATATAATTACAGAAAAGTTCCGCGGTCTCGGAAGCTGTCAGTTTCTTAGCGTCTTCAACCGTCAAAAGATTCGGCTTAGCAATGGCATGCGGTTCGGCAATGGTCATGGTGGAACTCCGGTGTTTTTCCATATGTGTGTGTGGAATTGTGGATATTTGCCGAATGGCTGAGTCGGCGAGCGATTTGTCATGCTGACGACGGTTAGCGGCTGCGTTAATTCGTCTTGAACTCCTGATTCCTAGACGTCGCGCGAGGTCCGAATTCATCCGAATTTGCGGGTCGATCTCATCAAGAACGCCGCGAAATAGATCGAGCTTTGGATACATGGTTTCAAAGCCGTTTCGTGTCATACAGGCATCCTTGGCCAGGTAAATGCGTCCCCCGTGATCGAGCGTAATGCGCTCTAATCGAGCCAGTAAATCTGTAGTCCCGCTCTTGTTCGGAAAATCCAGCGCGAGAGTGTATCCCCGCATCGGGAACGAGAGGTATCCCAGCCCCTCACCACGAAGAGTCTTGAGAACAACAAGAAAGGAGGCGAGGCGGGTGCGTGCGATTTCTTCAAGGAGACAGCGGATTCCGCTTGGGCTCAGCTCATCCGGCAAAACACACTGAAATTGGTAGAATCCGCGCCGGCCATAAATTCGATTCCACTCAAGGATGCTGTCAAGCGGATAGAGAAATGTTTCAAGGAGGGTACGTCTTTCGCGGCCACTGCTGGGTATCCGTCGGTAATATAGTTGGTTAAACGCACCGATACTCCAAGAGTTTAGAAAGAATCCTGGAAAGTCCAATGGCACCTTTAGTCTTTTAGGCGAGCTCTTCATGAGCTCGATTGGCGACGGTTCGCCGATGCTTAGTATTCCACGACCCAGATTTGCACCCCGTGCGAGTGCATCGATCCAGCCGACGGAATAAGTTGCCGTCCGACGCGCATCCTCAAGGTGTACGAAAAAACTGTCTAGGTCGGCAATTCGCTTCTCGTGCACCGTAACGGCATTCGATGGCACCTTCTGCATGGTGAAGCAAATCGCCAACATAACCCCTGTAAGCCCAATGCCGCCAATAGTTGCCGAGAATAAATCCGGTCGGCTTTCAGGTGAGACGCGCACATATTCGCCGGAGGGTAGCAGCAGATCGATCCACTTAATGTGGTCGCCGAAGCTACCAAAGCAGTCGTGGTTTTTACCATGTACATCATTTGCAACAGCGCCGGCAATGGACACAAATGCAGTGCCGGGCGAGACTGGGGCCATATACCCCCGTGGAAGAAATTCACGGAGCAGTTGCTGAAACGTAACACACGGATCGCAAACAATCTCTCCGCTTGCGGGATCAAAGGAATAAATTTGATTCAGTTGTGTAGTCCGAACCACGAAGCCATTGCTGTTTAACGCAACATCTCCATAACTGCGGCAGTTACCAATAGCGATTAAGCCGCGTTCATCTACTGTTCGGATTGCTTCCGAAACGTCCCTCGAGTTCCTCGGAGTGCATGCTCGCACCGGGACCTGTTTCAAGCGACCCCAACTGGTAAGTGAAATCGATTGCCAGTCCACTTGCTAGCTCAATGCCAGCCGCATACTAGGAGTTACGATTGGCAGCATGTGTACAAGAGTAATGCAGGCACACTCGAGCAGCTGATAAATTGGATGATTGCCATCGGGAGATATTGTCTCGTCATTAAAGCGCACGGGCTTCATGAATTAACAGTACGTGTATCCAGCTTTTCTTGTCGGTATTCTCGGTATGCCTGGATTAGCATATCGTCATCGCGATACTGCGGACGCCAGTCGAGCACTCTCTCCGCTTTTGAGATATCCACGATACAATCCTCATCCGCGATCAAGTATTGTTCCGGATCCATTAATGGCAGACCCACAAATTCGAAGGATCCAAGGGTTGTCTTGATAAGTCCGGCCGGAGTCTTAACAAGAATTGAATTCTTACCCGCTTCAGTGATTAGTGCGCGCAATAGCGTTACAACTGTGGGCGGATTCTTTGAGCCGAGATTGTATGATCCGTTCGGGAAACCTTTGTCGAACGCGCATACGGCGGCCGTAGCGCAATCAAAGACCGAAATAAACTGATAATGATTATTTCCATTCCCGATAAGCGGGACAGGCAAATTGTGATCAATCAGCCAGAATAACTTTCTTAGTATTCCGAGTCTTCCCGGCCCAATAATGAGACGAGGTCGAAAGATCGAAATATTCATACCACGGTCACGATATGATGCACATAAATCTTCTGACTGACTTTTGCTGTCGCCGTAAGGCCCGAGGGGAGCTCGCGGATGATCTTCAGTTTGGGGTCTGCGAATCATGTATCCGTACACCATATCTGTCGAAAAATGTACGAGCTTATGGGCACCGCGTGTGACCATGTAATCAAGAAGGTGTTGTACACCCGTGTAGTTGACTGGCCAGAAGAAAGCTCTCCGTTTCCATCGTGGCAGTATCGGATCCAGCATGCGAGCTGCCATATTGTAGATTGTGTCGTCGGAATCTAGGGGTATTACCTTAAAGGCAGAGGGGTTTGTAATATCAAGATGAATGAAATTTGCTTTTCGATATATCTCTAGGTCGCTCTTTTCAATGTCGCAGATAAGTACCTCTTCGCCCCTTGAGATCAATTGGTGGGCAAGATGCCTGCCCACAAAGCCATTTCCGCCAACAATTATATGCTTCATTATTTAACCCCTTTACTTATTCAAACGATTATTTAAATTAACTGGTTGATTTTTTGGCCTAATAAATAATTGTGGCTTTGGACCTACGTTAGCTGCGGGAGATCAGGATTGTACCAATGCAAATGAAGGCGATTCCTGCCATGCGAAAAGCATTAATATCCTCGTTGAACCCATAATAGCTGTATACCGCCACTACAATGTAAGCAAGGCTTAAGAACGGATATGCAAAACTCAATTCAACCCGCGACAAAACCAGCAAATGTGATGCCATACTAACTACGAATGTAAACAGTCCAAAAATCAGGTACGGATTCATTATTAATCGCGGTGCTACGGCAGCCATGTCCTGCAACGTGAAGTTGAAGGTTCCAGTAACCAGCATGCCCTTTTTCAATAGAATCTGAGCCATCGCATTGGTTAGTACTGTGAACAAAATCAATGGAATATATTTCGCCATGCCAGCTATCTCCTGGACGACAGAATCAAGTTGAAATCACGTACCGTATATTTTTCATGCTCGAAGCATAAATATACATAAAACTTGGCCTTTATTCTCGAGTGTACGGCACGGGGAAAGTGAACCGCGTGAACATGCCGAACTTAATTAGCATTCAACCGACATTTATTACTTAGCAACATCAATCGGTGGAGTAGTCGGATCGTTCTAGGCTGAAGCGAGCACTCACGCAACTCGTAACGGTCTTCGATGTTTAAATGAAACAGAATAGCTGTGTATCTTGCATGGAAATCGACATGCGGCATGCAGCAGATAAGATGCGGTATTCGCACATGTTCTTGGATTGAATTTCGGATCTTCTGCCTCGTGCTCCCGCCTCGAAATCATTATAGCATTCTATGAATGTATGAGAATTACTGAATTGCTTGACTGACATCACCGCTGTTTTCTATTGGACAAGGGTGCAAAGCGCCATCGAACCGGAATCGAGGAATTACAGCGAATTTCAGCATTTTTCCGGATTCTGGATTTCGCCGGGATGACAGTAAAAAGTAATCACACCGTGGCAACCAATTGCCTAAACTTCAATGTATCTTAAATAACATCGATTTTAGAAAGGCGAAAGGAGTATCAAGACGGAGTCTCGTTTACGCTAAATTGACGATCAACACATCAATGGAGGGTCAATTAAGTCTCGCCAATTAAGAGCGACAAATCATTGTCATATGCCATGTTATGAATCTTTGAAGCGATACGGAGTAAATGCATGATAAACGTGAAGGTGCAAATGTGAATCAAAGAATTCAACTGCAGCCGAAACATAAGAAAACGGCTGTGAACACGCGTGCTCGCCGTATTCCTCTGTGTGTTGACCTGGATGGGACCCTGATTCGCAGCGATATTTTATTAGAGTCATTTTGTGCTCTGATTAGACAGCGGCTCCGCTCGGTTGCTTTGATACCATTTTGGCTTTTGAGTGGAAAGGCCCATCTCAAACAGCAAATTGCAGATCGAGTTAAACTGGACGTGACAGTTCTACCGTTTCGCAAAGAATTTGTCGACTATTTGCGCACCCAACAACGCCAAGGACGCCGGCTTATCCTGGTAACTGCGTCCAATGAAAAGTTCGCACGTGAAATTTCGGACCATCTCGGATTGTTCGACGATGTACTTGCGAGCAATACCAAGGTGAACCTGTCCGGTAAAAAGAAAAGTGAACTACTGCGGTCTAAATTTGGGGACGCCGGCTTCGACTATGCAGGTAACGCGCGTATCGATCTGAAAATCTGGCGCCATGCGCGACGGGCGATTCTTGTCGGATCGCGACCCGATGTCGCGATGTCAGCCAGAGAGATTACGACGATTGATCGCACTTTCGAAAATCAGCCTCGGAAGGCAATCGACTACCTACGCGCCATGCGCCCACATCAGTGGTCGAAGAATTTCTTGCTATTTGTCCATCTTTTCGCAGCACACGAATGGTTTAATTCTCAACTGATCGGACAGACAGCAGTGGCATTTATATCTTTTTCACTGTGCTCATCTAGCGTCTATCTGCTGAACGACTTGCTCGATCTTGACTCTGATCGGCATCATCCGCAAAAGCGTTTTCGCCCCCTCGCTGCGGCGTCTGTCCCAATTGGTCATGCATTCACGATGATTCCCGTGCTGCTTGTCGGAGCTTTCAGCACCGCTTTGTTCCTCCCAATCGAATTCCTGTTGGTGCTTGCCATATATTACGCGGTTACGATGGCATACTCTGTGCGGTTAAAGCGAATTACTATTCTCGATGTATTGACGCTCGCAGGGCTTTATTCGCTTCGCATCATTGCAGGTGCCTCAGTTGTTCCTGAAATGCCATCCTTTTGGCTATTGGCTTTGTCCATGTTTTTGTTTTTCAGTTTGGCCATAATCAAGCGGTACACTGAACTTCTTGCAATCGCTGGCAAAGGGCTCTCGTCGGCCAAAGGTAGGAATTACAATGTCATTGACTTGGAGACCCTGATTAGTCTTGGGATCACTAGCGGTTACATGAGTGTCTTGGTACTAGCGTTATATATCGATACTCCGGATGCCGATTCGGCATATACCTATCATCAAGTGTTATGGTTACTGTGTCCGTTATTGATGTATTGGTTGGCCCGCATCTGGCTGGTGACGCGTCGGGGACAGATGCATGAGGATCCATTGGTTTATGCGATCAAGGACTGGAGGAGCCGTATGGTTGCAGTAATAGGTATTATCATTGTAATAATCGCAGCATAGACGAATATTATTACTTAAGGTGATTTGAGCCTTGTTTCAAACCCGTTTTAAAATAAATATTGATTACCTCGCGTTCGCGCTTACGGTATTTTTCGCAATATTTATTCTGTGGTTTGGTTTGGAGTTCCATAGAATAGAGAGTGTTCCAAGTCCGGAGGATGATGACTATGTCGAACGTGCAATTCAGCTTCGCGATGGACTGATTCCAAAAGATCCCCACCGCCCGCTGTTATACCCCTTGCTATCGGCAGGTGCAGGCTTTGTATTGGGTGATACATTCATAGGAGCGCGGCTTGTCTCACAAATCTCTGCCGCTATATTCGCCCTAATGGCTTACCTTTTAGGACGATTGTTCTTTGACAAAAAAGTCGGCTTGTTTGCGTTGGGCAGCGTTATATTGAATTTCTTCGTTGTCAAATCAGGGGTTGTTGCGGCATCTGACATGCTGTTCTCTGCTTGGGCAATGTTGACCCTGTTTTGGGCGATTCGTGTTAGCCAACGCATACAATACAGCTACATTATTATCCTAGCGCTTTTTTTCTCTCTTGCTTATTTCACGAGATACACGGCTATAGCTCTGGCTGTGCCGATTGCCATTGCATTAACTGTTGCACCCGAGGTGCGACCAAAGCAGATAATTTTTCGCTATATAGTGTTTGGTGCAGCTGTTCTTGTTTTTCTGCTGCCACATTTTTATTTAACAATCCATGTGTTTGGCGATCCATTTTACAATGAGAATTGGCGAGATCTGGCGTTTAAACTGTATGGCAACGGGGATTGGTCTTACTACAAAACTGGAAGAATGCCGTTCGATGGACTCGCCTCAGTCATTGGGCATAATCCTGGCCTGTTCATCTGGTCCGCATTGGAAGAGCTCGCTCGCTCATTGACCATCGGGCTCGCGAAGCTTACTGGAAATGGAAATGGTCTTGTAGGCGCACCGTACGCTGTGTTGTTCTTTGTTGGTTTATATATGATTCTTCGATTTCCGAACAGGAAGACCGTAATTATTGTTTCATTTATCGTTACCTATTTTCTGATGGTTAATGTCTTTTACGTTGCGCTAAACAGGATCATGCTACCGGTCCTCCCGCTCTGCTATGCAATTGTGGGTCATTGTATTCGGGGTGCGTCAGATTACCAGTCACCCAAGGCGTTCAGCATAAATGCCAAGTGGGTCATTGCCGGCGTGATTAGTTTGATCCTGTTTGTTCAAGGGGCAGTACTGGTAAAGCGGCTGGATTCCTTTATTCGGCAGCACCCTACGGCAGAGGTTAACGCAGCCAGAACTCTAGTGACGAAGCATGGAACTGGTCTTGGCATACTTAGTACCTTTAAACATCTTGGAAATCATGTAGAGGGCTGCGGTTGTTTTTACCTGGAAGAAGAATTTGGAAAATTCCGTGATGACAAAGCGATATATTATGAAAAGATCAAAGCAGTTATTATGGAAACAAAAGCGGAGTATCTCATTGTCGGCAGAGCGTCTCTCCGAAGCAGGCCCGAGGACTTGTTAATTAACAGAGATGTGCCATCATTTCTTTCTTTGGTGTCGATCGACGAGAATACTGCGGTTTACCATGTGGAAAGGCCGTAGGTATACCGCGACTTAGGACCGCGGTTAGTCACACAACCCAGTTTGTCACAATTGCCATTGCAACTTAATATAACCGCGCTGTAGATAAATTAAGATTAGCGGTGGGTGGCGACTTGCGTCAGAGTTATCGGCTTCTTGAGATCATGTTGCCTGATAGTTATTTGGCCAAATTGGCCATCAGATGTCATCCCCTAGTATCCGGATCAGTTGATTATTGGCCCCGAGGCCGTGGGGCAATCTGCCACCGAATACTGCAGGCTTAATAAGGTTTGCCACAGCAGTTTGTTATTAATGCTTAGCGATAATAAAGAGTGGGTATCCCAGGACGCGAAGAATTCTGGCAACTGACTACCGATACGTTGTATGAGATGACACAGAATCCACATTCCCCGTCGGCCTTTGCCTGGTACTGGAATCGCCTGCGGTGCATGTCCCCCGCGGAGATAGGGTATCGTCTCCTTGAGAAGTGCGTTTCGCATTTACAAAAAATGGGGATCGGTACGGCGAGCACGATACCGCAACAGAATTTTTCGGAATCTGTACCAAATTTTATTGGGATTGGGCGCGGAATTCTGCCCCAGCTGTACATCGATGCCGCGGATAAAATCCTTCAGGGAAAGTTACGAATTTTCGCTTTAAATCACGTTTTTGGACAGTTCCCTCAGTGGAATCAGGATCCTAAAACAGGAACCGTCGCACCCCTGGCATTTTCCAAATCGCTGGATTATCGCAACGAATCGCTTGTGGGTGATATCAAATATCTTTGGGAATTAAATCGCCATCTCCATCTCGTGACATTGGCGCAAGCTTATCGCCTAAGTAAGGATCGGCATTACTTGGACGGTTTGCAAAGACATCTAGAGTCCTGGTTTGACCAATGTCCCTATCTGAGGGGTCCGAACTGGACCAGCTCGCTGGAGCTCGCCATCCGGTTGATTAATTGGAGTATTGCTTGGCAGCTGATTGGCGGGATTGACTCGCTGATGTTCTCGGGAGTAGCAGGAAAGAAATTCCGGGAACGCTGGCTTGCAACGATATACCAACACATGCATTTTATTCGTGGGTATTACTCGCGTTTCTCATCCGCCAATAATCACTTGATCGG
>Ga0326597_10012684_pt1 | contig 11107 bp, 15 predicted proteins | sample RVTome_12_FD_203789 | JGI IMG/M metagenome (GOLD analysis project Ga0326597, IMG submission 203789) | Soil microbial communities from uranium-contaminated site in the Upper Colorado River Basin, Wyoming, United States - RVT100D185 | ecosystem: Environmental > Terrestrial > Soil > Contaminated >... | reverse complement strand
CGCTGTACGCGGAATCGAAACCGAGGGTCCACGTGGACGCGGCGGCCGAGCTCGAGGCTCCGGCCTGACGGCGATGACTCCGTCCACGTCCTCGCGGAGTAGCGGCGGCAGTCGGAATCAGACCCGGCCCACCCGGTTGCTCGCCGCGACCCTCTGAAGCCGCCGTTCCAGTAGCGCGACGAGCTGGTTGGCCTTCGCCAATTCCTCGTCCACCGTCTGGCGACGAGCACCATCCCCGTCCGAGTCGAGCGCTTCAGCGCATGCGGATCGGATCCATTCGGAGAGCGTCATGTCGGCGGCATCCGCTGCCTCGCGGATGGCATCCGCCTCCGCCCCTGGTAGACGGAACGACATCGTGACGGACAACTGCGGCGAGATCTCCACGTCGACGACCTCGCCATTCTCAGCGTCGAGCTCCTGCCGGTGGGCGTACTGCCACTCCGCCAGTTCGGCCTCGCTCAAGTCACGTAGATCCTTCGGCACGTCACAACCTCCAGGCGCTGATCGGGCGGGCGACACCGGGCCGGTATAGGAAGTTGACCCGCACGCCGTTTGCGATCGCGTAGTAGTCGGCGCTGTGGCCGCGCCGGTTCCGGCGGATCTCGGGATCGGCTCGGAAGACGGCCTCGATCTCGGTGATCGTCACACCGTGGCTGATCACGTGGCCAACGTTTCTGTCATCGATCTCGACGCGGTCGATCCGCACGACGACTCCTAGTATTACACGAGTATGATACGTATTACAACAGCAGCTCTGAGGCTACGACGGGGCCCGCCCAGTCGTCATGAGCAATCCGTGCCGGTTGTGGACAGCGCGTGCTCGATCGCGGCTCACTCTCGGGACCTGGGCAGCTGGTAGCGAGGTCGCTTGACGCGTCGTCTCAAGCAACTTATAGTCAGAATGACCTTTAACTGGACGGCCATGGGGCAATATCTCGGGGTGACGGCGGGGAAGTTCAATCCTCCCCACGTCGGGCATCGACACCTGATCGAAGCCGCTCGCGCACGCTGCGAGGAACTCCACGTGCTCGTGTGCGACCGCGCGGACCAGACGATCCCGGCGCAACAACGGCTCGAGTGGCTCCGTGACGCCTCACCCAGCGACGTCGTCTTCCACCTCACGCCCGACGACCTCCCCGCGGACGACTCCGTCGCGTGGGGGCAACGGGCGCTCGAGCTCCTCGAACGGCGACCCGACGTGGCGTTCACGTCCGAGGACTACGGGGACACCTGGGCCGAGGCGATGGACTGCGATCACATCCGGATCGACCTCCCCGATCCGAGCCCTGTGCGGGGCACGGACCTCCGCGCCGACCTCGCTGCGCACTTCGAGCATCTCGTCCCTGCCGCGCGGGCAGCCCTGGCCCGCCGCTTCGTCCTGGTCGGTGCCGAGTCCACCGGCAAGACCGCCCTGGCGGAACACCTCGCCCGCCATTTCGGCACCGTCTGGGTTCCCGAATGGGCCCGCACGTACGACCTCGGCAAGCAGTCCGAGCCCGGCTACGACTGGACCGCCGAAGAGTTCCTCCTGATCGGTCGGCAGCAGGCCGCCATGGAGGATGCCCTGGCCCGGCGGGCACGCGCCGGTCTGCTCTTCGCGGACACCGATCCGCTGGCGACCTGCGTGTGGCGGCGCCGCTACCTCGGGGACGACGACCCCGCCCTGCTCGAACTGGCGTCGTCACGGCGCCCCGCGCTGTACCTGCTGTGCGAACCGGACGTGCCGTGGGTGCAGGACGGGACGCGCGAATCCGAGCCTCACCGCAGGTCCATGCACGACGACTTCGTCGCGACGCTGGCAGCCAGCGGTGTGCCGTGGGTCCGCGTGACCGGTGCCGGCGACGACCGGTTCGAGGCTGCCGCTGCCGCGGTGAGCGACCTTCCGACCTTCGACCAACTGGTATGAGGAACCGACGATGACCACCGACGTCTCAGCGGCGCTCGGCGTCCGCGCCCAGCCGGCACCGTGGTTCGGTCGCACGTGGGAGCACCGCCAGGCCGCCATCGCATTGACGGGATCGATCGTTGCCGGGCTCCTGTACCGCCAGGGCACGATCGTGTTCTCGCCCGACTTCGTGCCGGGGCCGGTCGAGTTCTGGGGCACGGTCACCTCGCTGTGGTCGGTCTGGATCACGCAACGGCGCAACGTGCTGGCCATGCCCGCCGGCATCGTCTCGGTCGCGTTGATGGGGATGTTCTTCCTGGACATCGGGCTCCTGGGGCAGGCCGCGCTGCACTGGGGCTACTACCTGCCCATCCAGTTCTGGGCCTGGCATCAATGGACACGCGGCGGCGAGGACGCCTCGGAGCTCACCGTCACGCGCCTGACCGGCAGGCAACTCGCGATCACGGTTGCGGCCATGGCCGGGTTCACGCTCGTGTTCGGGTGGCTGCTGGACGCCGGTTGGGACTCCGCGGTCCACACCTACTGGGACGCCTCGATCGTCGCGGCGTCGGTCGTGGCGATGGTCCTGCTCAGTCGCAAGAAGCCCGAGTCGTGGTGGCTGTGGATCGGTCCCGTCAACGTCTCGGCCATCGGTCTGTACTTGTCGACTGGGGCGCGGATGTTCGCGGCGCTGTACGTGCTCTTCCTGGTCATGGCGTTCTTCGGACTCGCCAAGTGGCACCGAGCGGCGCGCGAGGGCGTTGCATGACGGCGAGGACGACGAGTCGCCGGACCGGCGAGGCGGAGTTCCTCGCCGAATACGACCCTGCCGACTTCGACCGTCCGTCGGTGACCGTGGACGTCGTCGCCTTGACGATCCGCGCCGGCCAACTCAGCGTCCTCCTCGTCAAGCGCGGCGCACACCCGTTCAAAGGGTCGTGGGCCCTGCCCGGCGGCTTCGTGGCAATGGAGGAGGATCTCGACGACGCGGCCGGGCGTGAACTCGCCGAGGAGACCGGGCTGGACCGGTTACCCGCCGGAACGCATCTCGAGCAACTGGCCACCTACGGCAGGCCTGACCGGGACCCGCGAACGAGGGTCATCACGGTGGCCTACGTGATCTTCGCTGCCGACCTTCCCGAGCCGGTGGCGGGGACCGACGCCGCCTCGGCCCGGTGGTGGCCGGTGGCCGATCTCGGCCTTGACCTCGGCTACGGGGACGTCGAGGACGCCCCGAGCCTGGCATTCGACCATGCCCAGATCATCCGTGACGGCGTCGAGCGGACACGGAGCAAGCTGGAGTACTCCACGCTGGCCACGGCGTTCGTCCCCTCACCGTTCACGATCCCCGAGCTGCGGCGGGTGTACGAGGCCACCTGGGCGGCGACGTCCGAGGAGATGGACGCGTCGAACTTCCGCCGCAAGGTGTTGGCGGTCGATGACTGGCTGGTCGAGGCCGAGGGCACGGCCGACTCGACAGGTGGTCGGCCGGCGAGGTTGTACGTCGCAGGCGGAGCGACCCGGATCGTCCCCCCTCTGGAGCGGCCAAGGGAGTAGCGGTCGCGGGGCCGTGACCGGTCACCTCACGCCCAGATGGCGACCGGGCGTCCCGTCTCGGGGTCCTTCTCCGGCGGGTCAGGAAAGCTGACCGCGTCGCCGTTGACGAGGCGTCGACAGCTCCATGCGGCAGCAGCGGCGTCGACCACGTCATCTACAGCTGCCGCCACTCCCGCCCCACCGAGATCGTCGAGCCGGATGCCGACGGCTTCGAGCGCACCCACCCGCTCACGCATGCCGGCCCAGGTCTTCTTCGATGCCGACGGCGGGTGACCGAGCAGCACCGTGAAGCTGAGCTCGGGATGGACCTCCCAGACGGGCACCGGGTGCGAGGCGACGAACAGCTCGGCCTCGAGGATCTTGGTCCGGAGGGCGTACGCCTGCTGGCTGATCCCCTGCCCGGTCAGCTGGAGGGATGCGGCGTTGGCCTCCCGGTGTGTCGCAGCCACCAGGGCCTCCCGGACCGGCGTGAAGAACACCGAGTTCCGTCGGGCGCCGACCTGCTGACGGGCGAGTGCGTCCGCCCTCCGACGACCCGAGCGAGGCAGTCCGATCGGGATGTCGATCGCGATGCCGCTGGCGTCCGGCACCCCGTCGGAAAGATCCTCGAGACGAGGCACGAAGACGCCGCTGGCATCGCCCTCGGCATCGTCGATGACAACCGCCACCCATCCCTTGCGGCACGCGTCGACCCCTACGTAGCTCATGCGGTGTGGCACCTATCGCGCGTCACCGCCGGTTGGCAGCTGCATGGTTCCCCGGCACTTGGGGAACGTGCTGCATCCGAGGAACGGCTCGCCGTCGGACTTGCGGTTCCGGCGGACCATCTCCGCACCGCATCGCGGACATGGCGCCGGCCCGCGGTCAGCCGATGACTCGCGACCCGAGAGTGCGACCGGCGGCGGCTTGACCTTCGGCTGCGGCCGTGGCTGCGGCGCGGAGCGAGCAGTCGGTTTCGCCGGTGATCCCGCCGGTGGGAACGCGTCGTCCAGCACCGATGCCACCTTGCGGACGGCGGAAGGTGACAGCCGATCCGCCCCGGCCGGCATGAGGTGGCGACGAAGCTTGCGGGGCCCGGTGATGACGACGCCGCCGACCTCGGTGGGTGCGAACAGCAGCGGGAACTCGGTCCCGACGAAGCAGAGCGCAGGTCGAACGGGAGCCGTGACGCCGGCGGCCCGGAGCGCCTGCTCCACGGCCTGTGCCTGCCGGTTGGCCTGCTCCAGCAGCTTGGAGCGGTTGCGTCCGCCGACCCAAAGTTCCCGTCCTCGGGCGCGAGCCTCGAGCTTGCCCGAGTAGCGCTTCGCGTCGACCGTGAAGACCCCCGCCGGCGTCACGGCGATGTGATCGATGTTCGCCCGTGACTTCGGCATGCGACGGTCGTGGAGGATGACGGCGCCATGGGCCACGAGGGCATCGAGCGCTGCCTCGACGACGCGCTCACCCTCGGCTCCCTGCCTCCACGCGACTTCCGATTGCGGTGGAATCAAGAGCCTGAGCGCCGCCACGATGCCGAGCATGAGACCCAGACCCAAGGACGGGCCGGGCGAGGGTGCTCCGGCAGCCCCGGTGAGCATCGCGGGCAGGAAGGCTCCGGCGATCCCGGCCCCGACGACCACCACGACTGCGAGCGGCCAACGTTTCCTCATGTGCTGTCGACGAGCCGAACGTCGACGCTCGTACTCGCGCTGCGCAGACTCCCCAGCCATATATCCCCCAAGACGAGGTGGGACCGTACTCGCAGACGAGAGCCCGGAGCCACGGCGCCGACAACGGAGCAGCTCGAGAATCCCGCTGCGAGCGCGGGGCAACACTTCCGAGGGACCGCCGATCCGCACATAGCCGCTCATCGGACCGACTGTGGCATCAGAATGTGCCTCACCCTGTCGCCGCGCAGTTCGAGAGGTCCCGCGTCGGTGCCAATCCGCGCACTTGGGCGGGAGGTGTCCATTGAGTTCAGGGCGTCGATCAGATAGGACACTCTGAAGGTGGCCGTCCTGGCCAATTGGCCATCAACGGTCACCGACTCTCTGATGGCACCGAGTTCGGCACCCCCTGCCCGCAATTCAATCTCCTCGGGCGAGACCGGGTTGATTGTCACGGAGCCCCCCGCGCCCACGACTGCCTCCATCCTGTTGAGCACGCCGAGCAGCTCTTCCGTCCTCATCCTTGATGGTTCTAACTCATATCGAGGCAGTATGTGTTCGTAGTTGGGGAAGGGAACATCAATTAACGGGGTTGTCCAGTCCATTTCCTCTGACGAAATGTGCGCGCGAGTCCCGTCACTACGCATGACCGCACCGGTGGATAGTGAGCTGAGCACAGCAGAGAGCGTCTCTCGCGGTATCGTCAGCGGTGGACCAGCATGGGTGTGCCGCAATACCGAAATCCGGTGACCGTCCGAGGCAACGATGGCAGCGGCGCCGAAGTGGACGCCGCATAGCGCAGGCCGGGACATGTCGGTGGCCGCCGAGACCTGGATACGCCGCATATGAGCAAGGGTTGCCACGTCGAGCGACGTGGCGGGCCCCTCGACGGGCGCCCCTTCGTTCCATGTCTCCGCGGAGAACGTCGGAAGGGTCGCCTCCGCATGGCCCACGCCCAGTAGCAGGGCCCTTCCGGACTCAATTGTTTCCAAGTTCAGAACCTCAGCATCAGTCGCCTCAATTAGGCGTCTCAGAACCTGGTAGTTGCAGACGGCGGAGCCCGTCGCAGTTCCTTCACACTGGAGGCGAGATAAGGCGAAGACCTCGCCATCGGTGGTCGAGAGGGTCAGTTCATGCTCGGTCGCTTGGACGCGTACAACCGGAATGGCGGCACGAGACTGCCTTTCCGCCGGATGGGCCAATCGACGCAACGCCCGTCGGCATTCGGGCACCTCAACTGTGATCCTCAAGTCACGTCTCTAGGTCCGGGTGAATAACCGTCAGAGGCAGCGTTGCCGAAAGCCGGACGAAGTCCTTCGGGTTCGTCGTCAAGATCGGCAAGGGGGGCTCTTGGGCAGCCGCCGTGGCAGCGATCCACATATCGTTCGCTCCCGTCTCGCCTAGTTGCCCTCTGTGTTTCCAATGCAGCTCGGCCCAAATGGACGTGGCACGATTCGTAGGCGGAAGGACGACGCAGCGAGCTATTCTTTCCTCAAGAGCGTCCCTCCTACGATCCCCCCAACCCGCGATGAGCGCCCCTGCTCTTAACTCTCCAACCGTAGCAAATGACAACACTAGGGGATGGCCGCTGGCTAGTTCAACATAAGGCTCATGACCTTGCTTCTGCCATACAATTGCAGAGAATGCACCCGTATCGATTACCAAGGGTCCATCAGGAACGTCGCCCGGGTCCATTTGAACTAGCGACCTAAGGCCGCAAGTAGCGCCGCTACTTCATCTTCCGTGGCCTCGTCATCTCGCAGCTCGCGCGGATCAGTTAGGGTCTCAATTCCCTGCTCTCGCGCCAACTCGCGAACATTGCGCTCATGCCAAAATTCGCCACCCTCAAGGCCCAACTCTTCCTGTTCGACGCGATGCACACTGCGCAATTCGACGGATGTGGCCTGTGCTGACTCACGGTTGTAGCTCACTACGCCTTCAAGGTGCGAGCGTTCGCGCAGCGCCTCGTGGACTCGGTCAGCGAGGTAGTCGGAAAACGTGACTGTTACGGATCCGCCCGTAGGCAGTCGAAGCTGTGCGGTGCGCCTCTCAAAGTTGGCCTCATATAGCACGCCGTAGAGTTCGTCTGGACGCTGCGTCTCGGTGGCGTCAGCCAACTGCCTCATCCGTAGCCGTCTGGTCCTATCGAGAGAGACGGATCGCGGTGAGACGGCACCTCCGCCACCCACTTCAAACCCGATCGCGTCGAATCGCCCGCCGATGTCGAGGTCTTCCGCCAGGAGGGCCAAGGCGGCAGCGACATCGTGATTTTCAAGATCGTGTTCGAGAACGTCCAATGTCTCAATCAGGGCGGCCTCGCCCAGTCCTAGATCCTGCAGTCCAAGGTCGGCTTCGTCTGTCGCTCCCGGGACTTCAAGCACGGCGAGGACCGACCCTGACTCAATGCGGTCGAAGATCAAGCGGGTCGCCCGCTCAACCACCCGTCCGCGGCGTCCGGTGAGCCCTGCGCGGCGACCGGCTATACCTGCTGCCGCCCTACCCAGGGCACGCTCGACCCCTTGGAGAAGCCGGGCAACGTCGCTAGCGGCAATCCTCCCCAGTTCGGCATCGGAACCTGTCAGGCGCACACGAACTTCGGCCACAACCTGCCTCCTGCTCAGCGATTCACGGCTCATCGTCCATGATCGGTGAGACATGCAAGCAGCGTAGGCCGTAGCCTTGGGTCGAGACGCGGAGATACGCAACAGGCTCTCGTCCTGGGGCGTCTGGTGTGGCACCTTCACCCCCTCGCCACCCGGCGCACGAGGGCTCTGGAGCCCCAGTTCCTCCCGGGTCGCTATGGGCGGTCCGACCATCCGACACGTGCTTCACCTAACCACGGTTCCCGACGCGCTACGGACGCACGGCAGGTGGGCGCCCGTCATGCTGGAAAGTAGTTGGCTTCGCGCGGATGTCGCAGCTATCCGTGACACTTGCGACCAGCCACTCTCGATGGGAGCAGGACGCCCGTGATTCGACTCGACCCGCCAGATGAGGACGGCCGGACCGGTGGCTCGATGCGCATCGTCGCACGCGAGGGCCAGTCGGTCACGATGGGGCTCTTTCGCGATGACGGCGTCGAGTGTCGGTTCGCGGAGGTTCATGGTCCGAGCATCGACCTACTGGCGGACCTCAAGGGGGTCCATCACGACCTTCGATTCACAATAGGTCTCTGCGTTGCAGGCATGGGGGTCGCCGACAGCATTGCGGCGAGCGACAGCGATGTACCGCCTGAGACGCCGATGCTCATGTACGGCGCTTGGAACAGTGCGGTCATCTCGTACGCCAGGTGCTTCGGCACGGGGGTACGCCTGAGCCTCAAGGCCCATGACGTTCCTGAGCGTGCCCGAGAGTTCCACGACTATGTCTTGGACCTACGTAACAAGCACATCGCGCACTCCGTCAATGACCACGAGGTCGGAACCGTTGCCGCTTTGGTGGACTCCAATCCGGATTCAGACATCCCGATTCGCGGCATCGTGGAATTGCTCTCGCATCGCTATGACGTCTCGGCTGAGGCTTGGGATGGGCTTGGTTCGCTTGCCACTGCAGTCCTCAACATCGTCAATCGCAAGATCGAAGCAGTACGGATAGCGGCGGAACAAGAGCTTGCCGCCATTCCGATTCAGAAGGTCTTGGAGGCGCCGGACTTGGAGTGGACGTTAGGCGGCCCTGGCTCTGCGACCCGTTCTCGACCGACGCACGCGAAGCGGCGGAGACAGACGCCCGAGTAGAGGGCTCTGATGAAGGGCGCAAGGTCGTGAGGTAAGGCGGCAGGCTAGGAGAGGTGTGGACATCCTCCCGGGACAATCGTGCCCGAGGGATCCTGGCCGACGGGTGTCTGGCCTGACTGCGTCTCTCTCGCTCGCCGAATTGGCCGACGCTGCGCCAGAGCACGCGAGCAAATACACCCCTAACCACGGTTCGGGTGTGCCACCTCTATGTGGCGACCAAGACCTGAACGCCGACGAACCCAACATTCGCGATTGTCAACACGAGGATCGCCCGGGTGAGCCGCTCGGTCGTCTTCGCGGACTTACCCGCAGCGTGCTGAACATCTGCGAGATCTCGACGCCAGAGTTCCTCTCGGTAGAAGTTGAGTCCGACATGCGTGGACCGGGCGAGCCCGTTGTAGGCGACCATGAGCTCCTCGCGGCTCATCTCATCGAGCTTGTCGTAAAGCGGTGCAGCCATTAGGACCTCCGTTGCCCCGTCGACACCGTGGACAGTAGAACGGTGGTGCGACAACGTGTTCGACCGGTGTTCTGCTGTGGTCTGGTCACGTGGGGGCATCCGATCAGAACCACGGTTTCCGTCGCCAACCATTCACGCTCTCATGCTGTCAACGTCGGGGATGCCGCAACGATCGAGGACAAGCAATGCCGGGATCTGATTCGGTTCGACTGCTGTGCTGGAACCTGGAGTGGTGCCCACTGCCGTCCGGTCGGTCTCGCCGAGGCAAGATCGGCCAGGCGATCATCGAGCGCCAGCAGCCAGACATCGCCTGCCTGACCGAGGCTCGGCTCGGCTGGTTCGCCGACGAGGATGGGAGCGTTGTGACCTCGGAACCCCTCGCCGAGAGCCACCACATGCACCGGCACGACGGTCGCAAGATCCTCCTGTGGTCCCGCACGGGATGGAGCGACATCGACCACGCGGGATCTGAGGACATACGTGACTTCGCACGGTTCGTCGCCGCCACCACACAGACCCCGTTCGCCCACTGCGCGTGATAGGTGTTGTCATCCCCTACCGCTGCTGCAATGTCGGGCACGGCACCCGCGACCGGACTCCATGGGAGGACAACCGCCGCTACCTGGCGGCGCTCCGACAGATCGTCAGCGACACTGCGTTACCCACCGTCGTGGTCAGGGACTTCAACCAGCGCCACCCGTTCGATCCCGGCTACGGCGCCCCCGAGGAACTGCACGCGGAGCTGTTGCGGTCTCTGGGTCAGCTCAGCATCGCCACAGGAGGCGACGCGCCAGACCTCGGCTACCCCTTGATCGACCACGCCGCAGTCTCGCCGGACCTACGAGTTCAGGGCTTTGTCGCCTGGCCGGCAACGCAGGACGGCGTCGAGGTCAGTGACCATCCCGGCTTCCGCATTGACCTGCAGCTCTGACCGGCTGTCCGACCGAGGTCACGGGTGGATCACTCAGATCCATCTGCATGAGCTACCCGCATCCCGCGTTCTCGCCGAGCACGACCCCGGCGCCGGGGCGACGTTCCCACCACACCGGACGAGGGGCCAAAGGGGTTGGGCCTCACCGCCCGACGACGGCCCTGACGGATGCCGCCGCGCTGTCCACGCCTGTTCGCCCGATTCGAGCAGCCCATGTGGCGAACGTGCGGGGTGAAACCGGTGCGGCCACTCTGTCACGCGCGACCAGCACCTTGAGTCGACGGGTGGCCAGATAATCGAGGTACACGACGTTCTGCGGTGGACACAGCGTCGCGCTCAGTGCCTGCAGCTCGACGGGCACCTGGAGACGTGCAACTCCTGAGACACCGATCGCCACGCCGGTGTCTCGACCAGCGAAGTATCGGTCGAAACTGTCACGGTCAATGCCAGCGACGTCGGCGTACCTCGACCACAGGACGTCAGGACTCGCAACGTCCACCTGACCAACTGAGAAGACGCCGACGAGTTTCTGGACCGGACTCGTGGCGTAGATGGCAACGTGCCTGACGTTGTCACGCAGCGGAGCCTTGCGCAGCTCGACGCGTTTGATGCCGGCAAGGATCTTCTCCGCGTAGGGCGGATGGATCGACAACACCGCCACCACTCCGCCGCTCAGTTGCTCAGCAGTCGCTGGTGTAGCCACGCGGCTCCCTCCCCGCCAATCGTTGTTATCGACTGTGGCGCTCGGCGGACGACCGACTCAGACACTAGGTGAGCTGTGCTCAACAGGTGTTCTGGCCAGCCAAGCACGGCTGGGCTCGGGCAGGCGAGGTGGCGGCCAGGCGGGTCGGGTGTAGCGCGCGGTGCGATGCAGGCAGGCGGGCCAGGGCGGGA
>Ga0326597_10012683_pt1 | contig 11107 bp, 17 predicted proteins | sample RVTome_12_FD_203789 | JGI IMG/M metagenome (GOLD analysis project Ga0326597, IMG submission 203789) | Soil microbial communities from uranium-contaminated site in the Upper Colorado River Basin, Wyoming, United States - RVT100D185 | ecosystem: Environmental > Terrestrial > Soil > Contaminated >... | reverse complement strand
CCCCGGTGCGCTTGCCGTTGGCGTTGTAGAGGTACTTCACACCGCGCATGTCCCACCCCTTTTCTGTGCTCCAGAAGATAGTCGTCGCGGCCGACCTCGCGCACCGACGCTGTGTCGGCCCGGCCCATGGTCCGGATGGCCTGCCTTCGTCATGTTAACCCCGGCGAGGGCGTGCGGCTCCCCCGCGCAAGGTCGCATCGGAATCGAACCGACAACGCGAACGGCCCGGCGAGACCGGGCCGTTCGTATGAGTGGAGGCGGGGATTCGAATTCTGCCAGGGGGGTGCCGCATCCGTCGGCATCCGTTGCCATCCGCGTGTCTCCAGAGGAAAACCGGCCACGTCCCAGATGGCCATCCAACGCGTCGCCACGGTTGGCGACGTGGAGTGGGGCCACAATTGGGCCACGGTGACGGCGAGAGGACGGGCTTTCCAACTCACGCTCAGAGTTCTCGAGGACAATACGGGACAAGACGGACAAGACCTACCCGGCGGGCACACCCACCACGGGGGCGCCGGGGCGCGCCTCGCGCGGCTCTTGCGCGCGTGTGGGGCGCGAAGCATCGAAAAGCCCGGGGTATGGTGTTCCGGGCGTGGCGGTAAGCTCTTGCAGCGGCAACGGGTTACGCGGGGGCTGTGGCCGGACTGTGGCTGATGGGGAGTGAACGGCGCGAGAGGCGACTTTCAACCGGAGGGGAAGCGGCAATGGCGAAGTTTACAGCGGGGACGGCGGGCGAGTTTGGCCGGCGTGGCGGGAGGGCGAAGCAAGCGGCCCGGGCACTCTCGCCCGAGGAAATTACGGCCGGCCTCCCGCCGTTCAACGGTCCCGACAACGTGCGGCGGGCGTTGGATCAGGTGGCGCGCTGGTGTTTGGCGGGCCGGTGTTCGGCGAGTGCTGCCACGGCGGTCGTGCGGGCGGCCAGGAGGCGTTGCGGGCGTTGGAGTTGGGCGTCGAGCTGACGCAGGTGCGGGAGTTACAGGAGCGCCTCGACGCCGTGGACGCCGAGAAGCGCCGGCCGAAGGTGGTGTGACATGGGGCGTATAGCGTCGTTTCTGAGCCGGACCATGCGCCGGCATCCGGCCCCGCCCCCGGTGGATCCGGCTGTGGGCGAGCCCGTGACACCCGCGGAGTTGCACGCCGCGGAGGAGATCGTCTCTGCTGATCTACAGGACTACATCCAACGGTGCGTGACAGAGGGCGTGCCCGAGGAGCGGCCCGTCTCGCCGGCTCTGACGGCGGCCCGTGAGGTAGTCGAGCGCCATTACCGCCAGTTACCCGAAGGCGAGCGGTTGCGGCGTGAGGCCGGGGCGCGGGACTCGGCGGACTGGTTTTCGGCCGAGCTGGGCCGGCTGGCGCGGCGGCAACGGGAAGTCAAGGACGCCGCGGCCATTGCCGAGCGGGTACGTCAGGCCGCGGCCCGGGCAGCGGGCCCGCGGCTCGTGGCATCCGACAATCTGGCCGCGGGGTCAACGGAGGGTGCGTCCAGTACGAGTACCGGCCCGGTGCCGCCTACGCCAGTAGAGCCGGCACAGCCTGCCCCCGGGGTGTTCGACTTGGCGATTCCGGTTGACCCTGGGGACTGCATGCCGGACTTCTCGTACAGCGGGCGCAGGCACGGCTACAAGCACGCGCAGGACATTACGCCCCGCGGGTTCGGCCCACGGTGACGCGCGGCAGACCGGCCCCGGGTGCCGTTCGCCAGTCCCAGCCGCATGGGCGGCGTGGAGCCATGGCGGGGCGGGTGCGTGGCCCCGCGTGGGGTGAAATGCACCTGTGGCCGGCCGGGGTGCGACGGGGATTAGCCGACGCCGATCGCACTACTTCGTGTAAATGCGACCAAAGAAGTCGTTCTCACAATACGGGTCGAAGAGGTCAGCCGTCGCCCCGATTTCTCGGATAGCGACCCCCTCGACCACCGGCGTGAATGTGAAGCCGACGAAGAACGCCACGTCCGCCGGGGGATCAATCTCCGTCAATCCGACAATGCCTCCAAGCGCGTCCCGGAACGTAACTGTGAAGCGGGAGTCGAGTCCCGTGCAGCCCACATTCCCGACGGTGAGCCCGTCCTGCATCCACAGGCCGAAGGCACCGATGGGTGAGGCAAGGGTGATATCCAAGTTTTCAGCGCCGCTCACCGCGAGAACGTTGCCGGTGAACACGGGGGTATGGGGCGCGACCCAGTTGTTGTACCCACTTGCCTGTGTCAGCGTGACACCGTTCTCGACGTACGGGGCCGTCGTAAGGTCGCGGCTCGTCGGGTAGCTCACCTTGAGCGTCGCCCCGCCCGCTGCCGCAAAGAACGCCAGCGAATCCTCAAACACGCGGAAGGTCCGTTCAATGAAGAGGGTCGCGACACCCGCAGCCCCACCGTACGAAGCGACGATTTGGACGACGCCGCCGTTCATGGCAGTTATGAGACCGGCGGTGTCCACGAAGCCGCGAAGCGGGTTGGTGGAGGCCCAGTTTACGTTAACGGCCAAGGCTTGTCCGGCCGTATCCTTGACCACCGCCTGCATGCGCAGGGTGTCGCCCACGTCCAACGTATCGAGGGCCGGGCTGACGGTTACGGTAATCGCCCCAAACGAAACGGTAATCGGCACCGTCCCGGTCAAGGGCATAAGGGTGACGGTCACAGTGGGGACCGTCCCCTCGGCGATGTTCAGAGTGGTTGAGCCTCGATGCGTTTCAATCCCGCCGGCGTCGTAGGCACGGATCGTAATCGTCCGATCCGAGCCCGCCGGAATCGTCACCGTTCCCTGTGCCGTATGGGCCACGGTGTCAATGGTGAGGTTGACTACGATGGCAGGGTCAATGTCGGCCGCGGTCACCTCCACCACGACCACCCTGACGGCCGGCAGGCTCGCGAGGCTGAAGTTGACTGGAATGGTGACCGTTTCAGTGGCGGGGGCCGCTGTTTGGTCGGAGCAGGTCGCAAGTGGCAGGAGCGTAGCGAGGCAGGCGAATGCCCGAGCGGTTCTATTCATGGTGCCCCCCAGCGGGCCTGGTGATCAGCCCCCTCAATAAGCAGCACCGACTCACATGCCGCTAGTTGGCGTTGCCTAGCGGTGGTAGGGGCGGCATGTTGAGCCCCGGTGAGTCCAGACCGGCACGTTTGCCCCCGGATCTCTACCGGGGGCGTTTTCATGGAAACGTGGGCGTGGTGGCCGCGCCGGGCCGATCTCGGCCGACGACGCGGAGAAGTTGCTGCACCTCTTGCGGGACGCGCGGGACGTAGAAGGGTTGGCGGGCCTGGCGCGGGTGTTGGGTGGAAGCGATGGGGGTGACGCAGGGGGGACGACTACCGTTCTATTTCGGTGCGGTTGCGGAACACATCGAATGAACCCCAACACGCGGTGGCCAAGTCTACTCCCAGCGGCGGGAATCCGGCCTGAATCACACGACGCCCTCTTTGGCCAAGAAACTCCACGGCGGGCACGAGATCGGAATCGGATGTTGCCAGCACCGCGATATCGTAAGCGTCCTCCCAAGCCAGCCGAATCATGTCAGTGGCGACGAGGGTGTCCACCCCTTTCTCGATAGTCGAACGGATTGTCTGATTGCAGTGCGGACAGTCCGCGATGGCTATGTGGCACGCCGGACAACGCAGTGATCCCCGGGGTTTGCGTTCTCGGCAATGCACGGTTACGCCGGGCTGGCGATCAAGCCAAGTAGTTGCCCAGTTCTTGAACTTCTTTCCTCTGGGTGTGCTCGGGTCATATGACGTATAGATGATTACGCCGTCGAAGGAGTGCGAGGTGATCCCGGCTACCGTACAGGCTTTTGCAGCCAACCAGGGGCCGACTTGAACCCAGTCTATCTGAAAGCGAAAGTCCGTGACCTTGCGCTGTTCTGCCTCACGCTCGTTAAGTGACAGCTGGAAGTTCCAGTAGTCGATAAAGACCCGTACCCTGGCGGGACGAGTAACCACGGGCTGCAGGCCTTGTGTCGGTGCAGTCACTGACGCCTCGCTTTCCTCGGGCTAGGGTAAGAAACCCTGTGAGCTTCCTAGAATGAGCAGCGGGGAGCCCCTCGACGAGAACAAAAATACAGGGGACAAACGCAGTGACGTCTGTCCCCTGGGATCTCCATGGATCGGCGTCCGTTCCCAGATATGTACCTGGGGAGATATCGCCGATGGGCCTCAATGTTCGCCAACCTACGGTACACGCCAGAGTGGGTCAAGGGTCCCGCTCACGGTTACCGTCCCGTCTCCGGGACGGTAACCGAATAGAACCCGAAGCACAACCCTTTGGGCGGATAGCCTCCTAGGCCCCGTGGGGTGTCTAGCCTGCCCGCCGTCGTTCTCGGAACCGTCGCACGTTGATGGCGCTCCGGTGCGGCTCACAGTCTGTGCATAGGACCGTGCGGGCTTTGGGATGGGGCGGGGTCCGGCGGGGGAACGTGGTGCCGCACCGGTCACAGGTGAAGGTGGCGGCGGTCCCTTGGACTACGCCCGTGGCCCATTCCAGGGCAGCCGCGCCGAGTGGTCCCCAGGTCCATTGGGTGAGGGCCCATCCCTCCCCGTCGGGATCGCGCTCCACGACGGGCCGAACGTCGCACACCCTGAGGAGATCGTTCATGGTGTTCGTGTAGGCGTCGAGGGCAGCCCAGGACGCGTCGGGTGGTGTCAGGATCGCCGTCTGGAGCTGGCGGGCCCACCACTGCCAGCACTCGATGCGGCTCTGGCCGGCCTGGTCGGATTGCGGTTGTGCGGAGAGTGGGCAGCCGCACCGCCGGGCGCCGGGGGCCTTCCCATGGCGGCACAGCTCGAGCGGGCCGTACCGCTCACAGAACCGCACGAAGTCCTTAGGCGTCGCGTCGGTCCCCCCCAGGGCAACGAGGTCCCACAGGAGCCCGGTCCGGTCCCGGTGCCGGAGGCGTTTCCAGCCGCCGTCTCCCCATCGGATGATCCCGCCCGTGACGCCTGCGGCCCGTGGGGCCGTCCAGAGACTCGGCTGCACGGTGACTACGCGGTTCGGCACGAGTGCCAGCCATGTAAGAATATGTAAGAGTATACGCCCTAGCGTGGGTTGGGCAAGGCACCTACCGTGCCCTGTACAAACCATAGTGGAGCTACCGAGGTGGACGACGACCGACGACCGACGCGCGACCGGATGGGCCTGTACGCCGCGAGGCTCAATGTGCCGCTCGACGCCGCCACGCATGGCGACGTGAAGCGCGCGGCCAAGAGTGTGGGGTTGTCGGCGGCGGCGCTGGTGCGGTTGGCGCTCCGGTGCTGGTTGGCAGATCACCAGGGAAAGGGAGGTCGGTAACAATGGACCGCATTGACGTGGAGATCAAAAAGGCGCAGGTGGCGGCGGCGCGGCTCCTAGAGACGCTGGTCGCCGCCCGGGCGGGTCGGGATCTCGGGGTGCCCGTCGCGAAGGGAATGGGCTACGGAGACCCGGACGACCCCATGCGCGCCGAGCTCGCCCGCATCGCGGAGGAAAGTCCCGAGGAGGCGATAGCCCTGGCGGCCGCGGCAGGTATTAACCTGCCCGGTGCCGGCGGGCTCGCCATGCTGCGGGCGCGGACCCTGGAGCGGAACCGCGCGCGCGGGCTCTCGGAGTCTGAGGCGCTGATTCAGTCCGCTGCGGAATTTCCGCGATTGTGGACCGATCCGGCGGTGGGCACCGCAGCGGCGCGGCCAGCGCGCGTCACGAAGGCGACGGGTGAGACGGTCGCGGTGCTGGCCCATCAGCGGCTTGAGGCGCTGGCGAAGGCCGATTGCGCGACGGACCCCGAAGCGCACTTCGAAATCTGCTACGAGAAGCGGGCGAGCCAGACGGAAGCGGGTCGCGCGTGCGCGGCGTTGATCGGCCGCGGTCGCGGCGTCTCCTTGGCCGATGCGCGCGATGATGCCGACCTCGGGCCCCTCGTCAAGCGGGCCGGACTGTAACCACGAAACCGGGAGGCGTGATATGGAGTTCGATTCGGGACAGGGCGTCGCGGTGAAGATCACACGCGACACGACGGGGGAGTTGGAAGCGGTGGTCACGATGGGCCTGGATTGGCTCGCGGGGTTGCGGAAGGCGGCGCGGGTCCGTGGGGTCACGGTCGCGCAGTTTCTCGAAATGCGAGTTAGGGGGGTCATCTGATGGGCCTCTTCGGAACGAAAGCGCCCGCGGCCGTCGCGGAGCCGCCCGCTGACGAGCACGACGACGCGGTGGGGGCGGTCGCGTTCGTCGCCACCCAGCGACATGCGATCTACAATGGCGTGCAGACGCCGTGCATCGTCCCCGACGACATCTGGAATGGGAAGTTCCACGGGCGGCAGTTGGCAGAACTCCGCGCCGGCGCGGTTAAGGGATTCACGACCCGCGCGGCGGCGGAAGGTTACGTGCGGGAAGCGGTCGAACTGCGGGAACGGCTTGCCGCGGAGAAGGCCGAGCGCGAGAAGCAGGAAGCCGCCCGCGTCGCCCGAGTCGCGGCTATCGTGGGCGCATCAAGTGTGACGTGCGAGGGCCGTGCGGTCGCGTCGAGCTTGTGGGCGCGCATCCCGTCCGCCGTGCGAGTCACGCTCGCGGCTGACAACATCGTGCAGCCGGTCGCGGCGGAAGCATGACGGCTGAGCAGCGAATCCGCGCGCTGAAACGCCAACTGCGGGCCGTGCGGGCGCTCGCGGTTGACGACCCGACGACTTCGACGTGGCTGGAATTCGAGGCCGCGAAAAAGGAAGTGGCCGCACTTCGGGCGCGGCTCATGGCCGATGTGGCCGAAGCCCGGGCCGCCGGCAACCGGCGCAAATCGGACGACATCCGGGCATTGGCGGGGATGCAATGACTAGCGCGGGGCGTCTGCGCGACCGGCGGGTTTACCGCTGCGGGGTGTCGGGGTCTACCTCCCCCCGCCCCCGGCCCCGCCGTTTCCCCCTCCAAATCTTGAGGCGATACACATGCTTGACGCGGCGATCCAGCAGGCGCGGGCCGACCTTGACGCGATAGTGAAACGCGCCGCGGCCGAGTACCTGGCGCCGGGCCAGGAAGTGGAAGTTGACAAACTCGTGGGCGCACTGGCCGAGTCGGTCCCCCTGGTGCGGTTCCTTTCGGATGTGACGACACGCGACCGACCTGCGGTTGCGGCGCTGTTGGGCAGCGTGCTCACGACCGCCCTGGCGGGCGGGCCGGGTGCGCCGGAAGCCGCCGCCCAACTCGCGGCGGTCGGCCTCGCCGATCCTCGCGGTTGCGTGACGTAAGTGGACAACGAAAAACCGCCGCCCCTAGCCGGTCAAGCACGAGGGCAGCGGTTGGAGAAACGACGCAATGAAGTTCCCACGCCAGTCTACTAACCGTCAAGGGCGGCCCCCGTGGGTTCGCAAGGGACGCCGCGCCGCCGAGCCCGACGGTGGCCACCCGGCCCTATGCCCGGACTGCGGGGCCCGGCTGATGTTCGTGACCGACGCGAATGGCCGGGTTGTGGAGTGCTGTCTCCTGGGCTGTGGGCACGTTGGCAAGGTCGGCCCCGCATGACGGACGCCTGGATTGTGGCCCTTCCTGACGACGTATTCGCGGACGCCCTGGGGCCGTCGTGGTTCACCATGACGGAACGGCAACGCGAAGCCTACGGCGCACCCGACGACGCGACGCCCGCGCGCCCCCCGCAAGCGGGGGGCTGCATGACAGCCCGCTCCCCGCGAGCCATCGAGCTGGTGAACCGCCGCGCGGAAAAAACCATCGGGCGTGCCGTGGTGGAGTCGGCGGACGCCGAGCCGTGGGAAACGCCCGTGCCGCTCGATAGTGGCGCGGTTGAGGCCTTCCCGCTCGACGTGCTCCCGGATGTACTCGGCGACTATGTGCGCGGCGTGCGCGACTTCGCGGAAGTGCCGGCCGATCTCCCGGGCCTTTTAGCGTTGGGGACCGTGGCCGCGGCCGTCGCCCGGAAAACGCGGGTCGAGGTGCGGCCCGGTTACGCCGAGCCGCTCAATGTCTTTGCCGCCGTTGCCATGCCGCCGGGGGAACGGAAGTCCTGGGTATTCGCCGAGACGACCCGGCCGCTCGTGGAGTACGAGCGCGAGTTGTTGGACCGGATGGGGCCAGAGATTGCCGAGGCGCAGTCGCGCGCCCGAAAAAGGGAGAAAGAGTTGGCGCACGCGGAAACAATGGCGGCGCGCAACGGCGCCGAGGGCGCGAAATGGGATAGCCCGCGCCGTGACCTGGCCCGGACGATCCGGGAAACGATCATCCCCGCCGAGCCGCGCTTACTCATGAGCGACGGCACGCCGGAGGCCGTGGCCAAGGGGTTGGCCGAGCAAGGCGGACGGCTCGCCGTGTTCTCGCCGGAAGGGGACGTGTTCTCCCTGCTCAAAGGGCGGTATGCCAAGGACGGCGCACCGAATTTCGAGACGTTCCTGAAGGCGCACGCGGGCGACGAGCTGCGCGTGGATCGCCGGCACGCCGCGCCCGTGACCGTGGCCGAGCCCGCGTTGACCGTGGCCGTCGCCGTGCAACCCGATGTACTCCGCGGGCTCGCCCATGATCGCACGTTCCGCGAGCGCGGCCTGCTCGCGCGGTTTCTGTTCGCCCTCCCGCAGACAACGCCGGGCGGTCGCACGTTCGACGGGCCACCAGTCCCCGACGCGGTGCGCGAGCGGTACGCCGAGGCCGTGCGGTTCCTGTGTAAGTGGCCGGTGCAGCCTGCCCCGCTCACCCTGACGCCGGAGGCCCTGGCCGGCTGGCGCGAATGTGCGCTCGACGTGGAGCGCGAGCGCGCCCCGGGTGGCGTCGTCCACGGCCTGCTCGACTGGTCCGGGAAGTTGCCCGGCCTCGTGGCTCGGCTCGCCGGCCTGCTCCACGTGGTGCACGGCGCGAGCGCCGGCCGCATCGGGGAGACGGTAGACGCGGAGACGATGGCCGATGCCGTGACGTTGGGGAGCTATGCCGTCTCGCACGCGCTCGCGGCGTTCACGATGATGGGGAGTGACCCCGCCGTGGAGGGGGCGCGCCTGCTCTTGACCTGGATCCGACGCCGCGGAAGCCCGGCGTTCACGAAGCGGGATGCGCACACGGCCCACCGGGCCACCTTCCGCACCGCGGACGCGCTCAATGCCCCGCTCGCGGAGCTGGTGGCGCGGGGCTGGATTCGCCCCGTTTCCGATCCCGGCCAGCAAGGGAAACCCGGCCGCCGGTCCGAGGCGTACGCGGTGCATCCTGATGTGTGGGCGGGAGACGCGCGGGAATGACGCGCGACGAATGGGCCGCCCGCCTCACCGACCGGGCCACGGAGGCTGAACGACTCGGCGCCCTGGTGCCGCTCGCGGCCGTGCTGCGCGACGTGGTGCGCGAACTGGACGCCGTAGACGGCTGGCCGACTGCGCCCGTCACCGATCAGCTTATCCCGTTGGAGGAGGCCGCCGCCCGGCTGGCCGTCACCGCCCGGTGGCTGCGGGAGACGCGCCCGCCCTACGTCGTGACCCTGGGCGATAAGACGCTCCGCGTGAGCGAACGAAAGCTCGCCCGGTGGTTGGCCCGGACCGGGCCGCCGGTAGACAACTTGACTACAGGGCCGAGAGGTAGCTAAGTTGGCTACATCCTCAACCCTGGTGGTGGCCATGATGGCGGAAGCCCTGAAGGCGGTAACCCCGACCCTCCGCGAGGTGGCCGTGTGGTGCCGCGTGTCCTACCCGACGATCCGGGCCTACCGGAGCGGGGACCGACGCGCGACCCCGGCAACCGTGACCCGCTTCGCCGCGGCCCTCCGGCGCCATGCGCGCCTGCTCGGGAAGCTGGCGGATCGGTTGGAGCGGGAAGTACAAGGCGGTGCCCGATGATCTACCAACGGGGAGACCGCTACTGGATTCAGTACTGGCGCGACGGCCGCCGGCTCCGCGAATCCGTGGCCAAGGCCACGGGCCAGAACACCCCGAAGGCCGCCCGCGACTTGGAACGCAAACGGCTCGGCGAGCTGGAAGCCGGAACGTGGATCGGGCCCGACGAGCGCCGGCTGCGCCTCGCGGACCTCCGCGCCCTCTTGGACGCGGACTATCTCGACAAGGAACGGAAAAGCGGGGACCGGATGGGGCGCGCCTGGAAGCACCTCGCGGCGTTCTTCGACGGGAACCCGCGGGCCGTCCATATCACGACCGACCGGCTCCACCAGTTCGCCGCCGCGCGGCGGGCCGATGGGGCCGCCCCGGCCACGATCCGCAACGAGTTGACCGCCCTCCGGCGCGCCTTCCGTGTCGCCGTCGAGCGCCAACGGCTGCGCGTGGCCGCAGTCCCGGTGTTCCCGTCCATTCGGGTCCATAACGCCCGGGACGTGTTCTATGCTGATGGCGAAGTCGCGGCCGTGCGGGAGGAATTGCCGCCCGAACTGCGGCACCTCTGGACGGTGTGCGCCTGGACCGGCTGGCGCCGTAACGAGCTGTTCGACCTCCAATGGGCACAAGTGGACTTTGCCGCGGGCATCGTCCGATTGAATGTCGGCACGACGAAAAACCGCGAGGGCCGCGAGGTGCCGTTTGACGTGGTGCCCGATCTCGTGGCCGCCTTCGACGCCCAACGAGCCTACACCCGCGACGTGGAACGCCGGCTCGGCCGGATCGTGGCCCATGTGTTCCACCGGAACGGCAAGCCGATCAAGCGCATGGACGTGGCCCGCCAGCAGGCATGCCGCCGCGCGGGCGTGCTCGGGAAGGACGGCCGCCCGAAGGTGCTGCACGACCTCCGGCGCACCGCCGCCCGCAACCTCACCCGGGCCGGCGTGCCCCGACACGTCGCCATGCGGATCCTCGGCCTCAAGACGGAATCCATGTGGCGGCGCTACAGTATCATCGAGACGGACGACCTCCGGGACGGGATGGCCAAAGTCCTGGCCTTCCGCACCCGCGAACAACGCGCCGCTCGGCAGGCGTAAACGGGGGTTTTGTGGATTCTGTGTATTCTGCGCTAAAGAGTGTGGCCGTGAGGCCCCGGGAGACGGGACCGGCCACATTCCAGCCACACCCGGGGGGTCCAGACATACGAAAGGCCCGGAAAACCGGGCCCTTCAGAGTGGAGGCGCGGGGATTCGAACCCCGGTCCGAACTTGGATCCCATCCAGCGTCTACGTGCGTAGGCCGCGCTTGAGGTCTCCGCCGGCCGGGGCGCAGTCGCCCAACCGACGAACAAGC
>Ga0326597_10012682_pt1 | contig 11108 bp, 9 predicted proteins | sample RVTome_12_FD_203789 | JGI IMG/M metagenome (GOLD analysis project Ga0326597, IMG submission 203789) | Soil microbial communities from uranium-contaminated site in the Upper Colorado River Basin, Wyoming, United States - RVT100D185 | ecosystem: Environmental > Terrestrial > Soil > Contaminated >... | reverse complement strand
GGGCGACGAGTGGGAGGAAGACGTGACGCGCTGGACGATATCGCGCGTGCGGCTGCCGCGCCGCTAGCAAAATGCTTTCGCCCGCCTGAACGTCCAGGCGGGCGATCGCATAACCCCGGGAAGCGAAGAGGTCGGCGGTGGCCTTGCCGCTGGTTAGTATAGGGGGATGAGCGACTTCGTCATTCGCGGCGCGCAGATCCTCGACGGCCTCGGCGGCGAGCCTTTCGTCGCCGACCTCGCCGTCCGCGACGGCAGGATCGCGGAGATCGGCAAGGGGTTGACCGGCAACGATTCGATCGACGCATCGGGCCTTTGCCTCATGCCCGGCATCATCGACAACCACACGCACTACGACGCGCAGATAACCTGGGACCCGATGGTCTCGCCCTCGCCCGCGCTCGGCGTCACCACGGCGATCATCGGCAACTGCGGCTTCACCATCGCGCCGTGCAGGCCCGCGGACCGCGAGCTGGTGATGAAGAACCTGACGCAGGTCGAGGGCATGTCGCTCGAGGTGCTGCGCCAGGGGATCCGCTGGGAGTTCGAGACCATCCCGCAGTATTTCGACATGCTCGAGCGCCGGGGCAGCGCGATCAACGTCGCCGGCTTCGTCGGGCACTCGTCGGTGCGCACCTACGTCATGGGCGCCCGCGCCGCTGAGCGCGCGGCGACGCCCGAGGAGGTCGCGCGCATGCGCGCGCTGGTGCTCGAAGGCATGCACGCCGGCGCGATCGGCTTCGCGAGCAGCACCTCGCCCGCGCACAACGGCGACGGCGGGCTGCCGATGCCTTCGCGCCTCGCCGACGAAGCCGAGCTGCGCGCGCTGGTCGGCGCGCTGAAGGACGCCGGGCGGGGGCTGTTCATGCTCACCAAGGGCGGGCAGACCGGGATCCCGTTTCTCGAGGAGCTCGCCGCGCACTCGACGCGGCCGGTGGTGATCGCGGCGCTGCTGCACAACAGCACCAATCCGCGCGCGGTGTTCGAGGACCTGGAGGCGATCGCGCAGGCGAACGCGCGCGGGCACCGGCTCGTCGGCGCGATCTCCTGCTGCCCGCTGTCGATGGATTTCACGCTGCATTCGCCCTACACCTTCGAAGGGCTCGAGTCGTGGCAGCCGGCGCTGCCGCTGAAAGGCGCCGCGTACGCGCAGAAGCTGAAGGAGAAGGGCTTTCGCGACGCGGTGCGCGCCGAGCTGTCCAGGCCGGCGCACTTTCGCCTGTTCAACGGCCAGTGGGACCAGGTCGAGGTGGTGCAGTCGGCGGGGAAGGAATACGAGCAGCGCTCGATCGGCGCGCTGGCGCGGGAGTCGGGGCGCGACCCGCTCGACGTGATGCTCGATCTCGCGCTCGCGGAGAGCCTCGACACCGTCTTCAACGCCATGCTGCTCAATTCCGACGAGCAGGCGGTGGCGCAAATGCTGCGCCACCCCGCGAGCCTGGTGTCGTTGTCAGACGCCGGTGCGCATCTCACCTTCTTCAACGACGCCGGCTTCGGGCTGCACCTGCTCGGGCACTGGGTGCGCGAGCGCCGCGCGTTGACGCTCGCCGAGGCGGTGCGCCGCCTTACGAGCGCCCCGGCGCAGCTCTTCGGCATCCGCGGTCGCGGGGTCCTCGAGCCGGGCTATGCCGCTGATTTGACGCTGTTTGATCCGCGGACGGTCGGGCGCGGGCCGAAGCAGCGCGTGTTCGACCTGCCTGGCGGCCACCCGCGCCTGACGACGCCTGCGGTGGGCGTGCACGGCGTGTGGGTGAACGGCGTGCGCGACCTTTCCAAGCGTCCCGGCCGGCTGCTACGCGAGTTCAACCCGTAGGGTGGGCCATTGGCCCGCCGTACGCGCGTCGCCGCAGGCCGACGCGGACGCCTTAAGTTGATTATTCAAATCATTGTTTTCGCGTGCTTTCATGACAGGCACGATCGGTGCATGTGGGTTTCCTGGCCCCAAACCATCCCAGGAGATTCCCATGCTTCAGAAAGACAGCCTGTTCCGCCGCAACGAGTCGTTCTTCCGCAGCCCGACGCCGCCGCTGCCGCCCGCGACGCCGGCCGTCGGCCCCGAGGCCGCCAAGCCGGCGGAAGCGCCCAAGCCCGCGATCGACAAGGCCGAGGAGCGCAAGGAGGCGAAGCTCATCGTCGGCCCCGACATCAAGATGAAGGGGGTCGAGGTCACCGACTGCGACACGCTGGTGGTCGAGGGCCGCATCGAGGCGACGCTCGATTCGCGCGTCCTGCAGATCGCGCAGAACGGCGTCTTCAGCGGCACCGTCGCCGTCGACACCGCGGAGATCCACGGCCGGCTGGAAGGCGATCTCACGGTGCGCAAGCAGCTCGTCATCCACGCCACCGGCAAGGTCTCGGGCAAGATCCGCTACGCCAAGATCAAGGTCGAGGAAGGCGCCGAGCTCGCGGGCGAAATCAGCATGATGGAACGCGGCCCGCAGGGGGTGCTGGTGAAGCGCACCGGGACGCAGTAAGCGGCACTTGACGCGCGCTCGCGGGCACGCAACAGTGCCCGCATGAGCGAGCCCGACTGGGCATTCCCCTCGGAGCTGCGGCCGCGGCCGGAGGACTGGGGCTTCGACCTGGAGCGCGCGCTCGGCGCGCTCGTGCTGCTGCGCGTGGAGGTGCCCGAGGACGCCTTCACGGCGCAGATCCTCGGCACCGAGCGCCTGGGCAACGGCATCGCCATCGGCGACGACGGCCTGATCCTCACCATCGGCTACCTGGTCACCGAGGCGAGCGCGGTGTGGATCACCACCGCGCAGGGCGCGGTGCTCGCCGGGCATCCCCTCGCCTACGACCAGGCCACGGGCCTCGGCCTGGTGATGCCGCTCGGGCGCCTCGGCGCGCCGGCGCTCGCGCGCGGCTCGGCGGCCCGCGCGCAGGTGGGCGACGACGTGCTGGTCGCGGGCCACGGCGGGCGCGCGCACGCGGTCAAGGCGCGGCTCTTCGACAAGCGCGAGTTTGCCGGCTACTGGGAGTACGTGCTCGACGAGGCGCTCTTTGCCGCGCCCGCGCATCCGCACTGGGGCGGCACGGCATTGATCGGCCGCGACGGCAAGCTGCTCGGCGTCGGCTCGCTGCTGGTGGAGGAAAAGCACGGCGAGCGCGGCATCCAGGGCAACATGTTCGTGCCGATCGACATCCTCGAGCCGATTCTCGAGGACCTCGTGAAGCGCGGGCGCACGCGCCGCGCCGCGCGTCCCTGGCTCGGCATGTACACCACCGAAATGGGGGCGAAGCTAATAGTGGCGGGACTTGCCGCCGGCGGACCCGCCGACCGCGCCGGGGTCAAGCTCGGCGACGTCGTGGTGGCGGTGGCGGGCGAGCGCCCGCAGGGGCTCGCCGACCTCTTCCGCCGCATCTGGGCCCTCGGCCCGGCCGGGTCGGAGGTGGCGCTCACCCTCGCCCGCTCGGGCAAGCGCCAGGACGTGCGGCTTTCGTCGGTCGACCGCAGCGACTTCCTGAAAAAGCCCCAACTGCACTAAATGGGGACAGTCCCCAATTAACGCAGCTGCAGCGGTCGCGGCTCAATGCTCGTGGTCATGGTCGTGGTGATGCTCGTGGGTCTTGCCCGCGTGCCCCGTCTCGTCGTGCTCGTGATGCCCGCCCGCATAGGCGCCCGCCTCGGGCTCGAACGGCGCCTGCACCTCGCTCACCTTCGCGCCGAGCTTTCTCACCATCTCCTCGAGCACGTGGTCCGCGGCAATCCGCAAGAAACCGTTCCCCACCTGCACCGGCACGTGCCGGTTGCCCAGGTGGTACGCGATCTTCGCCAAGGCATCGGACTCGATGTGCAGCAGCTTCTCCGGCTCCGCGACCACCTCGATCACGCGCCCGTCGGAGGCGGTGACGAGATCGCCGCCGCGCAGGATCTCGCCGCGCGGCAGCACGAGCGCCACCTCCTCGCCCGAGACGAGCCTCGCCTTCAGCCGGCACTTCTGGCGCGACTCGAACGGCAGCCGCAACTGCCCCTTCACCTCCAGCTGGTACGCCGCACGGGGAATCTTCAGCTTGGCCTTGATTTCGACCATGGCTCAGTCCTGCATTTCTCCCGGAATCATCCCGCCGCCCGCCTCTGCCGGCGCGCGCCGCGCCGTTGCTTGAGAAACGCCCGTACCGCGGCGATCTGCTCGTGGTCGAACAGCGCCGGCGCGTGGCCGACGCCCGCGAACTCCACGCTCTGCGTATCGGGCTTGCGCCGGCGCATCTCCTCCACCGTCGCCGCGGGCAGCACTTCGGAATTCGCGCCGCGCAGGACCAGCACCGGGCAGGCGACGGCGTTCCACACCGTCCACAGGTCGATGCCGCGCAGGAACGTGGGGCCGATCGGCAGCTCAGGGTCGGACTGCGCGTTCCACTTGCCGATCGCCGGATCGAAGCGCAGGTACCAGCGAGCGTCCTCCTCGCGACGCTTCACGCTGTGCTCGATCAGGTGCTCCCACTGCGCCTCGGTGAGCGGCCCGAAGGCGGCGAGCGCTTCGCGCAGGAACTCCCCCGCCGCGCGCAGCGAGCCGAAGCCGTGCGGCCGGCCGAGGTGGCCCTTCAGGCGCAATAGCCCGTTCCACGGCACGAACGGCCCGACGTCGTTCATCACCAGGCGCCCGATCGGCGAGCCGCGCTTCGCGGCGAGCAGCATGCCCATCAGCCCGCCCATCGAGGTGCCGACCCAGTCGAGGCTGCGCGTGCGCATCTCGCGCAGGAAGCCCGCGCGCACGGGTGTGGTCACCCGCGTCACCAGCGCCGCCGCGTCGGACAGGTAGGTGGAGAAGGAATAGCCCGACTTGTCCTCCAGCCAGTCGCTCTCGCCGCGGCCGACGACGTCCATGCACACCACGCGGTAGTCCTTCTGCATCGCGTCGGCGAGGTAGTCGAAGTCGCGGCTGTTGCGCGACAGGCCGTGCACGCACAAGACGACGTTCGGATTGTCCGGGTCGCCCCAGTCGGTGTAGGCGACGCGGTGAAAGCCGTCGGGCCCGAGGCTGAGGAAGCTCTGCTGGCGCATGCTCATGGAACGGTGTGGCGCGCGTGCACGCTTATGAAGCGCCGAGCGCCCGCCGCAGCCGCGCCGTGCCGTCCTGCAGCTTCGCCTCGTCCGCCGCGAAGCACCAGCGCACGTAGCCTTCGCCTTCGGGACCGAAAGCCGCGCCCGGCGCGAGGCCGAGTCCGTGCTCGGCGACGAGCTTCCTGCAGAACGCGAGGCTGTCGCGCATGCCGCGGATCCTGAAGAAGGCGTACATGGTGCCCGAGGGGCTCGCGACCTCGACGCCCGGCATCGTGCGCAGCTCGCGCACCAGGAAGTCGCGCGCCCTGCGGAAGCGCTCGAGCGTGCGCGCGATCACCGGCTCGCCCTGCGTCACCGCGGCGAGGCCCGCGCGCTGCACGAAAACGGGTGCGCAGGAGGTGTTGTACTCCACGAGCTTGCCCATGTCCGCCTCGAGCGCCGCGGGCAGCACCGCCCAGCCCAGGCGCCAGCCGGTCATCAGCCAGCTCTTGGAGAACGTGTTGGTGCTGATGACGCGCTCGCCCGCCTCCGCGAGGTCGAGGAACGACGGCGCGACGTGGTTGCCTTCGTAGTACAGCCGCTCGTAGGCGTCGTCGGCGAAGATCCAGATGCCGCGGCGGCGGCAGTGCTCGAGCACGGCGCGCTGCTCGTCCCGGGAGATCGTCCAGCCGGTCGGGTTGTTGGGGGAATTGAGGTACAGCGCCTTGGTGCCGGGCTCGAGCGCATCGAGCAGCTTCTGCAGGTCGAGCCGCCAGCCCGCGTGCGTGAACTCGAGCGCCACCGTCTCGACCCGGGCGTTCAGGATCTTCGGGATCTCCTGCAGGTTCGGCCACAGCGGCACGACTTCCACCACCCGGTTGCCCGGATCGACGAGCAGCTGCGACACCAGCATGAGCGCGTTCACGCCGGCGCTCGTCACCACGACCTCGGCGCTCGCCGTCGGCCGGTGCAGGCGCGTGAGGTAGGCGGCGAGCGCCTCGCGCAGCTCGGCGATGCCGTAGTTGCTGGAATAGAACAGCTCCCCCGCCTCGATCGAGGCGATGCCCGCGCGGCGGATGAAACTGGGCGTAGGTTCGTCCGGTTCTCCCACCCAGAACGCGACGATGTCCTTGCGGCCGATGCCGGCGTTGAACAGCTCGCGGATCTTGGAGGCGGTGAGGCTGCGCACCGCGGCGCGCGCGGCGAGGGGGTCGGGGCTCCCGGGTCTCATGGCGTTATTGTAGGGTGGGCCGTTGGCCCACCTTACAATGGCCGCCCACTCCACGATGGCCACCAGTACAGTTTCGCTGCAGAAATGGGCGCTCGCCGCGGGCTGCGCGCTGATGGTGACCTGGGGCGTGAATTTCGCCATCACCAAGGTGGTGCTCGCCGAGCTCGGCGTGTGGCCGTTCCTGTTCATCCGCTTTCTCGCCATGCCGCTCGCCGGCTTCGCGCTGCTCGTCGCCATCACGCGCCGGCATTTCACCCGATCGTGGCCCCGGCGCGGAGACCTGGCGCGCTTCGCCGCCGCCGGGTTAATAGGCCACACGGCGCATGTCAGCCTCGTGATGTGGGGCATCGACCTGTCTACGGCGTTCTCTTCGTCGCTGGTGCTGACCTCGAGCCCGCTATGGACGCTGCTGATCCTCGCGCTGCTCGGCGCGGAAAAGCTGCACGGGCGCCAGCTCGCGGGGACGCTCGCCGCCTTCGCCGGCATCGTCGTGTTCCTCTCGGACAAGTTCGTCGGCGGCTTCGCGCTCGCCGGGATCGGCGACCTGGTGCTGCTCGTCGCGGCGTCGCTGTTCTCGCTCTACACGGTGATCACCAAGCCGCTCGTCGAGCGCTACGGGCCCTTGAACGTGATGTGCTATTCGCTCCTTTTCGGCGCGCCGCCGCTCGTCCTCGCCACGCTGCCCGCGTTTCTCGATGCGCCGCTCGCCGAGGTCTCCGCCGGGGTCTGGCTCGGCGTGTTCTGGGCGGTGGCGGTGTCGTCGTTCCTGGGCTGGATCGTGTGGGCCTGGGTCAACTCGGTGCGCGGCCTGGCGAGGAGCGCGCCGCTTCAGTACCTCATGCCGCCGATCGCCGGCGTGGTGGCGTGGCTGACGCTCGGCGAGACCTTCACTTGGCTGAAAATCGCCGGCGCAGTGGTCGCGATGGCCGGCATCGCCTGGGCGCAATCCGGCGCGCACGCCAGGACACCGCCCGACGCCGGCTAAATAGGGACAGTCCCCATTATTTCGCTGTGCGAAATAATGGGGACTGTCCCTATTTGAAGCTGTTGAAGGTGGCGATGGCGCGGTCGATGTCGGCGGCGTCGACGTCGAGGTGGGTGACGAGGCGCAGGCGCGCGCCCGGCAGAACGATGACGCCGTGCTTCGCCAAGTGTTCCGGCAGGCCGGGCGGAGCTTCGTAGAACACCATGTTCGACTGCGGCGCTGGCGCGCCGATGCCCTTCGCGAGGCGCTCGGCGTTGGCGTGGTCCTCGGCCAGGCGCTCGACGTTATGCTCGAGCGCGTACAGCCCCGCCGCGGCGAGCACGCCCGCCTGCCGCATCACGCCGCCGAGGATCTTGCGCGCGCGCTTCGCGCGCGCGATGAAGTCCTTCGAACCGAGGAGCATCGTGCCCGCGGGCGCACCGAGGCCCTTGGAGAGGCACGAGGACACCGAGTCGAAGCCGCGGCACAGTTCCCTTGCCGGCAGGCCGAGCTTCACCGCCGCATTGAAAATGCGTGCGCCGTCGAGGTGCGTCGCGAGCCCGCGGCGCTTCGCCAGCGCCAGCGCCTCGTCGAAGTACTGCCTCGGGATGACGCGGCCGGTGATCGTATTCTCGAGCGCGAGCAACCGCGTCCTCGCGAAGTGCGGGTCGTCGGGCTTGACGGCGGCTTCGACTTGCTTCAGGTCCAGCGTGCCGTCGGGCCGGTTGGCAATCGCCTGCGGCTGGATCGAGCCGAGCACCGCGCCGCCGCCCGCCTCATAGCGGTAGGTGTGCGCCTCCATCCCCACCAGCACCTCGTCGCCCCTCTGGCAATGGCTCATCAGCGCGGCGAGGTTGGACTGCGTGCCGGTGGGAAAGAACAGCGACGCCTCGAAGCCGAAGAGCTCCGCCGCGCGCGCCTGCAGGCGGTTGACCGTGGGATCGTCGCCGAAGACATCGTCGCCGACCTCGGCCGCGGCCATGGCGCGGCGCATGCCGTCGGAGGGACGGGTTACCGTGTCGCTGCGGAGGTCTACGAGCTTCATTCGATGATTGTACGGTGTGAGAAAAGGGGGTCAGAACAACATTTCCGGCCCGGTGATACGGACGGTTGAATGGGCTGGAAATCCTGTTCTGACCCCGATTTCCCCGATTTCCAGATTTCCCCGATTTCCCGATTTCCACTGACCCCGATTTCCAACATTGCTATGGTAGAAACGGGCGATGCATGACCTCGGCGTCATCGTCACCCTCGCCGGCGGCCTCGCCGTGGCGCTCGCCTTCGGCTGGGCGACGCAGCGCCTGGGGCTCTCGACGCTCGTGGGCTACATGCTCGCCGGGATCGCGGTGGGCCCGTACACGCCGGGGTTCGTCGCCGACGCCTCGCTCGCCGCGCAGATGGCGGAGATCGGCGTGATCCTGCTGATGTTCAGCGTCGGCATGCACTTCCACCCGCAGGAGCTGCTGCGCGTATGGAAGATCGCCGTGCCGGGCGCGGTGGCGCAGAGCGCAGTGGCGGCGCTTGCCGGCTGGGCGCTCGCGCGCGCCTTCGGCTGGAGCCACGGCGCGGGGCTGGTGCTCGGCATGGCGCTCGCGGTGGCGAGCACGGTGGTGCTGATGCGCATGCTCACCGCGGAGGACCGGCTCGGCGCGCGCGACGGCCACGTCGCGGTGGGCTGGCTGATCGTGGAAGACCTGTTCACGGTGGCGGCACTGGTGGTGCTGCCGGCGCTCGCGCTGGAGGCGGCGGGAGCCGCCGATACCGCCCGGGCGCTGGCGGCGGCCCTGGGCAAGGTGGCGCTCTTCGCCCTGCTCGTCTGGCTGCTCGGCACGCGCCTCGTCGCGCACGCCATGGAGCGCGTGGCGCGCACGCGCTCGGCGGAGCTGTTCACGCTCGGCGTGTTCGTCATCGCGCTCGGCATCGCGCTCCTCGCCGCGGAGGTGTTCAACGTGTCGGTGGCGCTGGGCGCGTTCTTCGGCGGGCTGGTGGTCGGGCAGTCGCGCTTCGGCCCGCAGGCCGCGGCCGACATGGCGCCGTTCCGGGACGTGTTCTCGGCGCTGTTCTTCGTTTCCATCGGCATGCTCTTCAACCCGGGCTTCGTGTTCGAGCAGCCCCTGCTCTTCGCCGGGGCGCTGGCCATCGTCCTGCTCGCCAAGCCTCTAGTGGCGCTCGGCATCGTGCTGCTGCTGCGCGACCCGCCGCGCACCGCGCTCACGGTGGCGGTGGGCCTGGCGCAGATCGGCGAGTTCTCCTTCATCCTCGCCGCGCTCGGCATGGCGCTCGGCGTGCTGCCGCAAGCGGGCCTGGATGCGCTGGTGGCGGTGGCGATCGTCTCGATCGCGCTGAATCCGCTGCTGTTTCGCGTGCAGCGCGCCTGGGAAAAGCGGCTGGCGCCGGCGCCGGCGGCCGTGGCGGCGGGCGCCAGCCCCGCGCTCGTCGTCACCGGCGAGGGCGCGCTCGGCAGGCGCGTGATCGAGCGCTGCGCCGCCCAGGGCATGCCGCTTGCCGTCGTGGCGCAGGACATGGAGGCGCTCGAGGACCTGCGCGAGCGCGGCATCCATGTCGTCTACGGCGATCCGGGGCGCGCCGAAGTGCTGCGCGCGGCGGGCGTCGCCGGCGCCCGGATGATCGTCGTCACCGGGCCGGTGCTGATGGAGAAAATCCGCGTCTGCGCGGCGGCGCGCGAGCTGCATCCGCGCATCGCCATCGTCGCCACGGGAACGGGGACCGCGGAGCGCGCCTGGCTGCAGGAGGTCGGCGCCGGCTTCGTGTGCGACCCGCTGGACGAGGCGGGCGAGGCGCTGCTGCGCGCCATCCACGCCGGCTTGTAGGAAGCGCTCCAGGCCCTGGAGCGCATCACTGGTCCTTCCGCCCCCGCCAATAACGCAGCATCAGCGGCTTCACGCTGACGCCGTGCGCGAGGATCGACAGTGCCACCACGATCAGCGTGAGGTGGATGATTTCGAGCGCCAGCGGCTCGGGCAGACCGTGCTCGATCGCATACATCAGATAGTAGAGCGAGCCGATGCCACGCACCCCGAACCAGCCGATCATGCCGCGCATCGGCCAGGGCTTGCGCGTGCCGGCGAGGGCGCCCATCACGCTGAGCGGCCGCGCGACCAGGAACAGGAACGCGGCGAGCCCCACCGCGCGCCAGCTCCAGGAGTCGAGGAACAGCGTGCCGCCGATCAGCAGCACGAGCAGGATCTCGGAGAGCCGCTCCAGGTGCTCCTTGAACGCCAGCGAGTCGACGCTCACCTGCGGAATCGCCGGCTCCGCGGGCGCGTGCGCGGAGTCTTCGCCCGCCAGGCGCAGCTCGGCCTGGCGCAGCGCCACCGCGGCAAAGAACACCGCGAGGAACCCCCAGGTGTGCGCGAGCACCGCCACGCCGTAGACCGCGCCGATCAGGCCGAGGCCGATGAGACCGTCGAAGCGCTCGCTCACCGCATCCGCGTGCCGCAGCCTTGCTGCGAGGTGCGCGATCGCCACCCCGCCCGCGACGCCGATGCCGATGCCGCCGACGGTCGCCCACAGCACGTCGACCAGCACCCAGCGCAGGCCGAAGCCGCCGAGCTCGTGCAGGCCGAGGAGCCCCAGGCCGAGCATCACGAACGGAAACGCGCTGCCGTCGTTCATGCCGGCTTCGCAGGTGAGGTTGAAGCGCAGCCGGTCGCGGTCGCCCGCGTGGCGCACCTGCACGTCGCCCGCGAGCACCGGGTCGGTGGGCGCGAGGATCGCGCCGAGCAGCACCGCTGCGCCCAGCGGCAGCGCGAGCAGGTAGTAGCCGTAGGCGGCGACCAGGAACACCGTCACCGCCATCGACACGAACGCGAGCAGCACCGGCGAGCGCCAGCGCGCCCAGCTCACCGGCGCGGGCAGCTTCACGCCCGCGGCGAAAAGGGAGATCAGCACCGCCGCCTCGGTCAGCACCT